>OLSJ01000018.1_pt1 | contig 156663 bp, 124 predicted proteins | sample 1672151 | NCBI WGS metagenome assembly OLSJ01 (sample SAMEA3136653, study PRJEB25190) | human gut metagenome | biome: human gut; feature: human-associated habitat; material: faeces | place: Austria | collected 2013 | reverse complement strand
TATATATTCATATAATAAATGGATCAGGGTTCTATGTCTTTCGTATTACCATCGATAACGGCTTATCCACGGCAGTCAAAAAAATACATTTTCATCGCATTGCTACTTGTGTCTGTATTACTCCAGCTTTGGCCTGTTTATTTTTTACAGCCATTGAGAGTTATCCTGCGCGTCGGTATCTGCAACTTGCTAATCATCCTCTGTTTGACAGGGTGTTATCGATTATTTGTTGGGAAAATAGTGGCATTGAGTGTGTCACTATTATTGACCATTAATTTTATGGTCGCGCTTTGTACATGGCAAATTTATCAAAGTGAATTTAATATTATCTTTGCAATGAGTATCATGGAAACCCACTGGTCTGAAGTGAAAGCAATGTCGGGGTTATATCTATCCTGGATGCCAGTATGTGTTGTTTATTTCTTGCTGACTTATTTTTCTATACCCATGGGCGTTAAGTGTGTGTCTACTAAGGTTCAATGTGCATCACTGGTGGTACTATTAATATTTATCTCATGGTTTAGTTACAATCAATGGAGTAAACAGAAAAAAGATGGTCTTGGAGGATACTCTCCATTAAGCTCCAGGGTGTTAAGATTTACACCATTTTATACCGCTGCCGATTTTATTATTGCTTATCGAGATATTTCTTTTGCCAGAGAAATAAAACAAATTGATGTGGATTTACCGGGATTGATCGCTAAAGAAACGGATATTGAAAATTATGTTATTATCGTAGGGGAGTCTGTACGGCGCAGTAATATGAGTTTGTATGGCTTTGGTATCAATACCACGCCTGTACAAAATGAGATTGGACCACAGGCGCTTATCTTTGATAATGCAGTTTCTCCAGCGGCGGCAACAGTAACTTCTGTTCCGATGATCCTCAGTAAAGCGACAACAGAAAGTTTTACCACTGCGGACTTATCAAATAATGTTATTGCCGTAGCTAATAAAGTGGGGTATCAGACTACCTGGTTAAGTACCGTGGGTATGTCCGGGAAGCATAATAACTATATTACGCTCATTGGTCGTTCCAGTAATAATACACATTGGGTAAGCGAGGAATACGATGATAGCCTTCTGCCGTTGTTGGATGAAGCATTAAAAGTCAAGGGTAAGAAATTAATACTGCTACATGGTAATGGTAGCCATGAAATTGCCTGTACACGCTACCCTGAATGGGCAGATAAAATTAAAACTGGGGATAAATACGAGGATTGCTACAACAACTCCATACGATTTACCGATTACATCATTGGTGAAATCATGAAAAGACTGGAGGGAAGTAAATCCTCATTACTCTATTTTTCTGACCACGGTCTGGAGAAAAATCCCAATATTCCATCGTATTATATGCACGCCGCAGATACTCCCAGTAAAGAAGCCTACGATGTACCGCAATTTATCTGGTATAGCCAGGCTGCTATCGCCAGTCAACCGCGTAAACTTGGACACATTCAAGAAGTTTATTCATTGCTTAATAACTATGCGATGATTCTTGACTGGCTGGGCATCTCTACCCACGAAGAGCATTGCAATTCGCCATTATCTCAGTGTTATCGTCCGCACTCCTCTATTCCAGTAACGGATGGCACCCGAGCTAAAATATATGAATATAAAGATCTGCGAGACACCTTTACATCACCGAAGAAAAAGGTTTCTTATCGCGAAGCCAGTCCGAATCCGCTGTAATTTTATGCTGAGAGGACATCGCCAGATGTCCCCTGATGATTATTAAGGAAACAACAAACATTACTCTGGCGTAAAACATACTTTGTTAAAGGGCTGTAGCGTATCAGAATGCAGAAACGCATTAGTTGTGTAGGGCGGCTAAGGCGTTCACGCCGCATCCGCCATGAACAAATAGCACGTTGCTAACAATCTGCACAAACCAAAGAACTTAACTAAACATCACATCGCCGCTTCATTTTTCGCCCGTAGCTTCTTCGCCTGGCTTTCCAGCAACAGGTAACAGATCAGCGCCAGCAGCAGCGGGATAAAGTAGTACAGGACACGGTAAGCGAGTAGGGCGGCGATAATCGTTCCTTTGGATGTATGTTCCTCTGCCAGTAGCGCGATAAACACCGCTTCCAGCACACCAATCCCCGCCGGAATATGCACGATGACACCAGCAATACTACTAACCAGCAACACGCCCAGTACAAAGAAATAGTTCACGCTTTGACCAAGCAATAGCCAGATAATCGCTCCCATTACCATCCAGTTGACGCTGGAAATCAGCATCTGGGCAAGGGCGAATTTCCATGAAGGTAGCACCAGCTTTTGCCCCTTGATGGTCATATGGCGGTGTTTAGCGAAGGCGCAAAACCATAAATAGACTGCAATTATCAGCAGCAAACCAATGCCGAGAATACGCAGCGTGGTTTGATCGATATACCAGTGATCCGGCAGTTCCACCACGCCCACGGTAAAAATAATCCCGGCCAGCAAAATATAGCCCAGCCAGTTGGTGGTAATACTCAGCGAGAAAATCCGTGTAATAGTGCTACCCGGTAATCCCAGGCGGGAGTAAAGACGATAGCGCATACCAATGCCGCCAACCCAGGTACTAAGCGTCAGGTTGAAGGCGTAGCAGATAAACGACACCAGCATCACCTGACGTTTCGCCAGTTTATGACCGCAGTAAGAGCGAGCGAGCAGGTCATAGCAGCCGTAAATCAGATAGCTGACGACCACCAGCCCGACCGCACTGAGCAGCGCAACGCGATTGTAGTCACGGATGACCTTCCAGACCTCTTCCCAGTCCACCTTTTTGGCGTAGACCACCAGCAACACAATCACCGCGATAAAAAACAGCCAGGTGAGGATCTTCTTTACTAAGCGCCAGCGCGGGTGTGATTTACTCATCAGGGTTTCACCCCCGTATTTTCAGTTTCTACCCGATCCTGAGTTTCCATTGCCGGCTGCGCGGGCGGATCAACTTGCGCCAGACGTGGCGTATGCGCCGGAAGCCAGCCCACCAGCGCCGGGAAATGGCGTAGAAAGTGGAATGCCAGCACGCTTTTAGTCAGGTTCCACCAGGTGCGTTTTGGCAGCATGGTTTCATCTACCTGCTGGCAGTCAGCGGCGATGATGCCATTCAGATTGTCGCGTAGCGTCTGGTTAAAATGACGATCGTGGATGATGACATTTGCTTCGAGATTCAGTGACAAACTGAGCGGATCGAGATTACTGGACCCTACTGTCGCCCAGTGATCGTCCATTAACGCCACTTTGCCGTGGAGCGGGCGGCGGCGGTACTCAAAAACCTGAACGCCGCCTTTAACCAGATAGTTATACAGCAAACGCGCACCGACTCTGACAATCGGCATATCCGGTTCGCCCTGAATGATCAGTTTGATCCGCACCCCGCGCCGTGCCGCTTTACGCAAGGCGTGTAAAAATCGATAGCCGGGGAAGAAGTAGGCGTTGGCGATAATCACTTCCCGCCGCGCCTGAGTGAGCATTTTCAGATAGTGACGTTCGATATCATCGCGATGTTCTTCGTTATCGCGCCAGACCAGCAATACCTGCGCTTCTCCCGGCTGGCGGTTCTCTTCCGCTTTGTGATGACGTCGCCACCATCGTCGTGCCGCGCTCTGTCCTGGCAGGTTTTCCAGCTCAAACTGGAGAATATCTTCGACAATCGGCCCTTCGAGGCGTACCGCGTAATCCTGTTTAGCCTCTGGACCGTAGCTGGACATATGCTCGGCGGAGTAATTCAGCCCGCCAATAAAGGCGATACGTGCGTCGATCACCACAATTTTGCGATGCATCCGGCGAAACACATTGGTGCGCATACCGAACAGGCGAGGGCGGGGATCGTAATAACGAAACACCACGCCAGCCGCCGTCAGTTCATTGACAAACTCATCGCTGAGATCCGGCGAACCGTAGCCATCCAGCAAGACTTCCGCTTTAACCCCGCGTCGTGCAGCGTCCAGCAATGCTGCGTGTAATTGTTTACCGACGTCATCCTCGAACCAGATAAACGTTTCAAGAATAATGCGTTCTTGCGCCTCACCAATCGCTTTAAATACAGCGGGATAATATTGCTCGCCGTTCTCCAGCAACTGGATCTTATTGCCTTCGCGCCAGCTACATTTCATAAATGAATCTCCGCACTTAAAGGGGCATGATCAGAAAGGTGTCGCCATGTCCGCAGCGGCAACGCGGTTGGCGCGCTGGCGCTGGCATTTTTGACATAGATCCTGTCCAGACGTAGTAGAGGAAATTGCACTGGAAACGTGCGCGCCGGACGTCCGTGGGCGCGGGTAAATATCTCATCCAACCCGGCCTGTACTTTTAAGGGATGATTGGCTTTTTGCCGCCAGTCGTTGAAATCACCCGCCACTAAAACGGGTTCGTCGGGCGGAAGCTGGTTCACCCATTCGGCGAGCATCGCAAGCTGCGCCTGACGGTGCGCCTCACGCAGGCCAAGATGCACGCACATCACATGAATCGCTTTCCCGGTCACCGGTGGCACAATGCGGCAATACAGTACGCCACGTTTTTCCGCTCCATCGACAGAAACATCACGATTTTCATAATGTTCAATGGGATAGCGTGACAGCACCGCGTTTCCGTGATGCCCTTCTGGATACACAGCATTGCGGCCGTAGGCAAAATCGCTCCACATGGTGTCGGCAAGAAACTCGTAGTGCGAGGTATCGGGCCAGTTTTCCACATGCAGCGGATGAACTTCGTGCGCGCCCATCACTTCCTGCAGGCAAACAATATCGGCGCTGACGGTGCGCACGGCGTCGCGAAGTTCCGGCAAAATGAAGCGTCGGTTAAACGCGGTAAAGCCTTTGTGAATATTGATGGTGAGTACCTTGAACGAAAATTGTTGTGTTTGATCGGGCATAATTTTCCTGTCTTTGCCTCTTATCTCATTGAAATAGTGTAGTCGGCGTCACAAAAAGGTGCGGTCTTACGGAATTTTCCGTAAAGTTCGGTACTCTGAGTTAGTAGAGATAAATTCTTCAGGAGAGAAGCCATGAAGTGGCAACAACGTGTTCGTGTCGCAACTGGCCTAAGTTGCTGGCAGATTATGTTGCATTTACTGGTAGTGGCGCTGCTGGTGGTGGGCTGGATGAGTAAAACCCTGGTTCACGTCGGCGTGGGATTGTGCGTGCTGTATTGCGTAACGGTAGTGATGATGTTGGTGTTTCAGCGCCACCCCGAACAACGCTGGCGCGAGGTGGCAGACGTACTGGAAGAGCTGACCACCACCTGGTATTTTGGCGCGGCGCTGATTGTGCTGTGGCTGTTGTCCCGCGTACTGGAAAACAACTATTTGCTGGCAATTGCAGGGCTGGCGATCCTTGCCGGCCCGGCGGTGGTGTCGTTACTGGCGAAAGATAAAAAGTTACATCACCTTGCGTCTAAACATCGCGTACGCCGCTGACCCTGTCGTGGCCGTTATCACCAGTAGCGGCCACAAACTGTTCCACACAATATCCAGACTCGCATCCTTCAAATAAATCTGCTTGGTAATGTCCGTAAAGTGGCGGATAGGGTTAATCCACGTCAGGTTTTGCAGCCACACCGGCATGTTTTCCACCGGCGAAACGTAACCGGAAAGCAGAATGGCGGGCATCATAAAGACGAATACGCCGATAAACGCCTGCTGTTGTGTTGCACAGAGTGATGAAATCAGCAGACCGAATCCCACCAGTGACAAACCGTAAATCACCATCGTGAAATAGAACAGCGCCAGCGATCCGGCGAAGGGGATTTGATACGCCCAGATACCAATCGCCAGCACAATGGTGGCCTGAAACGTGGCGACAATTAATGCCGGTACGGCTTTACCGATGAATATCTGCCAGGTGGTGAGGGGCGAAACCAGTAGCTGATCGAGCGTACCTTGTTCACGTTCACGAGCGACGGAAAGTGAAGTGACGATCATTACGCCGATAGTGGTGATCATGGCGATCAGCGACGGCACCACAAACCATTTGTAGTCGAGATTCGGGTTATACCAGTTGCGTACCACCAGCTCGCTGTTGTTGGGTTTCGGTTTTCCTTCCAGCAGCTCCTGCTGATAATTTTTGACGATCTGTTGCAGGTAGTTGGCGGCAATTTGCGCACTGTTGGAGTTACGCCCGTCGAGAATTAACTGCAACGGTGCGGTCTGGAAAGTATCCAGTTTGCGTGAGAAGTCAGCCGGGAAACGCACCAGCAGTAGCGCCTTTTGCGTGTCGATGGTCGGGCGGATCTCTTGCGGACTTTTCAACAGCAGCACATGGGTAAAGGCGCTGGCGCGGGCAAAACGTTGAGTAAGTTCTACCGAATGCTCGCCGTTATCTTCATCGTAGATGGCGATGGTGGCGTTGGTCACTTCCAGCGTGGCGGCAAACGGGAACAGGATCACCTGAATAAGCACGGGTAAAATCAGAATCGCTCGCGTCTGCGGTTCGCGCAGCAGCGACTGCAATTCTTTGCGGATTAACGTCCATAAGCGATGAAACATGCTCTTCTCCCTAATCCAGCCGACGTTTGGTTTTCAGCCACGTCAGGCCGATAAACATCACCGCCGAAGCGATCAAAAACAGCACATTCACTACCAGTACCACCGGAATATTCCCGGCGAGGAACAGGCTTTGCAGGGTGCTGACGAAATAACGTGCGGGAATAATGTACGTCACCGCGCGGATCACCGCTGGCATACTGTCTATCTGAAATATAAAGCCGGAAAGCATAATCGACGGCAGGAAAGCGGCGTTCAGTGCCACCTGAGCGGCGTTGAACTGGTTGCGGGTAATCGTAGAAATCAGCAGCCCCATCCCCAGCGTACTGAGTAAAAACAGGCTGGTGATAAAAAACAGGATCAGCAGCGAACCGCGATAGGTCACGCCGAGAATAAACACCGACACCAGCATACAGAGCAGCATCGCCAGCATACCGAGGAAATAATAGGGGATCAGCTTACACAGCAGCAGTTCCGTGCGGGTAATCTCCGTAGAGAGCAAAGCCTCCATAGTGCCGCGCTCCCACTCCCGCGCCACCACCAGCGAGGTGAGGATCGCGCCGATGACCGTCATGATAATGGTTACCGCTCCGGGGATAATAAAGTGCTGGCTTATCGCCGCCGGGTTAAACCAGTAGCGTGTCTGGACGTCGATAAGTGGTTCAAAGGTCTGCCCGTTGTCCTCTGCCCGCTGCATTTGCCAGATCTGCCAGATCCCTTCGACATACCCCTGCACAAAGTTAGCGGTATTCGGCTCACTGCCGTCGGTGATCACCTGAATCGGCGCGGTGGCGTTGGCGCGCTCCATCTGTTCGGCGAAATCCACGGGAATCACCACCAGACCACGAATTTTCCCCGCCTGCATTTTGGCGATCAGTTCCTGACGGTTATCGCTGATGGTGGCGTCAATATAGGGCGAGCCGGTCATAGTGTGGGTGAAATCCAGCGCCGCTTCGCTACGCTGCTCCAGCAAAATCCCGACGCGCAGCTTGCTGGAGTCGAGGTTAATGCCGTAACCAAAAATAAACAGCAGCAACAGCGGGATCACCACCGCAATCAGCCAGCTACTTGGATCGCGAATGATCTGCCGCGTCTCTTTGACGCACAGCGCCCGCACGCGACGCCAGGAAAGGATCGGATTACTCATTGCCATGCTCCTTATCCCAGTCGTGGATCAATTGAATAAAGGCTTGCTCCATAGTGGGATCGGGTTGCTCATCGTTAGCCGACTGTGCTTTCAAATCATCCGGCGTACCGCTGGCAATCAGCTTCCCGCGATACACCAGCCCGATACGGTCGCAATATTCCGCTTCATCCATAAAGTGGGTGGTGACCATCACCGTGACGCCTTTCTCTACCATGCTGTTGATATGCAGCCAGAACTCGCGGCGGGTGAGGGGATCGACGCCGGAGGTCGGTTCATCAAGAAACAGAATGTCCGGTTCGTGCATTAGCGAGCAGGCCAGCGCCAGCCGCTGTTTAAAACCCAACGGCAGTTCATCGGTGGCATGTGAGGCGATACTTTTCAGGCCAAATGCCTCGCTCATACGGGAGATTTTTTCGTTCTGCGCCCGACCGCGTAAGCCATACACGCCGGAGAAAAAACGTAAATTCTGTTCGACTGTCAGATTGCCATAGAGCGAAAATTTTTGCGCCATATAGCCGAGATGCTGGCGCGCTTTACCGGAACTCTCTTTCAGATCCATGCCCAGCACCAGCGCCTGACCAGAGGTCGGCACCAGCAAACCGCACATCATCTTAAAGGTGGTCGATTTACCCGCGCCGTTTGGCCCCAGCAAACCAAAAATCTCCCCACGTTTAACGGCAAAGTTGACGTGATCGGTGGCGGCAAAATCACCAAATTTCTTGGTCAGTTCTTTCGCTTCGATCACTGTCTCGCCGGGAGTGCCTTCTACCGTATGTAATATTGCGCCCAGCGGCGATTCTGAGGTTCCGGCACCGCCCAGCAAATCAATAAACGCATCTTCAAAACGCGGCGTAGTTTCGTTGATGTTGATTTCCGGCATCCCGTCGGCATGGCGAATATCGTCTGGTGTGGTCTCTTTTTTGAGGATCAGACGTACCGATTTCCCCTGAATCATGCCGTCGCTGACCTGTGGCAGTTTCAAGGCTCGTTGCAACAGTTTGCGGTTGCCCTCGTGCGGGCTGGTCATCAGAAAACTGCGTCCGGCCATAGTCTGCGTCAGAGCCGTCGGTTCCCCCTGATACAACAACTCGCCTTCGTTCATCAGCAACACGTCACGGCACTGCTCGGCTTCGTCGAGATACGAGGTGCTCCAGAGGATCAGCATCCCTTCGCCTGCCAGCTCATGTACCATCTGCCACAGTTCGCGCCGTGAGATAGGGTCAACGCCGACGCCGGGTTCATCGAGCAGCAACACTTTCGGTTCGCCCACCAGGGTACAGGCCAGCCCGAGTTTTTGTTTCATCCCGCCGGAGAGCTTACCCGCCAGGCGCCCGGTAAACGGGCCAAGAGACGTAAACTCCAGCAGGCGAGCAAAAGTCTGTTTACGTGCTTCACCGGTGACGCTGCGTAAATCCGCGTACAAATTGAGGTTTTCCATCACCGTGAGATCTTCATACAGACCGAATTTCTGCGGCATATAGCCGAGCACCGCGTGCAGCGCAGCGTCGTTTTTGATCGGATCAAAACCGATAACTGTGGCCCTGCCGCTGTCAGGTTTCAGCAACCCGGCCAGCATCCGCATCAGCGTGGTTTTGCCCGCGCCGTCCGGCCCTACCAACCCCGTCACATAACCAGCGTGAATGGTGCAGTCGAGCGGCGCGACGGCGGGCTTATCCATGCCCGGAAAGCGTTTTTCCAGGCCGTTCAGCGTGATAACGGCATCATTCATGTCCTGCCTCGTCACCGAATTGCACCGTCACTGGCATTCCCTGGCGTAACGCATCATCGGCGTCGGTCACCACAATACGCAGGCGATAGACGAGGTCGGTACGCAGATCCGGCGTTTCGACGGTTTTCGGGGTAAATTCAGCGGTTGGCGAAACGAAACCAATCTGCCCGTGATAGGGCATGTCCGGGCGACCATCGGTATAGAGCAGCACTTTGCGCCCCGGCTGGGCCTGGTCAAGATTACGTTCGTCAACATAGGCGCGCACCCACACCGGACGCGTCAGCGAGACGGTAAACACCGTGCCGCCTTCATTGAGTACCGTGCCTGGCTCTACTGCGCGGGTTAACAGCGTGCCATCAGACGGTGCGACCAGCGTCGAATCCTGCAAATTCAGCTCCGCCTGCGCCAGTTGCGCCTGTGCCTGTTCGAGGCTGGCTTTTGCCTGGGCGATATCCTGTTCACGGTTACCGGAACGGTACTGACGTAATTTATCCTGAGCTGATTTCAGCGTTGCCTGCGCCTGGTCGCGCGAGGAGCGGGCATTTTCCAGGTCATTTGCCGAAATGGTGCGGCTTTTCCACAACCCTTGCTGACGGTTATAGAAGTTCTGCGCATAGTCATACGCGGCTTGCGCTTGTTTCACCGCTGCGGCGGCCTGAGCGATTTCTTCATCGCGATACCCGGCAAGCATCAGGTCGTACTGCGCCTGTGCCACCGAAACGCCTGCTTTCGCCTGCATCAGGGCAATCTCATACGGCTTATGATCCAGTTCGCCCAGAACCTGGCCCGCTTTGATCGCATCACCTTCGTCTACTGCCAGCGACTCAACACGACCACCGACACGGAAGCTTAGATTCACGGTGCGAATATCCACATTGCCATACAGCGTCAGGCCGTTATCCTGGCGGCTTTGATACCACCAGTAGCCTCCGGCAACCACGGCGGCAAGTACCACTACCGCCAGTCCAATCACGACAGGTTTTTTCATCACTACAAACTCCTTTGCGATAATCCTTGCAAAATCAGGTCGATATGACAGGTCACCGTCTGGTTGATCAGTTCGGTCTTTTCTTCATCGAACGCGGTCCAGCCGGTACGTAACAGAATTGTTTCTTTGCCAAGACGGAACGCCAGAATCTCACCAATCAACGCATGGGTATGAAGGATCATGCGGGTATCGTTGGCGTCGCAGCCGGTCCAGGCGGCAATCAGGCGTGTCAGGTGGCTGTGTAGCGGGCTAATCACCTGTTCGTGCACCAGGTGATAGGCTGCCGTAGGAGAGAGCTGCTCACGGGAGATAAACTTACTGAGGTTGACGGTGTCATCCTGGGTGAGCAGCTTAATCATGTTCCTACAGGCGCGAAGGATCAGTTCACGGATAGCTGCGCGATCAGGCTGTAGTTGAGCGAACAAGTGTTCAGCTTCCTCGGCGTGCGGACGGAACTGCTCGCCAATAAAATCGGCAATCCACTGGGCGCAGGCGAGATATAAATCTTCTTTCGAACCGAAGTAATAGGTAATAGCAGCGATATTCTGCCCGGCCAGGGCGGCGATATCGCGGGTGGTGGCGTTCATTCCATACTCACCAAACTGCGCCAGTGCAGCAGCAATCAGCTGCTTTTTCGCCTGTTCACCTTTGGTTGTCATGGCAGGACTATTCATAGCACAGCCCATTCTTAATCAAATGATTGATTAAGATTATGACTCATTTTTCGCGTTGTCCAGTATGGCTAAGAATTTGAGCAACGTCAGTCACAGGGATAATTTATGCGCTGCGTCACAAAAACTGCTACACTCCGCTCCCTCATGACATTGTGGTTTTTGTCATTTTCCTTTTCAGTATCTCCCTGAAAACTACACCGGTAACGGTCGGGGCGGTTCGGAGTAGTTATGTCTTTCGATTCTTTGGGTTTAAGCCCTGATATCCTGCGCGCCGTTGCCGAGCAGGGTTACCGTGAGCCCACCCCTATTCAGCAGCAGGCGATCCCTGCGGTGCTGGAAGGTCGCGACCTGATGGCCAGTGCCCAGACCGGCACCGGCAAAACAGCGGGCTTTACGCTGCCGCTGTTGCAACACCTGATTTCCCGCGAGCCGCACGCCAAAGGGCGTCGTCCGGTGCGCGCGCTCATTCTTACCCCGACCCGTGAACTGGCGGCGCAGATTGGTGAAAACGTCCGTGATTACAGCAAATACCTGAACATTCGTTCGCTGGTGGTGTTTGGTGGCGTCAGCATTAACCCGCAGATGATGAAGCTGCGTGGCGGTGTTGATGTGCTGGTGGCAACGCCGGGGCGTTTGCTGGATCTGGAACACCAGAATGCGGTGAAGCTGGATCAGATAGAAATCCTCGTCCTTGATGAAGCTGACCGTATGCTCGATATGGGCTTTATCCACGATATTCGTCGTGTGTTAACAAAACTGCCTGCGAAGCGGCAGAACCTGTTGTTCTCCGCGACCTTCTCTGACGATATTAAAGCCCTGGCGGAAAAACTGTTGCACAACCCGCTGGAAATCGAAGTGGCACGCCGCAATACCGCGTCTGAGCAGGTAACCCAGCACGTTCACTTTGTTGATAAGAAACGCAAACGGGAATTGCTGTCACACATGATTGGTAAAGGTAACTGGCAGCAGGTGCTGGTGTTTACCCGTACCAAACATGGCGCTAATCATCTGGCTGAACAATTAAATAAAGATGGTATTCGCAGTGCGGCGATCCACGGTAATAAATCGCAAGGTGCGCGTACCCGTGCATTGGCCGATTTTAAATCTGGTGATATTCGCGTGCTGGTGGCGACTGATATCGCCGCGCGTGGCCTGGATATCGAAGAGTTGCCACACGTCGTCAACTATGAGCTGCCAAACGTACCGGAAGATTATGTCCACCGTATCGGGCGTACCGGTCGTGCCGCCGCCACCGGCGAAGCGTTATCGCTGGTGTGTGTTGATGAGCACAAACTGCTGCGTGATATCGAAAAACTGCTGAAAAAAGAGATCCCGCGCATTGCGATTCCGGGCTATGAGCCGGACCCGTCAATCAAAGCCGAACCGATCCAGAACGGTCGCCAGCAACGTGGCGGCGGCGGTCGTGGGCAAGGTGGTGGTCGCGGTCAACAGCAACCACGCCGTGGAGAAGGTGGCGCAAAATCTGCAAGCGCAAAACCTGCAGAAAAACCGTCTCGCCGCCTCGGCGATGCCAAACCAGCAGGCGAACAACAACGTCGCCGCCGTCCGCGTAAACCTGCCGCTGCGCAGTAATCTTTTATGCCGGGCTATGCCCGGCATAAGATTGCTGACAATGATGTTTCTCCCGATGCGGGAAATCCCCGCATCCGGAAAACGTTATTGCGAGCCGCTTTCCAGAAACAGAAAAACCATTACCCCTGAAAACCGAAAAATGCCACAATATTGGCTGTTTATACAGTATTTCAGGTTTTCTCATGGCATTAACCGCCGCGCTTAAAGCGCAAATTGCCGCCTGGTATAAGGCGCTTCAGGAACAGATCCCCGACTTTATTCCCCGTGCGCCGCAGCGGCAGATGATTGCGGACGTCGCCAAAACGCTGGCCGGAGAAGAAGGGCGGCATCTGGCGATTGAAGCACCCACCGGCGTTGGGAAAACGCTCTCCTATTTGATTCCTGGCATCGCCATTGCCCGCGAAGAGCAAAAAACGCTGGTGGTCAGTACCGCCAACGTGGCGTTGCAGGATCAGATCTACAGCAAAGATTTACCTTTGCTGAAAAAGATCATTCCCGATCTCAAATTTACCGCCGCTTTCGGGCGTGGGCGCTACGTTTGCCCGCGTAACCTGACGGCGCTCGCCAGCACTGAACCCACGCAACAGGATCTGCTCGCTTTTCTTGACGACGAACTGACGCCTAATAATCAGGAAGAGCAAAAACGCTGTGCAAAGCTGAAGGGCGATCTCGACACTTATAAATGGGATGGCCTGCGCGATCATACGGATATCGCTATTGATGACGATCTCTGGCGCCGTTTGAGTACCGACAAAGCCAGTTGCCTGAACCGCAACTGTTACTACTACCGCGAATGCCCGTTTTTTGTGGCTCGTCGGGAGATTCAGGAAGCGGAAGTGGTGGTGGCAAACCATGCGCTGGTGATGGCGGCGATGGAAAGCGAAGCGGTATTGCCAGACCCGAAAAACTTGCTGCTGGTGCTGGATGAAGGGCATCACCTGCCGGACGTGGCGCGGGATGCGCTGGAGATGAGCGCCGAAATCACCGCGCCCTGGTATCGGCTGCAACTTGACTTGTTCACGAAACTGGTCGCCACCTGCATGGAGCAGTTTCGCCCGAAGACGATCCCGCCGCTGGCAATCCCTGAACGTTTGAATGCGCATTGTGAAGAGTTGTATGAGCTTATCGCCTCTTTAAACAACATTCTCAATCTCTATATGCCTGCCGGGCAGGAGGCTGAGCACCGGTTTGCGATGGGCGAACTGCCTGATGAAGTGCTGGAGATCTGCCAGCGGCTGGCGAAACTGACAGAGATGTTGCGTGGTCTGGCAGAACTATTCCTTAACGATTTAAGCGAGAAAACCGGCAGCCATGACATTGTGCGCCTGCATCGGCTTATTTTGCAGATGAACCGCGCGCTGGGGATGTTTGAGGCGCAAAGCAAACTCTGGCGGCTGGCCTCGCTGGCGCAATCTTCCGGTGCGCCAGTGACCAAATGGGCGACGCGGGAAGAGCGTGACGGGCAGCTACATCTCTGGTTTCACTGCGTGGGGATCCGCGTCAGCGATCAGCTGGAAAGGCTGCTGTGGCGCAGCATTCCGCACATTATTGTCACTTCCGCGACCTTGCGTTCGTTGAACAGTTTTTCGCGTTTGCAGGAGATGAGCGGGCTGAAAGAAAAAGCGGGCGATCGCTTCGTGGCGCTGGATTCACCGTTCAACCACTGTGAGCAGGGCAAAATTGTTATTCCCCGGATGCGCGTTGAGCCTTCTATCGACAGCGAAGAGCAGCATATTGCCGAAATGGCCGCTTTTTTCCGTGAGCAGGTGGAGAGCAAAAAGCATCTCGGCATGTTGGTGCTGTTTGCCAGCGGACGGGCGATGCAGAGGTTTCTCGACTATGTGACGGATTTACGTCTGATGCTGTTAGTGCAGGGCGATCAGCCGCGCTACCGCTTAGTTGAACTGCATCGCAAACGCGTCGCTAACGGTGAACGCAGTGTACTGGTAGGTTTACAGTCATTTGCCGAAGGGCTTGATTTGAAAGGCGATCTGCTCAGCCAGGTGCATATCCATAAAATCGCCTTTCCGCCTATCGACAGTCCAGTGGTGATTACCGAAGGCGAATGGCTAAAAAGTCTTAACCGCTACCCGTTTGAGGTGCAAAGCCTGCCGAGTGCTTCGTTTAATCTGATTCAGCAGGTTGGGCGTCTTATTCGAAGCCACAGTTGCTGGGGCGAGGTGGTTATCTACGACAAACGCTTGTTGACCAAAAATTATGGCAAGCGACTACTGGACGCATTACCGGTATTTCCGATAGAGCAACCGGAAGTCCCTGAAGGTATAGTTAAAAAGAAAGAAAAAGCGAAATCCCCACGCCGTCGGCGGCGTTAATGATGTGAGTCAGGTAAGGAGTCGTAAATGGACTATCGCAAAATCATCAAAGAGATCGGGCGCGGAAAAAACCACGCGCGCGATCTGGATCAGGATACGGCGCGCGGTCTGTATGCCCATATGCTCAATGGCGAAGTGCCTGACCTTGAGTTGGGTGGTGTATTGATTGCACTGCGTATCAAAGGGGAAGGGGAAGCAGAGATGCTCGGCTTTTACGAAGCCATGCAAAATCACACCATCAAGCTAACGCCCCCCGCCGGCAAGCCGATGCCGATTGTCATCCCCAGTTACAACGGTGCGCGTAAACAGGCCAACCTGACACCGTTGCTGGCGATTCTGCTGCATAAACTCGGTTTTCCGGTGGTGGTTCACGGCGTGAGTGAAGATCCGACTCGCGTGCTGACCGAAACCATTTTTCAACTGATGGGGATTGCGCCAACGCTACATGCCGGACAAGCACAGGCGAAGCTTGACGAGCACCAGCCGGTATTTATGCCCGTAGGCGCGTTTTGCCCGCCGCTGGAAAAACAACTGGCAATGCGCTGGCGGATGGGCGTGCGTAACAGTGCGCATACCCTGGCGAAACTGGCGACACCGTTTGCCGAAGGTGAGGCACTGCGTCTTTCCAGCGTCTCGCATCCGGAATACATCGGGCGAGTCGCGAAATTCTTTAGCGATATTGGCGGACGGGCGCTGTTAATGCACGGCACCGAAGGCGAAGTCTATGCTAATCCGCAACGCTGCCCGCAAATAAATCTTATTGACCGCGAAGGGATGCGGGTGCTGTATGAAAAACAGGACACTGCTGGCAACGAGCTACTGCCACAAGCAAAAGACCCGGAAACCACGGCGAAGTGGATTGAGCGTTGCCTGGCAGGCAACGAACCAATTCCTGAGTCACTGAATATCCAGATGGCTTGCTGTCTGGCGGCAGCGGGCGAAGTGGCAACCATTAGCGATGGTCTGGCGCGCATTAAACAATCCTTTTAATTTCTTCCTCAGCCGGATGATGACTGTCATCCGGTCTTTACTCCACTGCACCATGAAAGTGCAGCATCTTTATTGACCTTCCCGTGTGCGGCGCGCAGCATAAAAAAACAACAGGCATATAACATAAACAGGAGTTAACCATGGAAAGTGGTCATCGCTTTGATGCCCGGACGCTGCACAACTTTGTCCTGACTGTGTTTCGTCAGATGGGTAGCGAGGAACAGGAAGCAAAATTAGTAGCAGATCATTTAATCGCAGCAAATCTGGCAGGACATGATTCACATGGTATTGGCATGATCCCGAATTATGTGCGTTCCTGGCAGCAGGGCTATTTGCAGATCAACCATCACGCCAAAATTGTCAAAGATGCGGGGGCAGTGGTCACGCTTGATGGCGATCGTGCATGTGGTCAGGTCGCTGCATATGAGGCCATGGCTCTGGGGATTGAAAAAGCACGTCACCACGGCATTGCTGCCGTGGCGCTGCGTAACTCACATCATATCGGGCGCATTGGTTATTGGGCGGAACAGTGCGCGGCGGCGGGGTTTGTCTCTATCCACTTTGTCAGTGTGGTAGGGAGTAAGGCTGTCGCGCCGTTCCGTGGTCGTGACAGTCGCTTTGGCACAAATCCGTTCTGCGTGGTCTTTCCCCGAAAAGATAATTTCCCGCTGTTGCTTGATTACGCCACCAGCACCATTGCGTTTGGTAAAGCGCGTGTGGCCTGGCATAAAGGCGTGCCCGTACCACCTGGTTGCCTGATCGACGTTAATGGCGTGCCAACGACCGATCCGGCAGTCATGCTGGAGTCACCGTTAGGAGCGTTGCTGGCCTTTGCTGAACATAAAGGTTATGCCCTGGCAGTGATGTGCGAAATTCTCGGTGGTGCACTTTCTGGCGGCAAAACTACTTATCAGGAAACATTGCAGCACAGCCCCGATGCCGGTTTTAACTGCATGACGACCATTATCATTAACCCGGAGCTGTTCGGTGCGCCAGATTGTGCAACGCAGTCCGAAGCCTTTGCCGAGTGGGTGAAAGCCTCGCCGCATGATGACGATAAACCGATTTTGCTGCCGGGTGAGTGGGAAGTGAACACGCGTCGCGAACGGCAGGAGATGGGGATCCCGTTGGATGCCGGAAGCTGGCAGGCAATTTGCGACGCAGCGCGGCAGATTGGTATATCAGAAGAGACGTTGCAGGCTTTCTGCCAGCAATCAGTCAGCTAAAAAAAGCCCGTCCAGTGACGGACGGGCAAACAAGGGTAACATAGGATCAATGAGGGTTGGAGCACATGCGTCTGTCGGCAAATAGACAGGGAAATACTTGTGCTGGACGTAGCGTAAACGCCTGATCCGTCCAACGGTTCGGATTTTGTAGGCCTGATAAGACGCGGTAGCGTCGCATCAGGCATCTGTTGCCGGATGCGGCGTAAACGCCTTATCCGTCCTACGAATTACTTATAAATTACCGCAGTACCGCTTAATTTATTGTTGTTGGTGGCGGAAGTAATGCTGTATCCACTAGCACCGGCTGCTGCCGCTTTCTCAGCCAGTTTTGCTTCCAGGGCATCGAGGGTGGATGCGCCATCGGCAGAAACCACGCCGATTTTATTCATGTTCTGTGCCTGGGATGCCGTGACCGGCTCCGCCGCGAATACGCCAAAAGACAGAGTGGAAAGCGCCATAGCAGCAACAACAGTATTGATAGTTTTCATAATTAATCTCTCGCAGGTGATTTTTGTATAAGTGACGTTGTTTCGTCGATGTGATGAGTATCACGTTTTTTTACGAGAGATAAAATCGAAGAGAATTGACCGCCTTGTTCAAATAAATTGATTGATATCTAACATGCTGATAATCCATTCATTTATCGTATGTATGAACCAATTTTGTAACATGTGGCAGTTACGGCTGCGTTAAAGGCACGGAATGCCACGCAAAATACAAATTATACACGCTAAACATCCCGCCAGTTGTAGTTAACGTAACTGGCTGTCTTTCGAACCTCTGCGATTATATCCTGTATAAGATGGTTTTTGTAAATCTTTCTCCTGCTGACAATGAATGCATAAGCGCACGCTAGGAATGGCTTCCCGACGGGCCTGCGGGATGGGGGCACCGCACTCTTCACATTCATACAGGCTTTCGCCACGCGGAATTTCACCCCTGGCGCGGGCAATCGCATCTTCAATTGTACTGTTGATCTGTTCGTTGACGGCGTCATCGTTAGCCCAACCGGATGCCATATCGTCCTCCCCATATCAATGCTTGTACTGTTAAGTGTAGCTAATCCAGGGATGAACCTGGGCAGTTCAAGCGTCAGATCTCCGACCATTCCCGCAGCAGATTATGATAAAGATTGAGTAGCGACAGGATCTCTTCTCCTTCGCCGTAGCGGCTTTTGAGTGACTGAATATTGTTGTCCAGTTCGAACAGCATGGCGCGCTTTTTATCATCGCGGATCATTGATTGTATCCACATAAATGATGCCACCCTTACGCCGTGCGTTACGGGGGTCACACAGTGCAGGCTGCTGGAGGGATACAACACCAGATCGCCAGCCGGGAGTTTTACCCGATGTTGCCCGAAGGTGTCATTGACGACCAGTTCGCCGCCTTCGTAACTTTGCGGATCGCTCAAAAATAGCGTGGCGGAAAGATCGGTGCGCATCCAGCCGTTTTGTGGATGACTGCGTACTGCGCCATCCACATGAAAACCATAGGTTTCATTGTTCCGATAGCGATTAAACAGCGGCGTGGAAATGGTACGCGGCAAGGCAGCGGCAAAGAACAAAGCATGTTGGTTAACCGCGTTCAGCACTTCATTTTGTAATGCGGCATATAACGCGCTGCGGGTATCTACCTGTTGATTATTCTTGACCTGCGCGCCTTGTGCACCGGTGGTGACGCGTCCATCAATCCATTCGGCTTGTTCCAGTTGTGCACGAAAGCGGGCGACGTCTTGTGGCGATAACACGCCGGGAATGTGGTACATCATATAAGTTCTCCAAAAAGTGGGGGCTGAGCATCACACCGATTGTTGACAGAGTGCACTTAACTCATGCCGGATGCGGCGTTAACGCCTTATTCGGCCTACTAAATCATGTAAATTCAATGCATTGCACGAATTTTGTAGGCCTGATAAGCGCAGCGCATCAGGCACTCCTGTTCTCGTCATCAATCTTAGTGAACCCTGCGCCCCACATCTGAATCAGAAATGCATATTGGCGGTGAGCAGGAAAGTTCTTGGCTCGCCCGGATGATAACGGTAGCCGCTCTTATTGATTGAGGCGACGTAATCGGTATCAAACAAGTTGTAGACGTTTAGCTGGAAGTCGAGATTGCGATTAACCCGATACCCCAGTTTGGCGTCGGCGACCCAATAACTTTCGGTAAATGCTGGCGTTCCCACCGCGCCGTCTGAACCTTTATGCATACTGCCGATATACCGTGCGCCCGCACCAACAGAAATATCATCGGTTGCCTGATACTGGCTCCATAGGGTAAAGGCGTGCTCCGGGGTATACGGCAGCGATGAGGAACCATCCTGGGCAACTTCTTTGCCGTTTTTGATGGTTGCTTTTTGCTGGGTATAGCCGCCAATCACCTGCCACGCGGGAGTGATATTCCCGGCCACGGATATCTCATAGCCTTCGACGCGTTTCTTACCGTATTGCGAATAAGTCCCGTCATCATTTTGCTCAACTTCATTTTCGATATCAGTACGGAACAGCGCGGCGGTGAGCAACAGGCGTTTATCCAGAACCTGCCATTTGGTGCCAATCTCGCTGGTGTTGGCTTTTTGCGGTTTAAAATCGGTGCGGTTGGCACTGTTACCGCTACCAGACTGCGCAAGGGCGAAATTACTGCCGCCCGGCGGCTGCTGGGAAACGGCATAGTTCACGTAGACATTGCCATTGTCTGTCAGGTGATACAGCGCCCCGGCTTTCCAGTTCACCAGATTGCCCGACTTGGCGGTGTCGACGGTGGTGACCGGAGAACCTTTCGCTACGCCATCAGGGCAGGTGATGGCACCGCGTCCGCTGCCGCCGCAGGCGGTGGCACTGTCATATTCAGTATGATAATTGTCCAGCCGAACTCCGCCGTTTAGCTCAAAATCACGGGTGATTTGCAGCGTATCGAAGGCATAAATCGCGAAGGTATCCGTCTGACCATTAGCGTTTGCGCCATTGCGCGTCAGGCCGTCAGGATGAATGCTACTGTCAGGATGATAAATATTCACCGCCGGTAACGTCACCGGATTAACGCCGTAGTTGGTCTGCGTTTCGCGGGTAAATTCCACGCCGGTACTGACGTCATGACCAATTGAACCGGTATAAAATGCCGATGTCAGGTTAGTCTGGTTGGTGAGGATTTTATTGCTTACATCTTTGGTATTCGCCGTGCGTGACCATGTCCAGCTATCCACATTGCTGGTGGGCTGGGTAATATTTGACGCCCCTCCCATAATCGCCGTCATCAGATAATCCTGCTTCACGCGCGACCAACGTGTGGTATTGCGAATCGTGGTGTTATCGCTGATGTCGTGCTCAAAACGCATGGTGGCAGTATCGGTGGTCGAATCGTCGTAATCGGAATCCGTACCATAAAAGTTATGCGTATCAACTTTTCCGGAATGATTCAGCGCCGCCGTACCCGCAGAAGGTGCGGAATAGCCCGGTAAACCAATGGTCGGAATGCCGCCGTCTGGCGTATTGTGCTGGGTAACGTGTAAATAGTTGAGATACAAACGATTCGATGTACCAAGACCAAATGCCACGGAAGGGGCGACGCCGTAACGCTCATTTTTGACTTTATCGCGCCCGGCATCGTGCGTTTTTTCGCCCATCATATTCAGACGTACCGCAGTGGTATCGCCAATGACCTGATTAACGTCCAGAGTGCCGCGACGGAACCAGGCGCTACCAATACTGGCGGAGGCGTCAATGCCGGAATCATTGCGCGGCTGTTTGCTGATCATATTGATCGAGCCTGTCGGTGCGCTGCGCCCGTAGTCGGTGCCGGACGGCCCTTTAATCACTTCGACCTGCTCGGTATTGAAGGTGTCGCGCGAGACGCTGCCAATATCGCGAATGCCATCAATATAAATGCTGTTAGAGGTATCGGCGCCGCGCATATAAATAGCGTCGCCAGTGGTGGAGTTACCGTTCTCACCAGCAAAAAACGCACCCACGCCGGGAACGTTTTTGAGCGCGTCGGTAAGGTTGGTTGCGCCCTGATCTTTAATCACTTGTTCAGAAATCACCGTCATCGTGCGGGTGGTATCCGCTACCGGACGTGAGAATTTCGGATCGGCAGATTGTTGTGGTGCATAAAGTGAAGGCGTTGATGCCTCGACAACCAGTGTGTCATCCGCGTTAGTTTGCCCTTCGGCAGCGAGTGCCTGAGCCACAGGCGTGATACCGATACAAAAACCGGCAAAGAACGTGAGCGAATGAAATTGTCTGGCAGGGAAATTGCGATTGTTTTCCATTTTGCAGGTGACTTTTTCTTATATGTTGAAATTTTCACTGTCACGAGAAAGCATCTCTGCGGATGCGATGCCACTGTTAATCCCGTAAAAGCGATCGTGCAAGTGATAATAATTTTGATAAGCATTATCACTTGGCGCGATTTTCTATCACCCATTGCACGAAAAAGAAATACATTTATTTACATTGTGTTCATATTTGATGTTTTTTGATTACAAATTGGGCGAAAACTGCATCCAGAGGTGAATGCAGTTGCGTTGGTGGGGTTATTTGTAGATGGTTGCAGTACCGAACATTTGGTCATTTCCGCCTGCGGAATTAATGACATAACCTTTCGCGCCTTGTTCGCGCGCTTTTTCTGCCAGTTTATCCTCCAGATCGCTTAAGTTAGATGCGCCGGTCGCCGAAACGGTTCCGGCGGGTCGTAGTTGACCGCTGTCCTGGTTACTCAGTGGTTGCGCGGCATAAGCCGTGAAGGTGATTCCGCTCAGGACGGTGGCAATCAGTAGTGCGAGGCACTTTTTCATAATGACATCCTCATAAATACAACGAGTAGTGCATGATAAGTGTAGGTCTCCTGTGCGATGGAAATGACGCAAAAAATTGACAGAGATGTGCTTATTTTTTGAACAAAATAATTTTACAAAACCAGACAAATCAATGACATGAAGAACACTGATTTTTATGATGAATTGATAAAAAATGAAGTCGGGTTAAGGTTTTGAAGCATGTTAAACGCAGCCAGATATTTACCCTGCTGCGTTATGCGGGTATCTTACGCCGCTGCTTAAAGGAGAATGCTATGTCCGCCCAGAAACCGGGGTTACACCCGCGCAATCGTCATCACAGTCGCTACGATCTCGCCACGCTTTGTCAGGTGAATCCTGAACTGGCGCAATTCCTTACGCTTACCCCTGCCGGTGAGCAAAGCGTTGACTTCGCCAATCCGCTGGCAGTGAAGGCGCTCAACAAGGCGCTGTTGGCACATTTTTATGCTGTGGCGAGCTGGGATATCCCTGACGGTTTTCTCTGCCCACCAGTGCCTGGGCGGGCAGATTATATTCATCATCTTGCCGATTTACTGGCTGAGGCAAGCGGAACAATTCCAGCCAATGCCAGTATTCTGGATATCGGTGTTGGTGCGAATTGTATTTATCCGCTGATTGGTGTGTATGAATATGGCTGGCGTTTTACCGGTACAGAAACTAACAGCCAGGCGTTAAGCAGTGCGCAGGCGATCATCAGCGCCAATCCGGGTCTTAACCGCGCTATCCGTCTGCGTCGGCAAAAGGATACCGGCGCCATTTTTAACGGCATCATCCACAAAAACGAGCAATACGACGCAACCTTGTGCAACCCGCCGTTCCATGACTCCGCAGCAGCAGCGCGTGCCGGCAGCGAGCGCAAACGGCGTAACCTGGGGCTGGACAGAGATAACGCGCTGAACTTTGGTGGTCAACAGCAGGAATTGTGGTGTGAAGGCGGCGAAGTGGCCTTTATCAAAAAGATGATTGAAGAGAGTAAAGGCTTCGCAAAGCAGGTGATGTGGTTTACCTCGCTGGTATCTCGTGGCGAAAACTTACCGCCTTTGTATCGTGCACTGACGGATGTTGGTGCGGTGAAAGTGGTCAAAAAAGAGATGGCCCAGGGGCAAAAGCAGAGTCGCTTTATTGCCTGGACCTTTATGAACGACGAACAGCGCCGTCGTTTTGTCAATCGCCAGCGTTAAAGCGTTGGCTCCCCCGATGGCAGTGGTGCTACCGGGGGCGTTCCCGGTGCAGGTAGCACCTGATAAGTTTGCACCGGCGAGCGAACACCCGCCAGGTCGAAATGCTTTTTCACCTGGCTGTCCAGGGCAAAGCGTACCGTCCACTGTTTGAGTGGCAGTGTGGTGAACGAAACACGCAACGTAAACGCGGTATTGCTTAAGCCGACAATGCCGGCAAGGTTCGGTTCACCAATAATCAGCCCGCGAATTTCTTCATTTTCCATCAATTCCGCTACCGCATCTTTCAGTGCCTGATTGGCTTTATCGGCATCTTCATGACGATCGACATCATAATTTGCGACCACCGAACCAATGCCACGGACGAAGTTAGCAAAGGTGGTTATCGAAGACCACGGAATAATGTGATATGCCCCGGTATCCTGACGCACGCCCACGGAGCGAATCGACATCCGTTCCACCGTGCCGGTCAACGGCCCGATGGTAACCAAATCTCCAGTGTTCATGCCGTTTTCAAACTGAATGAACACGCCGGTAATAATATCTTTTACCAGCGTTTGCGAACCAAACGAGATAGCCAGGCCTAATGCCCCGGCACCTGCCAGCAGTGGCGCGATATTGACGCCGATTTCCGACAACACAATCATGATGGTGATGGTACTGATGATTACCGCCAGCGCATTACGGAACAGCGTCAGCAGGGTGCGCGTGCGGGCGCTGGGCAGCGGGCGGCCATGAATATCCGAAGCCAGCCGGTTTTCGATCAAACTGGCGAGCACTGTCCAGCCAACCGCCGAGAAGAAAAGGATGAGCGCGATACGGATCAGGATATCCACGGTTTTCTGCCCCGCGCCGTTTTGCAGCCAGTTCCAGAAATCGAACAGCCCCCAGGCGCTGAGTAGCAGCATCACTGCCACGCATACCGTCAGAATACGCGCCGTTTTCAGCGCCGCTGATAGCCAGCCGTTCAGCCGTTTTTGCAGCTCCGGATAGTTACGCTGAGTATGTGGCGAGAGGGTGATGGTCTTCGCCAGCCAGCGGGAAAACATACCGGAAACAAACGCTGCGATACCAATAATCGCCAGGCTGCGCACCGTTGCACCCATCATAAATTTCAGGCTGTTGCCCGGATCGAACAACGAAAAGAAAAACAGCACAATAAAATAGGCGCTTGCCAGCCAGTGCCACACCAGCGCAAAAGCGCGAATAAACAGGCTGAAGAATGCCAGCGAGTGCTCCGCAAAGTTGAGCAGATGCTGGGTGATCTCTTTTTTATTACGAAAGATCAGATAGAGCGCCCAGACGGTCATGCACAGCATGATTATCACGTTGGCGAGCGCCCCGATTTGCACATTCACCTGATTAGAGATAATTGGCACTGCCACAATCAGTCCATAACCAATCAGACTGCTTAACCAGCTAAGGCGGCGGCACCAGTAGCGGGCGCTTTCATCCTGAATATTGAACGGGCGCAGCTCTGCCACGTTCGGGCAGAAAATCAGGCGTAAAACAGCTTTGAAAAACTCAATCAGAGCGAAAGCATTGAGAAACAGGCTTTGTTGAAAAGCAATGGTTTTACTACCGGCGTTCAGGTTGTCGCTTAATACCTGGCCGACAAATAACGTCAGTGCCAGCAACAGCAAATCGATAATAAACGCCCCGATAATCATCGCCGGAAGCTGTAACCAGTTGCTGCGCTCACGGTTTTTTTGCCGCGCCCACTGACCCATTTTGCGATATAACGGCAGCGCGCACAGGCGAATCAGCCAGTAAAAGCCAAACACCAGCACCGCTAGCATTGAAAAATGGGTCAGCGCGTTGTTGAAGGTTTGCGGGTTAAAGGGTTTATGCGGGGAGCCAGTGATATTACGGTAAAGTTGCCCGAAGCGCGCGGAGAGTGCTTCGCCATAATGGCGGCTGATTTCAGTCACCTTTTGCAGCACGGTTTGCTCTTCAACCAGCGTCGGCGGTACGATTTTCGGTACGGGGTCTGTGGGGGGCGTGGCGGCAACGGTGCGTAGCTGGTCGATCAACTCTTTGCGCGAGGTGTCATTATCCAGCACGTCCGCCAGTGCGCCATAGGCCGCTTTTTTTTGTTCGATATCCGGTTCTGAAACCGGTTCAGAGGTTGAATCTGTTGTTGCTGTGGTTGTTACGCCGGGTATGGACACCGCGTGGGCAGGTGCGCCCAGCAGGCAGATGAGGATGAACAGGATCCACCGCATGACTCCTCCAGTGAGAAAACAAAGCAAAAAGATAAGTATAGATGCTGGGGGAGGGGCGATTTGAAATGAGAGGAATCTGGAGTGCCTCCCTTTCAGGGGAAAGGGAGGCTGAGAAGTTAAGAGACGTGCTGTAAAAATTCCTGCAAACGCTGGCTCGGTGGGTTCTTGATCAACACCTGCGGATCGCCATCTTCCGCAATCCGGCCTTTGTCGATAAAGATCAGGCGCGAAGCTACTTTCTCGGCAAAACCGATTTCGTGGGTCACGATCACCATCGTCATCCCTTCTTCAGCCAGATCCTGCATAACCTTCAGCACTTCATGGCGCAGTTCAGGATCGAGAGCGGAAGTCGGTTCATCGAACAGCATCATTTTCGGCTTCACCGCCAGCGCACGAGCAATCGCTACGCGCTGCTGCTGACCACCAGAAAGTTCGGAAGGGTAGTGATGTGCTCGTTCTGCCAGACCGACTTTCGCCAGCAGCTCACGCGCCAGTTTTTCCGCCTCTTCTTTGTTCGCGCCACGCACACGTAGCGGACCAAACATCACGTTTTCCAGCGCCGTCAGATGCGGGAAGAGGTAAAACTGCTGGAACACCATACCCGCTTCCTGGCGAATCAGTCGCTCGTCAACTTTCGGATCGTTAACCTTCAGACCATCGACAATCAGATCGCCAGAGGTAATTTCTTCCAGTTTGTTGATGCAGCGCAGCAGGGTTGATTTACCGGAACCAGAAGGCCCGATAATCACCACCACTTCACCCTGGGCAATGTTCAAATCGATATTGTGCAGCACCTGGGTTGGCCCAAAATGCTTGGAGACGTTTTTAAATTCAATCACAGGATTTTCATCCTTCTTTCCAGACGACGCAGAATAAAGCTCAGCACCAGGGTAATAATCAGATAGAACACCGCCACTGCGCTCCAGATCTCAAGGGCGCGGAAGTTGCCGGCAATAATTTCTTGCCCCTGACGAGTCAGTTCCGCCACGCCGATAACAATAAACAGCGAGGTGTCTTTAATGCTGATGATCCACTGGTTGCCCAGCGGCGGCAGCATACGACGCAGTGCCAGCGGTAAAATGACGTAGCGAATGGTTTCCCAACGTGAAAGACCGAGCGCCAGTCCTGCTTCACGAAAACCTTTGTGAATAGACAGCACTGCGCCACGCGTGATTTCCGCAATGTACGCGCCGGAGTTGATCATGATGGTGACCACCGCCGCAGTAAACGGGTCGATGCGTAAGTCGTTAAACGCCATCGGCAGGGCGAAGTAGATAAACATCACCTGGACGACGATAGGTGTGCCGCGAATCACTTCAATAAAGACTAGCGCGACGTGGTTGGCTATCCAACCGCCAAAGGTGCGTGCAAAACCTGCCGCCAGTCCGATCACCAGGCCGCCAGCCAGACCGAGGATCGAAATCCACAGGGTCATTTTGGCGCCTTCAATCAGAAGCGGAATGGCAGGCCAGATGGCACTCCAGTCAAACTGCATATGTTGTTCCTGTTACCGTGGTGTAAATAATCAAATTCAGGGTAATTAATGGTGTTGGAGCAGGCCTGTGCCCCTCTCCCCAGAGGGGAGAGGGAACTGTCCGTGCGCTTTACAGGTGTAGCGTTATTATTTCGGTTCAGTACCGAACCATTTTTTGTAGATTTCGTTGTAAGTTCCGTTCTCGCGCAGGGTTTTCAGTGCGCCGTTGACTTTGTCACGCAGCTCGTCGCTACCTTTCGGGAAAGCAATACCGTATTGCTGTGCTTCCAGAGAGTCACCCACCGCTTTAAACTGGCCGTTACCAGCGGTTTTGATGAAGTAAAGAATGTTTGGTGTATCGTGCAGAACGGCGTCTGCGCGGTTAGTACCCAGTTCCATATAGGCGTTATCGATGTTCGGGAACTGTCGCAGATCTTTGGTTTTGATGTTCGTCTTCGCGTAATCAACGGAGCCAGTGCCGCTCTTCACTGCAACCACTTTACCGTCGAGATCTTTCACGCTTTTCACATCGTTGTTGTTCGCTTTCACCATCACTAACAGACCGCTTTTGTAGTAGCCGTCAGAGAAATCGATCGCTTTTTTACGCTCGTCGGTGATAGTGATGCCCGCCAGCGCCAGATCGACGTTTTTGGTTTGCAGCGCCGGAATGATACCGCTGAAATCCATCGGTTTCAGCTCGTAATCCAGCTTCAGTTCTTTGGCGATTGCCGCCCACAGATCGACATCAAAGCCCACGTATTTGTCGCCCTGTTTAAATTCAAACGGAACGAAAGCGGTATCTGTCGCGACAACTAATTTTTTATCTGCGGCATGGGAAGAAACCGCAAAAGCCAGGGTCAGTGCTGCCAGTGAAACTTTTAATACAGACTTCATAGCATTTCCTTTTTTCTATCCACGGGACGATCCCCTGCGTAACATTTACCTATATGAAAAAATCGTGCCAGTTTTGCAACTCGTTGATTTTTCGAGAGGCGATAAAAATGCATTGCACGATTTATGAGGCAACACCGTTAGATTGCACCATTATGGGGCGCCAAAGTGGTGCGCTAAAATAGTGCAGTCAACACAATGATTATTTAGCGTAAATCCTGATGAAAAAACAATCTTTATGTAACGATTGTGTGATGATGTTGATACAAAAAGTTTACTTTGTCAGGCTGGAAGGGGAATGGGATGCACTAAAAAAGTGCGTAGAGACAGGGCATCAAAAAAAACGGCCCCTTTTCAGGAAGCCGCTTTTATTGTTTGTTAACGTTTTGAACCATCAGCGGTGGTGTTATTCGATGTTAGATTCGATAAACCACAGGAATTTATCCAGGTCGCGGGAGGCGGCGGTCAGGATATCTGCAGTATCATCATCTTTTGCTTCACCAATGGCTTTACGTACATCATTGGCGACAATTGCATAACGATCCGCCAGCTCTTTCAGGTGATCCTGAACGTTGTGGATGTCCAGCGGGTAGCTTTTCAGCGGTGTTTTGCTATTGATAACTTGAGTGGTGCCAAGGGCAACGCCGCCCAGTTGTACCGCGCGTTCAGCCATGGTATCCAGATGATCGATCAGAGCGGTACGGAAGCCATCCAGCATTTCATGTACGGCAATGAAGTTAGCGCCGCGCATATTCCAGTGTGCCTGCTTGGTAATCAACGAAAGATCAATAAACTGGATAACCTGACGATTCAGCAACTCTACTGTCGCTTTTTTCTCGCTGTCAGAGACATCGTTGCGGGTATAAAGCAGATTGGTCGCTTTTGATTTAACTAATTTAGCGGTACTCATAATTTCATATCCTCTTGATGTTATGTCCCAGTAATTAACGAGACTAAGTATAGCACCGGCTATGTGTTCCGCTATTCTGGCTGTTCCTATCACACTAATAGTGGTAACAAACGTAAAAAAATAAAACTTCATAAAATACAGTTGGTTATATATTACAGTAAGAATAATTCTTATTTATATATTCACCAGGAATTTTCGGAATAAATATGCTTTTGTATAGTCAGATATATAAGGATGTGGCAGGTGAAATTTAGCGAAATATTCTGCATGGTTATGCATAACCATGCAGAATTGTAAATTTAATTAATATCTATTTCTTCTATTTTGCTCTCTTTGCGTGCTGTCAGCGTGGAACCCATTGAAGCGGCGATGATTGCGCCGAGCGCCAGAATCTGTATTGGCGTCAGCATCTCACCGAGGAAAATCATCCCGGAAATGGCGGCCAGTGCTGGTTCCATGCTCATCAGCGTACCAAATGTCCGCGTCGGCAAACGGGTGAGGGCAATCATCTCCAGCGAGTAGGGCAGAGCGGTCGAGAGAATTGCGACAGCTAAACCTAATGGAACAACCGACCAATGCCAGAGAGCCTCTCCAGCCTGTAACGCACCGATTGGCACGAAAATTAATGCCGCAATCAGCGAACCGATCGCCACCGTCGCAGGGCCGTGTTCAGCACCAGCACGTTGCCCACTTAATATGTAGATAGCCCAACAAGCACCGGCACCGAGCGCCAGCGCACAGCCGGTTAAATCGACATGGGAAACATCTTGCCCCAGCGGCAGCAGGAACCACAGACCGAGCACTGCCAGCAAAACCCAAACGAAATCTACCGGGCGACGAGAGGAGAACAGCGCCACCGCCAGTGGCCCGGTGAACTCCAGCGCAACTGCAATTCCCAGAGGTACAGTCTGAATAGAGAGATAAAAGAGATAGTTCATCCCACCCAGAGATACACCGTAAAACAACAGCGGCAACCGTTGTTCTCTGGCAAAACGCAGCCGCCACGGTTTAAAGAAAGCGATAAGAATCAGTGTTCCCAGTGCAAGGCGCAGCGCAGTCACTCCAGGCGCGCCAACCAGTGGAAAAAGTGATTTTGCTAATGAAGCCCCACCCTGAATAGACGCCATGGCAACGAGCAATATGACTATTGGTAACCAGACCGGCATTTTACGTAATGACCCTGGCATCCTTTCTCCCATAAAGTTGTATAGCAAGGTAAAGCGTGGAGTGTACTGGATGTACCAGTGGGTGGTTGAGCATTTGTTGAAAAATTTTTTCCCCGTTTTGGCTAAAATGCGCCAGGATTGATGGATTCATCAGTTTGCTGATTAAGAATAATCTGGATGAGAGAGTGTGAATATATGCGTAATACTTACGCAGTTCACTGAAAAAATGATTTAAATTTAGATGGATAGCGGTGAATGGAAACGTTCTGTTACACGAAATGGACCGTTAGACATCACAAATCGCCAAGAGTTTCCCATTAATTTTTGATATATTTAAAACTTAGGACTTATTTGAATCACATTTGAGGTGGTTATGAAAAAAATTGCATGTCTTTCAGCACTGGCCGCAGTTCTGGCTTTCACCGCAGGTACTTCTGTAGCTGCTACTTCTACCGTAACTGGTGGTTATGCACAGAGCGACGCTCAGGGCAAAATGAACAAAATGGGCGGTTTCAACCTGAAATACCGCTATGAAGAAGACAACAGCCCGCTGGGTGTGATCGGTTCTTTCACTTACACCGAGAAAAGCCGTACTGCAAGCTCTGGTGACTACAACAAAACCCAGTACTACGGCATCACTGCTGGTCCGGCTTACCGCATTAACGACTGGGCAAGCATCTACGGTGTAGTGGGTGTGGGCTATGGTAAATTCCAGACCACTGAATACCCGACCTACAAACATGACACCAGCGACTACGGCTTCTCCTACGGTGCGGGTCTGCAGTTCAACCCAATCGAAAACGTTGCTCTGGACTTCTCTTACGAGCAGAGCCGTATTCGTAACGTTGACGTAGGCACCTGGATTGCCGGTGTTGGTTACCGCTTCTAATCACTTCGGTGATATAAAAAATCCGCCTCTCGGGGCGGATTTTTTTATCTTAAGATTTGGGATCGAATATATCGGTTCCGAGATGGTTGTAATCCACCTTCTGTAACTGGAAGTTAGTGATATATATCGGCCCGGCTTTCTTCTCAGAGATAAACGGGTAATTGATGTTGATCTCCTTCGCTTTAATCCCTGTCCATTGAGAGAAAAAACCTAAGAAGTCATTGGCTGAACGGCGGGCTTTAATTATCCGGTGCGCTTTATCGTCGCTGGAAATGACCATAAAAGGCACCTGGAAATTTTGCTGATATTTATCGTCATGAGCCAGATATTGCACTTCTTTACCGCGTTCTTTAAAGGCCAGACCGTGGTCAGAAAAGTAAACCAGCGAGAAACTGCTACCGCTGTTGCGTAACTGGTCATAGAGTTTGCGCAGTAAATCGTCTGTTTGCGTCATGGTGTAGAGATAGCACGACGTCTCTTTCGATTGCACAAAGGTTTCGTATTTGCCTTGTGTCCGGTCGCAGGCCTGCGGATGTGAGCCCATCAGATGCAAAACAATCAGTTGCGGTTGCGAGTGTTCTTGCGCCAGCACCTGAGCGGTCATGTCCAGTAACGCTTCGTCTTTGGTGTTCTTATCTGCTTCAAAATTACCTTCTTTCAGGAAGTGCACTTCATCTGCACGTTTGGCAATGCTGGCGATGGCGGTATCGTACTCACCAATTTGTCCCTGATTGGAAAACCACCAGGTCTGAAAACCTGCGCGGTTGGCAAGGGTGACAAAGTTATCCTGAAATTGTGGTTTGCCATCGACGACGCGGTTAAGCGTTAAGCCGAGCGATTTTTGCGTGGAGCCGCTGGCGGCAATGTAATCAGCGAAGAGCAGACCGTTAACGCTGCTGGCAAACGGGGTGTTATTCCAGTGACCGCCAAAGGCACCGAGAGCGTCGCGACGTGCGCTTTCACCGATCACCACCACATAGGTCTGATATTTCGGTTTAACGGCAGTAACCGTCCAGGTATCTTTCATCCCGGAAAGTTTTGCCATCCGCTCTTGCTCTTCAATCACCTCGTTATTGTTGACGATGACATCCTTAGCGAAACGAAATACCGGATAGCCAGTATCCTTCAATTTAAATACGCCGCCCCAGGCCAGGTTTTGAACCGGAGCGACAAAAAATGTCGCCACGCTGAATACCAGACACAGGCTGTCGAATTTACTCCAGCGCGTTTTTTCACTCTCTTTTTTTCGCCGGACAGCTATCACGCCGAGCGCAAAAATAAATAAGCCGACCAGATAGCTGTACCACGGAAAAATCGTCAGGATTTCAGTTGACTCTTCCATATTGGTGGAGTGCAGGGCCAGCAAGGTATTGAAGTTAGGCGCGCCGTAGGCCTGAGCAAAAGGGAAATAACAGGCTGCCACTAATGAACTGACGCCGACCAGGACTTTTTGCACGCGAGGCAATGTCCGCCATAGCAAAAGCAAAATAGCCGTAAACGCGGCGGTGTAGAGAAAACTGAAGGGATAGCCTAAGCCGAGATTAATTAATAGCGACTGTAAAAAGTAGAACGCAGTCCACGGGCTAAATACCCGGCTACGGGTAACAAGCGATTCTTTGAGGGTTAAATTCATATGCCACTATCGTAACAAACGCCATGTGCTTACCCTGGCGTCAAGGGTCAATACCTGCAAGAGTGCGTGAAGAGGGGAAAAGGGTCCGCATCCGCGAGCCGCAATATACGCAGGGCTGCAAGAAGATAGAGCGAGCCGCCGTTCAGGTCAACTACTGACGAACAAATCTTTTGCGAAGAAGATTGCAAATCTGACAAAAAGTGGGGGTTTTCAGGCAGTAAAGATTTATGCCTGCAATAAAGCAGGAGTGAAGCGGCGTACCGCGACGCCGCTATTTATTGGAGGGTTTATCCTGCTGCGGTTGATTGTTGACCATATCGCACAACATCGAGAGCAGCATTAACCGTACTTTAAAGGGAGAATGACTAAACACGCGCATACACCTCTTGAACTCATTCATAAGACCTCCTGACTTGCTAATCCCGTCACTCCTTGAGGGATGATTGCATTACATACAGATATAGCACAGGCTATATTATATAGCTATTGCTAAAACGTTAATTTTTTGTGCCTTCGCAACTCTGGTTTACAATGTGCGCACGAAATAAGAACGCTATATATGTGTCACCATAATGAGGAAGCACAATGAGTCGTCGCGCAGGTACGCCAACAGCAAAAAAAGTGACGCAGTTAGTGAACGTGGAAGAGCACGTTGAAGGGTTTCGCCAGGTAAGAGAAGCGCATCGCCGCGAACTTATTGACGATTATGTTGAGCTGATTTCTGACCTGATAAGAGAAGTGGGGGAAGCCCGTCAGGTGGACATGGCTGCTCGTCTGGGCGTTTCGCAACCGACGGTGGCTAAAATGCTTAAGCGGCTGGCAACCCTGGGGCTGATTGAAATGATCCCGTGGCGTGGCGTGTTTTTAACGGCGGAAGGAGAGAAGCTGGCGCAGGAAAGCCGCGAGCGCCATCAGATAGTCGAAAATTTCTTGTTGGTGTTGGGCGTCAGCCCGGAAATTGCCCGTCGCGACGCGGAAGGCATGGAACACCATGTCAGTGAAGAGACGCTGGACGCCTTTCGTTTGTTTACCCAGAAACACGGTGCCAAATGAGCCTGCCTTTTTTACACACGCTGCAAGGCGATCGCTTTTTTCAGTTATTAATTCTCGTTGGTATCGGATTAAGTTTTTTTGTTCCCTTTGCGCCGAAATCCTGGCCTGGCGCTATCGACTGGCACACCATCATTACCTTAAGTGGCCTGATGCTGCTGACCAAAGGTGTTGAATTAAGCGGTTATTTTGATGTGCTTGGGCGCAAAATGGTGCGCCGTTTTGCTACTGAGCGTCGGCTGGCGATGTTTATGGTGCTGGCGGCGGCGCTGCTTTCTACCTTTCTGACCAACGATGTCGCGCTGTTTATTGTTGTCCCGCTGACCATCACGCTGAAAAGACTGTGTGAGATCCCGGTTAATCGGCTGATTATTTTTGAGGCACTGGCAGTGAATGCTGGATCGCTGCTGACGCCGATTGGTAATCCGCAAAATATCCTTATCTGGGGACGTTCGGGTCTTTCGTTTGCCGGTTTTATTGCACAGATGGCACCGTTGGCTGGCGCAATGATGCTGACATTGCTGCTGCTGTGCTGGTGTTGTTTCCCTGGAAAGGCGCTGCAATATCATACGGGGACGCAAACGCCGGAGTGGAAACCACGGCTGGTGTGGAGTTGTCTGGGACTGTATATCGTCTTCCTTACGGCGCTGGAGTTGAAACAAGAGCTGTGGGGGCTGGTGATTGTGGCAGTGGGGTTTACGCTGCTGGCGCGTCGCGTGGTGCTGAGTGTGGACTGGACGTTGCTGCTGGTGTTTATGGCGATGTTTATCGACGTCCATTTACTGACCCAGCTTCCGGCGTTGCAAGGCGTGTTGAGTAACGTGAGTCATTTATCCGAACCCGGATTATGGTTAACGGCGATTGGTTTATCGCAGGTGATCAGTAACGTGCCGAGCACGATTTTGCTGCTCAATTATGTACCACCGTCTTTATTACTGGCATGGGCGGTAAACGTAGGTGGCTTTGGTTTATTACCCGGATCGCTGGCAAATTTGATTGCGCTACGGATGGCGAACGATCGCCGGATCTGGTGGCGTTTCCATCTCTATTCGATACCGATGCTGTTGTGGGCGGCGCTGGTAGGATACGTTTTGTTAGTTATGTTCCCGGCAGTGTAAGAGCCGACAAATAAAAAAGGCGGATTATGAGTCCGCCTCTGATTGTTGGCAATGTGCGCTTTGTTCATGCCGGATGCGGCGTAAACGCCTTATCCGGCCTACAAAATCTTGCGGATTCAATATATTGCAGGTTCCGCGTAGGCCTGATAAGCGTAGCGCATCAGGCAATTATGTATTGCCATCAGCAGTCTAAGGCGGATTATGAGTCCGCCTTTGCTTTAAGTTTTAAAGATTAATTCAGACGAACCGGCATCCCGGAACGGTTTTGAATAGCCTGATCCAGAACAGCCTGATCGACATCCGGCTGACCAGTCACTGTCTGCACGCTCTTGGTTAGCGTAATTGGCACAATTTCCTGACCTTCAAATTGGGCTTCGGTGGTAGACAGCGGGTTATGGACTTCAATATAACGGCTGCCGTCCGGCTCGGTGGTCGCTTTTACCGGCTCATCAATAAACTGTACGCGAGTACCGACCGGCACTTTCTCGAACAGGAATTTGATGTCTTCGTTACGCAGACGCACACAACCGTGGCTTACGCGCAGGCCGATACCAAAGTTGGCGTTGGTGCCGTGGATAGCGTACAGGCGACCGATATACAGTGCGTACAACCCCATCGGGTTATCCGGGCCAGCCGGAACGACAGCCGGAAGCGGTTCGCCCGCAGCGCGGTATTCTGCATGCATTTTGGCGGTCGGCGTCCAGGTCGGGCCTGCTTTCTTACGCTCTACTTTGGTGGTCCAGTTGATAGGTGTGTCTTTGCCTAACTGACCAATGCCGATCGGCAGTACGATAACGGTGTTAGTTCCTTTCGGATAGTAATACAGACGCATCTCTGCGCTGTTAATCACAATGCCTTCATGAACAGTGTCCGGCAGGATCAGTTGCTGCGGAATATTCAGTACGGTGCCGCCTTTCGGCAGGAAGGTATCCACACCAGGGTTCGCTTCCATCATATTGGAAAGCCCCATCTGATACTCCGCCGCAAAGTACTCCAGCGGCTGAGTGTTACCTTCAGGGATAGTGATCACCTGATTCTGACCAACCAGGCGACTCCCGTCGGTTGGCAGAGGATAAGTTACCGCTGAAGCGGTACTGCAAAAGCCGACAACAGCGAAGGCCGCTGCGAATAACGTTTTCAATTTCATATTCATGTTAAGCGAGATTTCGTGCCTGGCAGGCCATTAGGTTGAGAATATTAGAGTATTGGAAGCGCATTATATGTTCATTCCAGCTAACAGTGAAATCAGATGTGTACTAAATCACATTTTTTGCCTTTGGGAAGAGTGTAGACCTTAAGCGGGGGACGGGATCTTCTTTCAGACTTATGGCATAATGCGCGGTTTGTCATATCTCTTTTCAGGATACGCCTGTGTTAGTTTCCAGTAACGTCACCATGCAGTTCGGCAGTAAGCCGTTGTTTGAAAACATTTCCGTCAAATTTGGCGGCGGCAACCGTTACGGCCTGATTGGCGCGAACGGTAGTGGTAAATCCACCTTTATGAAGATCCTCGGCGGCGACTTAGAGCCGACGCTGGGTAACGTTTCCCTCGATCCCAACGAGCGCATTGGTAAGCTACGTCAGGATCAATTTGCCTTTGAAGAGTTCACCGTGCTGGATACGGTGATCATGGGGCATAAAGAGTTGTGGGAAGTGAAGCAGGAGCGCGACCGCATCTATGCTTTGCCGGAAATGAGCGAAGAAGATGGCTATAAAGTTGCCGATCTGGAAGTGAAATACGGCGAAATGGACGGTTACTCTGCGGAAGCGCGCGCCGGTGAGCTGTTGCTTGGTGTGGGAATTCCAGTAGAACAACACTACGGCCCGATGAGTGAAGTTGCTCCTGGCTGGAAGCTGCGTGTGTTGCTGGCGCAGGCGCTGTTTGCTGATCCAGACATTCTCCTGCTCGACGAACCAACCAACAACTTGGACATCGATACCATTCGCTGGCTGGAGCAGGTGCTGAACGAGCGTGACAGTACCATGATCATCATCTCGCACGACCGTCACTTCCTTAATATGGTTTGTACCCACATGGCGGATCTGGATTACGGCGAGCTGCGCGTTTACCCAGGCAACTACGATGAGTACATGACGGCGGCGACCCAGGCGCGTGAGCGTCTGCTGGCTGATAACGCCAAGAAGAAAGCGCAGATTGCCGAGCTGCAATCCTTTGTCAGCCGCTTTAGCGCCAACGCCTCGAAATCTCGCCAGGCAACTTCGCGCGCGCGCCAGATTGATAAAATCAAACTGGAAGAGGTGAAAGCCTCCAGCCGTCAGAACCCGTTCATCCGTTTCGAGCAGGATAAGAAACTGTTCCGTAACGCGCTGGAAGTGGAAGGGCTGACCAAGGGGTTTGATAACGGTCCACTGTTTAAAAATCTCAACCTGCTGCTGGAAGTGGGTGAAAAGCTGGCTGTACTCGGCACCAACGGCGTTGGTAAATCGACTTTGCTGAAAACGTTGGTGGGTGATCTGGAACCGGATAGTGGCACCGTAAAATGGTCAGAGAACGCGCGCATTGGTTACTACGCGCAGGATCACGAATATGAGTTCGATAATGACCTGACCGTGTTTGAATGGATGAGCCAGTGGAAACAGGAAGGCGATGACGAGCAGGCGGTGCGCAGCATTCTCGGTCGTTTGTTGTTCAGCCAGGACGACATCAAAAAGCCTGCTAAAGTGCTTTCCGGTGGTGAAAAAGGCCGTATGCTGTTTGGTAAGTTAATGATGCAGAAACCGAACATTCTGATCATGGACGAACCGACCAACCACCTGGACATGGAATCCATCGAGTCGCTTAACATGGCGCTGGAACTGTATCAGGGCACGCTGATTTTTGTTTCTCACGACCGTGAGTTTGTAAGCTCCCTGGCGACCCGTATTCTGGAAATCACGCCGGAACGCGTGATTGACTTTAGCGGTAATTACGAAGATTACCTGCGTAGTAAAGGGATCGAGTAAGTTATAGTCAGTAGCCCTGGTTATGTCAGGGCTACTGATGACAAATACAAGATTGCTATCAGGCCTATGCAGTACCTGCAATATATTGAATATGAAGGACTTTGTAGGCAGGATAAGGCGTTAACGCCGCATCCGGCATGAACAAAGCGCACTTTGTCAGCAATCTGAGCAACATCGAACCTACTTTCTTAACCTCACTTCAATTCACTTTCACTAATCCATCACTTCTCAAACATCCATGCCCAGCGCGCGTTTACCGTGAACGTTCAGATCTTCCAGTGTAAATCGGCCTTGCCAGTTTGTTTCATAATCTTCCCGTGGGAAGTCTCCCGGCGATGCACCTTTTTCCAGTGCTTTCCTGACCTTGTGCGCATAAACCCGGTTTTTCTCGCACATCGGCGCGGCAGGAATATACATCACATTCCCCCAGCCCTGTTGATTGTCTACCGGTGCGACACAGTGGATCACATCGCAGTGCCACCAGACAGAATCCCCCGCTGTTATTGCCGGAATTGACGTTAGTGCTTTCATCAATAAGGGATGCCATTTCTCTGAAACAGGCAGAACTTTACCAGGCGCAACGCCGCACAGCTCGTCGTCCGGTACGTCATCCAGCAACGGACGCAGCAGAACGTATGCCATCGCTTCCGGGATCGGCACCACGTGTAACAATCCCTGGCCTGGTAACATATCGGAAAGTGCCGTCCAGCCCTGGAACGTGCGGAACACCGAACATTTGGTGGTGTTATCGACGGTGTATTCTTCTACATCGGTACGGTGTGCGGCATCCCACGGATCGTAATCATCAAAATTACCGTTGAAAACATGGGCAAAAACGCGCTGATAAGCAGGTAATAACCAGCGTTCCAGTGCGCCAGAATCAGTGTGTGCCCCCAGACCTTTGGACGTCGTGCCCGGTGGGCGGCGGCGGATCCTGTCTGGATAGATCACGCTGACATCGGGATCAAACCATTGTTTGCCGTTGCTTTCAGACTTCCACAGACGGTTAAGGAAAGATTGCACCGCAGCCATATTGTCGCTCTGCCGCGCCTGCATCTGTGCCTGTGACCAGTAAATGGGATAGATTTCGGGGCGAGACGCCTCCAGCGAGCCGAAAAAGCTGTCACCGGGACCTTTATACACATCATCAAAGTGATTGGCATCAAGGTAGTTGAGCATTGCGCGATCCCACGCCAGCGCCTGCTCGCGGGGGAAATTGCCTTTTATTACCGCGCAACCGCGACGTTTTATCTCATTGCGCGTGGCTTCACTCACTGTACCTGCTGCAATGTCGCTATAAGGAACTTCCGGCCAAACCGGCAATCCTTGCGCTTTCAGTGCGTCTATTTCTGCTACACGCGCTTCGATTTTTGCAGAGAGTTTTTCGAAGACCTGTTGTACATCGCCGATCTGTTGTCGCAGCTTCGCTTTCATTTCACGGATAGCCGTTTTCGCATCTGTTGGCAGCGTCTCATAGGTAAAAGTCATATCAACCTCGCAACTTTCGTTCGAAAGTGAAAATAGTTACGATTGGTACTTTAAGTTAAAAATAAGTTAACGCAAGATAAAAATCTTGAGTCAGTGCACAAAGTGAGCAAAAAAGAGAGATGCCGGAACGGTCGCTCCGGCCGGGAGAAGATTACTTATTGAAAGGAGCGGAGCTATCCAGCACCGCCTGAATCACATTCAGCGCGCCTTCATGATTATTATCATCGGTAGCGTAACGGGCGATTTGTTTAATGTTTTCCGCAGCATTGCCCATCGCAAAGGAATAATGCGCCATTTTAAGCATCTCTGCGTCGTTACCGCTGTCGCCAATCGCTACCACATTTTGCGGCGACAGACCCCAGCGTTTTAACAACCGCGAAATACCATTTGCTTTATGCAGGCCGGGAATAATCAGGTCGATAAAACCCGCGCCACTGGTGACAGGTTTCATAATGCCATCGAGCGCAACGTGCAGTTTGTCGACAACCAGCGGGATTTGTTCATCCGGCAGGTTGAGCGAAAACTTGAAAAGCACGTCATCAATCTCCTGGTAATCCTTCACAGGTTTCAGTCGATGGTAGTGTTTTTCCATCAGTGCGACGAATGCTTCCGGCGCATTTTCACTGATGTATGCGCTTTGCAGACCACAGGCGACAAAATTGAGTTGTTTATCTTTCAGCAGTTCCCCAATGACAATCCTGGATTCATGCCGGGTCAGTTCGCCGTGGAACAACTGCTTGCCATGTTCGTAGACCAGCGCGCCATTTTCCGCGACAAAAGAGATTTCATCTTTTAGCTCAGGAAAGAAGGAAATAAGCTGGTAATACTGGTTACCACTGGCGACAACGAACTCAATATCGCGCTTTTTCAGTTCCTGATACTGCGCCATAAAACGTGACTGGTTGTACATTTTGGCGTCGTTAAGAAAAGTACCGTCCATATCGCAAACGATAACTTTTACAGTCATAAAAGTGCTCCCGGCAATGAATGCAAACGCCACAGTGTAATGACAATGTGATGCGGAGCACAAACTAATTTCGAATGAAAGCGAGAGTAAAATTGATTTCGTGAATGTTTTAGCCCGGCGGTGACGCCGGGCTGAGGGGATTACAGCATGTGTTCGGTGCGGGCGATGATATCGTCCTGAGCGTCTGGAGAGAGCGCGGTGAAGAAGGCGGAATAGCCCGCTACGCGCACGACCAGATCCCGGTACTGATCCGGATGTTTTTTCGCTTCCAGCAGCGTTTCGCGGGAAACAATGTTGTACTGAATATGCCAGCCTTTATGCACTTCGAAGAAGGTGCGTAGCAGGATCATCAGTTTCTGCTTGTCAGATTCGTTCTCCAGCGTCGCCGGGTTTAGTTTCTGGTTGAGCAATACACCGCCGAGAATCGCTGCGGTAGGCAGTTTACCCACCGAGCCAATGACCGCCGTTGGGCCGAGATGGTCAGTACCGGAAGCCGGGCTTGCGCCTTCCGCCAGCGGGGTATGTGCTTTACGTCCGTCCGGCGTTGCCATTGTTTGCGCGCCAAACGGTACGTTAGCGGAGATAGACGACGTACCTGCGTAATAGTTGCCGCCAACCGGACCACGACCGTAGCGCGGGTTGTGGTACTGCTTCAGTTCGTCAATATAGGTCTGATAGGCGCGAGCCAGCAGCGTATCGACGCTATCATCGTCGTTGCCATACTTCGGCGCGCCGTTAATCAGACGCTGACGCAACTGCTCATGAGTCAGGCCCTCGAAGTCATCCGCCAGCGCGGCAGCCAGTTGTTGTTGACCAATCGCGCCCTGTTCAAATACCAGTTTCTTCACTGCCGCCAGGCTGTTGCCGAGGTTGGCAATGCCCACCTGCAGGCCAGAAACCCAGTCATATTTCGCGCCGCCTTGCTTGATACTTTTCGCTCGCTCAATGCAATCATCCACCAGCGCCGAGCAGAGAATATCGTGCACGTTCTCTTCCAGCATGGTGTCGACCACATATTCGATTTCGATCGATTTGCGGGTGTAGTAACGGATTTGCGTATCCCACGCGTCCATTACTTCATCGAAGTTGTTGAAGTTACCCGCTGACAACGCTTTTTCTTGCGGCAGGAACACGTTGCCGCTGGTGGCATCACGACCGCCTTCCAGCGCCGCCAGCATCACGCGGGCGAAGTTGATAAAGCTCATGCCGGTGCAGCGATAGCCCCATTTGCCGCCGACGGCGGTTTCGATACAACCAATCGCTGCGTAGTCGTAAGCGTCCTGCGGTTCAATACCGAGTTTAATAAATTCCGGGATCACGATTTCGTCGTTGTTGAACGCCGGCATCCCGAAGCCGCAGCGGATCACCTGTACGCAGGCGTCGAGGAAATCGTTACTCATTCCCGCATGGTAACGCACGCTGAGGTTAGGCTGAGTGGAGCGCAGACGACCGCAGGATTCCAGGATCGCGTAAGAGAGCGGATTCACTGCGTCCATCGGCTGACCATCAACCAGATTTTGCCCGCCAATGGTGACGTTCTGATACAGCGGACTTCCCGCAGAGGCTTTTGAGTGTGAGCCGGAGCGGATTTTGTTCACTTCCAGCAATTTCAACCAGCAGCTATGCAGCATCTCAATGGCGTGTTCGCGATCCAGCGTCTGGTTCAGTTCAACGTCGCGGCGATAGTATGGGTAGAGATACTGATCCATACGACCAAACGACACCGAGTGACCGTTTGATTCAATCTGCAAAATCAACTGGATGAAGTAGCACAGTTGCAGCGCCTGCCAGAACGTCTGCGGCGGCTGGTGGGCGATAAGATCGCAATTTTCTGCCATTGCCAGCAGTTCATCGCGACGGCTTTCGCGGGTTTCGGTGGCGGCCATTTCACGCGCCAGGGCAGCGAAACGTTCAATATGTTCACTGACTGCAACCAGCACGATATCAATCGCTTTCAGGAACTGCTCGCCGTGCAAATCTTCCAGCACAGTCAGGTTGATACGCGAGCGACGCTCCGCCACTTTCTCGCGCAGACCATCAAGCCCTTTTTCCAGCAACAGCGGGAAATTGACCGCCAGGTGTGCATCGCCGGAGGTCATATTGCCTTCTGCTTTGATAATACCGGTCGCCAGCAGGCCTTTTTGCTCATCGGTAAACATGCCGTAGCAGCGATCCTGTACGGTCTGACCACGCCACCACGGGCACACTTCATGCAGAACGCGTTTGTTCTCTTCGCTCACCGCAAAACCCGCGCCGGGACGATCGGCCAGATCATCAATCTCTTTTTCGATCCACGACACGGTATATTCCGGGAAGATTGGCGCGGCGCGAACTTCGCTTGCCTGGTTGCCGATGATCAACTCATCGTGTTTGATCCAGATGGTGCGATTCGCCAGGTGATGCGCCAGCGCCAGCGCGCGACGAACCGGGATCGGCTTATCGAGATGTTGTTGATACATCTCGGTATAGTGCTGTGCGCGCTCGGTACAAACCGGCGGTTTCACAATATGCACCAGCGCATTTTTGTGCGCTTTAATGCGGTCGCTGAGCGTGTCCAGTTTCAGTGTTGTCATGGTTGTTATCCTCGTAAAGTCGCGGTTAACCCTTTCTGGCAGGCATACTGCTGGGCAAAGTCGAGCAGTTCTGGCGCATCAAGCGGTTTTTCCGGGGCGTCATAGGGCAGATTAAGTAAGTGATATTTGTTGATGCCCAGCGTGTGGTAGGGCAGGAAATGAATTTCGCCAACGTGCAGCTCGTCGGCGGCAAAATCGGTAATGGCTTTTACAGAGGTTTCGTCAGCATTAAAGCCCTGAATCAGCGGCACGCGGATAATGATTTTTTTCCCCGCTGCGGCGAGTTTTTTCAGGTTATCCAGCACTCTGGCGGCGTTACCGTCGGTCCACTGTTTAAACGGCACGTCGGCGACGTGTTTTAAATCGGCAAGAAACAGATCGATATAGGGCAGAGAAGGGGCGATATATTTCCACGGCACATGCAGGCAGGTTTCTACCGCAGTATGAATGCCGGCCTCGTGGCTGGCTTGCAGTAGTGCCGTCGCCATTTCCGGCTGCATAAAGGGTTCACCGCCAGAAAGCGTTAAGCCGCCGCCGCTGCGATCGTAAAACGGTTTATCGCGCAAAACGGTCGCCATGATCTCCTCAACGCTTTTCACTTCACCACACACGGTTAACGCCTGTGTCGGGCAGCAGTTGGTTAACGCCGTCAGATGCTCCGGGGTTAACTTTTCCCGATGAATAAGCAGGCCATTCAGCGTGCGCTCAATCACTTCCGGCACGGCCTTAGCACATAGCTCGCAGCCCTCCAGGCACAGACGTGCGTCATACAGCAGATCCTGCGTGCGGGCGCGGCTTTCAGGATTCTGACACCAGCGACAACCCAGCGAGCAACCTTTCAGAAAAACCACTGTGCGAATGCCGGGGCCGTCGTGGGTCGAGTAGCGTTGAATATTGAAGATCATAGATGCCTCTCTGTTTCGTTCAAATATTAAATTACTTTCGAATGAAAGTTATGTTGATGTGCGTCAACTGTTCAGAGAGTTTTCTCGTGGTAGTCTGGTTTCAGACAAAAAGTACATTTTGAGGATGGTTATGGAACTGTATCTGGATACTTCAGACGTTGTTGCGGTGAAGGCGCTGTCACGTATTTTTCCGCTGGCGGGTGTGACCACTAACCCAAGCATTATCGCAGCGGGTAAAAAACCGCTGGACGTTGTGCTTCCGCAACTTCACGAGGCGATGGGCGGTCAGGGGCGTCTGTTTGCCCAGGTAATGGCTACCACTGCTGAAGGGATGGTGAATGACGCACGTAAATTGCGTTCTATTATTGCGGATATCGTGGTGAAAGTCCCGGTGACCGCCGAGGGGCTGGCAGCTATTAAGATGTTAAAAGCGGAAGGGATCCCGACGCTGGGCACGGCGGTGTATGGCGCAGCACAAGGGCTGTTGTCGGCGCTGGCGGGCGCGGAATATGTTGCGCCTTATGTCAACCGTATTGATGCTCAGGGTGGTAGCGGTATTCAAACCGTGACCGATTTGCATCAGTTACTGAAAATGCATGCGCCACAGGCGAAAGTGTTAGCCGCGAGTTTCAAAACCCCGCGTCAGGCGCTGGACTGCTTACTGGCAGGATGTGAATCCATCACCCTGCCGCTGGATATGGCACAACAGATGATTAGCTATCCGGCGGTTGACGCTGCCGTAGCGAAGTTTGAGCAGGACTGGCTGGGCGCGTTTGGCAGAACGTCGATTTAACGGGATATTCTGCATCCTCATAAATTGCTTATAACGTGGCGGAGTGCACCGATGCCTGCCACGTCTTATCAGGCCTGGAAATCTGCGCCCGAACCGTAGGTCGGATAAGGCGTTTACGCCGTATCCGACACCCGGAGCACAATGCCCGATGCGACGCCTGGCGCGTCTTATCAGGCCTGGAGGCGACAATTACTGCCCGCAAACCTCACATCCCGGATTGCGCATCAGTTTCATTTCGCGGAACTGACAGGTCATCGCATCGTACATAACGATTTTTCCGCTGGCAGGTTTTCCATAGCCTGCCAGCAGTTTGATCGCTTCCATTGCCTGCAACGAACCAATTACGCCAATCAATGGCGCCATCACGCCTGCTTCCACGCAGGTTAACGCGTTTTCGCCAAACAAACGGCTAAGGCAGCGGTAGCAAGGCTCGCCGTCCTGATAAGTAAAGACGGTGATTTGACCTTCCATACGAATTGCCGCGCCGGAAACCAGCGGCACCTTCGCGGCAAAACAGCCTGCGTTCAGTTGATTACGTACCGCAACGTTATCCGTACAGTCGAGCACCAGATCGTGTTTAGCAATCAACGCAGCAAGCTCAGCATCATCAAGTAACGCATTCACTGGTGTAATTGCAATATGTGGATTGATCCGTGCCAGTGCATCACGGGCAGATTCAACCTTCGGTTGCCCGACCGTAGCGTCACTGTGTAGCGTCTGGCGTTGCAGATTCGAGAGCGAAACCGTGTCGAAGTCGAGCAGCGTCAGGTTGCCGACACCGGCGCTTGCCAGATACTGCGAGGCTGCGCAACCGAGTCCACCGAGGCCGACGACCAGCACGCGAGAATCTTTCAACGCTTCCTGGCCGTCAAAATCAAAACCACGCAGGATGATTTGCCGGTTGTAGCGCAGCATCTCCTGATCGCTGAGTTCCGCCATTACAGGCCTCCGAACAACGCGTTAAACGGCTCGACTTCCACCCATTCGCCCGCTTCAACATTGCCGCGATCGCGTTCCAGCACGATAAAGCAGTTGCCGAGGCTAAAAGAGCTAAATATATGGGAACCCTGATGTCCGGTGGTCATCACTTCCAGTTCGCCGTCGGCATTGCGTTGCAGCACACCACGCTGGAAATCAAGACGACCAGGCGTTTTCTTGAGGCGAGAAGCCGTGCGTACACGCTGGCGCGTAGGCAGGCCGCTGGCGGTGTTGCCGCTTAATTTTGCCAGTAACGGCTGTACCAGTTGGTAGAATGTCAGCGTTGCTGAAACCGGATTACCCGGCAGGCCGCAGAACCAGCTATTGCCGAGTTTACCGAACGCGAACGGTTTACCCGGTTTAATCGCCAGCTTCCAGAAGGCGATTTCGCCCAGCTCTTCGAGAATGGTTTTGGTGTAATCCGCTTCACCAACCGAAACACCGCCAGAACTGATCACTACATCCGCCTGACTGTCGGCTTCAATAAATGCTGTGCGCAAGGCGTGGGGATCGTCGCGGATAATCCCTAAGTTGATCACCTCGCAACCCAGTTGTTCTAACATCAGGTGTACGGCGAGACGGTTGGTATCGTAGATTTGACCGTCGCCCAGTGGCTGACCTGGCAACTGGAGTTCATCACCGGTGGAAAACAGCGCCACACGCACTTTGCGAATCACCGGAACGTCGGCAATTCCCAGCGAAGCAATCACCGGCAGCTCTGCGGTAGTCAGGCGAGTCCCCGCCGGGAAAACAATCGCACCCGCAGAGATATCTTCACCGCGACGACGAATATTTTGCCCGCTACGCACTTCAGCGGTAAAACGCACTCCTGCATCCGTTTGTTCGGTCTGTTCCTGCATCACCACCGCTTCACAGCCTTCCGGCACCGGAGCACCGGTCATAATGCGAATACAGGTGCCAGCAGGCCATTCACCATGATACGGCTGCCCGGCAAACGATTTGCCAGCAACGGGCAGCGGTTGCCCGGAGGCGATATCGGCTAAACGAACCGCGTAGCCGTCCATTGCCGAGTTATCAAACCCAGGGACATCGAGCGGCGAAACCACATCGCTCGCCAGAATACGACCAAAACACTGAACCAGTGGCAGCGTTTCCTGAGCAGTCAAAGGGGTAACGCGAGAAAGCATCTCATTAAGCGCGGTGTCGAGCGACATCAAACCGGTGGTAAATTCCATGAAAACACTCCTGCGGGGCAAAATCGAATCCGCCTATTATGTCAGAAAAACGCCACGGACTGTATGCCACCTCGGTCGTAGAGCGGGCTCCTGCCTTTACATGCCATATACATCTTTCTATATTCAAAAATTGAATGAATAATTCATAAAAATTCTGATATTTATAGCAAAGTGGCGAGCCACCCTTAATGGACGAATACTATGGGCAAAGCAGTCATTGCAATTCACGGCGGCGCAGGCGCAATTAGCCGCGCACAGATGAGTCTGCAACAGGAATTACGCTACATTGAGGCACTGTCTGCCATTGTTGAAACCGGACAGAAAATGCTCGAAGCGGGCGCAAGTGCGCTGGATGCAGTGACGGAAGCCGTGCGCTTGCTGGAAGAGTGCCCACTGTTTAACGCCGGAATTGGCGCTGTCTTTACGCGTGATGAAACCCATGAACTCGACGTCTGCGTGATGGATGGCAATACCCTGAAAGCCGGTGCAGTGGCGGGCGTCAGTCATCTGCGTAATCCGGTTCTTGCCGCCCGTCTGGTGATGGAACAAAGCCCGCATGTGATGATGATAGGTGATGGCGCAGAAAATTTTGCTTTTGCTCATGGCATGGAGCGCGTCTCGCCGGAGATTTTCTCCACGCCTTTGCGTTATGAACAATTACTGGCGGCGCGTGAGGAAGGGGAGATGCTCCTCGACCATAGCGGCGCACCGTTGGATGAAAAACAGAAAATGGGCACTGTGGGAGCCGTGGCGTTGGATCTCCATGGCAATCTGGCGGCTGCCACGTCCACGGGGGGAATGACCAATAAATTACCTGGTCGGGTCGGCGACAGCCCGCTGGTTGGCGCCGGGTGCTACGCCAATAACGCCAGCGTGGCAGTTTCTTGTACCGGCACGGGCGAAGTCTTCATTCGCGCGCTGGCGGCGTATGACATCGCCGCGTTGATGGATTACGGCGGCTTAAGCCTCGCACAAGCCTGCGAGCGGGTAGTGATGGAAAAACTCCCTGCGCTTGGCGGCAGTGGCGGACTAATCGCTATCGATCATGAAGGCAACGTCGCGCTACCTTTTAACACCGAGGGAATGTATCGCGCCTGGGGCTACGCAGGCGATACGCCAACCACCGGTATCTATCGTGAAAAAGGGGACACCGTTGCCACACAGTGATGAGCTTGAAGCCGATGATGTGCTGGCTGTTGATAATCTCAATATTGCCTTTATGCAGGACCAGCAAAAAGTGGCTGCGGTTCGCGGTCTCTCTTTTAGCCTGCGACGTGGTGAGACGCTGGCAATTGTTGGAGAGTCCGGTTCCGGCAAGTCAGTCACAGCACTGGCGTTGATGCGTCTGTTAGAACAGGCGGGGGGGCTGGTGCAGTGTGACAAAATGTTGTTGCGGCGCCGCAGTCGTGAGGTGATTGAGCTTAGTGAGCAGAGCTCCCGGCAAATGCAGCGTATACGCGGTGCGGATATGGCGATGATTTTCCAGGAACCGATGACGTCGCTGAATCCGGTATTTACCGTGGGCGAGCAGATTGCCGAGTCTATCCGTCTGCATCAGAACGCCAGTCGTGAAGAAGCGATGGCGGAGGCGAAACGGATGCTGGATCAGGTTCGCATCCCGGAAGCACAAACCATTCTTTCGCGTTATCCGCATCAACTCTCCGGTGGGATGCGTCAGCGGGTGATGATTGCCATGGCGCTGTCATGTCGCCCGGCGGTGCTGATTGCCGATGAGCCGACGACTGCACTGGACGTCACCATTCAGGCGCAGATCCTGCAATTAATCAAAGTGTTGCAAAAAGAGATGTCGATGGGCGTCATCTTTATCACTCACGACATGGGCGTGGTGGCGGAGATTGCCGATCGGGTACTGGTGATGTATCAGGGCGAGGCGGTGGAAACGGGCAGCGTCGAACAGATTTTTCATGCGCCACAGCATCCTTATACCCGTGCGCTATTGGCTGCTGTTCCGCAGCTTGGCGCGATGAGAGGGCAAGATTATCCCCGACGTTTCCCGTTGATATCGCTTGAACATCCGACTCAACAGGAACGCCCTGTCGAGCAGAAAACGGTGGTTGATGGCGAACCTGTTTTACAGGTGCGTAATCTGGTCACCCGTTTCCCTTTGCGCAGCGGTTTGTTGAATCGCGTAACGCGGGAAGTGCACGCCGTTGAAAAGGTTAGTTTTGATCTCTGGCCGGGCGAAACGTTGTCGCTGGTGGGGGAGTCTGGCAGTGGTAAATCCACCACCGGACGGGCGTTGTTGCGCCTGGTTGAAAGTCAGGGCGGAGAAATTATCTTCAACGGCCAGCGAATCGATACTCTGTCACCCGGCAAACTTCAGGCATTGCGCCGCGATATTCAGTTTATTTTTCAGGATCCTTACGCCTCACTGGATCCACGCCAGACGATCGGTGATTCGATTATCGAACCGCTACGTGTTCATGGATTATTGCAGGGTAATGAAGCCGCTGCACGCGTTGCGTGGCTACTGGAACGCGTTGGTCTGTTACCCGAACATGCGTGGCGCTACCCGCATGAGTTTTCCGGCGGCCAGCGTCAGCGTATCTGTATTGCCCGTGCGCTGGCGTTGAATCCCAAAGTCATTATTGCCGATGAAGCCGTGTCGGCGCTGGATGTTTCTATTCGCGGGCAGATTATCAACTTGTTGCTCGATCTCCAGCGTGATTTCGGCATTGCATATCTGTTTATCTCTCACGATATGGCGGTCGTGGAGCGGATCAGCCATCGTGTAGCGGTGATGTATCTTGGACAAATTGTCGAAATAGGCCCCCGGCGCGCGGTCTTTGAAAATCCACAGCACCCTTATACGCGTAAATTACTGGCGGCAGTTCCGGTTGCTGAACCGTCCCGGCTGCGACCACAGCGCGTACTGCTATCGGACGATCTTCCCAGCAATATTCATCAGCGTGGCGAAGAGGTTGCAGCCGTCTCGTTGCAATGCGTCGGGCCGGGGCATTACGTCGCACAACCACAATCAGAATACGCATTCATGCGTAGATAACATTCAGGCGGAGAATCAAATGGCAAGAGCTGTACACCGTAGTGGGTTAGTGGCGCTGGGTATTGTCACAGCGTTGATGGCATCTTGTGCATTCGCTGCCAAAGATGTGGTTGTGGCGGTGGGATCGAACTTCACCACCCTCGACCCGTATGACGCGAATGACACGTTGTCACAGGCCGTGGCGAAATCGTTTTACCAGGGGCTGTTCGGTCTGGATAAAGATATGAAGCTGAAAAATGTGCTGGCGGCGAGTTATACCGTCTCCGGTGACGGCCTCACTTACACCGTGAAATTGCGTGAAGGGATTAAGTTCCAGGATGGCACCGACTTCAACGCGGCGGCGGTAAAAGCGAATCTGGATCGGGCCAGTGACCCAGCGAATCATCTTAAACGCTATAACTTGTATAAGAATATTGCCAAAACTGAAGCGGTCGATCCGACAACGGTGAAGATTACGCTTAAACAGCCGTTCTCCGCGTTTATAAATATTCTTGCCCATCCGGCGACAGCGATGATTTCTCCGGCGGCGCTGGAAAAATATGGCAAAGAGATTGGTTTTCATCCGGTGGGAACCGGGCCGTATGAACTGGACACCTGGAATCAGACCGATTTTGTGAAGGTCAAAAAATTCACCGGTTACTGGCAGTCAGGACTGCCCAAACTGGACAGCATTACCTGGCGTCCGGTGGCGGATAACAACACTCGCGCGGCAATGTTGCAAACCGGTGAAGCGCAGTTTGCTTTCCCCATTCCCTACGAGCAGGCCGCGCTGCTGGAGAAAAACAAAAATATCGAGCTGATGGCCAGCCCGTCGATTATGCAGCGTTATATCAGTATGAATGTGACGCAAAAGCCGTTCGATAACCCGAAGGTACGGGAGGCGCTGAATTATGCCATCAACCGTCCGGCGCTGGTGAAAGTCGCGTTTGCGGGATATGCAACGCCCGCCACTGGCGTGGTGCCGCCGAGTATCGCCTACGCGCAAAGTTACCAACCGTGGCCTTACGATCCGGCAAAAGCGCGCGAATTACTTAAAGAGGCGGGATATCCCAACGGTTTCAGTACCACGCTGTGGTCGTCACATAACCACAGCACCGCGCAGAAAGTGCTGCAATTTACCCAGCAGCAGTTAGCGCAGGTAGGAATTAAAGCCCAGGTGACGGCGATGGATGCCGGACAGCGGGCGGCAGAAGTAGAAGGTAAAGGGCAAAAAGAGAGCGGCGTGCGACTGTTCTACACCGGCTGGTCGGCATCGACCGGCGAAGCTGACTGGGCGTTATCGCCGCTGTTTGCGTCACAGAACTGGCCACCGACGCTGTTTAATACTGCGTTTTACAGTAATAAACAGGTGGATGATTTCCTGGCTCAGGCACTGAAAACTAACGATCCGGCGGAAAAGACCCGCTTATATAAGGCGGCGCAGGATATCATCTGGCAAGAGTCGCCGTGGATCCCGCTGGTGGTCGAAAAACTGGTGTCGGCACACAGTAAAAATCTGACCGGTTTTTGGATCATGCCAGACACCGGCTTCAGCTTTGAAGATGCGGACTTGCAATAAGCAACGCAGGGAGTGGAATGCTTAATTACGTTATCAAACGCTTACTGGGGTTGATTCCGACGCTGTTTATCGTCTCGGTGCTGGTGTTTTTATTTGTCCATATGCTGCCCGGCGATCCGGCGCGATTGATTGCCGGCCCCGAAGCCGATGCTCAGGTCATCGAACTGGTGCGTCAGCAACTGGGTCTGGATCAGCCGCTGTATCACCAGTTCTGGCACTACATCAGCAACGCAGTGCAGGGACATTTTGGCCTGTCGATGGTGTCGCGTCGTCCGGTTGCCGATGAGATTGCCAGCCGCTTCATGCCAACGCTGTGGCTGACCATAACCAGTATGATCTGGGCGGTGATATTTGGTATGGCGGCAGGAATTATCGCCGCCGTCTGGCGTAACCGTTGGCCGGATCGATTGAGTATGACCATCGCGGTGTCGGGGATCTCCTTCCCGGCATTTGCCCTGGGGATGCTTTTGATACAGGTTTTCTCCGTTGAGCTGGGCTGGCTGCCTACCGTAGGTGCAGATAGTTGGCAGCACTACATTTTACCCTCCCTGACGCTCGGTGCGGCAGTGGCAGCCGTGATGGCGCGCTTTACCCGTGCGTCGTTTGTCGATGTCTTAAGCGAAGATTATATGCGTACCGCGAGGGCGAAAGGGGTGAGTGAAACCTGGGTTGTCCTCAAACACGGGCTACGCAACGCGATGATCCCGGTAGTGACCATGATGGGCTTACAGTTTGGCTTTTTGCTCGGAGGTTCCATCGTGGTGGAGAAGGTTTTCAACTGGCCCGGACTTGGGCGCTTACTCGTTGACTCCGTAGAAATGCGCGATTACCCGGTGATTCAGGCGGAAATTCTGCTTTTCTCGCTGGAATTTATTCTTATCAACTTAGTGGTGGATGTGCTTTACGCCGCCATTAACCCGGCTATCAGGTACAAGTAAGGATGCGATTATTTAACTGGCGTCGTCAGGCGGTGTTAAACGCCATGCCACTAGTAAAACCTGATCAGGTGCGTACTCCGTGGCATGAGTTCTGGCGACGTTTTCGCCGTCAGCATATGGCGATGACCGCCGCATTATTCGTCATTTTGTTGATTGTGATGGCAATTTTTGCACGCTGGATCGTCCCCTATGACGCCGAAAATTATTTCGATTATGACAATCTGAATAACGGACCTTCTTTGCAGCACTGGTTTGGCGTCGATTCACTGGGGCGCGACATTTTCAGCCGTGTCCTGGTTGGTGCACAAATCTCGCTGGCGGCGGGCGTGTTTGCGGTGTTTATCGGTGCGGCGATTGGGACGTTGCTGGGTTTGCTGGCTGGATATTACGAAGGCTGGTGGGATCGGCTGATCATGCGTATTTGCGATGTGCTGTTTGCTTTCCCTGGCATTTTGCTGGCTATTGCTGTTGTCGCGGTGCTGGGAAGCGGCATTGCTAACGTGATTATCGCCGTCGCTATCTTTTCTATTCCTGCGTTTGCCCGACTGGTGCGCGGCAACACGCTGGTGTTAAAACAGCAAACCTTTATTGAATCAGCGCGCAGTATTGGTGCCAGCGATATGACCATTTTGTTGCGCCACATCTTACCGGGGACAGTCTCTTCCATCGTCGTGTTCTTTACCATGCGCATTGGCACCTCAATTATCTCCGCCGCCAGTCTGTCGTTTCTCGGCCTGGGAGCGCAGCCGCCGACCCCGGAGTGGGGAGCGATGCTCAACGAAGCGAGAGCGGATATGGTTATCGCGCCGCATGTGGCGGTTTTTCCGGCACTGGCTATTTTCCTGACCGTGCTGGCGTTCAACTTGCTGGGTGATGGTTTGCGTGATGCGCTGGACCCCAAAATTAAAGGATAGTCACGGTTGAATATTGCTTGAAAGAGTAATGACCTCAGAGGAAATTATTGCCTTAAGCAAGTGTTGTAACTTTCTTCTAATTTTGTAGAATCGAGTAATTTGGTTAAAAAGCCGCTGTGAGGGACTATTTATGCAGCGGCACAGCGTACTGACAGTTATTTTGTTAAATGTATTAACATGCTGAGTTTATACGAAAAGATAAAGATCAGGCTGATAATTTTATTTTTATTGGCTGCGCTGTCATTTATTGTTCTTTTTTTCATCATTAACTATCAGCTGGTATCGGAGCGTGCGGTAAAACGTGCTGATAGCCGCTTTGAACTTATTCAAAAAAACGTTGGCTATTTCTTTAAAGATATTGAACGTTCCGCTCTGACGTTAAAGGACTCACTTTATTTATTGAAAAACAGTGAGGAGATTAAACGAGCTGTCATCCTGAAAATGGAAATGATGCCATTTTTAGACTCAGTGGGGCTGGTACTGGATAATAATAAATATTATCTATTTTCGCGGCGGGCGAATGATAAAATCTTTGTTTATCATCAGGAAAAGGTAAATGGTCCCCTTGTTGATGAGGCAGGACGCGTCATCTTTGCCGATTTTAATCCGTCGCAGCGCCCGTGGTCAGTAGCTTCGGATGGCTCTGACAGTAGCTGGAATCCGGCATATAATTGCTTTGATCGTCCGGGGAAAAAATGTATTTCTTTTACACTACGAATTAACGGCAAAGACCGTGATTTGCTGGCTATTGATAAAATTCATGTCGATTTAAACTGGCGATACCTGAACGAATACCTTGATCAAATCAGCGCAACTGATGAAGTGTTGTTTCTGAAACAAGGTTATGAAATCATTGCCAAGAACCAACTCGCCCGTGAAAAATTGATTATTTATAATAGCGAAGATAATTATAATATTATTGATTCTGTCGATACAGAGTATATAGCAAAAACATCGCGCGTACCCAATAACTCGCTATTCGAAATCTATTTTTATTATCCTACGGGGAAACTATTTAACGCGTCAGATAAACTTTTTTATTTACCGTTTGCTTTCATTATTGTCGTATTGCTGGCGGTTTACTTAATGACGACCCGTGTGTTCCGTCGCCAATTTTCAGAAATGACAACGCTGGTCAATACGCTGGAGTTTTTACCTGACTCTGCGGATCAAATGCAGGCACTGAAAATTCGTGACGGCGATGCGAAAGAGATTATCAGCATCAAAAATTCGATCGCGGAAATGAAAGATGCTGAAGTTGAGCGTTCAAATAAATTGCTCTCGCTGATCTCCTACGATCAGGAAAGCGGTTTTATCAAAAATATGGCGATTATTGAGTCAAACAATAATCAGTATCTGGCCGCCGGGATCATCAAACTGTGCGGACTGGAAGCCGTCGAAGCCGTGTTTGGTGTCGAGGAACGCAACAAAATCGTCAGGAGGCTGTGTCAGCGAATTGCCGAGAAATATGCACAATGCTGCGATATCGTGACATTTAATGCCGATCTCTATTTATTATTGTGTCGGGAAAATATACAGACTTTTACCCGTAAGATCGCGATGATAAACGATTTCGACAGTAGCTTTGGCTACCGCAATCTGCGTATACACAAATCTGCCATTTGTGAACCTCTGAAGGGCGAAAATGCCTGGAGCTACGCAGAAAAACTGAAGCTGGCGATTTCCAGCATCCGTGACCATATGTTCTCTGAGTTTATTTTCTGTGATGATGCGAAACTCAGCGAAATTGAAGAGAATATCTGGATTGCGCGCAATATCCGTCATGCAATGGAAAAAGGCGAGCTATTCCTGGTTTATCAACCGATTGTTGATATTAACACCCGTGAAATTCTGGGCGCTGAGGCACTGTGCCGCTGGGTTTCTGCGGAGCGGGGGATCATCTCGCCACTGAAGTTTATTGCTATCGCAGAAGATATCGCTTTTATCAATGAACTGGGTTACCAAATTATTAAAACGGCGATGGCTGAATTCCGCCATTTTAGCCAGCGTGCGCTCCTGAAACAGGATTTCTTACTGCATATAAATGTTTCGCCCTGGCAGTTAAACGAACCTCATTTTCATGAGCGTTTTATCGCCATCATGAAAGAACATGAACTGACAGCGAAAAGTCTCTGTATTGAGATCACTGAAACTGTGATTGAGCGAATTAGTGAACATTTTTATCTCAATATTGAACAACTGCGTAAACAAGGGGTACGAATATCGATTGATGACTTTGGTACGGGTTTGTCAAACCTGAAACGTTTTTATGAAATTAATCCTGATAGCATAAAAGTGGACTCGCAATTTACCGGCGATATTTTCGGCACTGCGGGTAAAATTTTGCGCATTATCTTCGACCTGGCACGCTATAACCGGATCCCGGTGATTGCAGAAGGTGTTGAGAGCGAAGAGGTTGCGCGTGAATTAATCAAATTAGGGTGTGTTCAGGCCCAGGGGTATCTGTACCAGAAGCCGTTGCCATTCTCTGCCTGGGACAAAAGTGGAAAGTTAGTAAAAGAGTAGTTTAGGTATGTCCAGAATCAATAAATTCGTACTTACAGTCAGTCTGCTGATTTTTATCATGATTTCAGCAGTTGCCTGCGGGATCTATACCCAGATGGTAAAAGAACGGGTGTATGGCCTGAAACAGTCCGTTATTGATACTGCTTTTGCGGTGGCAAATATTGCTGAATATCGGCGTAGTGTGGCAATTGATCTCATTAACACGCTTAACCCGACTGAAGAAGAATTGCTGGCTGGCTTGCGCACAGCTTACGCTGACTCGGTTTCACCTTCTTATTTGTATGATGTTGGTCCTTATCTGATTTCCAGTGATGAGTGTATTCAGGTTAAGGAGTATGAAAACAATTATTGTGCAGATATTATGCAAGTTGTTAAGTATCGGCATGTTAAAAATACGGGGTTCATCTCTTTTGACGGCAAAACCTTCGTCTATTATCTCTATCCGGTTACTCACAATCGCAGTTTGATATTTTTGCTTGGGCTGGAGCGATTTTCGTTACTCTCAAAGTCACTGGCAATGGATAGCGAGAACCTGATGTTCTCACTGTTTAAGAACGGCAAGCCAGTTACCGGTGATGAATATAATGCCAAAAACGCCATCTTCACCGTTTCGGAAGCGATGGAACATTTCTCCTATTTGCCGACCGGATTGTACGTATTTGCTTATAAAAAAGACGTTTATTTGCAGGTATGTACGCTGATTATTTTCTTTGCTGCCTTGGTGGCAGTTATTTCAGGCACAAGTTGCCTCTATCTGATACGCAGAGTGATTAATCGTGGCATTGTTGAGAAAGAAGCCATTATTAATAACCATTTTGATCGCGTGCTGGACGGTGGGCTTTTCTTTTCGGCGGCGGATGTCAAAAAACTCTACAGCATGTATAACTCGGCGTTTCTTGACGATCTGACAAAAGCAATGGGCAGAAAATCCTTTGACGAAGATTTAAAAACCTTACCGGAAAAAGGCGGTTATTTATGCCTGTTTGACGTCGATAAATTCAAAAATATTAACGATACCTTCGGTCATTTGTTGGGCGATGAAGTGTTGATGAAGGTGGTGAAAATCCTTAAATCACAAATTCCGGTGGATAAAGGCAAAGTCTACCGCTTTGGCGGCGACGAATTTGCGGTGATTTATACTGGCGGAACCCTGGATGAGTTGCTATCGATTTTAAAAGATATCGTTAATTTCCAGGTGGGGAGTATTAATTTAAGCACCAGTATCGGCGTGGCGCATTCAAATGAATGTACTACCGTTGAACGGTTAAAAATGCTGGCGGATGAGCGGCTGTATAAAAGTAAGAAAAACGGCAGGGCACAGATTAGCTGGCAGTAATTTTTATTAACGAACCGGGCAAATGATTTTGCCCGGCCTGAATTAATTAAACCCGACTACCCCACAAATCGTACTCGTCGGCGTGCTCGACTTTCACACGCAGGATATCGCCCGGCTTAACGTTGGTTTCACCGTTGAGATAAACCGCGCCGTCGATTTCCGGTGCATCTGCCATGCTGCGGCCAATCGCGCCTTCTTCGTCTACTTCGTCGACGATCACCAGAATTTCACGACCCACTTTTTCTTGCAGGCGCTCGGCGGAAATCTGCTGCTGCAGTTGCATGAAGCGATTCCAGCGTTCTTCTTTCACTTCTTCCGGAACCTGGTCAGGCAGGGCATTGGCGTCTGCGCCTTCAACCGGGCTGTATTTAAAGCAGCCAACGCGATCCAGACGTGCTTCTTTCAGGAAGTCGAGCAGCATCTGGAAATCTTCTTCCGTCTCGCCAGGGAAGCCGACAATAAAGGTTGAACGCAGGGTCAGTTCCGGGCAGATTTCGCGCCACTGTTTGATGCGTGCCAGTTGGCGATCCACAGAACCCGGGCGCTTCATCAGTTTGAGAATTCGCGGGCTGGCGTGCTGTAACGGAATATCCAGATACGGCAGGATTTTGCCTTCAGCCATCAGCGGGATGACGTCATCTACATGCGGGTAAGGGTAAACGTAGTGCAGACGTGTCCAGATCCCCAGTTTTGATAACTGTTCGCACAGGCTGACCATACTGGTTTTTACCGGCTCGCCGTTGTAAAAGCCTGTACGGTGTTTAACATCAACGCCATACGCGGAAGTATCCTGGGAGATCACCAGAATCTCTTTAACGCCCGCATCTACCAGGCGTTTCGCTTCGCTTAACACTTCGCCAATCGGACGGCTCACCAGATCGCCGCGCATAGACGGAATAATGCAGAAGGTGCAGCGATGGTTACAGCCTTCGGATATCTTCAGATAAGCGTAATGACGTGGCGTCAGCTTAACGCCTTGCTCAGGCACCAGGCTCAGAAATGGGTTGTGTTTCGGTTTTGGCACGTAGTGATGAACGTGCTCCAGAACCTGCTCATAGCTATGAGGGCCGGTGATTTCCAGCACTTTCGGGTGGACTTCGCGGATCTGATCTTCTTTTGCCCCCAGACAACCGGTCACAATTACCTTGCCGTTTTCATTCAACGCTTCACCAATGGCTTCCAGTGATTCTTGTACCGCGCTGTCAATAAAGCCGCAGGTGTTGACGATCACCATGTCTGCGTCGTCGTAGCTCGGTACCACGTCATAACCTTCAGTGCGTAGTTCGGTGAGAATACGCTCTGAATCGACAAGGTTTTTCGGACAGCCAAGGGAAACAAAGCCGATTTTCGGCTGGGGAGTTACTTTGCTCATAGCTTAAAAAATATTCAGTTACAGGAAAGGTCAGGGCAGGGATTCTACAGAGTTCTGGATAAAATTTGTATCGTAATCTGGTCAACAGGCGAGGAAAACGCCCCAAATATCGGGGCGCAAATGGTTATCAGGCTACAGGGTTTTCAGTTAGCGCCTTTGCAGGCTGGTTGCTGGATTTGTCCCGCAGCGTAAAGACCGAAATAAGCGTGAAGCAACCGGCAATCGCCCCCAGGATGAGATAGGTTTCAGCAAAGCCAATGGTGTCATACAGATAGCCGGCAATAGGTGAATAGATTGCCGTGGCGATGGATGCCACAAAAAGCACCAGCAGGTAGACCGTCGAAGAGAGTTTATGATCAAAGTTAGCTGCGATAAATTTAAACACAGATACCAGGATCAGTGGTTTTTCGATGGCGTGCATCATTTTAACGGCTGCAATCCACACTGGTCCCAGTTGGATTGCAGAACCGGCAATGCGCAACGACATAATGGTTCCGGCAATCACTAATGCCCATTTTGCGCCAGTGCGGTTAACAAACCACGGCATCAGACAGAGAAATAGGGTTTCTCCACAGACCTGGACAGAAGCCAGAATCCCGTACCAGCGATTGCCTTCTTCTGGTGTCGGAAATTGCAGCGAAAAATATTGTGCGAATTGTTGATCGTAGGTGTCATAAATTTGCGTTACGAACAGAGTGAACATCAATAAAAACCAGAACTGACTATTTTTCGCCAGTTCAAGCGCATGGATAGCTTTCAGCGAATTGGTTTTTTCAATTTCCGCCTCGGTCAGTTCAATTTTGGTAAACATAAAGCAGATTGCGGCGACCACAATGGCACAGCTTGCCAGCCAGAAAGAGAGATTAGGGCTGGTATCAATGTATTTACCCACAATCCACGCGGCGGCGGCCCATCCCAGAGAGCCCCACATTCTTACGCGACCATATTCAAAATGATAACGACGCGAAACTTTATCTATCCAGGAATCCAGAACGCCACAGCCAGAATTAAAAATGATCCCCAGGTAAACGCCACCCAAAACAGCGCCCAGCCAGAAGTTATGAACCAGAAGCGGGGCGTACACATAAATAAAGAATGGGCCTACGGGAAGTAATAATGCGACGAGGAGCCAGATGAGTTGTTTCTTAAGACCAAATTTATCGGAGATGAAACCGAAGAACGGTTGCATTAATAACGCAATGAAAGCATTAACGGAATAAAGTAATCCTGTGCGTGTGGCGGTAATTTCCAGATGCTGTGTCGTCCATATGACAAAAAATGCCATCGTTGCCGACCAGGCAAAGAGATACAGGAAATCGAAAATACTGAGCAAAATATAATTACGTTTACCGGGCAATAACATAGCCATATCCTCAATCACTGGCGTTGGGTCATTTACCGTTGGCACAGGCATTCGCTGTGCTTACTGGTTATTGTTTTGGTATGCATCTCCGTAAAATGTCATACGTTAACAATTTCATTTTTACTCTGACCCTGAGTGCGATGATTAGGCAATGTGTTAAATGAATGTTTGCGATTTGCATCACAATTATTGCTGGTAATAAAAAAGATTTAGCGAAATAGATCACTAAATCTTTTTATGGGAACGTATTACTTTTATGCCTTGCGTGTTAGCTCATCCGCCAGTGAGCGAAGGTGTTCAGCAATATTCATCAGATCAGTTTGTGGTGAGTGCAGAGGGCCAGCAGAGTTACGCACGACCAGGCGACTGGGAAGGATGGTTGAAGAGCGGAGCATCGCGTGTTCATCGTCCGGCTGTAAAATCTGTTGAACGGCAATTTTCCCTTGTAAATCAAAGTCGATTGCGACGGTCGTTAGCGAAGGTTCAAAAAACGCACTCTCATAAGTGTCGTCATAGCCAATGACAGAAATATCTTGCGGGATTTTACGTTTTTGTTGATGTAAGGCGCTTAACGCCCCCAATGCCATCTGATCATTGGCGATCAGAAGAGCGGTCGCCTGTGGCGTTTCACGTAGCATCTGTAACGTCGCCAGATAGCCGCTTTGAGCGTCCCAACTACCGTAATGAATGGCCAGCGGCGTCAGTTGGAGTGAGGAGAGGGTATCGCGCCAGGTATTGAGTCGTAGCCGCGCTGGTACTGAATTTTCTGGGCCAGAGACCAGGCAAAATTGACGATGCCCCAAATCGTAAAGATATTTCACGCTGGCGCGTGCACCTTCTGCGGGATTAAAGGTGACGTTAAATACCGGGCTATAAGGGTCCACGTCGAGAAACAGACACAACACATCGCTGTTTTCAGCAACCAGAGTTTCAGCCAATGCCGTTTCCAGCGGTGCGTTGATAATAATCTTTGTTACCCGTTGTGCTTTTAAGTCATTAATTGCAGCCTGAATACCTTTAATATCAACATCATCGATCATGGATATCAGCACCTGATATCCCTGTTCTCCGGCATATTTTTTCACTGCTGCCGCAATTTGCGAGGGGGCATGTAGGGCGAGCGAAGTTGTAACCAGCCCCACCGTTTTGCTCTCTTTCCCTACCAACTGTTGAGCTACGCGATTTGGAACGTATTTAAGTTCGGCAATGGCTTGTTCAATTTTTTGACGTGTTTTGGCAGACACGTTCGCTGAATTGTTAAGCACCCGCGACACTGTCTGATAAGAAACATTGGCATGACGAGCAACATCGGCAAGGGTTGCAGCTTTGGTTTTCATATTCGCCCCGGCTAAAAGATTTGTCACAGTATACCGCAGTGAATGTCATACGTATCACGCTCACCTGTCTCAGTGCTGGTAAGCTGAACCGACGAACCTGTTTGAAGGGAAAAAACGCGTACTTGATCACATTCTTGCTGGACATTCCTTGCATAGCGAAGCAATTAATTACTAGATGATATCGTTGTGAACGAATAACATTTTTTGTCTGTTTAAAACAATTCAGGAGTCAGCATGGACAAGCACCCACCGATCATCCCCAGGGCCCCATGGTTACTTCATGGTGCTGATTACAATCCGGAGCAATGGTTACATGTCCCTGGGATTCTGGAGAAAGATATCGCCATGATGCAACAGGCTGGTTGTAACACCATGTCGGTGGGCATTTTTAGCTGGTCAATGCTGGAACCCACAGAGGGTGAGTATCGCTTTGACTGGCTGGATGAAGTGCTGGATAAACTTCATGCTGGCGGGATTTCTGTCTTCCTCGCAACACCAAGCGGAGCAAAACCCGCCTGGCTTGCAGCTCGTTATCCAGAGGTTCTGAGAGTTAGCGCCTCACGCGAGAAAATGCTTCACGGAGGTCGCCATAATCATTGCCTTTCTTCGTCAGTGTATAAAGATAAAGTGACGCAAATTAACCGTAAGCTGGCGCAGCGATACGCCAATCATCCGGCGGTTCTGGGGTGGCATATCAGTAATGAGTATGGCGGAGAGTGTCATTGTAATGGATGCCAACAGGCGTTTCGCCGTTGGTTGCAGACTCGTTACACCACTCTTGAGGCGCTTAATCAGGCATGGTGGACTGGCTTCTGGAGCCATACATACAGTGACTGGTCACAAATTGAATCGCCTTCCCCATTAGGTGAGATGTCTAACCACGGTTTGAATCTTGACTGGCGGCGCTTTGTCACATCGCAGGTAAAAGAGTTCTACCAAATGGAGATCGCGCCGTTAAAAGCTGAACGCCCAGATTTACCTGCGACGACCAATTTTATGTGGTATTTCAATGACTACAACTACTGGGCATTAGCCGAAGTGGTTGATTTTGTGAGTTGGGATAGCTATCCCATGTGGCATAAACAGGAAGATGAACGCGCCGTTGCCTGTAAAACAGCGATGTATCACGACCTGATGCGTACCTTGAAAAATAAACCGTTTATTCTGATGGAATCCACGCCCAGCCAGACAAGCTGGCAGCCAACCAGCAAATTGAAAAAGCCGGGAATGAATATTCTTTCTTCCTTACAGGCCGTCGCTCACGGCGCAGACGGCGTGCACTATTTTCAGTGGCGTAAGAGTCGTGGCGCCGTGGAGAAGTTTCATGGTGCGGTAGTTGATCATGTCGGTCATCTGGAGACGCGTACCGGGCGCGAAGTCATACAACTGGGGCAACGGCTGGCTCATCTTAACCAATTGGTTGGGACGAAAACGCAGGCAAAAGTTGCCATTATTTTCGACTGGGAAAACCGCTGGGCGGTCAATGATGCTGCCGGGCCGCGCAATTGCGGTATCCACTACGAGCAAACGGTAGTGGAGCATTACCGACCTTTCTGGGAGCAGGGCGTGGCGGTCGATATTATCAATGCTGATTGTGATCTTACGGGTTATCAGTTAGTTATTGCCCCAATGCTCTATATGGTTCGCGATGGATTTGCTGCTCGTGCTCGCGCCTATGTTGACGCTGGTGGCAATTTTGTCACCACTTACTGGTCCGGGATTGTCAATGAAACCGATTTATGTCACCTGGGTGGGTTCCCTGGCCCGTTGCGTGACCTGATGGGTGTGTGGGCTGAAGAGATTGATAGCCTTAATGATTATCAGCATAACGAAGTTATCTGTGAGCCGAATGCGTATGGACTGCAGGGGCAATGGCAGGCACGGGAATTATGTGCGGTTATTCACGCCGAAGGTGCACAGGTTCTGGCGCGCTATGGCGAGGATTTTTATGCGGGTACGCCTGCGTTAACGGTAAATCACGTCGGACAAGGTCGAGCTTTCTATGTGGCTTCGCGTAATGATGCGTCATTTCATCAAGCGTTTGCCGCGATGTTGATCAACACACTTCATCTCCCAAAAGCACTTGCTACTGAACTTCCTGCTGGCGTTATTGCAACGCGTCGGACAGACGGCGATCAGGAATGGGTTTTTGTACAAAACTACACTGCTCATGTACAAAATATTGTGCTTCCTGGAGCGTGGCGAGTGGCGGAAACAGGTAAAGCTTGTTCACAAGACTTAGAACTGGCGCCGTGGGGATGCGAGGTGCTGGAAAGAGAAATAATGTAAATTCTTATTAATAAAATGTGAAGTATTGATCCCTGACAGCATTTTGTACAAAAAGTAGCCATACTATTTAATTGCACAAAGGCTGCAAAGAGGAGGATCGAAGTATGTTCGTTGACAGACAGCGAAGCGATCTACTTAACCGGTTGATCGATGCAAGAGTTGACCTCGCCGCATATGTGCAACTGAGGAAGGCCAAAGGATACATGTCCGTCAGCGAAAGCAATCATCTACGAGATAACTTTTTTAAACTGAATCGCGAACTGCACGATAAATCGCTGCGGTTGAATCTTCATCTGGATCAGGAAGAGTGGAGTGCTCTTCATCATGCTGAAGAAGCATTAGCGACAGCCGCAGTATGTTTGATGAGTGGGCATCATGATTGCCCGACTGTTATTACCGTCAACGCCGATAAGCTTGAAAATTGTCTGATGAGCTTAACGCTGAGTATCCAGAGCCTTGAAAAGCACACCATGCTTGCGCAGGCCTGAAAACTAAGGGGGAGAAAGCGTCTCCCCCTTCATGTTTAAGTTTTTGTAAAAATGAGTTTGTCATCTCCTCCACTGACTACGCTTTAAGCCAGAGTCAATCCGGAGGCGTTATGCATCGACAATCCCTTTTCCTTGTGCCCTTTCTCTGTGTTTCTTCCGCTCTCTGGGCGGCTCCCGCGCCGGTAAATGTCGAAGTACTGCAAGACAAACTCGACCATCCGTGGGCGCTGGCCTTTTTACCTGATAATCACGGCATGTTAATCACCCTGCGCGGTGGCGAGTTGCGTCACTGGCAAGCAGGAAAAGGATTATCTGCGCCGCTTGTCGGTGTGCCGGAAGTCTGGGCGCGCGGGCAGGGCGGCCTGCTGGATGTGGCATTAGCGCCTGATTTTGCCCAGTCGCGCCGCATCTGGTTAAGTTATTCCGAAGTTGGCGATGATGGCAAAGCCGGAACTGCCGTGGGGTATGGCCGCTTAAGTGATGATCTCTCAAAAGTGACCGACTTCCGCACTGTCTTTCGCCAGACACCAAAACTTTCTACCGGCAACCATTTTGGCGGGCGGCTGGTCTTCGACGGTAACGGTTATCTTTTTATTGCTCTGGGCGAAAACAATCAGCGTCTGACGGCGCAAGATCTGGATAAATTACAGGGCAAACTGGTGCGTCTGACCGAACAGGGCGAGATCCCGGATGATAATCCCTTTGTAAACGAATCCGGTGCGCGAGCCGGGATCTGGTCTTATGGCATTCGTAACCCGCAAGGGATGGCGATGAATCCGTGGAGTAATGCGCTGTGGCTGAATGAACATGGCCCGCGCGGTGGTGATGAAATTAATATCCCGCAAAAAGGCAAAAACTACGGTTGGCCGCTGGCAACCTGGGGCATTAATTACTCAGGTTTTAAAATACCGGAAGCAAAAGGGGAAATCGTCGCCGGAACCGAGCAACCGGTTTTTTACTGGAAAGATTCGCCCGCCGTGAGCGGTATGGCCTTCTATAACAGTGATAAATTCCCCCAGTGGCAGCAAAAATTATTTATTGGCGCGCTGAAAGATAAAGATGTCATCGTGATGAGCGTCAAAGGCGACAAAGTGACGGAAGATGGCCGCATATTAACGGACAGGGGGCAGCGAATTCGTGACGTTCGCACAGGACCCGACGGTTATTTATACGTTCTCACCGACGAGCCCAACGGGGAATTACTCAAAGTTAGCCCACGCAATTAGCTAACGGGGATCATCACCACTTTGCGCACAGCGGGGCGTTCGGTGAGTTGCTGATACCAGCGTTGCAGATTCGGACGCGGTGTCCAGGTCAGGCCAACGTTAAACAAATTGTAAATAAACGGTGCGATAGCGATATCGCCCACACCAAACTCGTCGCCAGAAAACCATTTTACTTTTGCCAGCTCCGCATCGAGTAGGGCAAACAGGGCATCGCACTCTTTGCAGCTGGCATCAATGGCGGCCTGATTACGTTCTTCTGGTGGCGTTCTGACTAATCCCATCAGGATCCCACGATGGGCATTGCTGAGCGTCTGGTTTGCCCAGTCCATCCACTTTTCGGCTTCTGCGCGACGTGCCGGTGAGTCGAACCACAGACGTTCTTGCCCGTACTGTGCCGCCAGATAGCGGACAATGGCGTTTGATTCCCAAAGAATTAAATCACTTTCGTCATCACGCAACAGCGGCACCAGCCCGTTAGGGTTCATCGCCAGAAAATCGGCGTCATGGTTTACCCCAAACTCACGACCCGCCAAAATTTGCTCATAAGGCAGTTCCAGTTCTTCGAGCGTCAGCAACACTTTTTTAACGTTGGTTGAATTATTCCGACCCCACAACGTAATCATACTCACCCCTTTTCCGACAGGCAGCCACAGGCTGAACAGGACTCCGATGGTGAAGTAAAGTTAACTTTTAAGCAACAGCGAGTAAAAAAATGACGCCAGAAGCAGCGAAGCGGCAGGATATTGCATAAACTTTAAAAACTTTACCAACTTACGGTTTCTTTAAACTTGTGTGTGCGTTATTAATCACCGAACTTATCATACGGCGATATAACGTATTTTTTTTGAATGGATACTCGGGTGGCATTTATGACGCAATACTCCTCTTTCCTTCGTGGTCTTGCAGCGGGTTCTGCATTTTTATTCCTTTTTGCCCCAACGGCATTCGCGGCAGAACAAACCGTTGAAGCGCCGAGCGTGGATGCGCGTGCATGGATTTTAATGGATTACGCCAGCGGTAAAGTGCTGGCAGAAGGCAATGCGGATGAGAAACTGGATCCCGCGAGTCTGACTAAAATCATGACCAGCTATGTGGTTGGGCAGGCGCTTAAGGCCGATAAGATCAAACTCACCGATATGGTGACGGTCGGTAAAGATGCCTGGGCGACGGGAAACCCGGCACTGCGCGGTTCGTCGGTAATGTTCCTCAAACCGGGCGATCAGGTTTCGGTGGCGGATTTGAACAAAGGTGTGATTATCCAGTCCGGTAATGACGCCTGTATTGCGTTGGCCGATTACGTTGCCGGGAGTCAGGAGTCATTTATTGGTTTGATGAATGGTTATGCCAAAAAACTGGGCCTGACCAACACCACCTTCCAGACGGTGCACGGTCTGGATGCGCCGGGGCAATTCAGTACCGCGCGCGATATGGCATTGCTGGGTAAAGCGTTAATCCACGATGTGCCGGAAGAGTACGCTATTCATAAAGAGAAAGAGTTTACCTTTAACAAAATTCGTCAGCCTAACCGTAATCGTCTGCTGTGGAGCAGCAATCTGAATGTTGATGGCATGAAGACCGGAACCACGGCAGGTGCGGGATATAATCTGGTTGCTTCGGCTACCCAGGGTGATATGCGTTTAATCTCCGTAGTGCTGGGGGCAAAAACTGACCGCATCCGTTTTAATGAGTCTGAGAAATTACTGACCTGGGGCTTTCGCTTTTTTGAAACCGTGACGCCAATTAAACCTGATGCCACCTTTGTGACTCAGCGCGTCTGGTTCGGTGATAAGAGCGAAGTGAATCTCGGCGCAGGCGAAGGGGGATCAGTGACCATCCCACGCGGGCAACTGAAAAACCTGAAAGCGAGTTATACGTTAACGGAACCGCAGCTCACCGCGCCGCTGAAAAAAGGTCAGGTTGTCGGCACCATTGATTTCCAGCTTAACGGTAAATCTATTGAACAGCGTCCGCTGATCGTGATGGAAAATGTGGAAGAGGGTGGGTTCTTTGGTCGGATGTGGGACTTCGTGATGATGAAATTCCATCAGTGGTTCGGCAGCTGGTTCTCTTAATCTTCTGATGACCGGATGGCGCGGAAACGTCATCCGGTTATGCGTCATTAATACATCAACTTAATACGCTGCGCCTGCGCATACTTCACATACTCATCTTCCGGACAACAATCGCTCACCACAATATCAAAGCGTTTCAGCTCGCCCATGCGCGCCGGACGTACCTTGCCAAACTTACTGTGGTCGACAACCAGCACGTGCTTTTGTGCCATCGACATCGCCCAGTGTTTTACCGGCAACTCTTCAAGATTAAAACAGGTTGCACCTTTACTGACATGCACGCCAGCTGCGGAATAAAAAGCGATATCCGGGCAAAAATTATTCAGTGTTTGCTGAAAATCAATGGGTTTGAAAATAGCGTTGCTGGCGTGAAATTCACCACCGCAAAGAAACGCGCGACAATGGGGTTTCTCTTTCAGCGCCAGAAAGGTATTTAGTGAATAACAAATGGCGGTGAAAGGGATTTCATTATCTATCGCTTCAATAATCCACGGCGTGGTGGTGCCGCAGTCAAAAAAGAGGGTCTGATCGGGTTCAACCAGCGTCGCGGCCAGTTTTGCCGCCCGGCGTTTTTCTTCCACCAGGCGGGATTTTTGATCGCTTAACAGGTAATGGCTGGCACTACGCGGTTCCAGAACAATATAGCCGCCGAGTAGTACGACGGGGGCACTGTTGTTATTCAAATCGCGACGAATCGTCATCTCTGAAACCCCAAGCAGGGCGGCGGCATCCTTCAGGTGTAACTTATCGCTGCGTTTTAATTCTTGTAGTAACTGCCCGATACGCTCTTCGCGACGTGTTTCCATATTCCCTCTGAATAGTTATTGAAGCGAGCCGCCTGATATTACACTTTTTATCCGAAATCAGCCACGCACCCAGCCTTTACGTATAGGTAAGGCGAAACAGAAGCGATACCATAATTGCAGCTTCTGGTAGAGCATTGCCCCCACAGCCTGCCAGATAATCTGGGCGCTAAGGCAACCAATCATTCCTGCCAACAATCCACCGAGCATGTCCAGCGGCCAGTGAACACCGAGATAAACACGTGACCAGGCAATGACCACCGCCAGCGTCATGAGGATTGCGCCTGACCACAGGCGATGCCAGCATAAAAATGCCAGCGCAAAGGTAAATATCACCGTGCCGTGATCGCTTGGGAAAGAGTCATCCGCCGCATGATGCAGGAAGTTATAGCCGATATGATCAACAAACGGACGGTCGTGCGGAAATAAGTGCCCCATCGTCCAGGAAACAAACAGGCCGACCGCCAGCGCGATAGCGATTTTTATCACCAGTTGCCGTTGCGCTGTAAACCCCCATAGCCAAAGCACCGTAGCCAGCAGCGGTACTACAGTAATTAAATCTTTGGCAATAAAAATCGCTAACGAAATCATCCATGCGGATGAGTCTGGCGTCGCGTTAATAAGAGAGAATAATGAGTAATTCAGATTTTCCAGCATAACTTTCAGACTCAAAAGGTGATTATTGGGGAGCCATCAGGCAAGTCGATGAGCATAAAGTGCATGTTAAACAGGGTAAAGCGGCATCGTCTTATTTCACTTTCGGATTGGTTTACAACAGGGAATAGTAACGCGAAGGAATTAAATAAAGCTTAAAGAAAGAGTAGCTATACTCGGAATAATGTAAGAATGTGCTTAAGCGTGGTTTCACCTACAAAATTTGCTTTCTCGTTTGCCGCGCTTTTATTAAACTTTGCGCGATTATTATTGGCGAAGAAATTGCATGCAAAATAGATTAGCTTCCGGTGCCCGGCTTGGACGTCAGGCGTTACTTTTTCCTCTCTGTCTGGTGCTCTACGAATTCTCGACCTATATCGGCAATGATATGATTCAACCCGGTATGCTCGCTGTAGTGGAAGAGTATCAGGCGGGTATTGACTGGGTTCCTACTTCGATGACCGCTTACCTGGCGGGCGGGATGTTTTTACAGTGGCTCCTGGGACCGCTGTCGGATCGTATTGGCCGCCGTCCGGTGATGCTGGCGGGCGTGGTGTGGTTTATCGTCACCTGTCTGGCAATATTGTTGGCGCAAAACATTGAACAATTCACGCTATTACGCTTCCTGCAAGGGATAAGCCTTTGTTTCATTGGCGCTGTCGGATACGCCGCGATTCAGGAATCCTTCGAAGAGGCGGTTTGTATCAAGATCACCGCGCTGATGGCGAACGTGGCGCTGATTGCTCCGCTACTCGGTCCGCTGGTGGGCGCCGCGTGGATCCATGTGCTGCCCTGGGAAGGCATGTTTGTGCTGTTTGCTGCATTGGCGGCGATCTCCTTTTTCGGTCTGCAACGCGCTATGCCTGAAACCGCCACGCGTATTGGTGAGAAACTGTCCCTGAAAGAGCTTGGGCATGACTACAAGCTGGTGCTGAAGAACGGTCGCTTTGTTGCCGGAGCTCTGGCGCTGGGGTTCGTCAGCCTGCCGTTGCTGGCGTGGATCGCCCAGTCACCAATTATCATTATCACTGGCGAAAAGTTGAGCAGCTATGAATATGGTTTGCTGCAAGTGCCAGTTTTCGGGGCGTTAATTGCGGGTAACTTGCTGTTAGCGCGTTTGACCTCGCGCCGCACCGTTCGTGCATTGATCATCATGGGCGGCTGGCCGATTATGATTGGCCTCTTAGTCGCCGCTGCCGCAACGGTTATCTCATCGCACGCGTATTTATGGATGACCGCCGGGTTAAGTATTTATGCTTTTGGTATTGGCCTGGCGAATGCGGGGCTGGTGCGGTTAACCCTGTTTGCCAGCGATATGAGTAAAGGTACGGTTTCTGCGGCGATGGGGATGTTACAAATGCTGATCTTTACCGTCGGTATCGAAATCAGTAAACATGCCTGGCTGAACGGGGGCAACGGCCTGTTTAATCTCTTTAACCTTGCCAACGGAATTTTGTGGCTGCTGCTGATGTTTATCTTTTTAAAAGATAAACAAACAGGAAATTCAAACGACGGATAAGAAAATGCCTGGTTGCTTTGCACAATCAGGCATTCATGGATTAATGGTGATGATCGTCGATTTGATGTTCGATAACCATCCCTTCGCCTACGCTGGCAAGGTGACGAACATACGGATGTGGGCGGTAAGCCGGCGCTGGAGTAGGCGCCACATAGACAGTTTGCGGTACAGTCGCGACGCTGACCGCTTGTGGAACGCTGACTGAATCGGGGACTACCACCACTTTGTATCCGCTCGGCACATCAACGGTGACACTTTGCGCCATTGCCACACCAGTAAAACTCAACAGAAACGCGCCCAGCAGTACACAATTTTTCATCATCATTTCGCCTGAAATAATCCAGAAGGGGAATTTCCGCGAATTATGCATCCTTCATTCAGGCATTGTGTTGCCGGGCGTGCTGCCGTTTTATTGATTAAATGGCGCTTCGTGCTTAAGAACTTTATCGATCACATCCAGTACGCCTTCACGGTTATTGGAGCCTGCGCGGTATTTCGCCGCAGCTACGACCGCGTTGCCGGCATTTTCCATCGCAAAGCTAAAGCCAGCCTGGCGCAGCATTTCGATATCGTTACCGCCATCACCAAAGACCACCACTTCACTGTCGTCTATTCCCCATAACTTCTGGAGTTGCCGCAGGCCATTGGCTTTATGTACGCCGGGGATAATCAGATCGATGCTACCGTTGCCGGTGTGAACCGGCACCATAATATCGCCAATCGAATCATGTAACTCTTTTTGCACTTGCGGAATGAGTTCGTCAGAGAGGTTTAACCCAAATTTGAAGAAAATATCGTCGATATTGTCAAAGTTATCGACATATTCCAGACGGTGATAATACATTTCCGCCACCGTTTTCATGGCATCGTCATATTTTTTGAGGGTATAGGCGCTATTTTTTCCGCAGGCAATAATTTCCACTTCCGGGCGCGTCAGTAAATGTTCCACTACAGTGGTAAATGCATTTTTCGACAGCTTGCCATTAAAAACATCTTTGCCTTCGCTCACTACCCAACCGCCGTTTTCTGCCACAAAGGCAATTTCATCGGCAATTTCGGGGAAGAAAGAGATCAACTGATAATATTGATTCCCGCTGGCGACCACAAAGCGAATCCCTTGTGCTTTCATTTGCTGATATTGAGCCATAAACCGCTCGCGGTTATAGGTTTTTTGATCGCTTAAGAAAGTACCATCCATGTCTACCGCAATTAATTTAATGCTCATCAACTATTCTCCATCGCCGTCTGCGTTTTGGTATCGGGTTTGGCGACGGCCTTCGCGACAATAGCCGCGAGAATAACCAGCGCCAGTACAACCAGCATTGCACTACGTAATCCATAATGTTCGCCGAGATAGCCCAGCAGCGGCGGCCCGACGAGGAAAGCCAGATAACCGGTTGTTGCTACCACGCTGACGCGGGTCGGCGCATCGGGGCCGGTATCACTGGCGGCAGAAATGGTCAGTGGGAAGCCCAGAGAAGCTCCCAATCCCCAAAGGACAACAGACACCCCCGCGACCCAGGCGCTATCGACAAAAATAATCAGCCCAATACCCAACGCACCCATTAGCGCACTAGCACGAACCACGGTAACGCGGCTGTAACGGTCTATGAACCAACCGCCAGTGAAGCGTCCAACGGTCATCCCCAGGGTAAAACCGGCATAAATCAGCGAGCCGGAAGTAGGGCTAAAACCGTGACCATCAACCATTAATAAGGGTAACCAGTCGTTGGCAGAACCTTCTGCAAACGCCATCGCCAGCACCACGACACCAATCAATAGCAACTGGATATCGCGATAAAAAGGTACGCCTTTTTCGCCATGCTGCGTGCCATCGGCGGCATTTTTTCCTGTTCCGTCAGGGATTGCCTGAATGGCGATATAAATAGGTGCGATGCCGACCAGTGCCGCCAACAAAATATGCACAGTTGCCGGAACGCCAAAGGCCGTCAGCGCCATCCCGACACCAGCACCTGCCAGCGTGCCCAGGCTATAAAAGCCGTGCATCATCGGCAAAACCGTTTTATTCATTTCTCGCTCAACGGCGGCACCTTCAACGTTTATCGCCACTTCCGCAGAACCAAAACTGGCTCCAAAGACGCCAAGACCCACGGCAAAGAGCACGGGCGATGTCAGCCAGAGCGCCAGACTTAATATCATCATCCCGATCAACGCGCAGGACATCGTGACCAGGATGACATTACGCGTCCCAAAACGTTTCACTAACCACGCCGAGCAGAGAATTCCGCTCATCGAACCGATCGACAAGCCAAAGAGGACACCGCCCATTTCAGCGATCGAGACAGAAAGAATATCGCGGATAGCAGGCGTACGGGTTGCCCAGGATGCCATTAACAGGCCTGGCAAAAAGAAGAACATAAACAGCGCCCAGGTTCGGCGTTTCAAGGCATTACGTGAAGAATTTACGGTCATAGATCACGTCAAAAAAAGAAGAGGGAAGACAACATTAGCAAGGTTGTGTACATTTGTACACAATTGCAAAGAGAGGAAATGACATGCGTCGCGCTAACGATCCGCAACGGCGAGAAAAAATCATTCAGGCCACGCTGGAGGCGGTGAAACTTTACGGAATACATGCCGTTACACACCGCAAAATCGCTACCCTTGCCGGAGTGCCGTTGGGGTCGATGACCTACTATTTTTCAGGAATTGATGAGCTGCTGCTGGAGGCGTTCAGCAGTTTTACAGAGATAATGTCTAAGCAATATCAGGCATTTTTTAGCGATGTTAGTGATGCATCAGGCGCCTGCCAGGCCATAACTGACATGATCTACAGCTCGCAGGTTGCAACGCCGGATAACATGGAACTGATGTATCAACTCTACGCATTGGCCAGCCGAAAACCGCTATTAAAAACGGTGATGCAAAACTGGATGCAGCGTAGTCAGCAAACGCTCGAACAATGGTTTGAACCCGGAACCGCCCGCGCGCTGGATGCGTTTATTGAAGGGATGACACTGCATTTTGTCACTGACCGTAAGCCGCTATCGCGCGAGGATATTTTGCAGATGGTGGCGCAATTGGCAGGGCAGGAGATAAAATTCAGGCAACAAAAAACCCACTTATCTAAATGGGTTAATAAAAACAATAAGTTAGATAAAAAACAATAACTTAATGTGGTGGTCAGTGGTGGTTATTACGGGGTAATGCCAACCGCTGCCGCCACTTTGTCGCCATTTGGTAACGTTGCCAGTGGATTGAAACGGAGCGCCGTTTCCAAATGATCCGGGGCCAGATGCGCATAACGCATAGTCATTTTTATATCGTGGTGTCCGAGAATTTTTTGTAAGGCCAGGATGTTTCCACCCGACATCATGAAGTGCGCCGCAAACGTATGGCGCAGAACGTGTGTCAGTTGACCGCGAGGGAGAACGATAGACGTTTTTTCCATCACGGATAAAAATTGAAAATAGCAGTCTGTGAAGAAATTGAACCCATCGAGCGCCATGATCTCTTCATAAAGCTCTTTACTGATAGGGATGCTTCTGTTTTTCTTCCCCTTCGTTCTCACAAAGGTGATTCGGTACTTGGTGACCTGTGAGCGGGTAAGATTGATTGCTTCTCGCCAACGTGCGCCTGTACTTAGACATATTTTTACCACCAGTGCCAGAATTGGGTTCTGACGTTTGCAGTCAGACAGTAATTCGATGATCTGCTCATGTGTAAGCCATGCCATTTCCTTTTCTGCGATAGTGAATTTGCGCATCTTCTCTAATGGGTTTGGAAGTGTCCATTCACCCAGGCGGGAAAGTTCTCTGAAAACGCTGCTTAGATGGCTTTGCTCCAGGTTAACAGTAACTGGGCTTGCTCCTTTCTTCCATTTTTCACTGAAGTAGATTTCACCAGTAAGGCGTTTATCGCGATAGTGAGCAAACATTTTTGAGGTGAGATCGGTTGCAAGGGGATTTCCCAAGGCGTCAACCATCAACAGCAGCTTGCTGTAGACATGCTGTCCGGCAGTAAGAGATTTGCCATGTAATTTGAACCATAGCTCAACCATATCTTTCAGTGTCCGACGATCCACTGGTTCTAACAATGACCCGAAATTCAGTACCACCATTAATAATGCGCTGGCACTGAAAGCCCCGCTGTCGAGTCCGGCACTTACCGGGACGCCAACAGCACCGACTGCGGCACAGTCGGCCAACAATACACAGATTGCCACCACGGCATTTGTGAAATCGGCGATTGCGGCAATGGTGGGTTCTGCACCTGCGGCACTGGATACACTGAACGAACTGGCGGCGGCGCTGGGGAATGACCCGAACTTTGCCACGACAATGTTGAATGCTCTGTCAGGCAAACAACCGCTGGACAATACGCTGACTAATTTGAGTGGAAAGGATGTTGCTGGTCTTCTCGCATACCTTGGGCTTGGCGACGGAACAGGCCGACTAGTGAAATGTCAGGTGTTCAAAGCCTCCGGGACATATACGCCAACTGCAGGTATAAAGTTTGCGATTGTTGAAGTGGTTGGCGGGGGTGGCGCTGGCGGCGGATGCCAGGTCGGTACAGGGGGCAATGCTGCCTGCGGCGGAGGGGGAATGTCGGGAGAATACGTTAAAGCCCGCATAGACCATCCGGTAGTAACAACGGTTACCGTTGGGTACGGAGGAACGGGAGCCAGTGCAATGCCGGGGGCGACAGGGGGAAGTTCAGCATTTGGTGACGTTGTTACAGCAAAAGGGGGGTTGGGTGGAGCTGTAATGACAGAGGGTAATAATGTAGCCGTTGTTGGGCCTGCTGGTGCATACACTCCTGGGTTCACGGGGGCGAATATTTTTGGCAGTGGCAGTGGCTATACCATGCCGGGTGTTCGCTATTCAGGATTGCTGGCAATGGGAGGACTTGGTGGCAGTTCTGTTCTGGGCGAGGGCGCGGGTTCACAGGCCATTGTCGGAGAAGGAATTAATGCGAATGGACCAGGTGGCGGTGGTGGCGGTGCCTGTGTTTACGGCGGCGCGACACAGCAACGTGCTGGAGGTGCAGGGATGGCAGGCATTGTAATTGTATGGGAGTACGCATAATGAATTATGCAATGGTGAGAGATGGTGTTGTTGTCAACATTGCGGTATGGGATGGGGAGAGTGAATGGGCTACGGATGGTTTTCAAGTGTTCCCACTTGCTGAGGGAGTGCGCATTGGCTGGTTTTTCGCTGATGGTGAATTTATTGCTCCGCCAGCCCCCGTAAAAACATATGAAGAGCTGGTTAACAATGCTGAACAGGAAAGACAATCTCGGCTTGTACATGCTAATGCCGTAACAGCAGACTGGCGGACTGATTTATTTCTGGGAACTATCAGTGATGAAAATAAAGCAAAGTTGATTATGTGGATGCAGTATGTCAAAGACGTGAAAGCTGTCGATATATCTACTGCTCCGGATATTGAATGGCCTGATAAACCTGCATTGTAAAAAGCTGGCTGGTAGATTTTCATGCCTGCCAGTTTTTAACCAGCTCATTTTGGAAACACGATAAAACAGGCTACTGGCACGTTGCAAATCAACATGATAGAGATACTCTCGCCCTGGTTGAGTTCAGGAGAACTGTAATCCTGGGACAGTTTTTGATGATGGTAATGACCATTTATATTGTAAAAGATATATTTGTGAGCGTACAATATAAAAATATTGCTGTGAAAATTTCTGAAAAATCCTAAGGTTAATTACATGTTAATTTATAATAGCCCTATGTTAATAGTAGCTGCTATATTTGCAGCTATCGCCACATTGTATTTTCTTGATAAAATAAGTCCGCTACCAATTGAAGGTAAAGGTAGGAACGTTAATATTGATGGATTGAGAGGGTATTTGGCCTTCTTAGTGTTTCTGCATCACTCTTATATATGGCATCACTTTATAAAAACAAATGAATGGTCTTTACCTTCAAGTCATGTATTTGCGAATGCAGGGCAATTACCCGTTATGATTTTCTTTATGATAACGGGGTATTTGTTTTTTTCTAAAATAATTGATTCAAAAAAAATAAATTGGTTCTCGTTGTACAAATCAAGAATTTTTAGAATATATCCTCTGTATATGTTCTCGCTTTTAATTGCATTATTTATCATAGGATATAAAACAGGCTGGAAACTCAATGTAAGTGCAGGTGAACTAATTGAATCCATTCTTTCATGGATGATATATGCAACTTATGGTAATTCACATATAAATGGATTTAGTGATACTGGTTATATATATGCTGGTATTTATTGGACGCTTGTGTATGAATGGTTATTCTATTTTTCTCTACCGCTCATTGCATTTGCTTTGAGAAGAACTAAAAATATCTTTATGCTAGTTATCCCGGCATTTAGCTTATATGCGTTTAATTACCTCAACTTAAATTACATCTTTTTACTGCCATTCGCCTGTGGCTTTTTAGCTTCAGCAGTACGAGGTAATAAATTAATCTTAAAAGTTGCATCTTTGAAATTGACATCGTTTTTGTGTATTTCAGGTTTCGTTTTTTCGTTTTTTTACTTCCCTCACTCGTTTGATTACCTGCCAATTTTATTGAACGGTGCTATATTTATTTTGATCGTAAATGGATGTGATCTATTTGGTGTGTTAAAGTTGAAAATCTCCAGAGTCTTTGGTGAGATATCATATAGTATCTATCTAATGCACGGGATTGTTCTATATTTTACTTTAGAGGTTTTACTCGGGAAGGCGTATGTACGAAATTTGAGTGATAATTCATACGCATATTTAATTCTGATGTTGTCGCCAATTGTTGTGACTATCGCTTATATGACTTTTAAAGGTATAGAATATCCATTTATTAATCGCAATGGCGTGATTAATAAATTTTTTGATGTACAAAAAAGAATGGCAGTGAGAATACAGAAATAACAAGTGAATGACATGCTCCCAGTTCTGGTCTGGGAGCTTAACCATGCTTATTCGTTATGTACTTGTATCAACAGATGATCAGACACAGCTCTATAAGCGCCAGTGTGGAGTGAGCTTCTGAAGCCTTCCCCTCATTTTGTATGAATAACGGTACAACTGCGCTTAGCTGTTTGTCAGGCACAATCACTTCAACATAGGGCGAAGCCTAATCCAATCAGGAGGTTCGCCACTATGGCTCAGGATTACCACCACGGGGTGCGCGTTGTTGAAGTCAACGAAGGCACCCGATCCATTACCACGGTGAGCACCGCCATCGTGGGTATGGTCTGCACGGGCGATGATGCCGATGCAAAAATGTTTCCTCTTAATAAACCCGTGCTGATCACTGATGTGCTGACTGCCAGCGGTAAAGCGGGTGAGTCCGGCACGCTGGCCCGTTCGCTGGATGCCATCGCTGACCAGGCAAAACCCGTGACCGTTGTTGTGCGTGTGCCGCAGGGTGAAACGGAAGAAGAAACCACGACCAATATCATCGGCGCAGTGACTGCTGAAGGTAAAAAAACAGGCATGAAAGCTCTGTTATCTGCCCAGTCACAGCTCGGTGTTAAACCGCGCATTCTTGGCGTGCCAGGTCACGATAACAAAGCCGTTGCTACTGAGTTGCTGAGTGTGGCGCAAAGCCTGCGTGGGTTTGCCTACCTGTCAGCGTATGGCTGCAAGACGGTACAGGAGGCGATCACTTACCGTGAAAACTTCAGCCAGCGCGAAGGAATGCTGATCTGGCCTGATTTTACTGGCTGGGACACGGTGCTGAATGCCGAAGCAACGGCATACGCCACCGCGCGTGCGCTTGGCCTGCGCGCCAAAATTGACGAGCAGACCGGATGGCACAAAAGCCTGTCCAACGTGGGCGTGAACGGTGTCACCGGAATTTCTGCAGATGTGTTCTGGGATCTGCAGGATCCGGCAACCGATGTAGGTCTGCTGAACCAGAACGACGTCACCACGCTTGTGCGTAAAGACGGTTTCCGCTTCTGGGGTTCCCGCTGCCTGAGTGATGACTCCCTCTTTGCCTTCGAAAACTACACCCGCACGGCGCAGGTGCTGACGGACACAATGGCAGAAGCGCACATGTGGGCGGTGGACAAACCGCTGAACCCGTCGCTGGCCCGCGACATTATCGAAGGTATCCGCGCCAAAATGCGCAGCCTGGTCAGTCAGGGCTATCTCATTGGTGGTGATTGCTGGCTGGATGAGTCAGTGAACGACAAAGACACGCTGAAAGCCGGAAAACTCACCATCGACTATGACTACACGCCAGTGCCGCCACTTGAAAATTTGATGCTGCGCCAGCGCATCACCGATCAGTACCTGGTGAATTTTACCAGCCAGGTCAGCGCGTAAGGGGACAACATGGCTTTACCACGCAAATTAAAACATCTGAACTTGTTTAACGACGGGAACAACTGGCAGGGGATCGTTGAGTCGCTGACGCTGCCGAAATTCACCCGCAAATATGAGAAGTATCGCGGCGGCGGAATGCCGGGTGCAGTGGATGTGGATCTGGGGCTTGATGACAGTGCGCTGGACACAGAATTTTCCATTGGTGGTACTGAACTGCTGCTGTTTAAACAGATGGGCAAAGCCACGGTGGATGGCATCCAGTTGCGCTTCACCGGCTCTATCCAGCGTGACGATACCGGAGAAGTGCAGGCCGTGGAGCTTGTGGTGCGTGGACGTCACAAAGAAGTGGATTCCGGCGAGTGGAAGACGGGCGAAAGCAACACCACCAAAGTGACCAGTACCAACAGCTACGCGAAGCTGACTATCAATGGTGAGGTGCTCTATGAAGTGGACCTTATCAACATGGTGGAAATTGTGGACGGTGTGGACCTGATGGAAGCGCACCGCAACGCACTCGGCCTCTGATGTATCTGAACGGCGCGGGATACCGCGCCAGAACCCAATTTACAGGACAGCAAAATGAGCGATAAGCAGACTGAAAAGACCATTCAACTGGATACCCCCATCAAGCGCGGTAAAACAGAAATCACCGAAATTGTGCTGCGTAAACCGCAGTCCGGTGCACTGCGCGGTACACGCCTGCAGGCCATTATGGATATGGATGTGAACGCGATGATGACCGTGATCCCCCGCATCTCCAGCCCGGTACTGACTGCACAGGAAATTGCAGAGATGGACCCGGCAGATCTCACCGCTATGTCGGTTGAGGTTGTCACTTTTTTGTTGAAGAAGTCGGTGCTTGCCGGTTTACCGACAGCCTGACGGTTGACGATCTGGTGGCTGATATCGCCACCATCTTTCACTGGCCGCCATCCGTTACTGACGTTATGCCGCTGACCGAAGTGCTGGAATGGCGGTATAAAGCGATTCAGAGAAGCGGGGCCAACGATGAGTGATAATAACCTGCGCCTGCAGGTCATTCTTAATGCGGTTGACAAACTCACCCGCCCATTCCGTGCTGCACAGGCCAGTTCGAAAGAGCTGGCTGGCGCAATCAGAAACTCCCGTGACGCATTAAAGCAACTCAATCAGGCGGGTAACAGCCTGGAAAAATTTCGCAAGCTGCAGGCCGATAACAAGAAGTTAGGCGACAGGCTGAACTATGCCAGACAGAAAGCTAATTTGCTTAGCTCTGAGCTGGAGTCGATGGAACAACCATCACAACGGCACCTTGTGGCTTTAGGTCGGCAAACGCTGGCAGTCCAACGTCTGGAAGAACAACAAAAATATTTGCAGAAGCAAACGGCGCTTGTGCGTGCAGAACTGTACCGGGCGGGAATTTCTGCGAAAGATGATGCGGGAGCAACTGCCCGTTTAGCCCGTGAAACATCACGTTATAACCAGGAACTGTCGAAACAGGAGGCGCGGCTGAAGCGACTGGGGGAAGCTCAGCGCAGGATGAATGCAGCGCGTGCCAGTTATGCCCGTTCGCTGGAGGTGCGCGATCGCATCGCAGGTGCCGGAGCCACCACCACGGCTGCAGGGCTGGCAATGGGGACGCCAGTGATGGCGGCAGTAAAAAGCTATACCAGCATGGAAGATGCCATGAAAGGTGTGGCAAAGCAGGTCAATGGTCTGCGTGACGATAATGACAACCGCACTGCACGTTTTTATGAAATGCAGGATGCCATCAAAGCTGCCAGCGAACAGTTGCCGATGGAAAACGGTGCGGTGGACTTCGCCGCACTGGTTGAAGGTGGGGCGCGCATGAACGTCGCAAACCCTGACGACAGCTGGGAAGACCAGAAACGTGATCTGCTGGCCTTCGCCAGCACGGCAGCAAAGGCGGCAACAGCCTTTGAGCTGCCAGCGGATGAACTGTCAGAAAGTCTGGGGAAAATCGCCCAGCTCTACAAAATCCCTACCCGCAATATTGAACAGCTCGGTGATGCGCTGAACTATCTGGATGATAACGCCATGTCGAAAGGGGCGGACATCATTGATGTCATGCAACGCCTGGGCGGGGTGGCTGACCGTCTGGATTATCGTAAAGCGGCGGCGCTGGGTTCCACCTTCCTGACACTGGGCGCTGCGCCGGAGGTCGCTGCCAGTGCTGCAAACGCGATGGTGCGTGAATTGTCCATTGCCACCATGCAAAGCAAGAGTTTCTTTGAAGGAATGAATCTGCTGAAACTCAATCCTGAAGTGATTGAAAAGCAGATGACGAAGGATGCGATGGGAACCATCCAGCGCGTACTGGAGAAGGTGAACGCACTGCCGCAGGATAAGCGCCTGTCTGCCATGACCATGTTGTTTGGTAAAGAGTTTGGCGATGATGCGGCGAAACTGGCAAACAACCTGCCGGAACTGCAGCGCCAGCTAAAACTGACAGCGGGCAATGATGCGCTCGGTTCGATGCAGAAAGAATCCGACATTAACAAGGACTCACTTTCTGCGCAGTGGTTGCTGGTTAAAACCGGAGCGCAGAACACCTTCAGCAGCCTGGGCGAAACGCTGCGCCAGCCGCTGATGGATATTCTGTACACGGTGAAAAGCGTCACGGGGGCGTTGCGTCGCTGGGTGGAAGCTAACCCGGAACTGACGGGCACTCTGATGAAAGTAGCCGCAGTGGTGGCTGCCGTTACCGTGGGCCTCGGCACCTTAGCGGTGGCGCTGGCTGCAGTGCTGGGGCCGCTGGCAGTCATCCGTCTGGGATTCTCTGTGCTGGGTATCAAAACGTTACCTTCCGTTACGGCAGCAGTAACTCGAACCAGCAATGCGTTGTCCTGGTTGGCAGGCGCTCCACTGGCACTGCTGCGACGCGGGCTTGCTTCATCGGGCAACGCCGCAGGTTTACTTACTGCGCCGTTGTCGTCTTTGCGCCGCACGGCATCACTGACGGGAAATGTCCTGAAAACTGTAGCAGGTGCGCCAGTTGCACTTTTGCGGTCTGGATTATCCGGTTTACGTGCTGTTGCTGTGATGTTTATGAATCCTCTGGCGGTACTGCGCGGTGGACTGGCAGCCGCAGGCGCGGTGCTGCGAGTGCTTGCATCTGGTCCGCTGGCGATGCTGCGCGTTGCCCTGTATGCCATATCTGGTCTGTTAGGTGCTCTGCTTAGTCCGATAGGTCTTGTGGTCACTGCACTGGCGGGTGTGGCGCTGGTTGTCTGGAAATACTGGCAACCCATCACCGCATTTCTCGGTGGCGTGGTGGAAGGATTCAAAGCGGCGGCAGGTCCCATCAGTGCAGCGTTTGAACCACTTAAGCCCGTGTTCCAGTGGATTGGCGACAAAGTGCAGGCGCTGTGGGGCTGGTTTACTGATCTGCTGACGCCCGTTAAGTCGACCTCTGCCGAACTGCAGAGTGCAGCGGCAATGGGGCGGCGATTCGGGGAGGCACTGGCGGAAGGGCTGAATATGGTCATGCATCCGCTGGACTCCCTGAAATCCGGCGTTTCCTGGTTGCTGGATAAACTCGGCATTGTCAGTAAAGAGGCCGCAAAGGCAAAACTGCCGGAAAGCGTGACGCGTCAGCAACCTGCGACGGTGAATGCAGACGGTAAAGTGATGATGCCATCGGGTGGTTTTCCGTCATGGGGATATGGCTTTGCGGGGATGTATGACAGCGGCGGCTATATCCCGCGCGGGCAGTTTGGCATCGTCGGTGAAAACGGGCCGGAAATTGTTAACGGCCCGGCAAATGTGACCAGCCGGAGAAATACAGCTGCACTGGCTGCCGTTGTTGCCGGAATGATGGGCGTTGCTGCCGCGCCTGCAGAGCTTCCACCGTTGCATCCTTTGGCACTTCCCGCGAAAGGCGGCGAAGCGATGGTGAGTCGTACAGCCACTGTGCCGCCCGTTCACCGGATTGAGGCACCGACGCAGATCATCATTCAGACGCAGCCAGGACAAAGTGCGCAGGATATTGCGCGGGAGGTGGCACGCCAGCTTGATGAACGTGAACGCAGGCTGAAGGCAAAAGCCAGGAGTAACTACAGCGATCAGGGGGGATACGACGCATGATGATGGTGCTGGGATTGTACGTGTTTATGCTGCGCACCGTTCCGTATCAGGAACTGCAGTATCAACGCAGCTGGCGACATGCGGCAAACAGCCGGGTAAACCGTCGTCAGTCCACGCAGTTTCTGGGACCGGATAACGACATGCTGACGCTTTCTGGCGTTCTTATGCCGGAGATAACAGGCGGCAGGCTGTCGTTGCTGGCACTGGAGCAGATGGCAGAACAGGGGAAAGCATGGCCTCTGATTGAAGGCAGCGGCACGATTTACGGCATGTATGTGATTGAGGGACTGAATCAGACTAAAACGGAGTTTTTCCGCGACGGTATGCCGCGCCGGATTGAGTTCACCCTGTCGCTCAAACGGGTGGATGAATCCCTGTCCGATATGTTCGGTGATCTCAGTGCGCAGCTGAATAATCTGCAGGACACGGCAACATCTGCATTAAGCGATATCAGTAAAACGGTGGGAGGGCTGCTGTCGTGAATTTCAGCTCTGAACTGCTTAACAAAGGCAACAAAACTCCGGCATTCAGCATCAGCATTGAAGGCAAGGATATCACCACTGTGCTGGAAAACCGCCTGATGGGGCTTACGCTGACGGATAACCGGGGCTTTGAAGCAGACCAGCTTGATCTGGAGCTGGACGACGCCGACGGAAAAATCGTGCTGCCGCGCCGTGGTGCGGTCATCACGCTGGCGCTGGGCTGGAAGGGGCAGCCGCTTTTCCCGAAAGGGGCATTCACGGTGGACGAGATTGAACACACTGGCGCACCGGATCGCCTGACTATCCGGGCGCGAAGTGCTGATTTTAGGGAAACGCTGAATACCCGCCGTGAAAAATCGTGGCACAAGACCACTGTCGGGGAAGTGGTGAAGGAAATAGCCGCGCGTCATAAGCTGAAGATGGCACTGGGTAAAGACCTGTCGGATAATCCCGTGGAGCATATAGACCAGACTAATGAGAGTGACGGCAGTTTTCTGATGCGGCTGGCGCGCCAGTACGGTGCCATCGCGTCGGTGAAAAATGGCAATCTGTTATTCATCCGGCAGGGACAGGGCAAAAGCGCCAGCGGTAAACCACTGCCGGTGATCTCAATCACACGTAAGGACGGCGACAGTCACCGCTTTACCCTGGCAGATCGCGGAGCCTACACGGGCGTAATTGCCAGTTGGTTGCATACCCGCGAACCCGCGAAGAAAGAAAGCACCACGGTGAAGCGTAAGCGCAGGACTAAGAAGCAGAAGAAAGAGCCGGAAGCGAAGCAGGGCGATTACCTGGTGGGTACGGATGAAAACGTGCTGGTACTTAATCGCACTTATGCCAACCGGAGCAACGCCGAACGGGCAGCGAAAATGCAGTGGGAACGCCTGCAACGCGGCGTTGCATCATTCTCGCTACAACTGGCGGAAGGGCGGGCAGATCTCTACACAGAAATGCCTGTGAAGGTCAGTGGCTTTAAACAGCCGATAGATGATGCGGAATGGACCATTACGACTCTGACGCATACCGTCAGCCCCGATAACGGTTTTACAACCAGTCTGGAGCTTGAAGTGAGGATTGATGATTTCGAAATGGAATGATTCTTCGCAATGGAGAACTTTTAAGTTTGCAAAATGGAATAATGCGGTATCATTATTGTGAATTTAGCAAAAATGGGGAGAACTCGAAAAATGATGATTTGCCCACTGTGTGGAAGTGCCGCCCATACTCGCAGCAGTTTTCAGGTATCTTCATTGACCAAAGAGCGTTACAACCAGTGCCAGAACATTAACTGCAGCCATACTTTTGTTACCCATGAAACTTTTGTTCGTTCGATTGCAACGCCAAAAGAGTCAAATCCGGTTCAGCCGCATCCAATGAAATCAGGACAGGCGGCGCTCTCTCTTTGACGCTGCCGCCATTTTGTCGCCATCGTTAAAAAACAGTGCTTCTAACATCATGATTTTAAAAGGCATAAATTTCAGGCAACAAAAAACCCACCAACCTTGAACCGAAATGGCGGGGTTGATGGGCTCCACAAAATGGGGACATCAAAGAAAAGCAGTGGCACTAATTAAGACTGATGCCCCGAGGAAAAGTTCTGCGGTTGTGCAAAAAAATTTCATTTTTGGGGCAACTTCAGTTTTATCCGAGTCCTGGCCATACCATTACGATGATTGTCCCTGCCAACGTCAGCAGCACGTTAGCTATTGCATAAGTGCCCGCATAACCTAATGCCGGAATGTTGCTGCGCGCAGTGTCGCTGATGATCTCCATTGCTGGAGCACAAGTACGCGCGCCCATCATTGCACCGAACAACAGCGCGCGGTTCATGCGCAGCACATAAGCGCCAAACAGGAAGCAAATCACAACGGGCACCAGGCTGACAATTAACCCGGCAATCAACATCTGACCGCCAATCGCGCCCAGGCCGTTATTGATGCCGCTGCCGGCACTTAAACCAACGCCCGCCATAAATACCATCAAACCGAACTCTTTCACCATGCTTAACGCGCCCTGGGGAATATAGCCGAAGGTCGGGTGGTTCGCTCGCATAAAGCCCAGCATAATACCAGCGAATAACAACCCGGCGGCGTTACCCATGCCGAAACTGAATGTGCTGAACTGGAAAGTGATCATCCCGATCATCAGTCCAATGACAAAGAAGGCACAAAATGCCAGCAAATCGGTAACCTGGCTGTGAATCGAGATAAAGCCGATGCGATCGGCGATGGTTTTCACGCGACGGGCATCGCCGCTCACCTGCAATACATCGCCTTTATTAAGCACCACGTTATCGTCGATCGGCATTTCGATCTGGCTGCGAATGACGCGGTTAAGGAAACAACCGTGATCGGTCAGCTTCAGTTGTGCCAGACGTTTACCGACAGCGTTATGGTTTTTGACGACCACCTCTTCAGTGACGATACGCATGTCGAGAAGGTCTCGATCAAAAACTTCTTTACCATTACGGAAGCTGGGATCGAGTCGGGCGTGGGCGTCGGGATAGCCTACCAACGCTATTTCATCGCCCATCTGTAGCACGGCGTCACCATCCGGATTTGCCAGAATCCCGTTACGACGAATACGTTCAATGTAGCAACCGGTTTGTCGATAAATACCCAGTTCACGCAAGTTTTTGCCATCGGCCCAGGCTACCAGTTCCGGGCCGACGCGGTAGGCGCGAATTACCGGCAGATAGACTTTACGGCTGGCGTCGGTGTCCAGACCTCGCTCACGAGCGATTTGCTGGGCGCTGGTCTGTAAGTCCTGATGCTGCAACTTAGGCAAGTAACGCGCACCGACAATCAAACTCACCAGGCCAATCAAATAGGTTAATGCATACCCGAGGCTTAAATTATCCAGTGCCGCAGAGAGTTGCCTGCTTTCTATTCCAGAGTGGCGTAAGGTATCGCCCGCACCAACCAAAACCGGTGTTGATGTCATTGAGCCAGCCAACATACCGGCCGTCAGGCCGATGTCCCAGCCAAACAACTTACCCAGCCCTAAGGCGATCAGCAGTGCACTACCGACCATTACCAGGGCTAACATTAGGTAATTTTTACCATCGCGGAAAAAAATGGAAAAAAAGTTGGGTCCGGCTTCGACCCCGACGCAGAAAATAAACAGCATAAAGCCAAGATTAAGCGCGTCGGTGTTAATACTGAAATGTTGTTGACCTAATAACAGTGATACGACTAAAACGCCAATGGAATTACCCAGTTGGATTGAACCAAGTCGTAATTTTCCGAGACATAGCCCAAGCGCGAGGACCACGAATAATAACAGAATGTAATTCCCATTTAACAATTCGGCGACGTTTATATTCACGGAGACTAACTTCTTGTTTACGAGTAAGCTGTTGAAAGAAATGGTAATTTAAGATAATGTTTTTACCTGAATTCAGAGCGCAGATTCATTCAGCGCACTTAATCAATAGTAAAGTAACAATATATTTTACTAGTGTAATCACATTAGATACCAACGGCTATAAGAATTGTGTTGGCCTATATTAGCATGGAATGCGAAGCGGCTTTATCTTACTGAGCGCCACACCGGCGAAAAATGTGTTCGATAGAGGCAGTGTCAGGAGGAACATGTGAAACATAAACAACATTGGGCGGGGGCAATTTGCTGTTTTGTCCTCTTTATTGTGGTGTGCCTTTTTCTGGCGACACATATGAAGGGAGCTTTTCGGGCTGCCGGGCACCCTGAAATCGGCTTACTGTTTTTCATTCTTCCTGGGGCTGTAGCCAGCTTTTTTTCGCGGCGTAGAGAAGTCCTTAAACCACTGTTTGGCGCAATGCTGGCAGCACCCTGTTCTATGTTAATTATGCGTCTGTTTTTTTCACCATCACGCTCATTCTGGCAGGAGCTGGCGTGGTTGTTGAGTGCCGTCTTCTGGTGTGCGCTGGGCGCGTTATGTTTTTTGTTTATTAGTAGCTTGTTCAGGCCACAACACAGAAAAAATCAATAAAGCCCTCAAACAGAGAGGGCTTATCTGGTAATCAGGCGTCAAGATTCTCTTTCACCCAGGCAGCAAAATCGGTATAGCCACCGATGTGTTGCTGATCGACAAAAATCTGCGGTACGGTTTCTACCGGCTTGCCAGCTTTCTGTTGCAGATCCTCTTTCGTGATCCCTTCAGCACGAATATCCACATACTGATAGTGAAAATCATCGTGTTCATTACTTAACTTTTCTGCCAAATCTTTGGCACGCACGCAGTAAGGGCAACCCGGACGACCGAAAATAACGGTTTGCATTGGCTTTCTCCATTTATCTGTCATGTGTGCATGATCACGCCAAATCTTATTCGCTGAAAGTAGGTTTAACCTGTTGCATTGATTGCTTAAAGCTATAACTGTTAAGCACAACGCGGCGAAAGGTTTTAAACTGGCAGCTCACTTTGCAGAGGGAAGTTTATGCGCGCGATCGGTAAATTGCCTAAAAGCGTGTTGATACTGGAATTTATTGGAATGATGTTACTGGCGGCGGCGCTGCTGTCGATAAGTGACAACTTTTCGCTTCCAGCGCCGTTTTCTACGCCAGAAGCGCAAATTCTGATGATTTTTCTCGGTGTTTTGCTCATGCTTCCCGCTGCGGTGGTGGTTATTCTTCAGGTGGCAAAACGGCTGGCCCCGCAACTGATGAATCATCCACTGGAATCTTCACGTTCAGAAAGAGAAAAAGATAATGACGCCAACCATTGAACTTATTTGTGGTCACCGCTCCATTCGCCATTTCACTGATGAACCTATCTCCGCTGAACAGCGTGAGGCGATTATCAACAGCGCCCGTGCGACCTCCAGTTCCAGCTTTTTGCAGTGTAGTAGCATTATTCGCATTACCGACCCCGCATTGCGTGAAGCCCTGGTGCCGCTGACCGGTGGGCAAAAACACGTTGCGCAAGCGGCGGAGTTTTGGGTGTTTTGCGCCGACTTTAACCGTCATTTGCAGATCTGCCCGGATGCTCAACTCGGCCTGGCTGAACAGTTGTTGCTCGGTGTTGTTGATACGGCGATGATGGCACAAAACGTCTTAACCGCAGCGGAATCGTTGGGGTTAGGCGGTGTATATATTGGCGGCCTGCGCAATAACATTGAAGCGGTGACGGAGCTGCTGAAATTACCAAAGCATGTTCTGCCGCTGTTTGGCTTGTGTCTCGGCTGGCCTGCGGATAACCCGGATCTCAAGCCGCGTTTACCGGCTTCCATTTTGGTGCATGAAAACAGCTACCAACCGCTGGATAAAGATGCTCTGGCACAGTATGACGAGCAACTGGCGGAATATTATCTTACCCGTGGCAGTAATAATCGCCGGGATACCTGGAGCGATCATATTCGCCGGACGATTATCAAAGAAAGCCGTCCTTTTATTCTCGATTATTTGCATAAACAAGGTTGGGCGACGCGCTAAAACCGTTACGGCGATGTATTATACGCGGGCTTTTGACCAGGTCTGACAGAGAGGTGCAGGGTGAAAATTGCCATATTGTCCCGGGATGGAACGCTCTATTCGTGTAAGCGGCTGCGTGAAGCCGCCATACAGCGTGGTCACCTGGTTGAAATTCTCGATCCGCTTTCTTGCTACATGAACATAAATCCTGCGGCGTCTTCCATTCACTACAAAGGCCGTAAGTTACCCCATTTTGACGCAGTGATCCCACGCATTGGCACTGCTATAACCTTTTATGGGACGGCGGCGCTGCGTCAGTTCGAAATGCTGGGCAGTTATCCGCTGAACGAATCGGTCGCGATTGCCCGGGCGCGTGACAAATTGCGTTCCATGCAACTGCTGGCGCGTCAGGGCATTGACCTGCCTGTCACGGGGATTGCGCATTCGCCGGATGATACCAGCGACTTAATCGATATGGTCGGTGGTGCGCCGCTGGTGGTTAAGCTGGTCGAAGGCACGCAGGGAATTGGTGTGGTGCTGGCGGAAACGCGCCAGGCGGCAGAAAGCGTGATTGATGCTTTTCGCGGCCTGAACGCTCATATTCTGGTGCAGGAATATATCAAAGAGGCGCAAGGGTGCGATATCCGCTGTCTGGTCGTCGGTGATGAAGTTGTCGCGGCGATTGAACGGCGGGCGAAAGAGGGCGATTTTCGCTCCAATTTGCATCGTGGCGGCGCGGCAAGCATCGCCAGTATCACGCCGAAGGAGCGTGAAATCGCCATCAAAGCCGCGCGAACGATGGCGCTGGATGTTGCCGGTGTGGATATTCTGCGTGCCAATCGCGGGCCATTGGTGATGGAGGTGAATGCGTCGCCGGGGCTGGAAGGAATAGAAAAAACCACCGGTATCGACATTGCGGGTAAAATGATCCGCTGGATCGAACGCCACGCCACGGCAGAATATTGCCTGAAAACGGGTGGTTAGTCGCAATCACATTACTGATCATGGTTTTGCCTGCGCTTTTTGCGTAAGCTGTGCCAGTCTTTTTATCGGAAGAGGTTGTACAAAATTATGACATCGCTGGTCGTTCCTGGTCTGGATACGTTGCGTCAATGGCTCGATGACCTGGGGATGAGTTTTTTTGAATGTGATAACTGTCAGGCTTTGCATCTGCCCCATATGCAGAATTTCGACGGTGTCTTTGATGCCAAAATCGACCTGATTGATAACACAATCCTGTTTTCTGCCATGGCGGAAGTCAGGCCTTCAGCCGTGTTGCCGCTGGCGGCGGATTTATCAGCTATCAATGCCAGCTCACTGACCGTGAAAGCATTTCTCGATATGCAGGATGATAATCTGCCAAAACTGGTGGTTTGCCAGTCTTTATCTGTTATGCAGGGCGTAACCTATGAACAGTTTGCATGGTTTGTACGCCAGAGCGAAGAGCAGATTTCAATGGTCATCCTCGAAGCTAATGCCCATCAGCTGCTGTTGCCGACTGACGATGAAGGGCAAAACAACGTTACCGAAAACTATTTCCTTCACTGATAACTTTCTTCGAGCACGCAGTCGCTGCCGCAGTGACTGCGCGTCGTAATATTTCCTGCTGATTTTAACCTTTCATTAAAGATTATTTCACTTCTATTGTGCCAGATTTGCTTTGTCACATAGAGCAAATGCGCATAAAAATTTGTTAAATACCGTTTTTTAATTACAGCTATAGTTTCAAACCCTGGCTAAAGTTATTCTTGCGAGGCTTTTATATAGCGAGCAATGCTGGCCGGGAGAGAGTTCTCTTTTCTTGCACCGCGCCGATAAAAAATATGCACGTTTATTGCATATCTTTCAGTGTGACAACTTTTGTTCGTTTGTTAACGAACTTTCAGAAGGAAAGAGATATGACCGCCTTAAATAAAAAATGGCTATCGGGTCTGATTGCGGGTGCTCTGATGGCCGTCTCTGTCGGCACGCTCGCGACTGAACAAAAAACACTCCACATTTATAACTGGTCTGATTATATCGCCCCGGATACGGTGGCAAATTTTGAAAAAGAGACCGGTATTAAAGTCGTCTACGATGTTTTTGATTCCAACGAAGTGCTGGAAGGCAAATTAATGGCGGGGAGTACCGGTTTTGACCTGGTCGTGCCGTCAGCCAGCTTTCTTGAACGCCAGTTGACTGCGGGTGTGTTCCAGCCGCTGGATAAAAGCAAATTGCCGGAGTGGAAGAATCTCGATCCAGAATTACTTAAGCTGGTGGCAAAACACGACCCGGATAATAAATTTGCTATGCCGTATATGTGGGCGACTACCGGGATTGGGTATAACGTCGATAAAGTCAAAGCAGTGCTGGGCGAAAACGCGCCGGTCGATAGCTGGGACTTGATCCTCAAACCAGAAAATCTGGAAAAACTGAAAAGCTGTGGTGTCTCTTTCCTCGATGCGCCGGAAGAAGTTTTTGCCACTGTGTTGAATTATCTTGGTAAAGATCCGAACAGCACCAAAGCGGATGATTACACCGGACCAGCGACTGACCTGCTATTGAAACTGCGCCCGAATATTCGTTATTTCCATTCATCTCAATATATTAACGACCTGGCTAATGGCGACATCTGCGTGGCGATTGGCTGGGCGGGCGATGTCTGGCAGGCCTCCAACCGCGCGAAGGAGGCGAAGAATGGCGTGAATGTCTCTTTCTCGATTCCGAAAGAAGGGGCGATGGCATTCTTTGATGTCTTTGCCATGCCTGCCGATGCCAAAAATAAAGACGAAGCGTATCAGTTCCTGAATTATCTGCTGCGCCCGGATGTAGTAGCACATATCTCTGACCATGTGTTCTATGCCAACGCCAATAAAGCAGCTACGCCGCTGGTGAGTGCGGAAGTGCGTGATAATCCAGGGATTTATCCTCCGGCGGACGTTCGCGCCAAAATGTTCACCCTGCAAGTGCAGGATCCGAAAATCGATCGTGTGCGCACCCGCGCGTGGACCAAAGTGAAGAGCGGAAAATAATCCGCTGCCGTAGATGCCGGACGGGCGCACCACTCCCGCCGGCAATTCGCACCATCCTGGTGCGCTTGCACACATTAAATGCCGGAGAGCAGCCGTGAATGACGCTATCCCTCGCCCGCAGGCGAAAAGTCGTAAGTCGCTGACACCACTATTAGAAATCCGCAATTTGACCAAATCTTACGATGGTCAACATGCGGTCGATGATGTCAGTCTGACCATTTATAAAGGCGAAATCTTTGCACTGCTGGGCGCATCCGGCTGTGGCAAGTCCACACTGCTGCGTATGTTGGCAGGTTTCGAACAACCTTCTGCCGGGCAAATTATGCTTGATGGTGTTGATTTGTCACAGGTTCCGCCTTATCTGCGCCCCATCAACATGATGTTCCAGTCCTACGCGCTATTCCCCCATATGACCGTGGAGCAAAACATTGCTTTTGGTCTGAAACAAGACAAGTTACCAAAAGCGGAAATTGCCAGTCGGGTCAATGAAATGCTGGGGCTGGTGCATATGCAGGAGTTTGCCAAACGCAAACCGCATCAGCTTTCCGGTGGCCAACGTCAGCGAGTGGCGCTGGCCCGAAGCCTCGCTAAACGCCCGAAACTATTACTGCTCGATGAACCGATGGGCGCGCTGGATAAAAAACTGCGCGACCGGATGCAGCTTGAAGTGGTGGATATTCTGGAGCGTGTCGGCGTGACCTGTGTGATGGTAACGCACGATCAGGAAGAGGCGATGACCATGGCGGGGCGCATCGCGATTATGAATCGTGGGAAATTTGTCCAGATTGGCGAGCCGGAAGAGATCTACGAGCATCCGACTACCCGCTATAGCGCCGAATTTATTGGATCGGTAAACGTCTTTGAAGGCGTACTCAAAGAGCGTCAGGAAGATGGTCTGGTGCTTTATTCGCCGGGGCTGGTGCATCCGCTGAAAGTCGACGCGGATGCCTCGGTGGTCGATAACGTGCCGGTACATGTGGCGCTGCGTCCGGAAAAAATCATGCTCTGTGACGAACCGCCTGCTGATGGCTGCAATTTTGCAGTGGGAGAGGTGACACATATTGCCTATCTCGGTGATTTGTCTGTTTATCATGTCCGCCTGAAAAGCGGGCAGATGATCAGCGCCCAGTTACAAAACGCCCATCGTTTTCGCAAAGGGTTACCGACCTGGGGCGATGAAGTTCGTTTGTGCTGGGAATCAGACAGTTGTGTGGTGCTGACGGTTTAAGGAGCAAAGATGAGTACACTTGAACCTGCTGCCCAGCCGGGCGGATTAAAGCAGTGGCTTACACAGTGGCAGATGAAGCACGGTCGCAAACTGGTGATTGCGCTGCCGTATATCTGGTTGATTTTGTTGTTTCTGCTGCCATTTCTTATCGTCTTTAAAATAAGCCTGGCTGAGATGGCGCGCGCCATTCCGCCTTATACCGAACTGATGGAGTGGGCTGACGGGCAACTGTCTGTCACCCTCAATCTCGGCAATTTCCTGCAACTGACTGACGATCCGCTCTATTTCGATGCTTATCTCCAGTCGTTACAGGTGGCGGCGATTTCGACCGTTTGTTGCTTATTGCTCGGCTATCCGCTGGCGTGGGCAGTGGCGCACAGTAAACCGTCGACCCGCAATATCCTATTGCTGCTGGTGATCCTGCCTTCGTGGACCTCATTTTTGATCCGCGTTTACGCCTGGATGGGGATACTAAAAAACAATGGCGTGCTGAATAATTTCCTGCTGTGGCTGGGGGTTATCGATCAGCCGCTGACCATTCTGCATACCAATCTGGCCGTTTATATCGGCATTGTTTACGCCTACGTACCGTTTATGGTGCTGCCGATCTACACGGCCTTGATTCGTATTGATTATTCGCTGGTGGAAGCCGCGCTGGATCTCGGCGCGCGTCCGCTGAAGACTTTCTTTACGGTGATTGTGCCGCTTACCAAAGGTGGGATTATCGCCGGATCGATGCTGGTTTTCATTCCGGCGGTGGGTGAGTTTGTGATCCCGGAACTGCTCGGCGGCCCGGACAGCATCATGATCGGGCGCGTTCTGTGGCAGGAGTTTTTCAATAACCGTGACTGGCCGGTGGCCTCAGCGGTGGCAATCGTTATGTTATTGCTGCTGATTGTGCCAATTATGTGGTTCCACAAATATCAGCAAAAAAGCGTGGGGGAACACGGATGAATAATTTACCGGTCGTTCGTTCGCCCTGGCGAATGGTGATTTTGTTGCTGGGCTTCACCTTTCTCTATGCGCCGATGCTGATGCTGGTCATCTATTCATTTAACAGTTCGAAGCTGGTGACGGTGTGGGCCGGTTGGTCAACGCGCTGGTACGGCGAGTTATTGCGTGATGATGCGATGATGAGCGCGGTCGGCTTAAGTCTGACGATTGCCGCCTGTGCGGCGACGGCGGCGGCAATTCTTGGAACTATCGCGGCGGTTGTGCTGGTACGCTTTGGGCGGTTTCGTGGATCAAATGGCTTTGCCTTTATGATCACCGCGCCGCTAGTCATGCCGGATGTGATCACTGGCCTGTCGCTGTTGTTATTGTTCGTTGCTCTTGCTCATGCGATCGGCTGGCCTGCCGATCGCGGTATGTTAACTATCTGGCTGGCGCACGTCACTTTCTGTACAGCTTATGTGGCAGTCGTTATTTCTTCGCGTCTGCGGGAACTGGATCGCTCCATTGAAGAAGCGGCGATGGATCTCGGCGCGACGCCGCTGAAGGTGTTTTTCGTCATTACACTACCGATGATCATGCCGGCGATCATTTCTGGCTGGTTACTGGCTTTTACTCTGTCGCTTGATGATCTGGTGATCGCCAGCTTTGTTTCCGGGCCGGGAGCCACCACCTTACCAATGCTGGTCTTCTCCAGCGTGCGGATGGGGGTGAATCCGGAAATCAACGCCCTGGCAACATTGATTCTCGGCGCGGTAGGAATTGTCGGATTTATCGCCTGGTATTTAATGGCGCGCGCAGAAAAGCAGCGGATACGCGATATCCAGCGTGCAAGACGTGGCTGAAGACACTAAAATTTGCCAACCTGGCTACATAATGCCGCGCATGTCGCGGCATTGTTTTCATGGAAGACGAAACGTTGGGATTTTTTAAGAAAACATCTTCATCACATGCTCGCCTGAATGTGCCTGCACTGGTGCAGGTGGCGGCGCTCGCCATTATTATGATCCGTGGCCTCGACGTGCTGATGATTTTCAATACGCTGGGCGTGCGCGGTATCGGCGAGTTCATACATCGCAGCGTACAAACCTGGAGTTTAACGCTGGTCTTTCTAAGCAGCCTTGCGCTGGTTTTTATTGAAATCTGGTGTGCGTTTTCGCTAGTGAAAGGGCGTCGCCTGGCGCGCTGGCTGTATCTGCTGACGCAAATCACGGCCGCCAGTTATCTGTGGGCAGCTTCGCTCGGTTATGGTTACCCTGAGCTGTTCAGCATTCCTGGTGAATCGAAACGCGAAATCTTCCATAGCCTGATGTTACAAAAGCTGCCGGACATGCTCATCTTATTGCTGCTGTTTGTTCCCGCCACCAGTAGGCGGTTCTTCCAGTTGCAATAATGTGTATAATCCTCGCCCCTGATGATGTGAAGGTCAATGTATGCAGTGCGCACTTTACGACGCGGGTCGCTGCCGCTCCTGTCAGTGGATAACGCAGCCGATTCCAGAGCAACTCTCCGCTAAAACCACCGATCTTAAAAATCTGTTGGCCGATTTTCCGGTCGCGGAATGGTGTGCGCCGGTGTCTGGCCCGGAACAAGGGTTTCGCAATAAAGCCAAAATGGTGGTGAGTGGTAGCGTTGAAAAACCACTGCTCGGAATGCTACACCGCGACGGTACGCCAGAAGATCTTTGCGACTGTCCGCTTTACCCTGCCTCATTTGCGCCTGTTTTTGCGGCGCTAAAACCGTTTATCGCCCGTGCGGGGCTGACGCCCTACAACGTGGCGCGCAAACGTGGCGAACTGAAATATATTCTGCTGACTGAAAGCCAGATGGATGGCGGTATGATGCTGCGCTTTGTACTGCGCTCTGAAACCAAGCTGGCGCAACTGCGTAAGGCGCTGCCGTGGTTACAGGCGCAACTGCCGCAGCTAAAAGTCATTACCGTCAATATTCAGCCAGTGCATATGGCGATAATGGAAGGGGAGACGGAGATCTACCTGACCGAACAGCAGGCGCTGGCAGAGCGTTTTAATGACGTGCCGCTGTGGATCCGCCCGCAAAGTTTCTTCCAGACTAATCCGGCGGTCGCCAGCCAGCTGTACGCCACCGCGCGTGACTGGGTGCGGCAATTGCCGGTAAATCATATGTGGGATCTGTTCTGCGGCGTTGGTGGTTTTGGTTTGCATTGCGCAACGCCAGAAATGCAGCTAACGGGGATTGAAATTGCGCCAGAAGCGATAGCCTGTGCGAAACAATCTGCTGCTGAACTGGCTCTAACGCGTCTGCAATTTCAGGCGCTGGACTCCACTCAGTTTGCCACCGCTCAGGGTGAAGTGCCGGAGCTGGTGCTGGTTAATCCACCGCGTCGCGGCATTGGTAAACCGCTGTGTGATTATCTTTCGACGATGGCACCGCGTTTTATTATCTACTCAAGCTGTAACGCCCAAACGATGGCGAAAGATATCCGCGAACTGCCAGGATATCGCATTGAGCGGGTACAGCTTTTCGATATGTTCCCCCACACCGCACATTATGAAGTGCTGACGCTGCTGGTGAAGCAATAAAAAAGCCGCATCTGCGGCTTCAGATCGCAGACCTGGTGCGCTTTGTTCATGCCGGATGCGGCGTGAACGCCTTATCCGGCCTACAAATCGTGCTCAATCAATACATTGCAGAGTCGATGTTGGCCTGATAAGCGTAGCGCATCAGGCATCTTACTTTCGTCTCAGTCTCAATTACTGCGGGAACCACTGATCGCTGATTTTCTGATATGTACCGTCTGCTTTAACGGCTGCCAGTGCGTTATTCAGTTTCTCCAGCAGAGCTTTGTTATCCGGACGTACAGCGATGCCCAGACCGGTGCCGAAGTACTGCGGATCGGTTACTTTCTCAGTCGCAACGCCCAGTTGCGGATTGGTTTTCAGCCACTCATTAACTACCGCTGTATCACCAAATACCCCATCAATACGACCATTTTTCAGGTCGATAAATGCATTCTGATAACTGTCATAAGAGACGGTTTTCACTTCCGGATGCTGATCCTGAATATATTTCTGGTGGGTAGTGCCGTTTTCCATACCAATACGTTTACCTTTCAGGTCGGCAAAAGTCTTATAGGTATCTTTTTTGGCAATCACAACGGCTGAGTTTTCGTAATAGGGGGTGGTAAAGGCGACCTGTTTGCTACGTTCCGGTGTGATGTCCATCCCGGAAATCACTGCGTCATATTTTCTGAATTTCAGTGACGGGATCAGGCTGTCGAAAGCGTGATTAGTAAAAGTACATTCTGCCTGCATTTGTTTGCATAACGCTTTTGCCAGATCGATATCAAAGCCGACGATCTGGTTATTTGCATCCATCGATTCGAATGGCGGATAAGTGGCAGAGACGCCGAAATTGATTTTCTCTGCGGCAGAAGCGCCGAATGCACAGGATGCAAGTAATGCGGCAAGAACTAGCTTTTTCATGATGGAACTCCCGTCTGTCAATCTTATGATTATTAGCCGTGTCTGCGGCATGGATTTACAATGCCATCAAATGAATTTATATGCAATAAATATGATTAAATAGTTTGCAAAAGATAAAAAAAGACGGACAACTTAGTGGGTTGTCCGTCTTCATTATAAGGATTTATGCACTATGTGGGCCGGATAAGGCGTTTACGCCGCATCCGGCACAGGCACCGTGCAGGTGTCTGATGCGACGCTGGCGCGTCTTCTCAGACCTACAAAACCCCCCGGCGAATGTGTACGCAGTCACATTAATTCCGACGTTCAAATGCCAGTGCTTTACGCTCAATCAGACGCATCATCAGCGTCAGCAGGCCGTTGACGACGAGGTAAATAATCCCCGCCGCGCCAAACACCATTACGTCGTAGGTGCGTCCGTACAGTAACTGGCTGTAGCCCATCACTTCCATTAGCGTAATGGTGTATGCCAGAGAGGTACTTTTGAACACCAGCACCACTTCGTTGGAATAAGACGAGAGCGAGCGTTTAAAGGCATACGGCAGAAGGATCGCCAGCGTATCTTTTTTGCTCATTCCCAGCGCGCTACAGGACTGCCATTGACCTTCCGGGATCGCGCGAATCGCCCCGTAAAACAGCTGCGTGGTATACGCCGCACTGTTCAGCGACAATGCAATTAGCGCACACAGCCACGGTTCCGACAGCAAATGCCACAGCGCCGGATACTCCTGCAACGTCGGGAACTGACCTGGTCCGTAGTAAATCAGGAAGATTTGCACCAGCAGCGGTGTACCGGTAAACAGCGTGATATAACCACGCACCAGCCACACCAGCACCGGCGTTTTTAGCGTCAGGATGATGGTAAAAATCAACGCCAGAATCAGCGCCACAATCAGCGAGGCAACCGTCAGGGTCAGGCTGGTATGCAGCCCTTTCATCAGTTCGGGTAAATACTCAAGCATCAGCCAGGTCTCCGCTCAAAACGTGTCGCGCGCAGGTCAATGCGTTTGAGAATGTACTGGCTCAACAGGGTAATCACCAGGTAAATCGCCGCCGCCACAATGTACCAGGTGAACGGTTCCTGGGTACGGGTGGCGATGCTTTTGGTTTGCAGCATTAAATCATTCACACTAATCAAACTGACCAGCGCGGTATCTTTCAGCAGTACCAGCCACTGGTTGCCGAGACCAGGCAGCGCATGACGCCACATCTGCGGCATCACCAGACGGAAAAAGATAGCCGATTTCGACAGCCCCAGCGCCTGACCCGACTCCCACTGACCCACCGGCACCGCTTTCAGTGCGCCACGCAGAGTTTGCGAAGCATAAGCGGCATACAGCAGTGACAGAGCGATAACACCGCAAAGGAACGGACTGACATCGAAGTTTTCAATCTGCATCTGCACCGGGATCTCTACAATCCCAAGATTGATGGTGAAGCCATCCGCAAGCGTCAGCAGTAACTGCGAGGAGCCAAAATAGATAAACAGCACCACCAGAATTTCTGGCAGGCCGCGCAGAATCGTCACCAGCGCCGAACCTGCCCACGCAACAGGGCGCCATTTTGCTGACTCCCATACTGCAAAGAACATCGCCAGCGCCAGTCCGACAATCAATGCACAAACGGCAAGGCCGACGGTCATCCCGGCGGCGCTTGCTAAAGGAAAAAATTCATTCATCAGGAATTACTTCTGGAACCATTTGTTGTAGATGGTTTCGTAAGTGCCATCTTTCTTCACTTTTTCCAGCGCAGTATTAAATTTCTGCTGCAGTTCAGTGTTGCCCTGACGTACTGCAATGCCGAGGCCAGTACCGAAGTAATCTTTATCGGTCACTTTGTCGCCCACTGCCGCCAGTTTCGGGTTATCTTTCAGCCATTCGGTTACTACTGCGGTGTCACCGAATACACCGTCGATACGCCCGTTTTGCAGATCCAGTTTTGCGTTCTGGTAGCTGTCATACGGAACTGTGGTGATTTCCGGATGCTTATCCATAATGAATTTTTGGTGTGTCGTCCCGTTCTGCACACCGACTTTCTTGCCTTTCAGCTGATCAACGCTGGTGTATTTACCTTGCTGACCCACAAACAGGGCGGAGTTGTCATAGTATGGAGTGGTGAACAGCACCTGTTTTTCGCGCTCTGGAGTGATATCCATACCCGCCATAACGGCGTCCACACGGCGGAATTTCAGACTCGGGATCAGGCTGTCAAATGCCTGGTTGGAGAAAGTACAGGTTGCATCAATCTCTTTACACAGCGCCTGTGCGAGGTCGACGTCAAAACCGACGATCTGGTTATTCGCGTCTATAGATTCAAACGGAGGATAGGAGGCTTCGGTAGCAAAACGAATGGTTTCGGCAGCTGTGGCGGAAAGACTAAAACCTGCAATTAACGCGGCAATCAGAACTTTTTTCATTGTCGTTATCCCGAATCTTTAGTGAGAGAGATAGTTTTTAAATGCTTCGGTTTGCGGCTCGGTAAAGCAGCGCGCGTCGCCTTGTTCAACGATGTGACCGTTTTCCATATACACCACACGGCTGGCGGTTTTACGCGCCACTTCAACTTCGTGGGTGACGATCACCTGGGTAATATTGGTCTCCGCCAGCTCACGAATGATGCTGACGATTTGTGCCGTAATTTCCGGATCCAGCGCGGCGGTCGGTTCATCAAACAGCAGTACCTGCGGCTCCATCATCAGCGCACGGGCAATAGCAACACGTTGTTGCTGACCACCAGAAAGGTGCAGCGGGTAACGATCGCTATAAGGTTTGAGACGCAGACGCTCCAGCAGTTTTTCTGCACGAGCCAGCGCCTGATCTTTACTCAAGCCGAGTACGCGGCATGGCGCTTCGATCAGGTTTTGCTGTACGGTGAGATGCGGCCACAGATTGTATTGCTGAAACACCATGCCGACGTTGCGACGCAGGTCGCGAATCGCTTTGTCTGACGGTGTTTTGGTGAAATCGAAATGGTTGCCTGCAATGTTGAGCGTACCGGAGCGCGGCATCTCAAGCAGATTGAGTACACGCAGCAGCGAGCTTTTCCCCGCGCCGCTGGGGCCAAGTAACACCAGCGTTTCGCCCTGCGGGCAATCCAGCGTGATATCGAACAGCGCCTGATGTGCGCCGTAGAAGCAATTAATGCCGTTTAATTGAATACTCATTGACACTCGTATACTGGCAGTCTGATAGCTATTGAGGTCGAAGATAGTACCTTTGACAGAATAATTATGCAATATTTCTGCTTTAAAAGTTAAAAGCAAAGCGCATTATTCAATAAACATAGCACAAAATAACGGGGGCGTTGTTCGGCGAGCATAAATGTCGGCATTCCTCTCAGAATGCCGGACAATTTATGGGGGTTATAATCTAATCAAGGGATTAACGATTCTCAATGGACTGGCGTAATGTCCCCGCTTTGGCGTGAACGCTGCCACCTAAATAGCGCACATCGTCGATGACCCAACACTGGCCTTCCTGAATCATCAGCACCTCATCCTGCCAGCTCTGGTCGCCTTGTTTTAGATCCACGCGCAGCGGAATATTACGTGCATCGCGATTCGGGATGGTAGAAGCACTGGCGACGCGGGCGCTGTCTGGCAAGGTGGTACGACTGGAGAAGGGATCGCTGCTTAACAATTCGCGTTGGTTGTTATCGCGGCTGGCATCACTGAGCAGTGCCGCCAGTTTGTCACTCAAGTACGGACGCAGAGCGGTAATGTCGTTACTGCGATGCTGAATACGGTAGTCATAGAATTGCTGAGCCACGCTGTCAGGGCCGCCCTGGACGCAAGAACCTGTGCGGGAGCCGTTGTCTTTATAGGCTGGCGTGACGGTGGTGCAAGCACTGAGTAACAGTGCGCAAGGGATAAGCATGGTCAATTTGCTGTAGCGCATAATGATTTCCTTATAAGCGAACACCTTGAAAGCGTTCTACGATAATAATGATATCCTTTCAATAATAGCGTATCAGTCCGATAATGCTTTTGAGATCGAAGGCTTAGCAAACAAGGAGATCGATCATGCAATTTTCCACAACCCCAACACTTGAAGGTCAGACCATCGTTGAATATTGCGGTGTGGTGACGGGCGAAGCGATTTTAGGCGCCAATATTTTTCGTGATTTCTTTGCCGGTATCCGCGATATCGTCGGCGGTCGTTCAGGGGCTTACGAAAAGGAACTGCGCAAAGCCCGGGAGATTGCGTTTGAAGAATTAGGCTCCCAGGCACGGGCGCTGGGAGCGGACGCAGTGGTTGGCATTGATATCGACTACGAAACTGTCGGGCAAAACGGCAGTATGCTGATGGTCAGCGTCAGCGGAACGGCGGTGAAAACACGTCGATGAGAAGCGTTTTCTGGCTGGTTGCGGCGATCCTGTTACTGGCAGGGTGCGCAGGCGAAAAAGGCATTGTCGAGAAAGAGGGATACCAACTCGATACCCGACGCCAGGCGCAGGCGGCATATCCCCGTATTAAAGTGCTGGTGATCCACTACACGGCGGATGATTTCGACACGTCGCTGGCGACGCTGACCGATAAAAAAGTCAGCTCGCACTACCTGGTGCCAGCTGTGCCGCCGCGTTTCAACGGCAAACCGCGTATCTGGCAACTGGTGCCGGAGCAAGAACTGGCCTGGCACGCGGGGATCAGCGCCTGGCGCGGGGCGACGCGGATTAACGATACCTCTATTGGCATTGAGCTGGAAAATCGCGGCTGGCAGAAATCAGCGGGGGTGAAATATTTTACGCCGTTTGAACCAGCGCAAATTCAGGCGCTCATTCCCCTGGCGAAAGATATTATCGCCCGCTATCACATCAAACCAGAAAACGTAGTGGCACATGCGGATATTGCCCCACAGCGCAAAGACGATCCTGGTCCACTGTTCCCGTGGCAGCAACTGGCGCAGCAGGGGATTGGTGCCTGGCCGGATGCATCGCGCGTTAGCTTTTATCTGGCCGGGCGCGCGCCCCACACGCCGGTAGAAACCGCATCGTTGCTTGAGCTTTTGGCACGCTACGGCTATGACGTAAAACCTGAAATGACGCCGCGCGAACAGCAGCGAGTGATTATGGCGTTTCAGATGCATTTCCGCCCGACGTTATATAACGGCGAAGCGGATGCAGAAACTCAGGCGATTGCCGAAGCGTTGCTGGAGAAATATGGTCAGGATTAGCGCGGCAGTTTTCCGTGATCGCGCAGCCAGGCGGCAGTCTGCTCAATACCTTCATTTAGCGTGATGATCGGCTGATAACCTAACTCTTCCTGCGCACGCGTAATATCCAGCGTAAAGTCAAAATTCAACTTGGAGACGCCGTAATGGGTCAGCGGCGGCTCTTTTGCTGACTTGCGTCCTAGACGCTCCATACTGCGGGCAATCATATCCAGCATTGGGTAGGGGACGGAACGAATACGACAGTCAATATTCAACTCGTCGATCAGTTTCTGTACGATGCTGCGCAGAGTGCGATGTTCGCCGTTGGTAATGTTGTACGTACGACCAGAAGGCAACTTATCGCACGCTTCCTGACTCGCCAGCCACATAGCGTGCACGGCATTTTCATAGTAGGTCATATCGACCAGCGCGCTGCCGCCGTGGGGTAACAGGATGCTGCCGTAGTGGTGCATCATATGCGCCAGACGGGGAATAAAAACTTTATCGTGCGGGCCGAACAGACTTTGGGGGCGCAGAATAGTAAAGCGCGTTTGTGGGTTGGTCTGCGAAAGCATATTGATCACCTCTTCGCTGGCGGCTTTGCTGCGGGCAAATTCGTTGGCGAAGCGGTGAGGGCGAAAATCTTCTTTGATATCGCGATGGTGGTGATAATCGAAGTACAGGGAGGGTGAAGAGATATGAATAAAGTTACGTACACCCCAGGCGACAGCCCATTCGCCCAGGCGGCGAGTGGCACGAACGTTTGCCAGATCGAAAGCCTGCTGCGTTCCCCACGGCGAGGTAAAGCTGGAACAGTGCCACAGTGTATCAATGCCCGCGAGCATCACCTTCGCCTGCGATGAGACCAGCTCAGTCAGATCCGCATGGACAAACTCTGCACCTATTTTTTCCAGCAATTTGCCCATCGCTTCGTTGCGACCGGTTGCTCTCACACTGATGCCTTTCCGGCATAAAAACTCAACCGCGTTTCGACCTAAACCGCTGGTGGCGCCGGTAACCAGTACCTTCATATCATTCCACTGTTGTTGATAAAACGACGAGCGCATTCTTCCGTGATTTCCTCCTTGATGCAATGGGAAACGTGAAAGAATAACGCAGGTTTTTTTCGATTAATCTGTGCTTTGTTCTGCAAGTCTGGCGATTCGTTTTGCCATGCCGCGAAAAATAAACAGATGCGCTGGGATCATCAGTAGCCAGTAAAACAACCCTGGCATACCGTGAGGATGCCAGAAGGCGCGTACATCAATAGTGCGATAGTCGCCTTTATCTTCCAGAGTAAAACACAGTCTTCCCAGCCCCGGCGCTTTCATGCCAAATAACAGGGTAAGTTGTTTTTCCGGTTCGACGATAATCACTTTCCAGCTATCCACCGCATCGCCTGTTTGCAGATATTCCCGTGCGGGGCGACCTTTCGCCAGTTTGTGACCTATCGCGCGATCCATTAGCGCCCGGGTCTGCCACAAAATATTGCCAAAGAAATAACGCTCTTTACCGCCGATTTGATTCACCACCTGCCATAAAGCCTGAAGGCTGGCGGAAGTTTTAACGGTAAACCCCGCCTGTTTGGCGAAATAACCGTATTCTGGTCGCCAGCGGGCAAAAGCCTGAGCGTCGTATCCCCAGTCGCTGGAGTTGACCAGTTTTTCTTCTTCTTTCAGGGTGCGACGTACCGCGTCATCGAAGGCGATCAGCGGTTGTGGAATGAGTGCACGTAACGCGGTGTCATCTGCTAACAGATCGTGTTTCAGCCCCTGAATCAACGCTTTGGCGGTGGTGGGCGGTACGGAAGTAATCACATTGAGAAACCATACCGAAATCCAGCGGGTGGGAAAGGGGATGGGAATCAACCAGCGGCGCTTACCGCTTACGGTCATAAAATGTTCAAACTGCTGCTGATAGCTGAGCACCTCTGGTCCGGCAGCTTCGAAGATGCGGTGTTCGCTGGCCGGATGATCTAACAGCGCCACCAGATAGTGCAGCAGGTTTTCCAGCGCGATGGGCGTGGTGCGTGATCGAACCCAGCGCGGCGGGGTTAGCACCGGCAGGTTGTATACCATATCGCGCATGACTTCGAACGCCGCTGAACCTGCGCCAACGATAATTCCGGCACGCAATTCGGTCACCGGGACACCCGCTTCACGAAGAATGTCCGCCGTAGCCTGACGGGCGCGCAGATGGTCTGACTGCTCATGTGGCGGGGCTTGCAGTGAACTGAGGAAGATTAATTGCTTAACCGGCACTTTGCGCAGCGCATCGCGGACGTTGAGAGCCACCTGGCGCTCCTGCGCGATAAAATCGCCGCCTTCGCCCATGCTGTGCACCAGAAAATAGACGGTATCGATATCCTGCAATAGTGCCGGTAGGTTATCCGGCCAGCTAAGATCGACTTTATGGCAACTGACATTAGCCAGTTGCAGCTTCGAAAGTCTGTCGACGTGACGTGCCGCCGCCAGGATCTGATGCCCCTGCTGGCTGAGTGTGCGCACCAGATGCTGACCAATGTAGCCACTGGCACCGAGAACTAAAATGCGTTGCGGCACGTCTCTCTCCTTAACGCGCTAGGAATGCGCGCCAGTGGGCGGCGACTTCCGCCAGTTGTTCGCGCGAGACGTCAAGATGCGTCACCAGGCGGACAATCGGCGAGGCGTTAATCAGCACATTTCTCGCTTTCATGTATTCGCCTAACGCGGCAGCATTTTCTTCCCCGACGCGAACAAACAGCATATTGGTGTCCTGACGCATCACATCCGTGCCTGCTTCACGCAACTGTTCCACCATCCAGGCGGCGTTGTCGTGGTCTTCCTGCAACCGCGCGACGTTATTTTTCAGCGCATACATCCCGGCGGCAGCCAGAATGCCGGACTGGCGCATCCCACCGCCGGTCATTTTCCGCCAGCGGATGGCACGTTTAATGTACTCACGGTTGCCGACCAGTAACGAACCGACTGGCGTACCAAGACCCTTCGACAGACAAATGGTGAACGAATCACAATATTGCGTGATCTCTTTTAGTTCGCAGCCGTAAGCTACTACGGCATTAAAGATGCGCGCGCCGTCAACGTGCAGCGCCAGATTGCGCTCGCGGGTAAATTCCCATGCTTCTTTCAGGTATTCACGCGGCAGCACTTTGCCGTTGTGGGTGTTTTCCAGACTGAGTAATTTGGTGCGGGCGAAGTGGATATCGTCAGGTTTGATTTTCATCGCCACTTTATCCAGTGGCAGCGTGCCGTTGGCGTCTGCGTCGATAGGTTGCGGCTGAATACTGCCCAGCACCGCAGCGCCACCAGCTTCAAACAGATAATTATGCGCGGCCTGACCGACAATATACTCTTCGCCGCGTTCGCAGTGACTGAGCAGAGCGACCAGGTTAGCCTGGGTGCCGGTCGGCAGAAAAATGGCAGCTTCTTTACCGGAAAGCTTTGCCGCGTAGTCCTGCAGAGCATTAACGGTAGGGTCGTCTCCGTAAACGTCGTCCCCAACCGGGGCGGCCATCATCGCTTCGAGCATGGCGCGGCTCGGTCGGGTTACGGTATCACTGCGTAAATCAATCATGGCATGTCCTTATTTATGACGGGAAATGCCACCCTTTTTACCTTAGCCAGTTCGTTTTCGCCAGTTCGATCACTTCATCACCGCGTCCGCTGATGATCGCCCGCAGCATATACAGGCTAAATCCTTTGGCCTGTTCAAGTTTGATTTGCGGCGGAATGGCTAATTCTTCTTTGGCAACCACCACATCCACCAGCACCGGGCCGTCGATGGAGAAGGCGCGTTGCAGAGCTTCATCGATTTCAGAGGCTTTTTCTACGCGGATACCCGTAATACCGCACGCTTCGGCAATGCGGGCAAAGTTGGTGTCGTGCAGTTCGGTGCCGTCAGTCAGGTAGCCTCCGGCTTTCATCTCCATCGCCACAAAGCCCAGCACGCTGTTGTTAAAGACGATAATTTTCACCGGCAGTTTCATCTGCACTACTGACAGGAAATCGCCCATCAACATGCTGAAACCGCCATCGCCGCACATGGCGACCACCTGACGTTCCGGCTCTGTTGCCTGCGCCCCCAGCGCCTGTGGCATAGCATTAGCCATTGAACCGTGGTTAAACGAACCCAACAGGCGACGCTTGCCGTTCATTTTCAGATAACGCGCTGCCCATACTGTTGGCGTGCCGACGTCACAGGTAAAGATGGCGTCATCGGCAGCAAAATGGCTAATTTGCTGCGCCAGATATTGTGGATGAATGGCTTTCTCGCTCGGTTTAGCTAAATCGTCCAGCCCTTTTCGGGCATCGCGGTAATCTTCCAGCGCCTTATCGAGGAACTTGCGATCGGTTTTTTCTTCCACCAGCGGCAGCAATGCACGCAGAGTCGATTTGATATCGCCGACCAGTGCCATATCCACCTTGCTGTGTGCGCCAATGCTCGCTGGGTTGATATCAATCTGAATAATTTTGGCATCGGTCGGGTAGAATGCGCGGTAGGGGAACTGGGTGCCGAGCAGCACTAAAGTATCGGCGTTCATCATGGTATGAAAACCTGACGAGAAACCGATTAAACCGGTCATTCCAACATCATACGGGTTATCGTATTCGACATGTTCTTTACCGCGCAGGGCATGAACGATTGGTGCTTTAATTTTCCCGGCAAACTCGACTAACTCTTTATGCGCCCCCGCACAGCCGCTGCCACACATCAGGGCGATATTGCTGGAGTAACGCAGCAGTTGCGCCAGTTTGCGTAACTCTTCTTCTTCCGGTGTGACTACCGGCTGTGGCGCATGATACCAGTGCGAGGTCGCCCCTTCTGGCGCAGGTTTTAACGCCACGTCGCCCGGTAAAACGACAACGGAAACGCCACGGTTAAGCACCGCTTTGCGCATGGCAATCGCCAGCACTTGTGGGATCTGCTCCGGGCTGGAAACCAGCTCGCAATAGTGACTACATTCGCGGAATAACTCTTGCGGGTGGGTCTCCTGGAAATAGCCGCTGCCAATTTCGCTGGAAGGGATGTGGGCGGCAATCGCCAGTACCGGAACGTGATTACGATGACAATCGAACAGGCCGTTGATTAAGTGCAGGTTGCCGGGGCCGCACGATCCGGCACAGACCGCCAGTTCTCCCGAAAGCTGGGCTTCAGCGCCAGCGGCAAAGGCCGCGACTTCTTCATGGCGGGTCGGCATCCACTCGATAGTGCCCATGCGATTAAGACTGTCGCTAAGACCGTTCAGAGAGTCACCCGTGACTCCCCAGATGCGTTTCACGCCTGCCGATTCGAGTGTTTTGGCGATATAAGCTGCAACCGTTTGTTTCATGGTTCTCCGTCTCCTGAATGTGATAACGGTAACAAGTTTAGTAGATGCTGCCTGTTGCGCTGGCTGAATACTGATATTTCTGTTGCTTTTAATCCGGGAATCGCCAAGGCTGATGCGAATGGCATTTTTACGATAAAAGGAGTTAATTCAGATGGTTACACCAATGTTAAATGCAGTGAACCGGATGCTGACGCATGAGGATTTTGGCAAATTATTGTTACGCCTGGCGGTGGGAGGATTGATGCTTTTCCACGGGATACATAAGTTATTTGCCGGAATTGACGGTATTAGTGGAATGCTGGTTGCAAAAGGTTTTCCTGGCTTTATTGCCTACGGCGTACTGATTGGGGAAGTGGTTGCGCCGATATTGATTATATTCGGTATTTTGACGCGACCTGCCGCATTGGTTATCGCCCTGACAATGGTCGTGGCGTGGTTGATGGTGGGAATGGGAAAAACAGGGATGCTGGATAAAACCGGAGCCTGGGCGATTGAAAGCCTGGTTTATTTCTTTATTGCAGCTCTCGCCGTCGCTTTTCTTGGTGCCGGACGTTATGCCGTGGCGGGTAATTCTGCCTGGCGATAATTCCTTAAAAAATGCCCGGCTAAGTTTGCCGGGCATTAAACTTTAGGCGAGCACCATATCCCCCTGCGGATGACATGAACACGCCAGTACGTAACCTTCAGCGATTTCGGCGTCGGTCAGCGTCATGGTGCTGCTCACCGTATATTCACCGGATACCACTTTTGTCTTACAGCAGCCGCAAACACCCGCACGGCAGGCAGCGACAACCGGAACTTTGTTGCTTTCCAGCGCCTCCAGCAGCGTGGTGCCAACCGGTGCGTAAAATTCTTGCGCCGGTTGCAGTTTGGTGAATTTCAGACCGCTGGTCGCCGCTTCCGCCACTGGCGTAAAGAATTTCTCTTTAAAGAAACGTGTCACGCCAAGCGTCTTCACTTCCTGTTCCACCCAATCCATATACGGCGCCGGGCCACAGGTCATCACAGTACGCGAAGCCAGGTCAGGAACGCTTGCCAACAGTTCACGAGTGAGACGCCCAGCGATAAAGCCCTCACTGACGTTATTTTCTGCCACCAGCGTCACCGGATAATTACGCCACTCATCGGCGAAAATGACGTCCTGCGGCGTACGCACGTTGTAGATCACCTGTACATCTGCCTGCGGACGATTTTTCGCCAGCCAGCGACGCATCGACATAATCGGCGTGACGCCGCAGCCGGCCGCCAGTAACAGGAATTTATCTTCAGATTTATCGTCGCAGGTAAATTCCCCCATCGCGTCCGAAAGCCAGAGATAGTCACCGCGTTTCACTTCGCGGGTCAGCCACTGGGAACCGACACCGTCATCAATCCGCCGCACGGTCAGGGTGATGTATTCACTCACACCAGGTGTGGAGGAGATGGTATAAGCACGCAGCGTTTCGGCTGAGTTTCGCACGCTGACCAGCGCATATTGCCCGGCGCGATACGGATAGTAATCGTGGCAAATCAGGGAAATCGTCCACACATCCGGCGTTTCTTGCTTAATGTGATGAACCTGCATCCGCCACGGGCATTGATTCGTTGGCATCGTCATCGACAAACTCCTTACGCGCTCAACAGTTGCTTCATGTCTTCTTCAACAGTGGTGATAGAACGCAGGCCGAATTTCTCATTCAGCACCGCCAGCAGGTCTGGCGTCAGGAAACCAGGTGCAGTCGGGCCGGTGACGATATTTTTCACGCCCAGAGAAAGCAGTGTCAGCAGAATGACAATCGCTTTCTGTTCAAACCAGGAGAGCACCAGCGACAACGGCAGATCGTTGACACCGCATCCCAGTTTTTCTGCCAGCGTTACCGCCAGAATAATCGCCGAGTATGCATCGTTACACTGACCGGCATCCACCAGACGCGGCAGACCTTCGATATCGCCAAACTCAAGTTTGTTAAAGCGATATTTACCACAGGCGAGGGTCAGGATCAGGCAGTCATCCGGCACGCTGGTGGCGAAATCGGTGAAGTAGTGACGTTCGCCGCGTGCGCCGTCACAGCCGCCAAGCAGGAAGATATGACGCAGTTTTTCGCGGCTGACCAGATCAATCAGCGTATCCGCCGCGCCAAGCAGCGTCTGGCGACCAAAGCCCACAGTGATCAGGTGCGGAATTTCGCTGTACGGGAAGCCCGCCATTTGTTGTGCCTGGGCGATAACCGCAGAGAAATCTTCGCCATCCAGATGACGCACACCCGGCCAGCCAACAATACTGCGGGTCCAGATACGATCGTCATAAGCACCCACGGTTGGGTCGATGATGCAGTTAGAGGTCATCACGATGGGACCAGGGAAGCGAGCGAACTCAACTTGTTGATTCTGCCAGCCGCTGCCGTAGTTACCGACCAGATGTTTGAATTTACGCAGTTCCGGATAGCCATGCGCTGGCAGCATTTCGCCGTGGGTGTAGACGTTAACGCCCGTGCCTTCGGTCTGTTCCAGCAGGTTGTAGAGATCTTTGAGATCGTGACCGGAAATCAGGATGCATTTACCCGCCGTCGCTTTCACGTTGACCTTAGTTGGCGTCGGGTGACCATATTTACCGGTTTCGCCTGCATCCAGAATGCTCATCACTTTGAAGTTCATCTGACCGATTTCCATTGAACATTCGAGAAGTGCGTTCATATCGGAAGGCCACGTCCCCAGCCATGCCATGATTTTATGGTACTGGGCGTAAATATCGTTGTCGTATTGACCGAGAACGTGTGCGTGTTCCATATAGGCCGCCGCACCTTTCAGGCCATACAGGCAGAGCAGACGCAGGCCGAGAATGTTTTCGCCAATCGCCGCTTTATCTTTGTTCGGAGTAAATTCTGCTGCCTGACGTTGCAGTTCGCCGAGATCGTCGCTCGCCAGTTGTAAGTCCGCCATCGGATTATCGACGTGGGCGTTGGCATCTACAACCAGGCATTGTGCTTTCAGCGCCTCGCGCAGGGCAATCGCTTCACGAGCGTAGCCGACAATACGCGGAGAATCGAAGTTAACGTTGGTCAGGGTTGAGAAAAATGCGCGTGGCGCAAAGCTGTCTACATCGTGGTTGATGATGCCGTATTCACGCGCTTTAACCGCCCAGGCTGAAAGCCCTTGCAGCGCCGCGATGAGTAAATCCTGAAGGTCAGAGGTTTCCGCCGTTTTACCACACATCCCCTGCGCGTATGAGCAGCCGTTCCCTGCCGGAGTACGGATAGTTTGTTCACATTGCACACAAAACATGATCACACCTTTTAAAGTTATATTTAATATACATGTTTAAGATTAAGACTCTTCAAGACGGGATAAAAGGGGTTTTTCATGCAACTTTAAGGGAGATTGATTTAGCGCAATTTTGGCGGCAGGGATCTACCGCCAGAGAGGTATTACGCAGAGAAAAGGGCGATCAGAATCGGCACTAACAGGCTAAGAATAAAACCGTGAACAATCGCCGCTGGAACCATCTCCAGCCCGCCTGTCCGCTGAAGCACGGGCAGGGTGAAATCCATTGATGTGGCACCGCACAAACCCAGTGCCGTTGAGCGACTGCGACGGATAAGACCGGGGATGAGCATAATGGCGATCAGCTCACGTGCCAAATCATTAAAAAACGCCGCGCTTCCGATTACCGGCCCAAAAGATTCGGTCAACAAAATACCGGAAAGAGAATACCAGCCGAAACCGGAGGCCATTGCCAGCGCGGTATTGATGGGGAGATCAAGAATAAAGGCGTTAATTAAGCCACCAATTAAAGAACTGGCAACCACCACTACAGCGACAATCATTCCCCGGCGATTAAGGACAATCTGCTTTAAGGTCATGCCATTATTGCGTAGCTGAATACCGACGAGAAAAAGTAACAGAATTAAGGTGTATTCGCTGGCTTCAGTGGCGTGTTGTAAGAAACCTAATCCGCTAAGGCCAATGGCAAAACCAATTACGACTACGCCGCACAGTTTTAGCGACTCCAGCGCCATCGCAATACGTGACGGAAGTTTTTCTTGCTGATGGTGGTTGCGCCACGGCAGACCGCGCTCCAGCCACATAAGGGCGGCAATATTACACAGTAAAATAACGGTAATACTGACGGCAGAATAATGCAGAATCGCCAACAGGTTACTGGCGAGGTTATCGAGAAACGCCAGACTGATACCCATAAAAAAGAGAATAAGGTAAACCATCCAGCTTAATAGCTGATTAATAACTTTTAATGCAGCTTTTTGGCGAAGCGGAATGAGGTAACCCACAATCAGGGGAACCAGAATGATTAACAGCCCAGAAAACATGAAAACCCAGTCCTTGCAAAGAAAGAAGTCGAAATGCGCGATGACACACTACTGAAAGCGGAAGGACGAGTAAAGTTGCAATTAAAAGGAAATGTTATGCATAAGGAGCAGTAGAGTATTCGTTTTCATTTAAAGATATTCTTGCGCTTTAATTACAAACCGCACCGGTGTTGGTGGCGTCAAAATCGCCGAGGCGTTCCCTGAAGGCCGGGGCAGCCCACATGGATGTGGGCTGAGGGCGCGTTTTACAGGGATGTTACCTCGCGCCCGACCCGGAAGCCGTAAGGGATAAGCCGAGGGCACCGCGCAGCGGCGATTTTGTTCGCCAGAGCCAGGGGGTGCAGGGGGCGGCGGCGATTGGCCGCCCCCTGCGCGCTCCCTGCGCCAGTGACTATATGTGGCTTAACACATCAAGGAGCGCAACAGGAAGATGAATCAATATATTTAAAAAAGGCCTGACATTGCGCCAGGCCTTCTGCGTTAATTAATCACGTTTTTCCAGCAGAGTACGGTAAATCAGACCACCGATAATACCGCCGACAATTGGCACCACCCAGAAGAACCACAGTTGTTCTAATGCCCAACCGCCCTGGAAGATAGCAACCGCAGTACTGCGCGCCGGGTTAACGGAAGTGTTAGTCACCGGAATACTGATTAAGTGAATCAGTGTTAATGCCAGACCAATGGCAATGGGTGCAAAACCCGCCGGAGCGTATTTGTCGGTTGCACCGTGGATCACCAGCAGGAAACCCGCACTCAGTACCAGTTCAACCACCAGTGCAGAAAGCATGGAATAACCGCCCGGTGAATGCTCGCCATAACCGTTAGAAGCAAAACCGCTGGCTGCCGCGTCAAATCCAGCTTTGCCGCTGGCAATTAAATACAGCAATGCCGCCGCCACAATACCGCCGACAACCTGGGCAATCACATAGCCAACGACTTCTTTTGCCGGGAAACGACCGCCTGCCCATAAACCAATAGTGACCGCCGGGTTAAAATGACCACCAGAAATATGACCGACAGCGAAGGCCATGGTCAGTACGGTCAGACCAAAAGCCAGCGCGACACCAGCAAAACCAATGCCTAATTCCGGGAACGCTGCTGCCAGCACTGCGCTACCGCAGCCACCAAATACAAGCCAGAAAGTACCAAAACATTCAGCTGCTAATTTTCTGAACATATCCACCTCAATTAAAAATTGACCCTGTGAAAAATATGGTCGTTTTATAGGGTCGTCGTAAAAAAGTGACGACAGAAATAATGCGTGGGTATTTTAAAAACGAAGGCGAGTCATTCGCCAGATAAATAAATCCAGTAATTTTGATTTAGGGCAATAGTCAGTTCCCTCATATAGTCATTTGCCTGATTGACATTGTAGTGCAAACAACTGAATTAAGCCTTTGGTGGTAACAAAAATAATTCATAAGCTAATTATTTGATTTCGTTGTTTTTTCAGGGGGATCGTTAAGAGGGTATATAACACAATTATTCGCTCATTTTTCAGTCATTTGCCATGCTTAATTGTGCTGTCATCACGTATTGTCACCGTCTTTCTCGTTATACTGCCGGAGTAGAAGATAAATAACATATTTCTGGAGGGGATATGATTCTTGAGCGCGTTGAAATTGTGGGTTTTCGCGGTATCAACCGTTTATCGTTGATGCTGGAACAAAACAATGTCCTGATTGGGGAGAACGCGTGGGGTAAATCCAGCTTGCTGGATGCCTTAACCCTGCTGTTATCGCCAGAGTCAGATCTCTACCATTTTGAGCGCGACGATTTCTGGTTTCCGACGGGAGATATCAATGGGCGGGAACATCATCTGCATATCATTTTGACCTTCCGCGAATCGCTGCCAGGCCGGCATCGGGTGCGCCGCTATCGTCCGCTGGAAGCGTGCTGGACGCCGTGCGCCGATGGCTATCACCGTATTTTTTATCGCCTGGAAGGGGAGAGTGCGGAAGACGGCAGTGTGATGACACTCCGCAGTTTTCTCGATAAAGACGGACATCCGATTGATGTCGAGGATATTAACGATCAGGCACGCCATCTGGTGCGTTTAATGCCGGTGCTGCGCTTGCGTGATGCCCGTTTTATGCGCCGTATTCGTAGTGGCACGGTGCCAAATGTCCCCAATGTGGAAGTCACCGCACGCCAGCTCGATTTCCTCGCCCGTGAGTTATCCTCGCATCCACAAAATCTCTCTGATGGGCAGATTCGTCAGGGACTTTCGGCAATGGTGCAACTGCTTGAGCATTATTTCTCTGAGCAGGGAGCCGGACAGGCGAGATATCGTTTAATGCGGCGGCGAGCCAGCAATGAGCAACGAAGCTGGCGATATCTGGATATCATCAACCGGATGATTGACCGGCCTGGAGGTCGCTCGTATAGGGTTATTTTGCTCGGCCTGTTTGCCACTTTATTGCAGGCAAAAGGTACATTACGGCTGGATAAAGACGCCCGTCCATTATTGCTGATAGAAGATCCAGAAACCCGTTTACACCCTATTATGCTTTCCGTTGCCTGGCATCTACTGAATCTTCTGCCATTGCAACGTATTGCTACAACCAACTCTGGCGAGCTGCTTTCGTTAACACCGGTAGAGCATGTTTGCCGTCTGGTACGTGAATCTTCTCGCGTTGCCGCCTGGCGTCTGGGGCCGAGTGGCTTGAGTACTGAAGATAGCCGACGCATATCCTTTCATATTCGTTTTAATCGTCCGTCATCGCTGTTTGCTCGCTGCTGGTTGCTGGTGGAAGGGGAAACAGAAACCTGGGTTATCAATGAACTGGCGCGCCAGTGTGGACACCATTTCGATGCCGAAGGGATCAAGGTCATTGAATTTGCCCAGTCCGGGCTAAAGCCACTGGTTAAATTTGCCCGGCGAATGGGGATTGAATGGCATGTACTGGTCGATGGCGATGAAGCAGGGAAGAAATATGCCGCTACGGTACGCAGCCTGTTGAATAACGATCGGGAAGCTGAACGAGAACATTTAACGGCGTTACCGGCGCTGGATATGGAACATTTTATGTATCGCCAGGGATTTTCCGATGTGTTCCACCGCGTGGCGCAGATCCCGGAAAATGTGCCGATGAATCTGCGCAAAATTATCTCGAAGGCGATCCATCGCTCTTCCAAACCCGATCTTGCCATTGAAGTGGCAATGGAGGCCGGCCGTCGTGGTGTGGAATCCGTACCGACGCTGCTGAAAAAAATGTTCTCACGCGTGCTGTGGCTGGCGCGCGGTCGGGCAGATTAACCGCGAAACATCGTTGCCATCTGTGGCTGAATGGCGTCGAGCATCTCATAGCGCCGACGGTATTCAGCTCGTTTTTTACTGACGATTTCGGCAACTTCTTTTCGTGCTATCAGTGCCGGAAGGCGGTAATGGCGTTCAGCATCACATACGCCGCCAACCGATTCCCAGAAAGCGTTGTAATCTGCATGGATCTTGCCTTCTTTATCGCGATAACGCAGGCTGCGGTAAATATGCGTTTCATTACTGACGGCAATGATTTGCTCTACCTGTAAACGTTGGGCAAACAGGCAGGCCGCTTCCATCACGAGGCGTTTTGGAAATAGCCCGTGGCAGGCTTTCGTCGCATTCTGAATTTCCTGATGCGGAATTTCCCATTTCGCACCTTGCAGTCCACCAATAAACATCGTTCTTTTCCCTTGATATTCACACAGGGTAAAAGTGATCTCTGCCAGAGGAATACCTTCACTGTTGCGGAACAGGATTGTGCTGTCACCTTCTTTATCCATTGAGATCATCATGGTCAGCTCAAGCGTGAACGGCTCACCATTTTTACCTTCCAGCTTCGCCAGTTGCAGGCCGGGGGTATTCAAATATAAGCTGAATTCTTCTGCCGACATACACGCACGCAGCAATGCATAATGGTAACGTAGCGCCTCGAGTAATTGCTTACGGCTAAGATTGGCGGCAAGGTAAGGGCGATGCAGACGAACAGGCAGTCGCGGCTGGCGTGTTAACAGCGTATTGAGATTAGGCCAGTGGGATAGTTCGTTCATCCATTCAACGCTTAAGCGCGGCATAATCAACGAGCGCAGCAAAAATTTCTGACGAAAGCTACGTCGGTGCCAGAATTTACCTGGTCGACACTGTCCGCGTGCCAGACTAAGAAAAAGAGACAGGCTGCTGAGAGATTCAGATGGCGTAAAGGACCGTTCAGTTAGCTGCGACATATTCATGAAATCAATGGTTATACATGACGCCGATTTCACCATTGCGTATCTTAACCAAACATCAATAGTGTGATTACTAACGTAAATTTTAGGGTTTTGTTGATATTTCGTTGAAGTTGATGACCCGGATTGGCATATGGAGTATTCAGAATATTTATGAAAAATCGGAGAACCGTGAAGAAACGTTACGTTATTGCGCTGGTGATAGTCATCGCCGGGCTGATTGCGTTATGGAGAATTCTCAACGCGCCCGTGCCGACTTATCAGACACTGATTGTTCGCCCCGGTGATTTGCAGCAAAGCGTACTGGCGACCGGAAAGCTGGACGCGCTGCGTAAGGTTGACGTGGGCGCGCAGGTTAGCGGTCAGTTGAAAACGCTGTCGGTGGCGATTGGCGATAAAGTTAAAAAAGATCAGCTTTTAGGGGTTATTGATCCTGAGCAGGCTGAAAACCAGATCAAGGAAGTGGAAGCAACACTGATGGAGCTGCGCGCGCAGCGGCAACAGGCGGAAGCGGAGTTGAAACTGGCGCGGGTGACGTATTCACGTCAACAACGTCTGGCGCAAACGCAGGCGGTTTCACAACAGGATCTCGACACCGCCGCGACGGAGATGGCTGTGAAACAGGCGCAAATCGGCACTATTGACGCGCAAATCAAGCGCAATCAGGCCTCTCTCGACACCGCTAAAACCAATCTTGATTACACCCGCATCGTTGCCCCGATGGCTGGGGAAGTCACGCAAATCACCACTCTGCAAGGTCAGACGGTGATTGCCGCACAACAAGCACCGAACATTCTGACGCTGGCGGATATGAGCACCATGCTGGTAAAAGCGCAGGTTTCTGAAGCGGACGTCATCCACCTGAAGCCGGGGCAAAAAGCCTGGTTTACGGTGCTTGGCGATCCGCTGACGCGCTACGAAGGGCAGATTAAAGACGTGCTACCGACGCCGGAAAAGGTTAACGACGCCATTTTCTACTATGCCCGTTTTGAAGTCCCAAACCCCAATGGTTTGCTGCGACTGGATATGACCGCACAGGTTCATATTCAGCTCACCGATGTGAAAAACGTGCTGACGATCCCTCTGTCAGCGTTAGGCGATCCGGTTGGTGATAATCGTTATAAGGTTAAATTGTTGCGTAATGGTGAAACACGCGAGCGTGAAGTGACGATTGGCGCACGTAACGATACCGATGTTGAGATTGTCAAAGGGCTGGAAGTGGGCGATGAAGTGGTGATTGGTGAGGCCAAGCCAGGAGCTGCGCAATGACGCCTTTGCTCGAATTGAAGGATATTCGCCGCAGCTATCCCGCTGGGGATGAGCAGGTCGAGGTGCTGAAGGGCATCAGCCTTGATATTTATGCCGGTGAGATGGTGGCGATTGTCGGCGCTTCGGGTTCTGGTAAATCGACCCTGATGAATATTCTCGGCTGCCTGGATAAAGCCACCAGCGGCACCTATCGCGTTGCCGGTCAGGATGTTGCCACACTGGACGCCGATGCGCTGGCGCAACTGCGCCGCGAGCATTTTGGCTTTATTTTCCAGCGTTACCATTTGCTTTCGCATTTAACCGCCGAGCAGAACGTTGAAGTACCCGCCGTCTATGCCGGTCTTGAGAGGAAACAGCGACTGCTGCGCGCCCAGGAGTTACTGCAACGACTGGGGCTGGAAGACCGCACAGAATATTACCCTGCGCAGCTTTCCGGTGGTCAGCAACAGCGCGTCAGTATCGCGCGGGCATTGATGAACGGCGGGCAGGTGATCCTTGCCGATGAACCGACCGGCGCACTGGACAGCCATTCTGGCGAAGAGGTCATGGCGATCCTGCATCAGTTACGCGATCGCGGGCACACGGTGATTATTGTCACCCACGATCCGCAGGTCGCTGCTCAGGCCGAGCGGGTGATCGAAATTCGCGACGGCGAAATCGTGCGCAATCCGCCCGCTATTGAAAAGGAGAATGTTGCTGGCGGGACGGAGCCTGTAGTCAAAACGGCGTCTGGCTGGCGGCAGTTTGTCAGCGGTTTTAACGAGGCGCTGACGATGGCGTGGCGGGCGCTGGCAGCGAATAAAATGCGTACTTTACTGACCATGCTGGGGATTATTATCGGTATTGCGTCGGTGGTTTCTATTGTCGTGGTGGGCGACGCCGCCAAACAAATGGTGCTGGCGGATATTCGTTCTATTGGTACGAATACTATTGATGTCTATCCCGGGAAAGATTTTGGCGATGACGATCCGCAATATCAACAGGCGCTGAAATACGACGACTTAATCGCTATTCAAAAACAGCCGTGGGTCGCCTCTGCCACCCCCGCTGTCTCGCAAAACCTGCGCCTGCGTTATAACAATGTTGATGTAGCTGCCAGTGCCAATGGCGTGAGCGGCGATTATTTCAATGTCTATGGCATGACCTTCAGCGAAGGCAACACCTTTAATCAGGAGCAACTTAACGGTCGCGCGCAGGTCGTCGTTCTCGACAGTAATACCCGCCGTCAGCTTTTCCCGCATAAAGCGGATGTGGTTGGCGAGGTGATTCTGGTTGGTAATATGCCAGCGAGGGTCATCGGCGTAGCGGAAGAAAAACAGTCGATGTTTGGTAGTAGTAAAGTGCTGCGCGTGTGGTTGCCTTACAGCACGATGTCCGGGCGAGTTATGGGACAGTCGTGGCTTAACTCAATTACCGTAAGAGTGAAAGAAGGCTTTGACAGCGCCGAGGCGGAACAGCAACTGACGCGTTTGTTGTCGCTGCGTCACGGCAAAAAGGATTTCTTCACCTGGAACATGGACGGCGTCTTGAAAACCGTTGAAAAGACCACACGTACTTTACAACTGTTTCTGACGCTGGTGGCGGTGATTTCGCTGGTGGTTGGAGGCATTGGTGTAATGAACATTATGCTGGTGTCAGTGACCGAGCGAACGCGGGAAATTGGCATTCGCATGGCTGTAGGGGCGCGAGCCAGCGATGTACTGCAACAGTTTCTGATCGAAGCCGTGCTGGTTTGTCTGGTGGGTGGCGCGTTAGGGATCTCTCTTTCGCTGTTAATCGCTTTCACCTTGCAGCTTTTTTTACCCGGCTGGGAAATTGGCTTTTCTCCGTTGGCGCTGCTGCTGGCGTTTCTTTGCTCGACCATTACCGGGATTTTATTCGGCTGGCTGCCTGCGAGAAATGCGGCACGGCTGGATCCAGTGGATGCTCTGGCGCGAGAGTAGTATTTGAGATAAAAATGCCAGCCGATCGGGCTGGCATTTTGCCTGTAGGATGTACACAATGAGACAGAAGAGCTATGCGACTGCCGCTTCTACTTCGACGGGCACAATAACACTGGCATGATTGCCTTTTGGCCCCTGGTGGACATCAAACTGAACGGATTGCCCAGCTTTTAGCGTTCTGTAACCATCCATCTGGATGGTGGAATAATGAGCGAAAATATCTTCGCCGCCGCCTTCAGGGCAGATGAAACCAAACCCTTTGGCATTGTTGAACCACTTAACAGTACCCTTTTCCATGCTTCGACATCCTTCGCAAATCTTATACAAGTAAGATGGAATAAACCGGGGTCAGAGAGGGGGCAGTTCAAAACCTCGCCAACTCTAGAAATACAATTTAGAGAAATAGGGCGAGTCGTCAAGCGTTTGACAGGGGCCAGGGGGTAGGTATGCATCAAAAATTTGAAGCAGTTAACGCTATTGACAGTAATGTGACTGATGTCGCTGATGCCAACGATAGATGATACTTATCTATTATGTGGAGTAGATTGGTCAGGCAAATAAGCTCTTGTCAGCGGCAGAGCGTTCTGCCGATAACCGTAACCGAAGATGATAACTGACAATGGGTAAAACGAACGACTGGCTGGACTTTGATCAACTGGCGGAAGAAAAAGTGCGTGACGCGCTAAAACCGCCATCTATGTATAAAGTGATATTAGTCAATGATGATTACACTCCGATGGAGTTTGTTATTGACGTGTTACAAAAATTCTTTTCTTATGATGTAGAACGTGCAACGCAATTGATGCTCGCTGTTCACTACCAGGGGAAGGCCATTTGCGGAGTCTTTACCGCCGAGGTTGCAGAAACCAAAGTGGCGATGGTGAACAAGTACGCGAGGGAGAACGAGCATCCATTGCTGTGTACGCTGGAAAAAGCCTGAATGCAGGCATAAAAATTGGGGGAGGTGCCTATGCTCAATCAAGAACTGGAACTCAGTTTAAACATGGCTTTCGCCAGAGCGCGCGAGCACCGTCATGAGTTTATGACCGTCGAGCACTTGTTACTGGCATTGCTCAGTAATCCGTCTGCTCGGGAGGCGCTGGAAGCATGTTCCGTGGATCTGGTGGCGCTCCGTCAGGAACTGGAAGCCTTTATTGAACAAACCACACCCGTTCTGCCTGCCAGTGAAGAGGAGCGCGACACACAGCCGACGCTGAGTTTTCAGCGTGTACTGCAACGTGCGGTCTTCCATGTACAGTCCTCCGGTCGCAGTGAGGTTACCGGTGCGAATGTTCTGGTTGCTATCTTTAGCGAACAGGAGTCACAGGCGGCGTATCTGTTGCGCAAACATGAAGTCAGCCGTCTCGATGTGGTGAACTTTATTTCTCATGGCACGCGTAAAGACGAGCCATCTCAGTCTTCTGAACCAGGAAACCAGCCGAGCAGTGAAGAACAAGCTGGTGGGGAGGACCGTATGGAGAATTTCACGACTAACCTGAACCAGCTTGCACGCGTGGGAGGAATCGACCCGCTGATTGGTCGTGAGAAGGAACTGGAGCGCGCCATTCAGGTTCTCTGTCGCCGCCGTAAAAACAACCCGCTGCTGGTCGGGGAGTCTGGCGTCGGTAAAACCGCCATTGCGGAAGGTCTTGCCTGGCGTATTGTTCAGGGCGATGTACCGGAAGTGATGGCTGACTGTACGATTTACTCCCTCGATATCGGTTCTCTGTTAGCGGGCACCAAATATCGCGGCGACTTTGAAAAACGTTTCAAAGCATTGCTTAAACAACTTGAGCAGGATACAAACAGCATCCTGTTTATTGATGAGATCCACACCATCATCGGCGCAGGTGCAGCCTCTGGCGGTCAGGTGGATGCAGCTAACCTGATCAAACCGTTGCTCTCCAGCGGTAAAATTCGCGTAATTGGTTCGACAACCTATCAGGAGTTCAGCAACATTTTCGAGAAAGACCGTGCTTTGGCGCGTCGCTTCCAGAAAATTGATATTACTGAACCGTCGATCGAAGAAACTGTTCAAATCATCAACGGCCTGAAACCGAAGTACGAAGCGCACCACGACGTGCGTTATACCGCGAAAGCAGTGCGTGCGGCGGTAGAGCTGGCGGTGAAATACATAAACGATCGTCATCTGCCGGATAAAGCGATTGATGTTATCGACGAAGCGGGCGCTCGCGCACGCCTGATGCCGGTAAGCAAACGCAAGAAAACCGTTAATGTGGCGGATATTGAGTCCGTGGTGGCCCGTATTGCACGCATTCCAGAGAAGAGTGTTTCTCAGAGTGACCGCGATACGCTGAGAAACCTCGGTGATCGCCTGAAAATGCTGGTCTTCGGTCAGGATAAAGCCATTGAGGCGCTGACTGAAGCCATTAAGATGGCGCGTGCAGGTTTAGGTCACGAACATAAACCGGTCGGTTCGTTCCTGTTTGCCGGCCCTACCGGGGTCGGGAAAACAGAGGTGACGGTACAGCTTTCCAAAGCCCTGGGCATTGAGCTTTTACGCTTTGATATGTCCGAGTATATGGAGCGTCATACCGTCAGCCGCCTGATTGGTGCACCTCCGGGATACGTTGGTTTTGATCAGGGTGGTCTGCTGACCGATGCGGTGATCAAACATCCGCACGCGGTGCTGCTGCTGGACGAAATCGAGAAAGCGCATCCGGACGTATTCAACATTCTGTTGCAGGTGATGGACAACGGCACGCTGACCGATAACAACGGACGCAAGGCAGATTTCCGTAACGTGGTGCTGGTGATGACCACCAACGCCGGGGTACGTGAAACCGAGCGCAAATCTATTGGCCTTATCCACCAGGATAACAGCACCGATGCGATGGAAGAGATCAAGAAGATCTTTACGCCAGAGTTCCGTAACCGTCTCGACAACATTATCTGGTTCGATCATCTGTCAACCGACGTAATCCATCAGGTGGTGGATAAATTCATCGTCGAGTTGCAGGTTCAGCTGGATCAAAAAGGTGTTTCTCTGGAAGTGAGTCAGGAAGCACGTAACTGGCTGGCCGAGAAAGGTTACGACCGGGCAATGGGTGCACGTCCGATGGCTCGCGTCATTCAGGACAACCTGAAAAAACCGCTCGCTAACGAACTGCTGTTTGGCTCGCTGGTGGACGGCGGCCAGGTCACCGTTGCACTGGATAAAGAGAAAAATGAGCTGACCTACGGGTTCCAGAGTGCGCAAAAGCACAAGGCGGAAGCAGCGCATTAATCTGATTGTTAGGTAGGTTGGTGAAGTCCGTAATCTCGAAAGAGGTTACGGACTTTTTGTTTATGGGGTGGAGGAGGTTCAGACCCTTTTTTTAATGATGATGGTAAGTTGTTGATAATTAGTCCTGCGGGAAGGTAAGGATAAAAAAGGGTGGTAGCAGGAAAATGAGATGGTTTTGCTTTATTAACAACGGGCTAAACGTGTAGTATTTGAGTTCACTGCTGTACAGGCAGCTTAGAAAAGTGAGAATCTGGTTATTTTGCGGAGCAATATGTTCACTGCTGTACAGGCAGCTTAGAAATTCACAGGTAACATACTCCACCCGCCCACCATGTTCACTGCCGTACAGGCAGATAAAATGCGAAAAAAAAGCTCGCACTTTCGTACGAGCTCTTCTTTAAATATGGCGGTGAGGGGGGGATTCGAACCCCCGATACGTTGCCGTATACACACTTTCCAGGCGTGCTCCTTCAGCCACTCGGACACCTCACCAAATTGTTTTGCTGCCAAACCTCATGGGTGGCAACGGGGCGCTACTATAGGGAGTTGGAGTAAAACGGTCAAGAAGAATTTTAATGATAATTATTGTTTGCTCATACTGTAAACAACTTGTGCAGTATATCTACATCGAGACAAGTTATGGACTTATACTTCCAAAGTACTTCATACATATCACAAAATAAAAAGGCCGGTTAAACCGACCTTTTATTCGTTCTTTCTCTTCGCCCATCAGGCGGCAAAACAATCAGCGACTACGGAAGACAATGCGGCCTTTGCTCAGGTCGTACGGGGTCAGTTCAACAGTCACTTTGTCGCCCGTCAGGATGCGGATGTAGTTTTTGCGCATTTTACCGGAGATGTGTGCAGTAACCACGTGACCGTTTTCTAACTCTACGCGGAACATGGTGTTAGGCAACGTTTCAAGAACGGTGCCTTGCATTTCAATATTGTCTTCTTTGGCCATCTAATCCTCTGGGGTATCACTACCGTAATTTGAACCGGCAAGATAATGCCGAAGTTCTGTAAATAAGTAAAGATTTGCGCGCTAAATCGCAACAAACAGGTTTGGCACATAACTCCGAAAACACACGGCTAAGCCGCACCAAAAGCGCAACGTATAAGGGAGCGGTGAGATAAACGATGGGCGTTACCTGACGCGAAAAATTCCTTATCGGCAGCGGAGTAATGAGCGTAACCAACTCTGCGACCGCAATTATAACACTCTGGAGAGAAATGTGCCGAAAACATTCATTTCTGAGGCGAAAACAATTGCCGTGGCACCCAGAAGTTATTCGGCAATCGTTCCGGGCGCATTTGATTAAGATAATTGAGGTAATCCCTGCGGGGAATTTCGCAGGCGCCAAGCGAAGCTGTGTGATCATTAAGCACCTGACAGTCGATTAATTTGCCACCGTGATGGATAAATTCTTCGCAGAATACCAGGAGCGCCGTTTTGGACGCATTTTCCATGCGGCTGAACATCGACTCACCACAAAATAACGTTCCCTGCGCTACGCCATATATGCCGCCGACAAGCTCGTCTTCACGCCAGACTTCAATCGAGTGGGCATGACCCAACTCGTGCAGGCGGTAGTAGGCTTCAACCACGTCGCGCGTGATCCAGGTTCCTTCTTCGCGATCGCTGGCACAACCTTCAATAACCTGGCCAAAGGCGTAATTCATTGTGACACGATAGGGCGAGCGTTTATGAAAGCGTTTCATACTGCGACTAATATGCAGTGATTCTGGCCATAATACCGCGCGCGGATCGGGCGACCACCACAGAATGGGGTCGCCAGGAGAAAACCACGGAAAAATACCGCGTTGATAAGCCATTAACAGACGCGCAGGGCTTAGATCGCCCCCCAGCGCCAGCAAGCCGTTAGGCTCACGTAATGCGCCTTCCGGGGAAGGGAAGGCTATTGAATGGCGAGAAAGCTGAACCAGGCGCATGACCGCAAAACTCCACTACGCAAGTCGGATCGTTCAATAATAGCTCACAAACCCTGCTTAAACTGGTAATAACGCCCCTGTCTGGCAAGCAGTTCTGCGTGAGTACCTTGCTCAATAATTTGTCCGTTGTCCATCACAATTATTTGCTGGAAACGAGAGAGACCGCGAAGTCGATGGGTGACCATTAACACCGTTTTCTCACGCATCATTTCTGCAAGTAATTCAAGGATCTGGCTTTCAGTTGTGGCATCTAAGCCTTCAGTTGGTTCGTCCAGCAATACCAGCGGCGCATCGTGTAATAGCGCACGGGCGATAGCCAGACGGCGCAGTTCGCCACCGGAGAGTTGGCGTCCACCTTCACCCAGCCAACTGTTGAGTCCTGCGTCTTCAAGCAGCTTCTCCAGACCGACGCGGCGCAAGATCTCCGCCAGAACCTCATCACTGCTGCCTGGTGCTGCAAGTAACAGATTATCTCGCAGCGTGGCGCTAAACAGATGTACACGCTGTGGCACAACGCTGATGGTCTGGCGCAGAGTCGCTTCATTCAGGCTGGCTATAGAGCTACCGTTAAGCAAAATCTCGCCCTGTTGTGGGTCCCATGCGCGAGTCAGCAGTTGTAACAGTGTTGATTTACCGCATCCCGTTCGACCGAGAATCGCAATATGTTCTCCGGCGTTTGCCTGAAGGGAAATCCCTTTAAGAGCTTGCTGTGATTGCTCAGGATAAGTGAACTGAACATCACGTAACGTCACGGAAACCTGATCGGCAACATGGGTTTGGGTATCAGGGAAGGTGACTTCCGGTTTTTGATCCGTTAAGTCAGTGATCCGTACTGCAGAGGCAATGACTTGCCCCAGATGCTGAAATGCACCTGTCACCGGCGCCAGAGCCTCAAACGCAGCTAACGCACAGAAGACAAACAGGGCAATTAACGCGCCGGGTTGAGGATTGCCACCAACGCCGCCAGACGCCATCCACAGCATCAGGATCACCGCTAACGCGCCAATGAGCAGCATTATCGCTTGCGATAAAGCGGTTAGTTCAGATTGACGGCGTTGCGCTTCCAGCCACTGAATTTCAGTATTCTCTAACTGCGTACGATAACGATCGCTGGCACCAAAAATGGTCAGTTCAGCTTGCCCTTGCAGCCAGGCTGTCAGTTGCTGGCGATACTGCCCGCGAAGATGAGTCAGATTATGCCCTGTGCTTTTACCAGCACGATAAAATAGCGGAGGCATCAGGAACAACGTCAGCAACATAATGCCGCCCAGCGTGAAGGCGAGGGTGAAATCGAGGAAGCTTAACCCAATTGTCACCACCATAATCACCACAAAAGCGCCCACCAGCGGTGAGATAACGCGCAAATAAAGATGATCGAGCGTATCAACATCCGCCACGACGCGGTTGAGCAATTCGCCCTGACGATAGCGCGCCAGCCCGGCAGGGGAGAGCGGCAAAAGTTTACTGAAGGTGTAAATGCGCAGATGCTGCAATACGCGGAAAGTCGCGTCATGACTCACCAGACGTTCAAAATAACGCCCTGCGGTACGGGTGATTGCCGCGCCACGCACCCCTGCGGCGGGGAGCATATAGTTGAAGCTGTACAGTCCTGCAACGCCCGCAACCGCTGAGGCGGAGAGGAACCAGCCGGAAAGCGTCAACAGACCGATACTGGCGAGCAGAGTAATAATCGCCAGCACAATACCAAGGCTTAACATCCATTTATGACGTTTATACAGAGCCAGATAGGGTAGCAAAGCGCGCATTTAAATCTCCTCCTGACGATGAGCCAGCAATGTAGCGAAAGGACCGTTAGCCACGCTTAATTCCGCGTAACGTCCTTGCTCAATAATCTGACCATCCTGCATTACCCATATGGCGTCCCAGTCAGCAAGATCTTCTAACTGGTGGGTGACCATTAACGTAGTCTGGCGCAAAGAGGCGGCATTCAGCGCCTCCATCACTCGCTGTTCACTGTGTGCATCCAGGCTGGCAGCGGGTTCATCCAACAGTAATAGCGAACAGGGATGCAGTAATGCGCGAGCCACCGCCACGCGTTGCGCCTGCCCCACGGAAAGGCGGGCAGCCTGGTCGCCAACAGGCGTATCAACTCCTTGTGGCAGGAGCGGTAGAAACTCACTGACCCAGGCGTTATCCAGTGCTGTTTGTAACTCTTGTTCGCTGGCATCAGGTCGCGCCAGTAGCACATTGTCCCGTAGTGTTGCTGCTGGTAATTGTGGATTTTGCCCAACCCAGGAGAGATGTTTACGCCACGATTCCGGTGATAAATCACGTAATTCTATCCCGTTGACCCGTAGTGATCCCTGATATGAGAGAAAACCGGAAAGCGCATTAAGCAGTGAACTTTTACCTGAACCGCTACGACCAACCAACACCGCACGTTGACCTGCTGGCAAAGTAAAGTTCAGCGGTCCGGCCAGCGTTTTACCTTCCGGCGATGTGATAAACAGATCCTCGGCCTCAATGGTCACCGGATCGGTCGATGTTAATTCCGTCTCACCACGCTGCGGATGGGCGAGCGGGGTTTCCATAAACGTTTTCAGACTGTCCGCCGCGCCAACAGCCTGGGCTTTAGCATGATAAAACGTACCGAGATCGCGCAATGGCTGGAAAAACTCCGGCGCAAGTATCAGCGCCAGAAAACCCGCAGCCAGCGTCACGCCAGTATCATAGTGACCAAAATCCAGCTCGCCGAGATAGGAAAAACCAAAGTACACCGCCACAAGGGCAATCGACAGCGAGGTAAAGAACTCCAGTATGCCGGAGGATAAAAATGCCAGCCGCAGCACTTCCATTGTCCGTTGACGGAAATCTTCCGAAGCAGAACGAATGCTTTCAATTTCAGCTTCACCACGACCAAAAATACGCAGCGTTTCCATGCCGCGCAGGCGATCGAGGAAATGCCCACTTAAGCGAGCAAGTGCGAGAAAGTTACGTCGGTTTGCATCGGCGGCGCCCATTCCAACTAACGCCATAAACAACGGTATTAACGGCGCAGTGCCCAGCAGAATAAGCGCCGCAGCCCAGTTAGAAGGGAATATTGCTACCACAATCAGCAGCGGCACCGACACTGCCAGCGCCATTTGTGGCAGGTAGCGAGCATAGTAATCATGCATATCGTCAATTTGCTCGAGTACCAGCGTCGCCCAACTCCCCGCTGGTTTGCCCTGAATCCACGCTGGTCCTGCTTGCTGCAAACGGTCGAGAACCTGGCGGCGGATGGCAAAACGGATATGCTGCCCGGCGTGATAACCCACCCGTTCGCGCAACCAGACCACCCATGCGCGCAACACAAAGGTCAGCACCAGTAAAGTAAAGGGCAGAAGCAGGGCTTCGCGGGGGATGTTCTCCATAATCATGTGCTGCAGAATACGCGCCATGAACCAGGCCTGGGCAATTATCAATATGCCACTTACAAAGCCCAACAGACGAGAAATATTCAGCCACCGTTGGGAGATGACGCTTTGCTGTTTTAACCAGCGGGTTAACTCTTTTTGACGGGATTTATTCATTGCACGCTTAGCAGGTGAGTTATCAGAATTTTTTGCAGGGCAATGTTACAACGGAGGAATAATAAAGGCGACCCATAGTCGCATGGTGTCGCCTTCTTTACTTTTGTTACTGATTTGTAAAATTATTTTGCGTCAGCTAAACCGTCGAGGTAGCGTTCAGCATCCAGTGCCGCCATGCAGCCTGTACCGGCGGAAGTAATGGCCTGGCGATAAATATGATCCATCACATCACCTGCGGCAAAGACGCCCGGAATGCTGGTCTGGGTGGCATTACCATGAATACCCGATTGTACTTTGATGTAGCCGTTTTCCAGTTCCAGTTGCCCTTCGAAAATGGCAGTATTCGGGCTGTGACCGATGGCAACAAACAGACCGGCAACGTCGAGTGACTCGATGTTATCGCTGTTTTGCGTATCACGAAGACGAACGCCAGTGACACCCATCTGATCGCCGGTCACTTCTTCCAGCGTACGGTTGGTGTGCAGAATGATGTTGCCGTTCTCCACTTTATCCATCAGACGCTTAATCAGAATTTTTTCTGCGCGGAAAGTATCGCGGCGGTGAATCAGGTGTACTTCAGAAGCAATGTTAGAGAGATACAATGCCTCTTCAACAGCGGTATTACCGCCGCCGATAACCGCAACCTTCTGATTACGGTAGAAGAATCCATCGCAGGTCGCACAGGCGGAAACCCCACGTCCTTTAAAGGCTTCTTCAGAGGGCAGGCCGAGATAGCGAGCAGAAGCTCCAGTAGCAATAATCAGCGCATCGCAGGTGTACTCGCCGCTGTCGCCAGACAGACGGAACGGACGATTCTGCAAATCCACTTTGTTGATGTGATCAAAGATGATTTCAGTTTCAAATTTGGTGGCATGTTCATGCATGCGTTCCATTAATAACGGACCGGTCAGATCGTTTGGATCGCCTGGCCAGTTTTCCACTTCCGTGGTGGTGGTCAGTTGGCCGCCTTTTTCCATGCCGGTAATCAGCACGGGTTGCAGGTTGGCGCGCGCCGCGTAGACAGCAGCGGTATAGCCCGCCGGGCCTGAACCCAGGATAAGCAGTTTACTGTGTTTGGTCGTGCCCATGAGATCCCCATAGTTGTTGGCAGACAATGGGCAGGATTGTAGGGAATTTACAGACGTAAAAAAAGAGTATGACGATTTTGTTAACGATTTGTGCAATCGTCAGAAGCGATAAGCATGTCAAATTCTTCTGTCATTATCACGCCTGCTACTTAATTTTTCCGGTTTATAAGCCGATTAAATGATGATTAAACGCGACTGTTAATGAATAACTGGCATGTTGTACTAAAAAACGATGTTTTGCTTTGACAATCACCTGGTGTTTTGCGAAAACATTCGAGGAAGAAAAAAACAGTATTCTTATATGCGCATAATCATGCATGTAAATACCATGTTTACCGTGCTAGTGAAATCTACGCATGGCGTGGACAGACGCCATTCGTGATGTCGATAGCAGCCTCCAGGCAACGGTCTTCTCACCGTAGACCCAGGCATTGCGCGCCGTGAATCTTAATGATTTCGGTCTATCGTGACGGGTAGCGACTCTGAACAGTGATGTTTTCAGGGTCAGACAGGAGTAGGGAAGGAATACAGAGAGACAATAATAATGGTAGATAGCAAGAAGCGCCCTGGCAAAGATCTCGACCGTATCGATCGTAACATTCTTAATGAGTTGCAAAAGGATGGGCGTATTTCTAACGTCGAGCTTTCTAAACGTGTGGGACTTTCCCCAACGCCGTGCCTTGAGCGTGTGCGTCGGCTGGAAAGACAAGGGTTTATCCAGGGCTATACGGCACTGCTGAACCCGCATTATCTGGATGCATCACTTCTGGTATTCGTTGAGATTACTCTGAATCGTGGTGCTCCGGATGTGTTTGAACAATTCAATACCGCTGTACAAAAACTTGAAGAAATTCAGGAGTGTCATTTAGTATCTGGTGATTTCGACTACCTGTTGAAAACACGCGTGCCGGATATGTCAGCTTATCGTAAGCTGCTGGGGGAAACTCTGCTGCGTCTGCCTGGCGTCAATGACACTCGGACATACGTTGTTATGGAAGAAGTCAAGCAGAGTAATCGTCTGGTTATTAAGACGCGCTAACACGGAACAGGTGCAAAATCGGCGTATTTTGATTACACTCCTGTTAATCCATACAGCAACAGTACTGGGGTAACCTGGTACTGTTGTCCGTTTTAGCATCGGGCAGGAAAAGCCTGTAACCTGGAGAGCCTTTCTTGAGCCAGGAATACACTGAAGACAAAGAAGTCACATTGACAAAGTTAAGCAGCGGGCGCCGACTTCTGGAGGCGTTGCTGATTCTTATTGTCCTGTTTGCCGTCTGGTTGATGGCAGCTTTATTGAGTTTTAACCCTTCGGATCCTAGCTGGTCGCAAACGGCCTGGCATGAGCCTATCCATAATTTAGGTGGGGCTCCTGGTGCGTGGCTGGCCGATACCCTGTTCTTCATTTTTGGCGTGATGGCTTACACCATCCCCGTCATCATTGTCGGTGGCTGTTGGTTTGCGTGGCGTCATCAGGCCAGCGACGAATACATTGATTATTTTGCCGTTTCGTTACGTATTATTGGCGTGCTGGCGCTCATCCTTACCTCCTGTGGTCTGGCAGCCATTAACGCCGACGATATCTGGTATTTTGCCTCTGGTGGCGTAATCGGTAGTTTATTAAGCACCACGTTGCAGCCTCTGCTACACAGCAGTGGGGGAACTATTGCGCTGCTTTGCGTCTGGGCAGCTGGCCTGACGCTGTTTACCGGTTGGTCCTGGGTGACTATTGCCGAAAAACTGGGCGGCTGGATTTTAAACATTCTCACCTTCGCCAGTAATCGCACCCGTCGCGATGATACCTGGGTCGATGAAGATGAGTATGAAGACGACGAAGAGTACGAAGATGAAAACCACGGCAAACAGCATGAATCACGCCGTGCCCGTATTCTTCGCGGCGCGCTAGCGCGTCGTAAACGCCTGGCGGAAAAATTCATTAATCCGATGGGGCGGCAAACAGACGCTGCGTTATTTTCCGGCAAGCGGATGGATGATGAAGACGATGTTACCTACACTGCGCGCGGCGTAGCAGCCGATCCTGATGACGTCCTGTTTTCGGGCAATCGTGCAACGCAGCCAGAGTATGACGAATACGATCCTTTATTAAATGGTGCGCCGATTACCGAGCCTGTCGCTGCCGCAGCGGCTGCAACCACGGCGACGCAAAGCTGGGCCGCGCCGGTTGAACCTGTTACTCAGACGCCGCCTGTTGCCTCTGTTGATGTTCCACCTGCGCAACCTACTGTTGCCTGGCAGCCTGTACCGGAGCCGCAAACGGGCGAGCCGGTTATTGTTCCTGCAGCGGAAGGTTACCCACAGCAGCCACAATATTCGCAGCCTGCGGTGCAATATAATGAGCCGCTGCAACAGCCTGTACCGCCACAGCAGTCGTACTATACGCCTGCAGCGGAACAACCGGTTCAGCAACCTTACTACGCCCCTGAACAAGCTGTTCAGCAACCATCTTACGCGCCTGCTGCGGAACAACCTGTTCAACAGCCGTATTATGCCCCTGCACCAGAACAGCCGGTGGCTGGTAACGCCTGGCAAGCCGAAGAGCAGCAATCCGCTTTTGCTCCACAGTCTACAAACCAGACGGAGCAAACTTACCAGCAGCCAGCCGTTCAGGAGCCGTTGTACCAACAGCCGCAACCTGTTGAACAGCAGCCTGTCGCGACACCTGAGCCTGTTGTAGAAGAGACAAAGCCTGCGCGTCCGCCGCTTTACTATTTTGAAGAAGTGGAAGAGAAGCGTGCCCGTGAACGTGAACAACTTGCGGCATGGTATCAACCGATTCCTGAACCGGTTAAAGAACCAGAACCGATCAAATCTTCGCTGAAAGCAACTTCTGTTGCAGCAGTACCTCCAGTAGAAGCCGCTGCCGCTGTTTCACCGCTGGCATCGGGCGTGAAAAAAGCGACCCTGGCGACGGGAGCCGCAGCGACGGTTGCTGCGCCTGTTTTCAGCCTGGCAAATAGCGGTGCGCCGCGTCCGCAAGTGAAAGAGGGCATTGGCCCGCAGTTACCTCGACCGAAGCGTATCCGCGTACCAACACGTCGTGAACTGGCGTCATATGGCATTAAGCTGCCCTCACAGCGTGCAGCGGAAGAGAAGGCTCGTGAAGCCCAGCGCAACCAGTACGATGCTGGCGGGCAGTATAACGATGATGAAATCGATGCGATGCAGCAGGATGAACTGGCTCGTCAGTTCGCCCAGACGCAGCAGCAACGCTATGGCGAGCAATATCAACATGATGTGCCAGTGAACGTGGAAGATGCAGATGCTGCGGCAGAGGCTGAGCTGGCTCGTCAGTTTGCCCAGACTCAGCAGCAGCGTTATTCCGGTGAACAACCGGCTGGGGCGAATCCGTTCTCGCTGGATGATTTCGAATTTTCACCGATGAAAGCGTTAGTGGATGATGGTCCACACGAACCGCTGTTTACGCCAATTGTTGAACCTGTTCAGCAGCCGCAGCAACCGGTAGCGCCACAGCCGCAATATCAGCAGCCGCAACAACCGGTAGCGCCACAGCCGCAGTATCAACAGCCGCAACAACCGGTAGCACCGCAGCAGCACTATCAACAGCCGCAACAACCGGTAGCGCCACAGCAGCAATATCAGCAGCCGCAGCAACCGGTAGCGCCGCAGCCGCAGGATACCCTGCTTCATCCGCTGTTAATGCGCAATGGCGACAGTCGTCCACTACACAAACCGACGACGCCGCTGCCTTCTCTGGATTTGCTGACGCCGCCGCCGAGCGAAGTGGAACCCGTAGATACCTTTGCGCTTGAGCAAATGGCGCGTCTGGTAGAGGCGCGTCTGGCTGATTTCCGCATTAAAGCCGATGTCGTCAATTATTCTCCGGGGCCAGTTATCACCCGCTTTGAGCTGAATCTGGCACCGGGCGTAAAAGCGGCGCGTATTTCTAATTTGTCACGTGACCTCGCTCGTTCGCTATCAACCGTGGCGGTTCGTGTCGTTGAAGTTATTCCGGGTAAACCTTACGTAGGTCTGGAGTTACCCAACAAAAAACGCCAAACCGTTTACCTGCGCGAAGTGCTGGACAACGCTAAGTTCCGCGATAACCCATCGCCATTAACGATAGTGCTGGGTAAAGATATCGCTGGCGATCCGGTCGTTGCCGATCTGGCAAAAATGCCGCATTTGTTGGTTGCGGGTACTACCGGCTCCGGTAAGTCAGTCGGTGTGAACGCCATGATCCTGAGTATGCTCTATAAAGCGCAGCCGGAAGATGTGCGTTTCATCATGATCGACCCGAAAATGCTGGAGCTTTCGGTATATGAAGGTATTCCGCATCTGCTAACGGAAGTCGTGACCGACATGAAAGATGCTGCCAACGCTTTACGCTGGTGCGTCAACGAAATGGAGCGTCGTTATAAACTGATGTCTGCGCTGGGTGTGCGTAACCTGGCGGGTTATAACGAAAAAATTGCTGAAGCTGACCGTATGATGCGCCCAATACCAGATCCGTACTGGAAACCGGGCGACAGTATGGATGCTCAGCATCCGGTGCTGAAAAAAGAGCCTTATATTGTTGTTCTGGTGGATGAATTTGCCGACCTGATGATGACGGTGGGTAAAAAAGTGGAAGAGCTGATTGCACGTCTGGCGCAAAAAGCCCGTGCCGCAGGTATCCACCTCGTACTGGCAACGCAACGTCCATCAGTTGATGTTATTACAGGTCTGATTAAAGCGAATATTCCGACCCGTATCGCCTTTACGGTATCCAGTAAAATTGACTCACGAACCATTCTCGATCAGGCTGGTGCCGAATCGTTACTGGGCATGGGGGATATGCTCTACTCCGGGCCGAACTCCACCATGCCGGTACGTGTTCATGGTGCCTTTGTTCGGGATCAGGAAGTTCATGCCGTGGTGCAGGACTGGAAAGCGCGTGGTCGCCCACAGTATGTTGATGGCATCACCTCCGACAGTGAAAGCGAAGGTGGCGCGGGCGGTTTCGATGGCGCTGAAGAACTGGATCCGTTGTTCGATCAGGCGGTGCAGTTTGTCACTGAAAAACGCAAAGCGTCAATTTCAGGCGTACAGCGTCAGTTCCGCATTGGTTATAACCGTGCGGCGCGTATTATCGAACAGATGGAAGCGCAGGGGATCGTCAGCGAACAGGGGCACAACGGTAATCGTGAAGTGCTGGCCCCACCGCCGTTTGACTAATGGATGTGTAGGCCGGATAAGACGCAATAGCGTCGCATTCGGCACTCTATCAACTGAAAATTCAGTATTTTCTTCTTTCCTCAAGCTGATTATTAGCCTGGAATAGAGTAGAGGGAACTCCCGTTTGGGAGTGACGTAATTTGAGGAACAATGATGAAAAAAATTGCCATCACCTGTGCATTACTCTCAAGTTTAGTGGCGTCCAGTGTTTGGGCTGATGCCGCAAGCGATCTGAAAAGCCGCCTGGATAAAGTCAGCAGCTTCCACGCCAGCTTCACGCAAAAAGTGACTGACGGTAGCGGTGCGGCGGTGCAGGAAGGTCAGGGCGATCTGTGGGTGAAACGTCCTAACTTATTCAACTGGCATATGACTCAACCTGATGAAAGCATCCTGGTTTCTGACGGTAAAACACTGTGGTTTTATAACCCGTTCGTTGAGCAGGCTACGGCAACCTGGCTGAAAGATGCTACCGGTAATACGCCGTTTATGCTGATTGCCCGCAACCAGTCCAGTGACTGGCAGCAGTACAATATCAAACAGAATGGTGATGACTTTATCCTCACGCCGAAAGCCAGCAATGGCAACCTGAAGCAGTTCACCATCAACGTGGGGCGTGACGGCACAATCCATCAGTTTAGCGCGGTGGAGCAGGACGATCAGCGCAGCAGTTATCAACTGAAATCCCAGCAAAATGGCGTTGTGGATGCAGCGAAATTTACCTTCACCCCGCCGCAAGGCGTAACGGTAGATGACCAACGTAAGTAGAGGCACCTGAGTGAGCAATCTGTCGCTCGATTTTTCGGATAATACTTTTCAACCTCTGGCCGCGCGTATGCGGCCAGAAAATTTAGCACAGTATATCGGTCAGCAACATTTGCTGGCTGCGGGGAAGCCGTTGCCGCGCGCTATCGAAGCCGGGCACCTGCATTCAATGATCCTCTGGGGGCCGCCGGGTACGGGTAAAACGACCCTTGCTGAAGTGATCGCCCGCTACGCAAACGCTGATGTGGAACGTATTTCTGCCGTTACTTCTGGTGTGAAAGAGATTCGCGAGGCGATCGAGCGCGCGCGGCAGAACCGCAACGCCGGACGCCGCACCATTCTGTTTGTTGACGAAGTACATCGCTTCAACAAGAGCCAGCAGGATGCGTTTCTACCGCATATTGAAGATGGCACCATCACTTTCATTGGCGCGACGACTGAAAACCCCTCGTTTGAGCTTAATTCGGCGCTGCTTTCACGTGCCCGCGTCTATCTGCTGAAATCATTGACGACCGAGGATATTGAGCGAGTACTTACTCAGGCGATGGAAGACAAAACGCGCGGCTATGGCGGGCAGGATATTGTTCTGCCAGATGAAACACGCCGTGCGATTGCTGAACTGGTGAATGGTGACGCGCGTCGGGCGTTAAATACGCTGGAAATGATGGCGGATATGGCCGAAGTCGATGGCAGTGGCAAACGTGTCCTGAAGCCCGAATTACTGACGGAAATCGCCGGTGAGCGTAGCGCCCGCTTCGATAACAAAGGCGATCGCTTTTACGATCTGATTTCCGCACTGCATAAATCTGTGCGTGGCAGCGCACCTGATGCGGCGTTGTACTGGTATGCGCGAATTATTACTGCTGGTGGTGATCCGTTATATGTCGCGCGTCGCTGTCTGGCGATAGCGTCGGAAGACGTCGGCAATGCTGACCCACGTGCGATGCAGGTAGCGATTGCTGCATGGGATTGCTTTACCCGTGTTGGTCCGGCAGAAGGCGAACGCGCCATTGCCCAGGCGATTGTTTACCTGGCCTGCGCACCGAAAAGCAACGCTGTGTATACGGCGTTTAAAGCCGCGCTGGCCGATGCTCGCGAACGTCCGGATTATGACGTGCCGGTTCATTTGCGTAATGCGCCGACGAAATTAATGAAGGAAATGGGCTACGGGCAGGAATATCGTTACGCTCATGATGAAGCAAACGCTTATGCGGCCGGTGAGGTTTACTTCCCACCGGAAATAGCACAAACACGCTATTATTTCCCGACAAACAGGGGGCTGGAAGGCAAGATTGGCGAAAAGCTCGCCTGGCTGGCTGAACAGGATCAAAATAGCCCCATAAAACGCTACCGTTAATGTTATCGTTGCGGTAATGTTGTTACTGTATCCCTGTGGTCGCAGGCTGTGGCCACATCTCCCATTTAATTCGATAAGCACAGGATAAGCATGCTCGATCCCAATCTGCTGCGTAATGAGCCAGACGCAGTCGCTGAAAAACTGGCACGCCGGGGCTTTAAGCTGGATGTAGATAAGCTGGGCGCTCTTGAAGAGCGTCGTAAAGTATTGCAGGTCAAAACGGAAAACCTGCAAGCGGAGCGTAACTCCCGATCGAAATCCATTGGCCAGGCGAAAGCGCGCGGGGAAGATATCGAGCCTTTACGTCTGGAAGTGAACAAACTGGGCGAAGAGCTGGATGCAGCAAAAGCCGAGCTGGATGCTTTACAGGCTGAAATTCGCGATATCGCGCTGACAATCCCTAACCTGCCTGCAGATGAAGTGCCGGTGGGTAAAGACGAAAATGACAACGTTGAAGTCAGCCGCTGGGGCACCCCGCGTGAGTTTGACTTTGAAGTTCGTGACCACGTGACGCTGGGTGAAATGCACTCTGGCCTCGACTTTGCAGCAGCGGTTAAGCTGACCGGTTCGCGCTTTGTGGTGATGAAAGGGCAGATCGCACGTATGCACCGCGCATTGTCGCAGTTTATGCTGGATCTGCATACCGAGCAGCATGGCTATAGTGAAAACTATGTCCCGTATCTGGTTAACCAGGATACGCTTTACGGTACAGGTCAGTTGCCGAAATTTGCTGGCGACCTGTTCCATACCCGTCCGCTGGAAGAAGAAGCAGACACCAGTAACTACGCGCTGATCCCAACGGCAGAAGTTCCGCTGACCAACCTGGTTCGCGGTGAAATCATTGATGAAGATGACCTGCCGATTAAGATGACCGCCCATACGCCATGCTTCCGTTCTGAAGCCGGTTCTTATGGTCGTGATACCCGTGGTCTGATCCGTATGCACCAGTTCGACAAAGTTGAAATGGTTCAGATCGTGCGCCCGGAAGACTCTATGGCGGCGCTGGAAGAGATGACCGGTCATGCAGAAAAAGTCCTGCAACTGCTGGGTCTGCCGTACCGTAAAATCATCCTTTGCACTGGTGACATGGGCTTTGGCGCGTGCAAAACTTACGACCTGGAAGTATGGATCCCGGCGCAGAACACCTACCGCGAAATTTCTTCCTGCTCTAACGTCTGGGATTTCCAGGCGCGTCGTATGCAGGCACGCTGCCGCAGCAAGTCTGACAAGAAAACCCGTCTGGTTCATACCCTGAACGGTTCCGGGCTGGCTGTTGGTCGCACGCTGGTTGCGGTAATGGAAAACTATCAGCAGGCCGATGGTCGTATTGAAGTACCAGAAGTTTTGCGTCCATATATGAACGGACTGGAATATATTGGCTAATACCCAATTTTTCTGAATCTAAAAAGCGCCTGTGGGCGCTTTTTTTGTCTCCCTTTGATACCAAACAATAATTACTCGTTACTTAAGCGCAATACTACTTACGAGTGAAAATCTACCTATCCCGTTGATTTTCAAATCATTCGATGTATACAAACCTATATAGCGCCAGCTATAAAAATAATTACACAATACGGTTTGTTACTGGAATTAATCGTGAGCAAGCTTGAGTGAGCCATTATGAAAACGAAAATCCCTGATGCGGTATTGGCTGCTGAGGTGAGTCGCCGTGGTTTGGTTAAAACGACAGCGATCGGTGGCCTGGCGATGGCCAGCAGTGCATTAACATTACCTTTTAGTCGAATAGCGCACGCTGTCGATAACGCCATTGCGGCAAATTCTGACGAGAAGGTTATCTGGAGCGCATGTACAGTTAACTGCGGTAGCCGCTGCCCACTGCGAATGCATGTTGTGGACGGTGAAATCAAATACGTCGAAACGGATAATACCGGTGATGACAATTACGACGGTCTGCATCAGGTACGCGCCTGTTTGCGTGGACGTTCCATGCGTCGCCGCGTTTATAACCCAGACCGCCTGAAATATCCGATGAAACGCGTCGGGGCGCGTGGTGAAGGCAAATTCGAGCGTATTAGCTGGGAAGAAGCCTACGACATTATCGCGACCAATATGCAGCGCCTGATTAAAGAGTACGGTAACGAATCCATCTATCTGAACTATGGTACAGGTACGCTGGGCGGCACCATGACCCGTTCCTGGCCACCGGGAAATACCCTGGTCGCACGCCTGATGAACTGCTGCGGCGGTTATCTGAACCATTATGGTGATTATTCCTCCGCGCAAATTGCAGAAGGTCTGAACTATACCTATGGCGGCTGGGCGGATGGTAACAGCCCGTCAGATATCGAAAACAGTAAGCTGGTGGTGCTGTTTGGTAATAACCCGGGCGAAACGCGAATGAGCGGCGGCGGGGTAACTTATTACCTTGAACAGGCACGTCAGAAATCAAATGCACGCATGATCATCATCGATCCGCGCTATACCGACACCGGTGCCGGGCGTGAAGATGAGTGGATCCCAATTCGTCCGGGAACAGATGCCGCACTGGTTAACGGTCTGGCGTACGTCATGATCACCGAAAATCTGGTTGATCAGGAATTCCTCGATAAATATTGCGTTGGCTACGACGAGAAAACCCTGCCAGCCAGTGCGCCGAAAAATGGCCACTACAAAGCTTATATTCTGGGTGAAGGGGCAGACGGCGTTGCCAAAACGCCGGAATGGGCATCGCAAATCACCGGTGTTCCGGCAGACAAAATCATCAAACTGGCTCGTGAAATCGGCAGTACCAAACCGGCGTTTATCAGCCAGGGGTGGGGGCCGCAGCGTCACGCTAATGGTGAAATCGCAACCCGTGCTATCTCGATGCTGGCGATTCTGACCGGTAACGTTGGTATCAATGGAGGGAACAGTGGCGCGCGTGAAGGTTCATACAGCTTACCGTTTGTCCGTATGCCGACTCTCGAAAACCCGATCCAGACCAGCATCTCCATGTTTATGTGGACCGATGCCATTGAACGAGGCCCGGAAATGACGGCGCTGCGTGATGGGGTTCGCGGGAAAGATAAGCTGGATGTGCCGATCAAGATGATCTGGAACTATGCCGGTAACTGCCTGATTAACCAGCATTCAGAAATTAACCGCACCCATGAAATCCTTCAGGATGATAAGAAGTGCGAGCTGATTGTGGTTATCGACTGCCACATGACATCATCCGCGAAATACGCTGATATCCTGCTGCCGGACTGCACCGCTTCCGAACAGATGGACTTTGCGCTGGATGCATCCTGCGGGAATATGTCTTATGTGATTTTCAACGACCAGGTGATTAAACCGCGCTTTGAATGTAAGACCATCTATGAGATGACCAGCGAACTGGCAAAACGTCTTGGCGTTGAGCAACAGTTTACTGAAGGTCGTACTCAGGAAGAGTGGATGCGCCATCTGTATGCCCAGTCGCGGGAAGCGATTCCTGAACTGCCTACTTTTGAAGAGTTCCGCCAGCAGGGGATCTTTAAAAAGCGCGACCCACAAGGGCATCACGTTGCTTATAAAGCCTTCCGTGAAGATCCGCAGGCTAATCCACTGACCACGCCATCAGGCAAAATTGAGATCTATTCCCAGGCGCTGGCTGACATTGCCGCTACCTGGGAATTGCCGGAAGGCGACGTGATCGATCCACTGCCGATCTACACGCCAGGTTTTGAAAGTTATCAGGATCCGCTGAACAAACAGTATCCGCTGCAACTTACAGGTTTCCACTATAAATCTCGTGTTCACTCCACCTACGGCAACGTAGACGTGCTGAAAGCGGCTTGCCGCCAGGAAATGTGGATCAACCCGCTTGATGCGCAAAAACGTGGTATCAGCAACGGCGATAAGGTCAGGATCTTTAACGGTCGTGGTGAAGTTCATATTGAGGCGAAAGTGACGCCACGAATGATGCCGGGCGTGGTCGCACTGGGCGAAGGCGCCTGGTATGACCCGGATGCAAAACGTGTCGATAAGGGCGGTTGTATCAACGTACTGACCACTCAACGTCCGTCTCCTCTCGCCAAGGGGAATCCGTCGCATACAAACCTTGTTCAGGTTGAAAAGGTGTAAGGAGTAACCGATGACAACCCAGTATGGATTTTTTATTGATTCCAGCCGTTGCACCGGTTGCAAAACCTGCGAACTGGCTTGTAAAGACTACAAAGATTTGACGCCTGAAGTCAGCTTCCGCCGCATTTATGAATATGCTGGTGGCGACTGGCAGGAGGATAACGGTGTCTGGCATCAGAACGTATTTGCCTACTATCTCTCGATTTCGTGCAATCACTGCGAAGATCCGGCGTGTACCAAAGTCTGCCCGAGCGGTGCGATGCATAAACGTGAAGATGGTTTTGTCGTTGTTGATGAAGATGTGTGCATCGGCTGTCGTTACTGCCATATGGCTTGCCCGTATGGCGCACCGCAGTATAACGAAACCAAAGGGCATATGACCAAATGCGATGGTTGCTATGACCGTGTCGCGGAAGGTAAAAAGCCGATCTGCGTTGAATCTTGTCCGCTGCGGGCGCTGGATTTTGGCCCTATCGACGAGCTGCGTAAAAAACATGGTGATCTGGCGGCCGTTGCGCCATTGCCACGAGCGCACTTTACCAAACCGAATATTGTGATCAAACCTAACGCCAACAGCCGCCCAACCGGGGATACCACTGGCTATCTGGCAAATCCGAAGGAGGTGTGAGATGGGAAGTGGATGGCATGAATGGCCGTTGATGATCTTCACGGTCTTCGGGCAGTGCGTCGTGGGCGGTTTTATCGTTCTGGCATTCGCCTTGTTGAAAGGCGAGCTTCGGGCCGATACCCAACAGCGGGTGATTACCTGTATGTTTGGCTTGTGGGTACTGATGGGCATTGGCTTTATCGCCTCAATGCTTCACCTTGGCTCACCTATGCGCGCCTTTAACTCACTCAACCGGGTTGGCTCTTCGGCATTGAGTAATGAAATCGCCAGTGGTTCGATCTTTTTTGCCGTAGGTGGCATCGGCTGGTTGTTGGCAGTGCTGAAAAAACTGTCACCGGCATTACGCACGCTGTGGCTGGTGGTGACGATGATTCTCGGCGTGGTGTTTGTCTGGATGATGGTGCGAGTTTATAACAGCATCGATACCGTACCGACCTGGTACAGCATCTGGACACCGATGGGCTTCTTCCTGACTATGTTTATGGGAGGCCCGCTGCTGGGATATTTGTTACTGCGTCTGGCGGGGGTTAATGGTTGGGTGATGCGTTTACTTCCGGCCATTTCAGTGCTGGCGCTGGTGGTGAGCGGCGTAATGTCTGTGATGCAGGGGGCTGAACTCGCTACGATTCACTCTTCTGTACAACAGGCAGTGGCGTTAGTGCCGGATTACGGTGCGCTGATGGCCTGGCGGATTGTGCTTATCGCCGTGGCACTGTGCTTGTGGATTGTACCGCAGTTAAAAGGTTCTCAGCCTGCTGTATCGCTGCTTTCCGTGTCATTCATCCTGCTTCTGGCTGGTGAGTTAATCGGGCGCGGCGTGTTCTACGGGTTGCATATGACTGTGGGGATGGCCGTTGCCAGCTAAGATGTTTATAACCGGGGTCTCGGCCCCGGTTTTCTTTTATTTCTGTTTCGTTAAGGTGTCATAACTGGTCATCAAATTACGATAATCAGGAATGTGGTTAGAGAACAGCGTCGCCAGACCTTCGATATCGTTGCGCCAGTCACGGTGCAGTTCGCAGGCGACACCAAACCACGTCATCAATTGTGCCCCTGCTTGTGACATACGATCCCATGCCGAATGCCGGGTAATTTCGTTAAAGGTTCCTGACGCGTCAGTCACCACAAAGACATCGAAACCTTCTTCAATCGCCGAAAGCGCCGGGAATGCTACGCAAACTTCGGTGACCACTCCGGCGATAATCAACTGCTTTTTACCTGTCGCCTTGACCGCTTTAACAAAATCTTCGTTATCCCAGGCGTTAATATTTCCCGGACGGGCAATATACGGTGCATCCGGGAACTGTGCTTTCAGTTCAGGGACTAATGGGCCGTTAGGACCGGTTTCAAAACTGGTAGTAAGAATGGTGGGTAGATTGAAATATTTGGCTAAGTCACCCAGCGCCAGCACGTTATTTTTAAATTTGTCAGGTTCAATATCCCGCACGAGGGAAAGTAAACCGGCCTGGTGATCAACTAACAAAACAGCAGCATCATTTTTATCGAGACGAACATACGGTTTGGTCATTCTCTTCTCCTTTCGAGAGTCAGTGGTACGCCTGAAATCGTTCAGACGCGATGCGTTGCCCTGAAAGCATAGACGGGAAATTCAGGTTTGCAGTGACCATGAAATTTTTCGACTGAACTAAACATATGAACGTTATGTTAGATCAATAAAAACAATTAGATGAGACTGATTATCTTTTCGTTATTAGTGTTATGAATGAGTAATATAAATCGATAATACAGCCGCTGCGTTATGTACGTATTTTCACCCATTGACAATGTTTTTGGCGGTGGCATGATGCGCATGAAATTTGAACTTCCTCACGGTTTTCATTCATGTCCACGTATACCCGGCCTGTCATGCTTTTGCTGTCTGGCCTACTTTTGTTGACTCTGGCGATCGCGGTGTTAAATACACTCGTGCCGCTATGGCTCGCCCAGGTACACTTGCCCACATGGCAGGTCGGCGTCGTCAGTTCGTCTTATTTTACCGGCAACCTGGTTGGTACTTTACTGACAGGGTATGTCATTAAACGCTTTGGGTTTAATCGCAGCTATTACCTTGCTTCCTTTATTTTTGCTGCGGGTTGTGTCGGGCTTGGCTTGATGATTGGTTTCTGGAGCTGGTTAGCCTGGCGTTTCGTCGCAGGCGTTGGTTGCGCCATGATTTGGGTGGTGGTAGAAAGCGCGCTGATGTGCAGCGGTACGTCACGTAACCGTGGGCGGTTACTTGCCGCCTATATGATGGTTTATTATGTGGGGACGTTTTTAGGCCAGTTACTGCTCAGTAAAGTTTCAACCGAGTTGATGAGCGTATTGCCGTGGGCTACAGGGTTGACCCTGGCAGGGATCTTGCCGCTGCTGTTTACTCGTATCGTGAATCAGCAGGCTGAGAACCATGCTTCGACGCCAATTACGTCAATGCTAAAACTTCGTCAGGCGCGGCTTGGCGTGAACGGCTGTATTATCTCGGGAATCGTTCTGGGTTCTTTGTATGGCCTGATGCCGCTGTACCTCAATCATAAAGGGATTAGCAACGCCAGCATTGGCTTCTGGATGGCGGTTCTGGTTAGTGCTGGTATCCTTGGGCAATGGCCAATTGGTCGTCTGGCAGATAAATTTGGTCGCCTGCTGGTACTGCGCGTTCAGGTATTTGTTGTCATTCTCGGTAGTATTGCGATGTTAAGTCAGGCGGCAATGGCTCCTGCGTTGTTCATCCTCGGTGCAGCCGGTTTTACGCTCTATCCGGTGGCGATGGCCTGGGCTTGCGAGAAAGTTGAACATCATCAGCTGGTGGCAATGAATCAGGCGTTATTGTTAAGTTATACCGTCGGTAGTCTGCTTGGCCCGTCTTTTACTGCCATGTTAATGCAGAATTTCTCTGATAATCTGCTGTTTATCATGATCGCCAGTGTGTCGTTTATTTATTTACTCATGCTGCTTCGCAACGCCGGTCATACACCAAAACCCGTTGCTCACGTGTAAATGAATGAGTGCAGAGTGTGAACTGGCTGTTTCGCACTCTGTTTTTTGTTTCCGCTGTACAACTATTTTTTAGCAAATTTTATTCGTTAAAAAATAAAGTGTGCAGCAGGTTATAATTTTGCATTCCGCTATTTCCGCACGTCTTGTTTGCCGCGCATAATTCCTCGTTTTCGAAATATCCATTAAATATTGGCGAAGGATCGAACTATGGCTGGGAACGTTCAGGAAAAACAGTTGCGATGGTACAACATTGCTTTGATGTCATTTATTACCGTTTGGGGCTTTGGCAACGTTGTAAATAACTATGCCAACCAGGGACTGGTGGTTGTTTTTTCATGGGTATTTATTTTTGCGCTCTATTTCACACCTTATGCCCTGATTGTCGGCCAGTTAGGTTCGACCTTTAAAGACGGGAGAGGGGGCGTTAGTACCTGGATTAAACATACCATGGGGCCAGGGCTGGCTTACCTTGCAGCATGGACCTACTGGGTGGTGCATATTCCTTATTTGGCACAAAAACCACAGGCAATACTGATCGCGCTCGGTTGGGCGATGAAAGGCGATGGTTCGTTAATCAAAGAATATTCGGTCGTAGCGTTACAGGGGTTAACGCTGGTGCTGTTTATCTTCTTTATGTGGGTTGCCTCCCGAGGCATGAAGTCACTGAAAATTGTTGGTTCTGTGGCAGGGATTGCGATGTTTGTCATGTCGCTCCTCTATGTGGCGATGGCGGTAACCGCGCCTGCGATTACTGAAGTGCATATTGCGACTACTAATATTACCTGGGAAACATTCATACCACATATCGATTTCACCTACATTACCACCATTTCAATGCTGGTTTTTGCGGTTGGTGGTGCTGAGAAGATTTCTCCTTACGTTAACCAAACACGCAACCCAGGAAAAGAATTTCCAAAAGGGATGTTGTGTCTGGCGGGCATGGTAGCAGTATGTGCGATTCTCGGCTCACTGGCGATGGGGATGATGTTTGACTCGCGCAATATTCCCGATGATTTGATGACTAACGGTCAGTATTACGCCTTCCAGAAGCTGGGGGAGTATTACAATATGGGTAATACCTTAATGGTGATTTATGCCATTGCGAACACTCTGGGGCAAGTTGCCGCACTGGTATTTTCGATTGATGCACCGCTTAAAGTGTTATTAGGCGATGCCGACAGCAAATATATTCCAGCAAGTTTATGTCGTACCAACGCTTCTGGTACGCCGGTTAATGGTTATTTTCTGACTCTGGTGCTGGTGGCGATCCTGATTATGCTACCGACTCTCGGCATCGGTGATATGAACAATCTCTATAAATGGCTGTTGAATCTTAACTCGGTAGTGATGCCGCTGCGTTATTTGTGGGTATTTGTTGCGTTTATTGCTGTCGTTCGCCTGGCGCAGAAATATAAACCAGAGTATGTCTTTATTCGTAATAAGCCGATGGCAATGACCGTCGGGATATGGTGTTTTGCCTTTACCGCTTTTGCCTGCCTGACAGGAATTTTCCCTAAAATGGAAGCCTTCACTGCAGAGTGGACATTCCAATTGGCACTGAACATTACTACGCCATTTGTCCTCGTTGGACTGGGGCTAATATTCCCGCTGCTTGCACGTAAAGCGAATACAAAATAGTCATCATGCCCCGGTTCGCCGGGGCTGTGATATCAAATAGACTAAAATTAGATCAGGCCTGATAAGGCAAAAGTTAAGTTTTTCTTAAGAGATGAAAGAAAATCAACGCTACCGTGATAATACGAATTTTAGTTATCGGAGACCATTATTTTTAGATATGGTGATAGTTTTAATTATTGGTTATTTTGCAAGTTATTATTTTGGGCTCTGGAGTAAACTCTTGCGCATAGTAACAACATGATTTTTACGGCTAAATTTTCAACAAAGATTGGTAATGTAAACTCGTATTTTTTGATCTGCATCAATGAATTCGCACGTTGCTAATTATGGTTAAATTTGCTGAGAATGATTGCGGTTATTGTTTGGATATGCAGATGGTATATTGATTTATCGGTGTAATATTCTGACAAAATGAAATTTTATAGTGTTTTAATCTGACAAAAATCATCTCCCGACAGAATCCGCTCATACCTGGTGTAGTTCACAGTCTTTTTTTTATAAATAAAATAGTGCTCTGATGTTGCATCTATTGTTTTATCAAACGCGTATTCCTGAAAATATTTATCTGTTAGGGTGATGGACAAATTACAGTCACTGGCAGTGAAATTTTGATGCCCACTATCTGACTGAACCTTACCTTAAGGTTATTAATTAATATATTTTTGGCTCAGAGAGCCGTATTACACATGTCTCAAAAAAGATAAATAAACAGAAAGGATTACTCACAATAGATACTAATAACACTTTTGGATAGTTATAGAGTAGAACCACGACTCAGTAGGATGTAGTAGCTGTGTTGTTATAAGTTAATTTTTTCATGGCTAAATTATTTCGTTGAAAAATTAACGAAAGGCGGTAGCGTGGGTGAAAGATACAAAATGAGTGTTACATATAACAATATTACCTTGGTTAAAATAGAATGAATGATAATCACTTGTGGAAATTAAGAAAAAAGTAATCTTCTCATCATGATATATTTTTATATGGAATAGTGAAATTAATAAAATCATAAAGAGGAGGGCAATATCGTCTAATATACAGAACGTTATACGATATGATATGAAGCTATTAATAACATTTTAGTCAGAATACCAGTATGTATAGCATTACCGAAAAATTAAACTCAAGATTTAACACTGCGGTTATATTAGCTGTTACTGTCTATATTGTCTTGTCATTTATTACCGCAATTGATTTCCATAAAAAAATAGCAGAAAACTCTGCACAGATTAACCTTATACTCATCAATAACAATTTGAATAATTTTTTTTCTAAAGTTGAAAAAGAGGCTGATGTATTAAAAGATGCAATCTATCTGTTACATGATGAAGATGAAATAAAGCGAGCAGTCCTTCATCGCATGAAAAAAATAGACGCGGTTAATTTAGTAGGGATAATGCTCAATAATGGAAAATATCTTAGCTTTATTCGAACTGAGAATGGGGAGGTAAAATTTCTGGGGCAATCAGAACCCGGTAAACCTTTTATTGGTGACGATGGTGATATCAGTGATAACTACTTTAATCCGGAATCACGCCCATGGAATAAATTACCGGGGGGGACTTATTCAAAATGGTCACCATGGTATAATTGTTATGGTATTGCCGGAAAAAAATGTTTTTCGTTTTCACTACGACCATCCGAAGAAGAAAAAAATTCATTTGCTTTGAAGTTAATACATCTGGATCTTGATGAAAAATATTTCAGTAATTTTTTAAATAAACTGGGTGGTGATTCTGATATTTTATTCATGGAACAAAACAAAAGGATTATGGTGGGTAATGAAAAATCAATGTTACATCTTATTGTCCGTGATTTATCGGGAAGTTATAACATAAGCAATAATAGTGGCAACTATACAGACAATGTTATCTCACTCCCCAGGCTTCCTGATGTCAGATTCCATTATTTCCACTATCAAAAATCAGAAGATACAAACATCAATAAATATTTTACACTGATGTTTTTATGTGGCTTGGTTTGTTTCTGTTTATTATGGTATATCGTTGAAAAAATAACAAGAAAAATCAAAGGTGAATCCAGCAAACTGATAGAACATCTGAAAAAATTAGCTAATTCAGTATATCGAAACGACACAATTGATATTGTGCAAAATGACAGTGGTGAGATTGTTGAACTCAAAAAAATCATTAATAATATCAGCGATAAATACAAGGAGCGTATGGACCGATTACTTAATCTTGTGTCCTATGAACAAGGAAGTTGCTTTTATATTAATAAGGCTATTATTGAAACTAATAATAAAACCTATTTGGCAATTGGTATGCTTTGCATCTATGGATTAGAGTTTGTTGAAGCGGTATATGGAAGTCAGAAATTTCATGAGATTTTTAATGATATAAAATCTAAGATATCACAAAAATATTCAAAATATTGTGATATTGTAAAAATCTCAACTGAAACATACTTGTTGCTATGTCACTCTGATTGCGAAGAGTTCATCGAAAAATTATCGGTTTTAAACTTTCCTGAACATATATTTTGCATAAGAAATATATATATCCACAAGATTGCCATTTGCGAAAATTTTTCAGGGGAAAATGTATCGATTTATGAAAGGAAACTGAAACTGGCATTAACAGCTATGCGGGAAAATAAAGAATCTGAATTTATTTTTTATGATGACATCAAAGTCCATGAACTTGATCAAAAGGTCTGGGTGGCAGGAAATATAAAAAAAGCGATTACGAGTAATGAGCTTTATTTAGTATATCAACCGATTGTTGATATGGATAATAATAGGGTTGTAGGCGCGGAGGCGTTATGTCGCTGGTTGTCCTGCGAAAATGGGGTAATACCGCCATCAATTTTTGTACCTGTTGCTGAAGAAATAGGATTAATTAAAGAACTGGGTGATTTTGTTCTCGAAACAGCTATTAGCGAATTTGGGGTGTTTAGTTGTGAATATGAGGTTGCTAACGATTTTCTCCTGCATATCAATGTTTCTCCCTGGCAATTAAATGAATTTGACTTCCACACTCGTGTTCTTACTTTAATTAATGCATTTGGTGTAAATGCTGAACAAATCTGCCTGGAGATCACCGAATCAGCAGTAAAAGATATAAATGATAGCTTTTACAATAATATAAATATTTTAAAAGAAAATGGTATCAAGATTTCCCTTGATGATTTCGGAAGTGGATTAGCTGACCTGAAAAAACTTTATAAAGTGAGACCTGATAGCATTAAAATTGATTCAGAGTTTACCTCTGGTATTTTCGATGAAACTAACAAAGTTGTATATTTTATATCCAGTCTTGCTCGTGAAGAAAATATGCCGGTAATAGCTGAAGGTGTTGAAACTGAAAGTCAGGCTAGAGAGTTGCAAAAATTAGGATTCTCTCATGTTCAGGGATACTTATACCAGAAACCGTTACCGTTTTCAGAATGGCATATAGACAGCAAACCGAAAAAAAGAAAATAAAGCAATGTTCAAATATAAAAAAAAGGCGGCAGTGATCTGTTTTTTGTATTTTTTGTGCGTCGCTGTAGTAACTTGTTATTTATACACCATTTATGTTAAAGGCCGCATTAATTCGGTGAAGGTATCTATTGTAGATAGTGGGCTTGCAATAGCTAATGTTTCTGAGTATCGCCGCTCAGTATCTAATAATATATTTTATGAACTTGAGGTTTCGCCAGAAGAGTTGTTAAAAAAAATACGCAATAGCTTTGCTGGCTATGAAAACCCTGGATATTTGTATGATCTCGGTCCTTATATGATTAGCGATGGTAAATGTATCAAAGTCACAACGAAAGGGGATAATTTTTGTGACGACATAGTTTCCTCTATTCGGGTAATTAATGAATTTGAAAGAGGCATTATTAGCTTAAAAAATAAGTGCTATGTTTATTATGCTCATCCCATTGCAAAACGTACAAGTTTGATATCAGTGGTAGATCCTGAACGTTATTTATCTTTGATAAGAAATCAATCAGGGGAACGAGAAGATATCTATGTATCATTTTATGATATTAATGATAATGAAAAGAAAATCGCAGGTGATGATTTTTTGATAAATGATGCAGTATTTGAGATGTCAGCTATCACTCTGTCGTATTCTTATCTTCCAGAAATGATGTTTATTGTTGCCTATAAAAAAAGTAAATATCTATATATATGTGCGTTTTTCGTTTTTGCATCGGCAATATCTGCAGTCATAATGTATGTTTATTATGTTAAATTATTGCGTGATATTATAAATAAGGGTAGATTGGAAAAAGAATCTATATTGTCGAATCATCAATATGATTTACGTGGAGAAAATCTATTCTTTAATACGGAAGAGATTAATGCAATTCGAGAGATATATGACTTTGGCACTTGTGATGCATTAACCAGGGCTTCTGGTCGCCGGAGTTTTGATAAAGAAATCAAGATACTGAGAAAAAGTTTTGGCTACCTGTGTCTATTTGATGTGGATAAATTTAAAACCATTAATGATAAGTTTGGTCATTTATTTGGTGATGAAGTACTCATCAAACTTGTTAATATCATTAAAGAAGAGTTACCCCGTCGTGAAGGGGAAATATACCGGTTTGGCGGTGATGAGTTTGCTATTATTTATTATGAGAAAGATAAAAATAAGCTATCAAGAATTTTGCACAGAGTTGTTCATTTCGCCATTGGTGGGTTAAATTGTAGTTGCAGTATAGGTGTTGCCAGCACAGATGAGTGCATGAATAACATTGAACGGTTGAAATTGCTGGCAGATGAACGGTTATATAAAAGTAAGCAAAATGGCCGAGCACAGATAACGTGGTGTTGATATTTTAATTTGCATGGCATTGGTCATCGATGTTTATAAAAATCACACAGTTCAAGTTATATTATTAATGAATCGTTAAGTGCAATGCTCATAAAAAATAAAGTAATATTAAACAAAATCCTTTTGGTTGTTGCTATACTGCTATGTTTTGTTTTTTTATCAATTGTTGAACAGCCCCTTGGATTTTATCAACAAACATTATTTTCAATTATTATTTGTATCGCTGCTATCTTCCTTAATTTTCTCAAAGGAAGGATGATTACTCTGATTCTAATGGGTGTTGGAATACTCATATCATCCCGATATCTATGGTGGCGTTACTCTTCTTCAGTAATCCTGGATGAATTTCCAGACTGTTTATTTTCAGTCACGCTATTAGTTGCTGAGACGTATGCATGGCTTGTTTTATTACTTGGTTACTTTCAGGTTTGCTTCCCGCTGAACCGAGAAAGTATACCCTTACCAGAGAATAAAGAAGAATGGCCCGTTGTTGATATATTAATCCCCACATATAACGAACCCTTTACAGTCGTGAAGAATACAGTTTATGGTGCGTTGGCCTTGGACTGGCCAACGGATAAATTAAATATCTGGCTCCTTGATGATGGCGCCAGGGACGAGTTCAGGAAATTCGCGAACGAGTCAGGTATTTACTATGTCGCAAGAGAAACACATGAACATGCTAAGGCCGGAAATATAAATAATGCGCTTAAAATAGCTAATGGCGAATTTGTTGCTATTTTCGATTGCGATCATATACCCTCGGTTTCTTTTTTAAAGAAAACGATGGGCTGGTTTATCGCCGATAAAAAATTATCTATGTTGCAAACACCACATCATTTTTTTTCCCCCGATCCTTTTGAGCGAAATTTGGGACAGTTCCGGCAAAAGCCAAATGAAGGACACCTTTTTTATGGATTAATCCAGAATGGTACGGATACATGGAATGCTTCATTTTTTTGTGGTTCATGTGCAATCATCCGTAGATCTGCTCTGGATGAGGTTGGAGGCATTGCAGTCGAAACAGTAACAGAAGATGCGCATACGTCGTTACGCTTGCATCGTGCAGGTTATAGCTCTGCGTATCTTCGCTATCCTCTGGCTGCCGGGCTAGCCACCGAAACATTGTCTGCTCATATTGGACAACGGATTCGGTGGGCTCGAGGCATGATTCAAATCTTGCGTATTGACAATCCATTATTGGGCAAGGGGCTGACATTATCACAGCGCCTTTGCTATCTCAGCAGCATGATGCATTTTTTATCAGGTGTGCCACGCCTGATTTTCTTGTTCGCACCGTTATGTCCTATTTTCTTTTCGGTCAATCTGATCGATGCATCAGTTGCAGATATTATGTCTTATGTTTTACCTTATCTATTTGTTATTATTTTAACTAATTCAAGAGTACAAGGTAAATACAGACATTCATTCTGGAATGAGATTTATGAAATGGTTCTGGCCTGGTATATTACGCTACCAACGCTTGTAGCTTTACTTGCGCCAGCAAAAGGTCGTTTTAACGTTACGGCCAAAGGGGGACTGATAAAAAATAAGTTTGTTGACTGGCGAATTTCCTATCCCTATCTTATTTTTGCTATTTTAAATGTAATCGGGCTGATAATAGGTGTTATTAATGTTTATAGTTTGCAAGGGCATATTGCCATCTTGAATTTGTTTTGTTTAATCTGGTTGTTTTATAATGCAATTATTATTGGCGCAACTTTGGCTGTTTCTATTGAACAAAAGCAGGTGCGTTTTTCTCCCCGTATTGATGTTTCTTTCAAGGGCGTTATACAACTGGATGATGGACGGCGCTATCCTTGTTCTGTTCTTGATTTTTCCGAAGGAGGATTAGGTGTAATCCTTGATAATATCTCCGACGTAAAAGATATGCTTAAAGCACAGCAATTGTCTCTTTATCTGGATGATAGCAACGGGAAATGTGATATTCCGGTAGAAATAGTTCATGCTTACAATAATAAAATTGGTCTGAAGATTATGCCAATGAGTTATGAACAAAGTGTTAATTATGTAAGGGCAACGTTTTCTCGTGATTCATTATGGCAAGAGTGGAATGATAAAATTAGACGGGACAATATTCTAAAGAGTTTTTTTGAAATATGTTTCATCTCTCTGAAAGGTTATTGCAATATGGTTTTTTATATTCTGCGGACGCTGAAAAGCAGTTCCAAAAGTTAGTTCTAATTTCTGACTGCTAATTAAATATATTGTTTGTGTTTATTATGGTTGTTGAATTTTTTAAAATGGAAAGAAAATTTTTGAGATTAAGTGCTGCGATAATTGGCTTGGGGTTATTATGTTTTTACCAGGCAAATACAGCATCGGCTACAGATACAGTAATCAGTAAGTCTTCCTCTGGAGAAGTATTACCATCTATCCAGAAGACAAATATCTCTGCTTATGCGAAAGAGTCGTCTCGCCATTTTAAACTCCCATTTACACAAATCGCACCAGCTCCAGGAAACATAGTCCTGAATGGCGTTAACCCACAGGGGCAAATTGAGTTTGGTATGCGTAGCGATGAAATAGTATCAGAAGCAAAACTAAAACTTGAATACACTCCATCACCGTCGCTGATCCCTGTCCAGTCACAGCTTAAGGTCTATCTTAATGACGAGTTGATGGGGGTATTGCCGATTACCAAAGAACAACTGGGGAAGAAAACGCTGGCGGAAATAACTCTTAACCCATTGTATTTTTCTGATTTTAATCGCTTGCGCCTCGAATTAATTAGTCACTACCAGAGCGCCTGTGAAAACCCGACCAGCAGCAATTTGTGGCTTGATATTGGACGTACCAGTGAACTTGAACTGGTATTTCAGAGACTTAATCTGAAAAATGATCTTTCATATTTTCCTGTACCGTTTTTTGACCCGCGAGATAACCGCACTAATACATTGCCGATGGTTTTTGCAGGTACTCCTGAGACTGGTTTGCAGCAGGCATCAGCTATTGTCGCTTCGTGGTTTGGTGCGCAATCTGGCTGGCGTGGTCACCGATTTCCGGTTTTCTATAACCAGTTACCGGAAAGTAATGCAGTGGTCTTTGCCACTAACAATAGACGCCCGGACTTTCTGCGCGAGCATCCGTTGGTGAATGCGCCTGTTATTAAAATGATCAGTCATCCACAAAATCCTTTTATCAAATTGCTGGTACTTTTGGGCCGCGATGACAAAGATTTATTACAGGCGGCAAAAGGCCTTGCACAGGGAAATATACTTTTTCGCGGCGATAGTGTGATCGTAAATGAAGTGACGCCGTTACTGCCGCGTAAACCTTATGATGCGCCAAACTGGGTACGCACTGACCGTCCTGTAACTTTCGCAGAGCTTAAAAATTATGAAGGGCAGTTACAGGCAAGTGGCCTGGAGTCTGCGGCAATTAATGTTTCATTTAATTTGCCCCCTGATCTTTTTCTATTGCGTAATCGTGGGGTTGATATGAAGATTAACTATCGCTATACCACGCCAACGATAGGTGGTTCACGCATGGATGTCAGCCTTAATAACCAGTACCTTGAATCTTTCCGGCTAAGTCCGCAATCTGCTACCGATAGATTGTTGTTACGTTTACCGTTATTGCAAGAATTGTTGGATGGTAATAATGGAATTACCATTCCTGCGCTGACGTTGGGGGCGCTTAATCAATTGCGATTTAATTTTGAGTACATTAATACAATGCCGCGTTCTGATGCTGATAGCTGTATTATTTTCAGGCCTCTAAAAAATCATGCGGTTATTGCAGATGATTCCACTATCGATTTTTCAAAGTACCATCACTTTATCGCAATGCCAGATTTACGCGCTTTTGCCAGCTCAGGCTTTCCATTTAGCCGCATGGCCGATCTATCAGAAACGGTTGTGGTTATGCCTGAAAATCCTGGTACAACGCAAGTTGAAACATTATTAAATACCCTTGGACTGATTGGTGCTCAAACTGGATTTCCGGCAATTAATCTGACAATTACTGATGATATAGGTTCTGTCCAGGGTAAGGATTCAGATATTCTGCTTATAGGAACACTTCCGCAAGAATTTGCAGATAAACAGCAAATTAATCTGCTCATTGAGGCAACAACGAGTTGGGTAAAAAGCCCAATGCGGAACACTGATTACGCAAAAATTATGGCAGATAAAAACGATCAAAAACCTGAAATACAAACAACTATAAATTCCCCATTGCCAATGGCGGCGATAGTTGGTTTTCAGTCCCCATATCATGCCCAACGTAGCGTAATTGCTTTAATGTCCGAGGGATCACGCGGCGATACGCTACTCAACAATGCGTTAATTAATAGTACAAAACGCGGCAATATTTTTGGTTCAGTCGCGGTTATTCGCGAATCTGGCGTCAATAGTTTACAGGTTGGAGATACTTATTACGTTGGGCATCTCCCCTGGATTGAACGAGTGCAATATGTGTTAGCCAGACACCCCATTCTACTGGCAGTGCTGGCAACTCTCAGTGTGGTGCTATTGGCGTGGGTAGTATGGAGTCTGTTACGTAACATTAGTCGCCGTCGTCTGAACCCTCATCAACAGTAATTCATCATCATTTCTATTTTGCGGCTCCATTCTGTCCTGACTTTATACAGGCAGGGAGCTGCGCCCGTTCTGTTTTTAATAAAAAGTGAGTTAACACCTGATTGAGGCAGGCATGTACAAATTCACCCTAAATTTACTCACAATATCCCTTGGTTTGGCGGTAATGTCGATGGCGAAAGCCACACCAACTGCACACAAGCTGTTAATGGCGCAGATTCGGTTAGGCGAAGACATTCATCGTGAAGATCTGGTCGAACAGTCGCTTTATCGTCTTGAATTGGCGGAACCTGATAATCCAGATGTCGTTGCGGCGCGTTTTCGCTATCTGCTGCGTAAGGGGGATATTGAAGGCGCGCAAAAACAACTTGCCAGACTTTCCCTGCTCGCTCCTGATTCAAAAATATATAAAGCATCGCGCACGGCCATGCGACTTTCTTCGCCTGAGGGGCGTCAGGCACTGCAAATGGCACGCTTACAAGCTATCTCCGGGCGACATAAAGAGGCTATCGACAGTTACGACAAGCTATTTAACGGGGCACCGCCAGATATCGAAATGGCGCTGGAATACTGGGGGGCAATGACGCAAATTGCCTCCCGTCGCAACGAAGCGATTCGTCAGTTGAAAATACTTAATATTGATAATCCTGACTCTGGTGCCATATTTGGGGCGCTGGGGCAGGCGTATTCCCAGAATGGCGATCGCGCTAATGCGGTGGTGAATCTGGAAAAAGCCCTCGCGCTGGATCCGCACAGCAGCAACAACGACAAATGGAACAGTCTGCTGAAGGTGAATCGCTACTGGCTGGCGATCCAGCAGGGCGATGCTGCACTGAAAGCCAATAATCCCGACCGGGCAGAACGCCTGTTCCAGCAGGCGCGCAATGTCGATAACGCCGACAGCTATGCGGTGCTGGGGCTGGGCGATGTGGCGATGGCGCGCAAAGATTATCCCGCCGCTGAACGCTATTACCAGCAGACGCTGCGCATGGACAGCGGCAACACTAACGCCGTGCGCGGGCTGGCGAATCTTTATCGCCAGCAGTCGCCGGAAAAAGCCGAAGCATTTATCGCCTCGCTCTCTGCCAGCCAGCGGCGCAGCGTTGATGACATCGAACGCAGCCTGCAAAACACGCGTTTATCACAGCAGGCAGAGGCACTGGAAAACCAGGGCAAATGGGCGCAGGCGGCAGCACTTCAGCGCCAGCGACTGGCGCTGGATCCCGGCAGTGTGTGGATTACTTACCGGCTTTCGCAGGATCTCTGGCAGGCCGGACAACGCAGCCAGGCCGATACGTTAATGCGCAATCTGGCGCAACAGAAGCCGAACGACCCGGAGCAGGTTTACGCTTACGGACTGTATCTTTCCGGTCACGACCAGGACAGAGCCGCGCTGGCGCATATCAACAGCCTGCCGCGCGCGCAGTGGAACAGCAATATTCAGGAACTGGCAAACCGCCTGCAAAGCGATCAGGTACTGGAAACCGCCAGCCGCCTGCGTGAAAGCGGTAAAGAGGCAGAAGCGGAAGCGATGCTGCGCCAGCAGCCACCGTCCACGCGCATTGACCTCACCCTGGCCGACTGGGCGCAGCAGCGACGTGATGACACCGCCGCCCGCGCGGCGTATCAGAATGTCCTGACGCGGGAGCCAGCTAACGTTGATGCCATTCTTGGCCTGACGGAAGTGGATATTGCTACCGGTGACAAAGCGGCGGCACGCAGCCAGCTGGTGAAACTGCCCGCCACCGACAATACCTCACTGAATACACAGCGGCGCGTGGCGCTGGTACAGGCGCAGCTTGGCGATACCGCAGCGGCGCAGCAGACGTTTAACAAGCTGATCCCGCAGGCAAAATCTCAGCCGCCGTCGATGGAAAGTGCGATGGTACTGCGTGATGGTGCAGGGTTTGAAGCGCAGGCGGGCGATCCAAAGCAGGCGCTGGAAACCTACAAAGACGCC
>OLSJ01000017.1_pt1 | contig 157620 bp, 137 predicted proteins | sample 1672151 | NCBI WGS metagenome assembly OLSJ01 (sample SAMEA3136653, study PRJEB25190) | human gut metagenome | biome: human gut; feature: human-associated habitat; material: faeces | place: Austria | collected 2013 | reverse complement strand
AACGGTTGATTTGTAGGGAGGGGTCTTGCCCCCTCCGCGGCGGCCAGAGGGCTGGCCGCCCTACAAGCTCCCGTTTCCGGTATTCGTAGGGGAGGGATTCATCTCTCCCGGGACTCGTGCGCCGCCTGCGGGGCGTCGGGGACGCCGCCCACTACAACCATCCGGGGAACAGGCAATGACGGCAAGGCCCCGCGGCGGGATGAGGGCACCCCGCCCTACGTCTCCGGCAAAAGCGCATACCGCGGTTATTTTGCCTCTGCGTGCGCCCTCGCCAATTCCAGATATTCCTCTTCATTGGCCTTGATGGCGGCAGCCTGTGCCGCGCTGACGGGCCGCACGACCTTGCCGGGCACGCCGATGACAAGGCTCCCCGCGGGCACCTGCATGTTCTCCGGCACAAGCGCCCCCGCGGCGATCAGGCAGCCGTCCCCGATGACCGCGCCGTTCAAAATCGTCGCGTGCATCCCAATCAGGCAGCCGTCGCCCACCGTGCAGCCGTGCACAACGGCCCCGTGTCCGACGGACGTTCCGCGCCCCACCGTCACATCCAGCCCGGGGCCGGTGTGCAGCACGGCGTTGTCCTGCACGTTGGAGTTTTCCCCAATGGCAATGCGCCCGGTGTCCGCCCGCAGCACCGCGCCGTACCAGACGCTGCTGTTTTTCTCAAGCCGCACGCTGCCCGCCAGTGTGGCGTTTTCGGCCACAAACGCCGCGCCGTTGTCGGCAGGGGCATGGTGGTTTATTGTGATGAAAGCCATACTATTGCATCTCCGTTCTTTTCGCGCATTTCCGCACGTTGTAGGGGTCGGCGTCCTCGATGACCCGGGCCGTTCACGGCCACCGTCAGGTTCCGCGGGCGAGCACTGCTCGCCCCTACATAATTAATTATAACGCACCCAAACAAAATTGCAATCACCCTGCCAAATGTGCTACAATATTCCCGTAACCACAAAGGAGTTGTATTATGGCAATCAAAATGATCTGCAGCGACATTGACGGTACGCTGCTGCAATATGGCCGCAAAAAGCTGGAGGGCGAAATTTTCGACCAGATCCGCGCCCTGCATGACCGCGGCATCCTGTTCTGCCCGGCATCCGGGCGGCAGTACACCAGCCTGCGCCTGCTGTTTGCGCCGGTGGCCGACTGCTGTGTTTTCCTGTGCGAGAACGGCGGCGTGCTGTTCAAGGACGAGCACTGCATTGCCGAGAACCCAATGCCCCGCGCACTGGCGGAGGAAATCGCCCACGACCTGTGGGACCGCAGCGACGGCCAGGGCGAGGTCATGCTCTCGGGCCAGAACTGCGCCTATCTGATGGAGCGCGGCCTCGGTATGCTGGACCGCATCCAATTTATCGGCAACCGTTACAAGGTCATCTCCGACCCATCCGAGATCCCCGAGGAGATCGTCAAGGTGTCGGTCTACCTGCATGAGGGCGTGGAAAAATACACGGACCGCTTTGTGCCGCGCTGGCAGCAGGCCAACTGCGCCGTGGCGGGCCCGTACTGGATCGACACGACCACCGCCAACAAGGGTGTCGGCGTCGAGTCGCTCTGCCGCGTGCTGGGCTTCGCCCATGACGAGGTCATGGCCTTCGGCGACAACTACAACGATGTAGCGATGCTTGACCTTGTCGGCACGCCTTACATCATGGACGGTGCCGCCGCGCCGCTGCGCGCACGCTACCCGCTGCACACGCCCCGCCCGGAGGATGTGCTGCGGGAATTTCTCCGGAAATGATGATTCAACCCATTTATGGACGAATCGTACACATTCCACACAATTTTTTATTCAAAATAACCAAAGATTCAGCTTGTTTTTGGAGCTTTTTCCGTTGACGTTGGCGGCAGAGTATGTTATTATAATAACAGCTTAATTATTTGCGCTGCGCCCTACCGCACCGCATCTATGGGAGGAAAAAGCTATGAAAGAATTCACCTATACAATCAAAGAGCCCGTTGGCATTCACGCACGTCCCGCCGGCATGCTGGCCAAGGAGGCCAAGACCTGCCAGAGCACCGTCACCATTGTTGACAAGAACGGCAAGTCCGTTGACGCCACCCGTCTCATGGCTCTGATGGGCATGGGCATCAAGTGCGGCGACACCGTCACCGTCAAGATCGAGGGTGCCGACGAGGACACCGCCGCCCCCGCTCTGGAGAAGTTCTTCAACGAGCATCTGTAATCCCTGCATCATGTACGGCCGCGGCCGCCGCAGCAAGACGGCAGCCGCGGTTTTTATTTGAAGGAGGCTCCCCAATGATCACGATTCAAGGCAAGGGCGTTTCCGCCGGTGTCGGCGTTGGCCCGCTTTACTTTTACCGCCGTGCCACGGCGGAGATCAAGCGCTACACGGTGGAGGATACCGACGCCGAGTGGCACCGCTTCAAGGGTGCGCAGACCGGCGCAATCGAGCAGCTGGGCGTGCTGGCCGAGCAGGCCCGCAAGGAGGCCGGCGACGAGGCCGCCATGCTGTTTGAGACCCACCAGATGATGGCCGAGGACCTCGACTTCGAGGAGGCCATTGAGGATCGCATCGTCAACCAGAAAATGAACGCCGAGGCCGCCGTCTCCGACACGTCAGAGCAGTTTGCCGAGATGTTTGCCTCGATGGACGACGCCTATATGCAGGCCCGCGCCGCCGACGTCAAGGATGTCAGCCAGCGCATTCTGGGCATCCTGTGCGGCATCGTGCAGGGCGGCATTGCGTCCGATGTGCCGGTGCTGCTCTGCGCTGACGACCTGGCCCCGTCCGAAACGATCCAGCTGGACAAGTCCAAGGTCCTGGGCTTCATCACGGCGGGCGGCTCCGGTTCGAGCCACACGGCCATTCTGGCCCGCACGCTGGGCATTCCCGCTATCGTCGGCATGGGCGACGCGCTCAAGCCCGAGTTGGAGGGCCGCGCCGCCATCGCGGACGGCAGCACCGGTGCACTGGTCATCGACCCCGACGACGACACCCGTGACCGCCTGCTGAAAAAGCGCGACGAGCAGCTGCGCCTGCAGCGCCTGCTGGAAACGCTCAAAGGCCAGGCCAACGTAACGAAGGACGGCAAGACCATCCGCATCTACTGCAACATCGGCTCGCCGGAGGATGTGCATGCCGTGCAGGTCAACGACGGCGGCGGCATCGGCCTGTTCCGCTCCGAGTTCCTCTACCTGAACACGACGGACTATCCCACCGAGGATCAGCAGTTTGAAGCCTACAAGCAGGTGCTGTCTGACATGGACGGCAAGGAAGTCATCATCCGCACGCTGGACATCGGCGCGGACAAGCAGATCGGCTACTTTGACCTGCCCAAGGAGGATAACCCCGCCATGGGTATGCGCGCACTGCGCATCTGCCTGACCCGGCCCGAGATCTTCAAGACCCAGCTGCGCGCCCTGTTCCGCGCGTCCGCATTCGGCAAGCTGGGCATTATGTTCCCGATGGTCACCTCCGTCTGGGAGGTCCGTGAGGCCAAGCGCATGTGCGAGGAGGTCCGCCGCGAGCTGAAAAACGAGGGCATCCCCTACAGCGAGGATGTGCAGATCGGCATTATGATCGAGACGCCCGCCGCGGCCATCAACAGTGACCGTCTGGCAAAGGAGGTCGACTTCTTCAGCATCGGCACGAACGATCTGACCCAGTACACGCTGGCCTGTGACCGTCAGAACAACGACCTGGGCCGCTTCTACGACCCGCATCACCCCGCAGTGCTGCGCCTGATCCGCCTTGTGACCGAGAACGCCCACAAGAACGGCATCTGGGTCGGCATCTGCGGTGAGCTGGGCGCGGACCTGACCCTGACCGAGACCTTCCTCGCCTTCGGCGTGGACGAGCTCTCCGTCACGCCGCGCTCCGTTCTGCCCCTGCGCAACGCCGTCCGCATGACGGACACCCGCGAGAGCAGCGAGCGGATTCTGTCTGACCTTGATTCGGATTATACGGCACGATAAAACGACAAAAAGTAAAGAGACCGTCTGAAACAGGCGGTCTCTTTTTGGTTTATCCAGTTGTTTGCGGCCAACCCTCTGCCGCCGTGAGCGCTTGCGGCAACGGGAAAGTCCACGGGTTGCCACCGTAGGGGGCGGCGTCCTCGACGCCCCGCGGACGAACTGCTAAATGGGCAGCGACGGCAAAGTTGCGGGCCGGGCATGCCCGGCCCCTACAGCTCAACCTTTACTCCAGCTCAAAATCCCCAACTACCAGCAGCTCCAGGCTTGCGTCCGGGTCGGCAACAAGCCGCTTGGACTGGTTCAGAATGGCCTTTTCCAGCGTGTTGCGGGCCATGCGTCCATTGCCGTTCGTGGCAGCGTCCTCGGCCTGCTTGCGGTCAAAGTAGGTAACCAGCGGCAGCTCACAGGCAGCGTCCAGCGTGTAACCCTTGGATCTTGCAATCGAGCACAGAATCTTATACAGCTCCGCGCCCGTGTAGTCCGGGAACTCGATCTGATTCGGGAAACGGCTGGCCAGGCCGGAGTTCGCGCTCAAAAACAGCTGCATCTCCTTCGTGTAGCCCGCCAGAATCACGACGAGGTCGTCGCGGTGGTCCTCGATCCCCTTGACCAGCGTGTCAATCGCCTCAAGGCCGAAGCTGTCCTCACCGCCGCGGTAGAGGGCGTAGGCCTCGTCAATGAACAGCACGCCGCCCAGCGCGCTCTGGATGACCGAGTTCGTCAGCGGGGCCGTGTGGCCGACATAGCGGCCCACCAGATCGGCGCGGGTGACCTCCACGAGCTGGCCGCCGCGCAGTGCGCCGATGGCCTTCAGGTACTTGGCCAGTATGCGGGCAATCGTCGTCTTGCCGGTGCCGGGGTTTCCGGTAAAGATCATGTGCATATTTACCTCGGCGACCTTCAGGCCCTGGGCCTTGCGGCGCTGCTGGGCCTGCACGTTTTTGGCGATGTCACGCACATAGCTCTTGATCTCATCCAGACCGATGATGCCGTCCAGCTCAGCCTCCACCGCGTCCACATCGCCGCGGTACTGCTGGGGCAGCAGCGCCAGCAGGTCAAAGGAATCGCCGCCGTTCACGGCCATGCACAGCCTGCCGTTCTCCGCCGTCAGCGCGGCGGGCGTGCCGTCGGCGGGCGTCTCGTCGGCATCCAGCACGTACTCGGCAATCGCGCGGTAGACTGTCTCGCAGTAGTCGCGCATAGCCTGCATACCGCTGGTCTTGCCGTACTGCGACGCCAGCAGGTCACGCACATCTGCGCCCATGGTCAGCGCCAGTCCGCACTGCCTGCGGGTGCGCTGGGCCAGATAATTCAGCTCCCGCGCGGCCACGGCAGCCAGCGCCTCGGGGGTGAACGCCTCGGTGCGGCAGATGTCGCCCGCAACGGCGTCCACAAACTTTGCCCCAAAGTGGTCGGCCAGCGCGGTCTCGCCCTTGTTGGAGTAGAACACAAAATACTTGCCGCCGGCCTGCAGCTCGCCGATGGCACCGGGGGCCAGCGCCGTGCCGACATCCACGAGGATGCCACGCTGCAAAACGTACCGGCTCGACAATGCCAGCGTACCGTCCATCGCCAGCGTCGCCAGCATATTCAGGTAGTTGGCGGCACAGCTCTCGTAATGCTCAAAGGTCAGCACCTCGGCGTCGGACTGCAGCGCCGCGTAAAGGTCCTGCAAAAACAGCTTCTCCTGCGCGGGGCCGGGGTAGAGCGCCAGATCCAGCGTCTCCACGGCGGCGCTGTGCAACACACCGCGGGCGGCCAGCTCGTCCACCACGCATTGCAGCGCATAGTGGCGCCCCGTGCCGTTGGGGCCGCAGAGCAGCATCACGCTGCGGGCGTGGGCGGTGTCGTCCGCCGTGCCCAGCACAAACGGGCGGCGGAACGCCTTGACCAGCGCCGAGACAAAGGCATCCTGCCCCAGCACCTGGGCCTTGATCTTTTCGGTCACTCCGGCAAAATCCGCCTTGGCGGGCGCAGCCGGGGCAGGGGAGGGCGCAGCCACGGTGCCGCCCAGCAGACCGTCCTGCTTGAGCGACTTCGTCAGCTCGCTGCTCATCCTGCGCACGCTCTCCGCCGTGGCGGCCCCTGCCTTCTGCACGGCGTTCAGTGCGCTGCCCGCGGCAGTCTGGCGCTTCTGGGCCTCGGTCAGGGCGTCCAGCTGGGCCTGCATCTGCTGCACGGCGTCGTTGGCGTCCTCAGCCTGCTTCGGGGTCGCGGCGTACTTGCCGCCGCCCATCAGGCCGCGGACCCAGGCATCGTATTGGTCTTCCAGGCTCATCGTTTATCCTCGGTTTCCGGGCCTATGCAAGCATCGGCCCCTACAGATTTTTTAGGGAGTTTCACGGTGTAAAAATCCTTGACGCTGCACCCGGCGCGCCCGCCGCCTGCACAGGCGCAGGCACACGCGCAGCTGGACGCACACGCGCAGGCACAGCTGCTGGCACAGCCGGAATGGTTGCTGTGGTGGCGGCTCACACCGCCGCCGCGGGTCTTGCCGCCGCCCGCCCTGAACTCCGGCGGCGGGTCCGTGCGGTGGTAGCCGCTGGGCGGGGGTGCGGAGCGGGCGCAGCGGATCGTGTGAACGCCGTTCGTGTACCAGAACCAGTCGTCGGGGTCGATCCCGCTGCCGAAGCCGCCGCCCCACTCCGGGGACTGGGAAGCTATCGCAACGATGATGATGGCAATTGCCAGCAGCACCACAACCAGCGTCACCAGCATACCGACGATCTCGTCCAGGTCCTCGCCGCTGTCATAGTCGTCGGTGGTCATGGCTGCGCCGGGGTCAAACGCCGCGGCGTTCGTGACAGGCACCGTCACATGCACCATGGCCTGCTGGCCGTGGCCCATCACGCCGAAATCCCAGGTCAGGTAATCGCCGTCCACGCCGGTGTTATCGGCGACAAAGCCGTCGTAATTGTGCCAGCGCACCTGCATATTTTCAATGCTCAGGTCGTCGAACCAGCCGGGTGTAAACGCGAAGTTTGCCGTACCGTCATCGTTTTTTGTGAACAAATGGCTCTGGTGCACGCTGAATGCAAAATGTACGCTGCTCTCCCCGCCGTTGGCGGCGGCCACATCGGGCGCGTAGTAACGGTGACGGAACACGACCTTGGCGTAGCTGCCGCCGTCGCTCGTGTACTGTAAATCAGAGATCGTATCGGTCAGCGGGGTCAGCTCGTCCACGCTGGAATTGGCCAGGCCGATCTTGACCCAGCTCAAATAATCGGTCTTATCGCCGTCGATGACCTGCCAGTCGATGTCGTAGGTGATGTTTACGGAGCCGTCCTCCCGCGGGTCAACGGTCACAACATAGCTGCGGATGTAGTCCATGTCGCCGTCCTCGGCGTAGGGGGCATCAGCCTCCGCGGCAGCGGCGGGCAGGGCCAGCAGCATACCACAGGTCAGCACCGCGCACAAAAGCGCCAACCGGCGCAGAAAGTTCATCTTCATCAGCAGCCCTCCTGCATCGGGGTGGCCCCCAGCTGGCAGCGGCGCTCCATTTTGGCGCTCTCGCCGCGGATGGCGCGGCAGGCACCGCTGTGCCAGATGCGCGGCCAGGGGGTGCGCAGCATATTGCCCAGTCCCTTGCCGGTCAGCCAGCTCTGGCAGGGCAGCACCGTGCCGTCCGGCGCCACGGCCATGTTGGACAGACAGGCGCCGCAGCTGGGGATTTGGGTAAAGCCCAGCGTGCGCAGCGTCTCCTCGGGCAGCCAGCCGGGGCTTGTAAAGTTGATTTCCATGCCGTTTGCGGCGGCATACTCCATGGCGGGGCGCAGTACATCCTCCAGCTCGGCGGGAGTCAGGCGCACGGCGCGGCTGGCGTCGCTCTCGGCATTGCCCGCGGGGATCAGCCCACTGCAGGTCAGGTAGCGGACACCCAGCTCATGCGCGAACCTGACCACCGACAGGTAGTCCCTGTTCAGGCTGCAAAGCGGTGTGTTCAGGCTGACGTTCAGGTCCGCAGCCAGCGCATTTTTGATGCCGTTCACCGTGTCGGTGTAGCCGTCCACGCCGACCAGCGCGTTGTGGATGTCGGCATCGGCGGAGTAGAACGTGATCTGCACCGCGTCCAGGCTGGCGGCGTGCAGGTCCTTGCACATCATGCTGGTCAGCATCCGGCCATTGGTGTTCAGGCGGGTGACAAACCACTGTGCCGCCTGCACGAGCTTGACCAGATCGTGGCGCAGCGTCGGTTCGCCGCCCGTAAAGGTCAGCTGCGGAATGCCGGCGTTGCGGCATTTTTCAATGACGGCCAGCCACTGGTCGGTGTCCAGCTCCGGCACGGCGGAAAGCGGCTGGTTGGCGGCGTAGCAGTGCAGGCATTTCTGGTTGCAGTGCCACGCGCCGTCCTTGACCATCGAGCTGACCATCAGGTCCATGCGGTGGGGCGCGGCCATCCGCGGTGCATAATCGGTCAGACTGACCGGTTCAATCGAGAGCGGCGGCTCCCCGCCGCGGGCAATCGTGCACAGGCAGTCCACAAGCGTTTTCAGGTCGCTCTCGATCTGCTCGTACTCGGTCTTGCGGTAAATTTTGCGGGTCGCAGCCACGGCCTGCGCGTTGATGGCGCTCCACTCCTCCGGGCGTATCTCCTTGCCGGTGTAGGGCTTTAAAGCCTCGATGAAGTTGGTCAGCAGAATGGCCCAGCTGACGTTGAGCGGCAGGATGTCCTGCCCGTTCAGAATGGCCGTGAACGGCGTCTCGCGGTCCGGCTTATGGCAGGGCACAAGATGGATGCGCACAACGCCCGGCCCATCCGGGTCGAGCGTGATATGCCGCACCCGGTTCAGCCGCGCCCGCAGGAACATACGTTCCGCGTAGGTAAGGTGTTTTGAATATCTCATAAAGAGGTTCCCCTCGTAAATTTTGTTTGTAAGCAGCATAGTGATACTTATAGAAAGTATACCATATTTACGGAGTGATTACAACTGTATGCACAGAAAAAGCACCCGCCCAAAAGAGGACGGGTGCGATGCAAAGGCTTCCCCCGCGCAGGGGGAAGCTGTCCGCAAAGCGGACTGATGAGGGCCGGGTTTGCCGCAATTGCCCGATAGCGGGGTCGATGCTTCGTAGGGGCCGGGCATGTCCGGCCCGCGGCCTTCCCGCAGGTGCGAGCCTGCCTTTCCGCGGAGGGCCGGACATGTCCGGCCCCTACAGGGCGGCACAGCTTTAACTGGCCGCCGTGGGGGACTCCGCCCTCATCCGGCCCTGCGGGGCCACCTTCCCCCTCGGGGGAAGGCTCTGGTTTTTCAAATTGCCCGGAAGCCCTTGCCCACGATCTCGCTGCTGTTCACAATCGTGATAAAGGCGTGGTCGTCCAGACCGCGGACGTGCAGGCGGAGCTTCTGGGCCTGGCCGCGGGTCAGGACTGTGGTCAGCACCCATTTTTCATCATGGGTGTAGGCACCCTCGGCCTGTTCCATCGTGGCGGAACGGTGCAGGTCGTTCACGATAAAATCGCGCACCGGCTGCGGGTTGGAGGTGACCACCGTGCAGACCTTGCGCAGATTGATGCTTTCAATCGCGCTGTCCGCGACGGTGCTTTTCAAAATCATGCCCAGAATGCAGTACAGCCCTGTGGCAGGCCCGTAGAGATACGCGCCCACCAGCACAATACCAAGGTCACTGACCATCAGCGCGCGGCCAACGGGCATGCTTGTGTACTTGTTCAGAATCATCGCCACAATATCTGTTCCGCCCGTGGACGCGCCGATGTTGAACACGATGGCCGCACCGACGGCGGACAGGATTACCGCGAAGCAGAGCTCCAGAAACGCATCGCTCGTCAGCGGCGCGGAAAGGGGGCAGACCCGCTCACACAGACTGACGTAGAACGACAGCGCGAACGACGAGTAGATCGTCCACCCCATGGACCTGACGCCCAGAAAGACGAACCCCAGCACGACGAGCGCCGCGTTGATGAACCACATGAACGCGCCGACATTCCACCGCGGGAACAGCGTCGCCAGCACAATGGAGAGACCCGACGTGCCGCCGAACGCAAAGTGATTGGGCGTTTTGAAAACGGCGATGCCCACCGCCGTGGCGACCAGCCCCAGATTCAGCAGGAAGAAGAATTTCGCATCCTCCCACAGCTCGTGCAGGGTCAGGTGCTTTTTCAGCTGCGCCAGCATTGGAAACACCTCCCCTTAGAACGTCAGGTTGCCGAACTCGGAGAGCTTGAGCGCTTCATTGTGCTGCTCGGCCCAGTTGATGCTCCACGGGCTGCCAAAGAGCAGCAGCGGGTTGCCCTTCATATCCTCGATGGCGCGGGTGTCGCTGGTCACGTCCAGATGCTTGATGTCCAGTTCTTCCGGGTCGTTCAGCACCCAGCGCAGATGCTCGTATGGCAGGGTCTGCATACGGATGTCTACATTGTACTCGTTTTTCAGGCGGTACTCCAAAACCTCCAGCTGCAAAACGCCGACGACGCCGACGATGACCTCCTCCATGCCGGCGCCGAGGTCGCGGAAGATCTGGATCGCGCCCTCCTGGGCGATCTGCTCCATGCCCTTGACGAACTGCTTGCGCTTCATCGTATCGACCTGGGTCACGCGGGCGAAGTGCTCGGGGGCGAACGTCGGGATGCCCGCAAACTGCACGTGCTTTTTGCCGGTGCAGAGTGTGTCGCCGATGGAGAAGATGCCCGGGTCGAACAGGCCGATAATATCGCCCGCGTAGGCCTCGCTGACGATGGCGCGGTCATCGGCCATCAGGCTCGTGCCGGTGGCCAGCTTGATGTTCTTGCCCTCCTGCACGTGGAACGCCTCCATGCCGCGCTCAAACTTGCCGGAGCAGATGCGCAGGAACGCAATGCGGTCACGGTGGTTCTTGTTCATGTTGGCCTGAATCTTGAAGATAAAGCCGCTGAACTGCTCGCTGCACGGCTCGACCAGCTCACCGCTCTGCGCGTCCTTGCGGGGCAGCGGGGTGGGGGTCAGGCGCAGGAACTCCTTCAGGAACGGCTCTACGCCGAAGTTCGTCAAGGCGGAGCCGAAGAACACGGGGGACAGCTCGCCGTGCTGCACGGCGTCGAGGTCAAACTCCTCGGCAGCGCCGTCCAGCAGCTCGATGTCCTCAGCCAGCTTTTCATGGTTGGCAGCGCCGATCAGGTCGTCCAGGCGGGCGTCGCCCAGCTCGGCCTCGACCTCCTCGACCATCTTGACGCCGTTGGCGCGGCCATCGCTCTCAAAGGCCAGCACGCGCCCGGCATTGCGGTCATAGACGCCCTTGAAGTCCTTGCCGCAGCTGATGGGCCAGTTCATCGGGTAGGTCTTGATGCCGAGGATTTCTTCAATGTTCTCCATCAGCTCAAACGGGTCGCGGGCCTCGCGGTCCATCTTGTTGATGAAGGTGAAGATCGGGATGTGGCGCAGCGTGCAGACCTTGAACAGCTTGATGGTCTGGGCCTCAACGCCCTTGGCGGCGTCAATGACCATGACGGCGGAGTCCGCTGCCATCAGGGTGCGGTAGGTGTCCTCACTGAAGTCCTGGTGGCCGGGCGTGTCCAGAATGTTGATGCACTTGCCCTGATAGTTGAACTGCAGAACAGACGAGGTAACGGAAATACCGCGCTGCTTTTCAATGTCCATCCAGTCGGACACCGCATGCTTGGCGCTCTGCTTGCCCTTGACCGAACCTGCGGTCTGGATGGCCCCACCGTAGAGCAGGAGCTTTTCGGTGAGTGTGGTTTTACCGGCGTCGGGGTGCGAGATGATCGCAAATGTGCGCCGGGATTCGATTTCTTCGCGCAATGATGCCATGATTACTCCTTAACCTGTATTTGTATATAGAGTCCGCAGGGGCGCATTCACCATGCGCCCGCGGCGCTGTGCCCTGCGGAAACGGGTAAGCGGATATGGAATCCGCCCCTGCATTTTGGGGATGTTCATCCTGATAACGTCACATCGGGGCACACTCCTCTATAATAATCCAATAGTATATAATACACGGTTTTGCGCAGAAATGCAACGGAAATTTTGCAGAGAAGCATCGTCGGGTGAAGTTTTATTCTTAATGCAACGGGTAATTCCACCCGCGAACACAAAATATTTGGAAAAAGTGAGGTAAACAACAATGAAAGCAAAAGTTTTGGGCTGGGCACACAAGCAGGGCGAGTACAACGGTTTCAAGTACGACAACTTCGTTCTGCACGTTGCCACTAAGAACATGAACGTCAGCGGCACGGCCGTGGAACAGATTAAGGTCAAAGCCCCGGTGTTCTCCAACTTCCTGCTGGAAAGCGACGTTACGGAGAACGAACTGATTGGACGCACCATCGACCTCCAGTATGGCCGTCACGACGCGCTGGAGTCTCTCGAACTGCTCGACGACTAACAGCCGTCGAGCCGCCCGGAGGGCGGCTCTAAGTCGCCAAGGTTAGTATTACCCTTGGCGACTTTTGTAGCATCCCCTACAAACCGCGCCGTTATGCGGGTTTAGAGGTTGCTACACACTTTTGTAGCAAGTGTAGCAAACTATGGAAGTGTAGCAAAAACAGAATAAGGGGTTGCCCAAAATGGCAAATGTGCAGTCTCGCCGGTGGCTAGTCACCATCAATAACCCCGGCGATAAAGGCTTATCCCACGATGCGATAAAGGACATTGTGGCTCACGGTACAGCTCCCGTTTACTGGTGTATGTGTGACGAGGTAGGCGACGAGTGCGAGACGTTGCACACACACCTTTATTTTGTCTGGAAGTCACCTGTTCGCTTCGACAAAATCCGCAAGATGTTTGACTGTTCCCACTGTGACAAACCAAACGGAACAAGCCCGGAGTGCCGGGCGTATGTGCTAAAGGACGGCGAAAAGTTCAACAAGGACGAAAGCGGTCATTACCACTACACCGATTCCACGGGCAAGGAACACAACGGCACAAACTACTCGGACACATTCGAGGAATTTGGAACACTGCCGCACGAACATCAAGGCAGTCGCGGAGATTTACGCGGGCTGTATAACATGATTAAACAGGGTGCAGACACCTATGAAATCTTGGAAACATGCCCGGAATTTGTCCGCGATATAGACAACATTGAACGCACCCGCCAGATAATCTTAGAAAAGAAATTCCGCACCACATTCCGCGAATTGGAAGTAACTTACATATACGGTACAACAGGCGTTGGCAAAACCCGTCAAGTCATGGAACAGTACGGATATGATAAATGCTACCGTGTCACGGATTATGCGCACCCGTTTGACGGGTACAAAGGTCAGGATGTAATTATTTTCGAGGAGTTCCGCAACAGCTTGAAAATAGCTGATATGCTGGTGTATCTGGACGGTTATCCCGTTGAATTGCCTTGCCGCTATGCGAACAAACAGGCGTGTTTCACTAAAGTCTACATTATAAGCAACTGGGCATTGGAATTGCAGTACCCGCAAATTCAAGCGGAAACGCCGCTAACCTATCAAGCGTGGTTGCGCAGAATCCACACGGTTCGTGTGTTCTCGGACAGTGGAAAGTATGTAGACAGCACGACACAAGACTATTTCAAGTTTAAGCCCATTTCGGTACAGTGGCCGACTTGAAATCTACACTTCAAAAAAGGAGTTTTGCACCATGCAAAATCATAAAGTGAAAGTTGCCATTCCTTACGCGGCTTTAGAGCCGCTGGGTATCTCCCTTTTGAAAGCTGGTCAAGTCGATTTGGCGGGCATCTGCGTTCTGTTCGATGCGCAGATTGTTGCCATCTATGACAGGCAAGCCCCCAACTACGGCGTGTCCGCTGAAATCGACCCCGACACAAAGAAAATCACTGCCGAAGTGGTTTCGCTTAACATGATGTAAACGCCATACCTGTGGGCGGCGTTCTACATAAAAAATTCCGTGGAAAGGAGGTAGGCGGCTATGTATTCTCAGTTTCTTTCGCTCACCGCTGAAGCTGGCGACACTGCCGCAGGTGCTATGACTGATGCAATCACTGCTGGTGTCACTTCCGCTGTTAGTCTGGTCGGTACTGCGTTTGACGCGATCACCAAAAATGGCGTGCTGTGCATCTTCCTCGGTGCTGCTCTTGTCCGTGTTGGCATGAGCATCTTCCGCAGCATGAAGAGTTCCGTTCGCTGAACCATGCAGCCCAAAGGGGCGGGCAAAAAGCCCGCCCCTTTTCTTTTTGATTCTACACTTTCAAGAGGTGTTTTTATATGACTATCGACTATACAGCTATCGACGCATTTGTGACATGGTTTGCAAAACAACCACTTGCGTTTTTCTTGGTTGGTTACATCGGTGCAAGGGTATTTCTGGGCATTGTTGATATGTGCAAGTCTCCCAGCGATTACGTCAAAGATAAAAAAGAATAAACCTTTCCTTTCGCGGGCGGCTTAGCCCGCGCCCCGGTCGGCCAGACCGGGCAAGTCTGCGGGAGTAGACAATTAAAAATGCCGCCATCACTGGCGGTGGGTGAATACTGCATTTATCATGAGGTGTTTATTTATGCTTCCATTTTTGTTTTTTATTGCTGGTCTTTGTGAGGGTTGTCTTCTTCTTTGTTTGTCAAATCGTTTCAAATAAAAATGCCGCCATCACTGGCGGCGGGTTTGGATATTTTGAAAGAAGTTTATGATTTTGGGAAAATTTGAATCTACGGCTTTTACTGCTATACCTACAATTACAGAACCAATTATAAGTGCATATAAATTTAAGTGAAGTACAAAAGCCAAAATGATATACAATATCCAGATTATCGCTTTATCTTTATTATCCATGTCACACCTGCTTTCCATCTGGTTCTATTTTATTCTTTTTCAAAGGAGTTGTCAATGAAAAAACGCTTTTTATCGCTATTATTTGCGCTTTCTTTATCTGTCTGTATGTGTGTTTCTGCCTTTGCCGCTGATACTGGTATTGATATCATTGATGACCCTTTATCTTATTATTTTCAGAATCAGTTGTTAGGTGTGCAAAAAGGTACAGGTGTAACCCTCGTTTGTCCGAATGGTGATTACAAAACCCTTTATACTGGCGGTACATTGGTTACTTGCCCTTACGATGGTGAAGCCCTCGTTCTTGCCGATGCTGGCGGTGTTACAGCAAAGAAAGTCCCCTCCGGCATCGGGCGCAAAGACTTACCGGGTTACGGCGACAAAGGCAAGGCAAATGTAAATTCCAACGGCAAAAGTTTGCTTTGGGCTGAACCTTTTGGTTTAACTGGTTCATTTGGCTGGTCTACAGAAGGTTCTTTTTCTAAAGATGCCCCCGGCAATCTACACGCTGGCGCTTCTGGTTCTGGTGCTTCGTTTGCCAGTTTGGGCGGTGATGCTTCTTCTGCTAATCGTGCTGCACCTGTATATTATTTTACTGCCCCTGTTTCTGGTTTGTACTATATTGGTGTTGATGGTTCGCCGTATGATTTAGGCTCTTTTAATTCTTTTTATCATAATACTTGGAATCGTACAGATTATGAGTTTACTTATACTGATACTTTTCATCGTAGTATTTCTTTGAATAAAGGTGAGTCTGCTTATTTGACTTTTAACTATAATGTTACTTATTGTTCGGGGAATGCGTATAAGTATTTTTTAAACAATATTCCTATTTTTATTGAGCCTCTTGGTGATTCTGGCGTAACTAATCAAAATAATATTACAATCAATAACAACACATGGAATGGCAACATTTATGTAGATAACTCTAATAATCTCACCTACATCTATCCCCAATACACCACCGTCAACGAGAAAAACGAAACCGTAACCAACATCAGCACCAACCCCATCATCTACAACAATGAGGAACACAAGTACTATACCTACGATACAGTAACCAACAACTTTTACTATATCAGTTACGGTACAAGTGACCCGTCCGCAACGCCTACTCCCAAACCCACTTTCAAACCCGGTGGCGGTTCTTCTCGCGGTGGTGGTGTTGGCCGTCACCACGGAGACGACGGAACAAGTGATGAAGATTGGTACAAGCGCTACTACATCCTCAACGATTACGACTACGATTGCTACTACGGTAACTTCTATGTAGACGATGGCCAGGGCAACACCTACGGAAAATCAAAGACCCGTGTTTCTACTACTGCAATCCCCATTGCAGACGGTACGTATAAAGTCACCGTCCCCGACGATGTAAACTGGCGCGCCTGGCGTTGGGATGCAGATGCAAAAGTGGCCGTACCTGTGAACAGCGATACATGGAAAAGCTCTATGTATTACGATTTCTACGCCAGCGAAGATATTATTTTCGAGTTTCGTAAAATAGACGGCTCACAAATCAAGCCTAAAGAAATTATTCTCCGCTTGGATAATCCCACTATTGTAGAATATGAACCGGGCGGTAAAAAGCACGAGTATAGCCCCGACCCTATCTACCCGGATGAACAGTCCTACATCATCCCCCAGATGAACAGTAACACTTTTACGGACAGTCACGGCACTTGGATTGCTTCTGGCTCTACAAAATACGGTAGTTCGTATGATTACTTTATGGCTTTTGACCGTTCTTCTTCTACAGGTTGGTGTATGGGTGATGGCTCTGGCGGCAAAAATGGCCGCGAGTTGCCCTGTTATGTTCAAATTACAATTCCTGACCCGGAGAATTACTATATTGATGGATATGTAATTCGTGGTTTTAAATCTGGAGAATACCCCGGTGCATGGATTCTTCAAGCGTCCACAGATGGTACAGATTGGGAAGATATGGATACCCAAACCGCCCAAGACCTATCCGACTTCAAAGAACACAGCTACAGTTTGGACGTGCATAAAGCCTACAAATACTACCGTATGAAAGTCACTGCATACCCGAACAACTATATGGGTATCGGCTGCTTCAATCTTCTGGGCTACAACGCAGAAGATGTTATCATTCCCACACCTACGCCCAGTCCTGAACCCACTGCCACTCCGTCTCCTGCACCTACCGCAGCACCCACACCGGGCGGCGGTACAGTTCCCACTCCCGGTGGAGACGGTTCGGGTGGTAACAGTTCCGGCATCAGCGGCGGCAACGATGAGGGTCTGTTCGGCTGGCTGTGGGATTTGCTTAAAGACCTTGTAAAAGCAATCCTAAAAGCTATCTTCAAAATCCTGTCAAATATTCTCGGTTTCCTTATCTGGATTGTTGAGCGTGTTGGGCTTCTGCTCCCGTTCATGCCCGCCCCGGCTATTGCCGCTCTTGGTGCTGGTGTTGTCCTGATTTTCGTTATTCGTATTATCCGCTTTATTAGGGGGTGACGACTTGAAAAAGTTTTTTCTTTCGCTTGTTCTGGCGGCGTCTGTGGCGTGTATGGCTTCGCCGTTCGCTTTTGCCGCAGATTCTGGCTTTACTGCTGGCGGCGGTTCTGCTGGCTCTGGTTCGGGCGTAGGGCGTGACGATATTGCCACGTCGGAAACTGCAAGCGGCATCGGTAGAGACGACGTTTTAGCGTTCGGCGGTGACATGAAAGACAGCGTAGACAAATACGGCGGCGGTCTTGGTGAGGGTATCGACTACGCCAAAGAAATGTGGGATAAAACCTTTAACGGCGTGAACCGCTTCGGCCTGTTCTTCGCTGATTCTATGGGCGAAGTCCTCTGGCACGACCCTGTATTTCTAATCTATCTGACAATTACCATTGTCGGGCTTGTAACGCTCGGTGTTATCCGCGCTCTGACCTCGTGAGGTGCTTTATATGGAATCTTTCTATTTCGTTATCAACAAAGCAATGGAAGCCTTTCAGACTGAAATGACCCTTTTCGGCTATACGTTCAGCTTCTACAACATTTTCTGGTGGACGCTCATTGCGGGCGCTTTCGTCTGGTGTCTGTTTCACATTATTTTGGGGTGATACATATGAACAAACTGCCTTACTTCCTCGTTACTCTCTGCCTGTGTATGTTCTGCTCGTTCTCGGCTTATGCCGATGACGACCCGCCCCCGGCAGACGACCCGCCCGAAACAACCGCCGTTGAAGATGCACTTTCAAATTCAAGTGTGCAGGTATCTGACCCGGCCTTGTATGCCAAGCTGGACACCCTGCAAGAGTCCATCGATAAACTGACCGACGCTCTGACCCCTGCCGCAGAGGACGACGACACCCCGGCAGAGGACACCGCCGCACCCGACTACACTAATCAGCTTTCGACCATTTCCGGGCAACTGCTGGAACTGCAAAATGCCATGACAGCGACACCCGAAACGGCAGACGAGCCAAACATTTGGGATAAACCCTTAAACGACTACACCCCGCAAGAGGGCTATGCGCTCCTTACCTTTATCCTCGTCCTGTCTGCCTGTGCTTTTGTGATTTTTCGGAGGTTCTAACCATGCAAAACTATTTCGCTGATTTACTCGCGTTCTTCGGCATTTCTGGCGCACCCCAGACGTTTGCTGAACTTATCCCGTGGCTGTTCGCCGTGCTGGTCGCAATCGGCATTGTGCTGGCTTGTTTCCGGCTCGTCTCTGACTGTATCAATGCGGGGCGGTGGTTTCGGTGACACTTGTTATTATCGGCGTTGCCGCCCTGTTCCTGTGGCTCTTTCCCGCCCTGCGGTGTGCTGTCACGCACCCGTTTCACTGCCTGTACTACGCCGCCAAAGACGGCTACAAGTACATAAAGTACAAGCAAGGCAATCCCCGCAAAACTGGCAACCTTGACATATTCTGTGGCTACTTCGGCAACGGCAAAACCCTGTCACTCGTCAAACAGGTTGTGTGCAGGGAATACAAGCGGTACGACGGTTTGCAAGTCTGGTGTAGCCGTCGAAACAAATTTGTGACCCAGCGTATTTTGATTCTCTCAAACGTAGACCTCTGTGTTCCGTATGAACCGCTGACTGGGCTTGCACAGGTCTGTGCCATCAGCAAGGCAAATGAGATATATGACGATGCACATGACACTTTGACTATTACAATCGTCTGTATGGACGAATTAAGCGTACAAATGAATAGTCGCTCCTTTAAGGACAATATAAACGCCTACTTTCTTAACACCCTTATGTGTTGCCGACATTACCACATCAGCTTTTACGGCAGTGCGCAGAGGTTTCAGCATGTTGATAAAATGCTCCGTGATGTTACGATGCATGTTATCCAGTGCAAGAAAATTTGGCGATTCCAGTTAAATTACTACTATGACGGCTTCATGCTGGAAAACGCACAAGACCCCTCTCTTGTAAAGCCGCTTCGTCGTGACTGCTGGTTTGTCACTGATGCCGACTATAACGCATACGACACCCTGCAAGTCGTGGACAATCTGCAAAAATCCTTTGACGAAAATGACATGCTCTCGGAAGCTGAAATTCTCGCCAATCAAGCCGCACCCGCTCCCGTGGGTATGGATGCAGTAACACCCAGCCGAAAAGGTAGACGACTGCAAAAAGACCGAACGGGCAAGCGGTAGGCGCGGCAAGCGCAGCGGGCGCGGGGGCTTTGCCCCCGCCCGCGCGCGCAGACCGCGAGAAACGCCCCATTTAGCGCTTCTATCGCAAGACGGCAAACATTATCCCCAACAAAAACAAACGCAAAATAGCGCTATGTTTTTTCCGCAAGAAAAAAAAGGTGTTGACTATGACTGTAGAATATTTGACTTCCCCCGATTTCATTACCCGCGCTATTATCTGTCTGCTGTTCATCACAGCTTACACCTACTGTGTAACCCGTCCTTGAATCTACACTTTCAAACACACAACAAACAAATATCCCGCCCAGCTTCACGCTAGAAACTGGACGGGAATTTTTATTTTAAGTACCCTCTGCGGTTCTCGTACTGTCTGCAGTAACTGCACTCCGGGTGTGTGCCGCACCTTGGCTGTCTGCCCGTGTCCGGCTCGTCCGGGCAGTTGTAATAGCTGTAATATCCGTGTTCTGCGTGGATTGCACCCTCACACATTCCCTTGCTCTTATAGTAGCAAGCGTGTGTCAGACAGTGGGGCTTTTTATCCAGTCGATTCATGCGGCAAACCATTTTAGGCATGATGTTATTCCTCCACGATAACACAAAGTTTGTTTGCGTCCACGGCTTCAAAACTGATTACTTCCATCAATTCAAGCGCTTCAATCTCGCAATCATCGTTTATGCCCATGTCGGAATAACTTCCAATCAGTTCATCATCTTCATTGAATACAAGCATATTGTTATGCAACGAAGCGTCCAAAAGTTCACGAAAAGTCATTTTTGCACCTACACTTTCAAAATCGGGTTGTTTTCATCGGGTACGTTCGGGGTGAGGTCATACAAGAAAAGGGGGTTGCTACACCCCCTTGTACCCGTTACGCTCAAGCCAGCGTTCAGCCTGTGCCAGCTGGGTGAATGTCCGGGTTTTGTGCGGTCTGCGGTCACGGTCTGGTATCATCTGCCCGGAAAGCGCCTTGACGATATACGCCACTTTGCCGTTCTTCTGCACCTCGTTAAAATACACCTGTTGCCCCTGCTCGTTCTGCATCTTCATAAAATTGCACCTACACTTTCAAAAAATCGCCCGTATAGCCTGTTAGCACAGCTTCAACCTGTTATTCAGAAACAACCATTGTTTCCATGCAATCCCCGCAAATGAGGTTTAGCGCCTTGGTCGCTCGGCAGGAATTACCACAAATCGGGCAAACGTACTTGCGTGTACTGCTCGGCTTCTTCGGCGGCTTCTCTGCGCCGTTCTCTGCCCCTCTGCCTGTGCCGCTCCCCGTGCCTGTAACTGTCCAGCCCAGACCCTCGACCATGTTTAGAGCCGTCCAGCCCTGACCCTCGATGAAGTCCAACAATTCCAAACTCGGCGTTGTTACCGTCCATCCATACCGCTCATGATGCGCAACTTCCAAACCGTGAGACTCTGCGCACTCCTTAAACTTCTTGTTGTGGTAGGTGTTGCCCCTCGAACAATCCTGCACCCCGTGCATGAGGTTGTACAAGTGGCACATCTCGTGCAACAGCGTGGCGGCGGTTTCTTCAATCGGACGGTCAAGCGTCGCTGTGCTTATGTTAATTTCATGCCGCTGTGCGCCCCCCGCGCTCCACGTCTTGCCGCAAGTGATATGCCCATACGCGCCCGGCGTTTTCTTTAGGGTAATAACGACCTCTTCCAACTCCCCGCCGAAAAAGCGGGCGTTCAACGCGCGGAACATCTTCTCTAATTGTCCTGCAACTCTCGACGTTTTAACAGTGTTTTTCATGGTTGACACTCCTTTTTGATGGTGTACTTTCAATGCCTTTTTGAAAAGCATCTTTGTATACTTCGTCTATTTCGGTTTGCCGTTTTCCTGTGGTAAAATCTAGGTGAGGGGTTCGCCCCTGCCGCCCGTTTTCGGTTTGTTGCCCCCTTTCCCGGTGCGGTTCGCCTTGTAGAGTATAAATACTGGATATGAGGCGGAAGCGCTGCGGCGCTTCCGCCTCTGATTGCCCACCACTCCCGGAACGGAGACAGTCAAGGGTGGAGCGAAGCGGAAAGTGAAAAAGTTTACAAAAAACCAGTGCGCACACTGGTTCTTTGTAAAGTTTTTCGCGGCCCTTGACTTTCTCCGGGCCGGGTGGTACGCGAGACGCTGCCTAGCCGCTAGGACGGGCATAGACCCCGCCGCCCTCTCTGCGAGATGGCTGCCCAGTAAATCCACATGGAGGTGTTCGCCGTGTATGCTGTTCGCCCTAAAGGTCGTCACTTATCCCAAAATGACCGCAATAAAATCGAGTTTCTGTTTGACCGTGGCATATCCCAAAAAGAAATTGCCGCCGCTGTCGGCGTACACCCGTCTACCATCTGCCGGGAACTGCGCCGTGCAAAAATCACGCTCCTAAACAGCGACTTGACAACCCGCATTGCATACAGTGCAACGATTGCCCAGCAAAAGGCAGATTTCGCCCAAACCTCTAAGGGCAGACCGCTAAAAATAGGCCACAACTATGCCTATCTGGAAACCCTGCAACAACACATCTTGAACCATCACAGCCCCTATGCGGCTATACAAAAAGAGCGCAGAAACACCGCCTTTAGCGTCTCTGCGCCCACACTGTACCGCTATATCCAAATGGGCTTGTTCACCCAGATAACCTACTCACACTTGCCCCGTGCCAAGAAGAAAAAGCGCAAGGGCAAAATCCACCGCCAGAATAAAACCAACCTCAACCACCGCAGTATCGAGATACGCTGTAAAGCCATAATGCACCGCTCTGACTTCGGACACTGGGAACTGGATTCCGTCATCGGCAAATCAAAAGGACACGGACAGAGCGTCCTTGTGCTGACTGAACGTAAAACCAGAATCGAGATAATTCTGCGCCCCAAAGACAAAACCGCCACCGAAACCGCACGTTGTCTGCGCTACCTCAAACACATCTTCGGCAGAGACTATAACAAAATCTTCAAGACCATCACCTGTGACAATGGCTCGGAGTTTGCCGACCAACAGGCTTTTGAACGTGTAGGTTCAATGTTCTTTTACTGTCATCCCAGTTGCCCATCTGAACGCGGCTCGAACGAAAACGCAAACATTCTGATTCGCCGCAAACTTCCGAAAGGGCAGAGCATGAAGAACGTCACGCAGAAACAGGCGACGCAGATTCAACACTGGCTGAACGACTACCCCCGGCACATCTTCGACGGCAAGACCGCCTTTGAAATGTTCATGCAGGAACTGCCCGCCCTCAGCTTGCACAACGAGAAACGTATAGTAAACTTTTTCGACCCACACCCATAGCAGACCAAACCAATAGTAAAAACAGGCTGGAACACCCGCCAGCCTGTTAAAGTGCGTTCAAACGCAAAAAGGCCCCCGTCAACGCTCTAAAGAGCGTCAACGGGGGCTAAATTATATTACAGAATGGTTACAAATTGCGTTACTTACTTTACAATTCGCAGAGAAGCATCGTCGTTTTGTATTATGCGGTCATATTATACAAAACGTATTGTATTTGCCATGTATAAAGCCGCGCGGGACGTCCACACTAACGGCATACACAACACCTTCACAAGTAAAGGACGGGGGAAGATGAACCACATCAAACAGTTTTTCAGGGAAAAAGGGCTGTATCTGTTCTGTCTGGCCATGGTGTTTGCAGCCACCGCGGCGGGCATTCTGGCGCTGCGCACGGTTGTCAGCAACGTGGCCGACCTGACGCGCACCCGCAAGGAAGCGCTGCAAAATGATTCCGCCTGGACACAGCCCGACACCGCCATCGACAAGCCCGCGCAGGACGTGCCCAAGCCGACGACCACACCCGCCGCGACGGAAAAGCCCTCGGCCACCCCTGCGCCTGCTGCAGCGCAGGCCCCGAAGGCCACTGCTGCGCCGCCCGCACAGACCGTCACCAAGCCCGGTATCTGGGACGCGAAGCCGCTGGCGGCGTTCAGCGGCAATGAACTGGTCTACAGTGCGACCTTAGGCGACTGGCGCACCCACAACGGCGCGGACTACGCCGCCCCGGCAGGGGAGAGTGTGACCGCCGCCAAGGCGGGCAAGGTCGTCTCGGTGAGTGAGGACGCTCTGTGGGGCGGCGTGGTCGAGGTCGAGGACGCAAACGGCGTGACATGGCGGTACTGCGGCGTCGCTGCCCCCGCCGTGAAGGCAGGGGACAGCGTGACAGCAGCCGCCGCGCTGGGCACCGCCGGCAGCATTCCCGCGGAGACCAGCGGTGACGCGCACATTCATTTGGAGTGCGTGAAAGACGGCGCGTATCTTGACCCGGAGGGGCTGATGTAAAGTGCCTTCCCCCGTGGGGGAAGCCATTTCAAAAAAGGCGTGTACCCACACCGGGCACACGCCTTTTCTATTGCAATTTTACTGATACTCTTTCACATTCAGCATCCGGGTCGCGTTCAGCACGGCCAGCACCATGACGCCGACATCCGCAAAGACGCCCCACCACATGTTGGTGATGCCCAGCACCGTCAAAATCAGGCACAGCGCCTTGACCGCCAGCGCAAAGACGATGTTCTGGTAGACAATGCGCATGCACTTGCGGGAGATGCGCATGGCCAGGCTGATTTTGGCCGGGTCGTCGTCCATCAGCACGATGTCGGCGGCCTCGATTGCGGCGTCACTGCCAAGTGCGCCCATCGCAATACCGATGTCGGCACGCATCAGGACCGGCGCGTCGTTGATGCCGTCGCCCACAAAGGCAAGCTCCTTCTTCTCGGGCTTCTGGGCCAGCAGCTTTTCGACCCACGCGACCTTGTCGGCGGGCAGCAGCCCCGCGTGTACCTCGTCGATGCCCAGATCCTTTGCGACCAGCTCGGCCACAGCGGGGGCGTCACCGGTCAGCATGACGGTGCGCACGCCCTGTGCCTGCAGGCCCTGCATGGCGGTCCCGGCGGTAGGCTTTTCCTCATCGGAAATCAGGATGGAGCCAAGGAACTGCCCGTCGCGGGCGACGTAGACAATCGTGCCTGCGCCCTCGGCGGCGGTGTAGTCAATATGCTCGCTCTCCATCAGGCGGGCGTTGCCGGCCAGCACGGTGCGGCCATCCACCTGCGTTTTCACGCCGTGACCCGCGATCTCCTGCGCGTCGGACGCACGCTTGGCGTCCAGACCCGGGCAGGCCTCGCGCAGGCTCTTGCTGATGGGATGGTTCGAGAAGCTCTCGGCCAGCGCCGCACTCTCGAGCAGGTCGGCCTCGGTCACGCCGTCGGCGGGGGTGGTGTGCGTGACCTTGAAAACGCCCTTCGTCAGGGTGCCGGTCTTGTCAAACACGGCCACGCCGGTCTTGGACAGGGCCTCGAGATAGTTGCCGCCCTTGACGAGGATACCGCACTTGGACGCGCCGCCGATACCGCCGAAGAAGGTCAGCGGGATCGAGATGACCAGTGCGCAGGGGCAGCTGATGACCAGGAAGGTCAGTGCGCGCATGAGCCAGTCAAGCCAGTTGCCCAGCAACAGCGGCGGCACAACCGCCAGCACCAGTGCGCCGATGCAGACAGCGGGGGTGTAGTAGCGGGCGAACTTCGTGATAAAGTTTTCAACCGGCGCTTTCTTCAGGCTGGAATTTTCCACCAGGTCAAGGATTTTTGCAACGGTGGACTCCCCATAAATCTTCGTGGTCCGGATGCGCAGCACACCGTCGGCGTTCACACAGCCGCTGATGACCTCATCCCCGGGGCGCACGGTGCGCGGGCGGCTCTCGCCGGTCAGAGCTGCGGTATTCAGGGTGGACTCACCGGTCAGGACCACGCCGTCCAGCGGGATCTTCTCACCGGGCTTGACGACGATGGTCGCGCCAATGGGCACATCATCGGGGTCAACGACGGAGACGCTGCCGTCCCCGGCCTCCAAATTCGCGCTGTCGGGGCGGATGTCCATCAGCGCGGTGATGCTCGAACGGCTCTTGCCGACGGCGTAGGACTGGAACAGCTCGCCGATCTGGTAGAACAGCATAACAGCCACGCCCTCGGCATACTCGCCGCAGCCGATGGCGCCGACTGTGGCGACGGCCATCAGGAAGTTTTCGTCAAAAACCTCGCCGTTCTTGATGCCCATGAACGCCTTGCGCAGGACATCATGGCCAATAACTAAGTAGGGCACAAGCCACAGCACAAGCTGAACGAACCAGGGCAGCTCCACAAAATGGAACAGCAGTGCCAGCAGCACCGTGAGCACCGCCGCAGCGATAATGCGCTTCAGCGTCTTTTTCTGTTTCTTTGTCATGAGGGTAGCCTCCGTTTGGGGTATAAAAAGCGCCCATCGGCAGGATGGGCTGCTTTATGGCAGAACTTACAGCTCGATCTCGAAATCGGGCTCGACCTTCTTGGCGGTCTTGACGGCATCCTTCAGCACGGCGTCGAACTTGTCGTCGTCGGCCTCCAGCAGCAGCTTCTGGGCCATGAAGCTGACACTGGCATTCTTGACGCCGGGCAGTGCCTTGATGGCGGTCTCAATTTTGGCGGCGCAGTTCGCGCAGTCGACTTCGATCTTGAATTTCTTCTGCATGGTGGCAGTCTCCTTTATATATAGTAATTTTTAGTATGGGGTAACGTAGTTTGAAGGCTTCACCCAGGGGGGGAGGCTTTCAACAATTTTATTCCTCCGTATGCTCCATGCCCAGGGCGATCATGCTGCGGACGTGCTCATCGTCGAGGGAGTAGTACATGGCCTTGCCCTCGCGGCGGAACTTGACGAGCTTGCTGGTTTTCAGCAGCCGCAGCTGGTGGCTGACGGCACTCTGGGAGATGCCCACGACCTGGGCAATATCGTTGACGCAGAGTTCGCTCTCAAACAGCGCATACAAAATTTTGATGCGGGTGGAATCGCCAAAGACGCGGAACAACTCGGCCAAATCATAAAGCACCTCGTCGTCTGGCAGGTCGTCCTGCAAACGGCGGATAGCAGCCTCGTCCATCTGGGCGGACTCGGGGGAGCGTTCTGGCGTTTTTTCGCTCTCTGCCAATGTCATCATCCCTTCATATGTTTATTTGTTCATATGATACATCCTGAAATGGGTTTTGTCAAGCGAAAAACGCAAAAAAAATCCCCCGGATGCGAAAATTCTCGCATCCGGGGGGAGTGCTTAGTCGGTAATGGGGGTAAAGCCTGGCTCACCGGGCAAAATCATGGCGTTGTCTGCCAGCATTTTGCGGAATTCTTCTTCCGGGAAGTCGAACACGACTTCTTTGATCATGCTCGGCTCATGGACGAGGATCTTCCACGGTGCGCCGTTCGGCTGCTGCAAAAACAGGATGCCGGACACGCCGTCCAGGCTTTGGACGCCCTCGTCCGCCCAGAAGGCAGGGGAGGGGGTGACAAAATAGTGGTCGACCATTCGTCCGCCGGGGAAATCATGCTCAATGACCGCCGGGACCTCGCCCTCGGCCTGTTCGGCCTTGTATTGAAGATGCAGGTTGGAAAAGTCAGCAGCAGTCATAAGCAGTTACCTCATGGATGGTTGTAGGGTTCGATGCAAGCATCCGCCCCTACAGGGGTTACGGCAATAGGTTACACACGCAGGCTGGCGCTCTCCGGCTCGTTGCTGCCCTCGTCGAACTCGTAGTCGTTGCCGGGCAGGATAGCGTTCAGCAGGATACCGGCGATGGCGGCGATGGCCAGACCGGACAGGTTGATGTTAACGCCCGCAACCGCAAACGTGATGCCGCCCACCGAGTTGAAGCCCAGGGCGCAGACCAGAATGACCGCGGCAATGATCAGGTTGCGGGAGTTGGTGAAGTCGACCTTGTTCTCGACAACGTTGCGCACGCCGATGGCGGAGATCATGCCGTACAGCACAAAGCTGATGCCGCCGACGATGCCGGAGGGGATCGTGTTGATAACGGCCTCAAACTTCGGGCAGAAGCTCAGGATCAGCGCAAACACAGCAGCAATGCGGATGACGAGGGGATCGTAAATCTTCGTCAGGGCCAGAACGCCGGTGTTCTCGCCGTAGGTGGTGTTGGCGGGGCCGCCCAGCAGACCGGCCATGGCGGTAGCCAGACCGTCGCCCAGCAGGGTCTTGTTCAGGCCCGGGTCACGGATGTAGTTCTTGCCGGTGGTGGCGGAGATAGCGGCGATGTCGCCGATATGCTCCATCATGGTTGCCAGCGCGATGGGCACGATGGTGAACACAGCGCTGATGAAGGTCTCGCTGCCGTCAATAGCGAACAGACCCATGGAATCCTTATGCAGGGGGATGCCGAACCAGGCCGCCGCACCGATGGTCTGGAAGTCAACAGCGCCGGTCACGAGCGCAACCGCGTAGGAGACCAGCACACCGATCAGGATGGGCAGGATCTTGACCATGCCCTTGCCCCAGATGTTGCAGACGATGACGGTAGCCAGCGCCACAAAGGCCAGCAGCCAGTTGCTCTGGCAGTTGTTGATGGCGCTGGGGGCAAGGATCAGGCCAATGGCGATGATGATGGGGCCGGTGACGACCGGCGGGAAGAACTTCATCATCTTGCGGATGCCGAACGCGGTGATCAGGCCGCTGAACAGCACATAGACAAGGCCGGACAGCGCCACAGCCGCGCAGGCGTAGGGCAGGTTCTCGGGGTTGGCACCGCCGTTCGTCACGATGGTGAAGCCGCCCAGATACGCAAAGCTGGAGCCCAGGAACGCGGGCACCTTGCCCTTGCACAGGAAGTGGAACAGCAGCGTGCCCAGACCTGCGCAGAGCAGTGTGGTGCTGACGCTCAGGCCGGTCAGCAGGGGCACCAGCACGGTTGCGCCGAACATTGCAAACATGTGCTGTGCGCCGAGGATCAACAGCTTGGGCGTGCCCAGCTGTTTGGCATCATAGATGCCTTTCGAGTAATCGATTTTTTCTGCCATGAATGAAATCCTCCTCATAATGGCCGCAAAAAAGGGGAGACCGCCGGTTCATCTTCAAACGCTACAGCCTCCCTTGCTTATCCTTAATAGTATAGCGGACTTGAGGGGAAAGTGCAAGATGCTGGGAAAAATTTGTCGCTCTGTTCGTGGGAACCGCCATGTAGGGGCCGCACGTGTGCGGCCCCTACTATCTTTTTACCTGAAAGTATGCTATATTATAAATAAAAACCAATTTAGGAGAATGTTATATGCTGACCCCCGGCATCAAAGGACACGCGGCGCTGCGTGTCACCACCGAAAACACCGCGCTGGCCATGGGCAGCGGTGAGCTGCCCGTGCTGGCCACACCCGCCGTGGCGGCCCTGATCGAAAGGGCCTGCTGGCAGTCCGTTGCGGCAGAGCTGGAGCTTGACCAGGGCACCGTCGGCACGGCGCTGACGCTGGCCCACACAGCCCCCACGCCCGTGGGCATGGTCGTACACTGCGACTGCGAGCTGACCGCCGTCGAGGACCGCCGCCTGCACTTCACCGCCCGCGTCTACGACGACGTGACCGAAATCGCCGCCGCGACCCATGAGCGGTATATTGTGGACAACGAGCGCTTCACCCGCAAGGCCAACAGCAAGCTGACGGCACAGTCCTAAAGCCTTCCCCCGAGGGGCTGCGCCCGCAGGCGCGTGTCGGAGCGCAACCGCCGTAGACGGCTCTTGGCGCGTAGACTGAAGGTGGCCCCGCAGGGCCGGATGAGGGGTAAGCTCACCATAGCTGCCTTTTATAAGGAATGCCGCCACGTAGGGGCCGGACATGTCTGGCCCTCAGAAAAAAGGCAAAATCGCGTCTGTGGGAAGGCCGCGGGCCGGGCATGCTCGGCCCCTACCGTGCGGCCATTCGGCAAACGGGCTATACGGGCACGCCTCCCCCTCATCAGTCAGTGGTCGGTGCCACTGACAGCTTCCCCCAAGGGGGAAGCCGCCCTCAATAAATTGCCTCCTCCCGCCACTTTACCAGCTCTTTCACCGTCTCCTCACTCTCCACCCAGCCCTGTTCCGGGTCGGCGTGGGCGTCGGGGGCGTAGCGCTGCATCGTGCCGGGGCTGCGGCCCTGCAGATATTCCTGTGCCTGCTTCTGGCGGCTGGGTGCGGTGCGGCGCAGCAGCGTTTCTTTTTCGGCCTTGTTCATACAAATCACCTCTTTCGTCACTATTTTGCCCGGGGCTGCCGCTGGTCAAACCCGGAAAATCGTGGTATAGTATTTTATATTGCCATTTTTAAGGAGCTATCATTCTATGGAAGTCAAAATCAATCAGGTCGTTCTGCATCTGCTGGACCCCGGCGCATCGGAGCCGGTTCTGTCGGACCGCGCCATGGACATGGACGCTGACCTGTACGAGTATTACACCGCCACGCTTGAACGCGCGTTCGCCAGCGACGAGGTAAAGAACTGCCGGTTCCTGCCGGACTCCGCTTTTGCCGCGGAGATGGCGCAGAATCAAGATTTCATCGACCTGTCCCGCCGCATTGCGGGCGTCATCTTTGAGCAGATGCTGCAATATCAGGCCATTCCGGCGGGCGATCTGGCCGTCGTGGACTTTACCGCCGACGGCGTGCCGTTCTACGGCGTGCTCAAGCTCAACTACCGCCCCGGCTACACCCACCACACCGAGCTGATGGGCAATGGCCGGTTCAGCAGCATGGTGCCGCAGCGCACGCTGCTGCCCGGCACGCCCAAGGCCGACGAAGCCGCGCTCATTGACCGCGCCAACGGCACGGTGCGTTTGATTGAGAAGAAGTTCACGCTGGACGACAGGAAGGACTTTTACCTGTCCACCCGCGTGTTCGGCTGCACAGAGGCTTTGCAGGAGAAGGCGAAGCTCAAGGCCGTCTGCGAGACCGCCGTGGCCGCCGTGAAGGAGGCCTACCCCGAGCCGGAGGCGCTGGACGATGTGCCCCCGTTTGACGGCGGCACCGAGACTGCCGTCGAGCTGCTGGTGCGCAACCAGGCCGTGGACAACCAGATCTCCGTCGAGGACGTGCGCGAGCGCATCCGGGAGAATTTTCCCCTGGCCGCCCCCAGGTTTGAGGAGGCGCTGGCCGAGACCGGCGTGCAGGAGAATGACCGCGTGACCGTGACCCCCGCGCGCATCAAAAAACTGGAAAGCCGCAGCTTCAAGACCGAGTCCGGCATTGAGATCAGGATTCCCGCCGAGCTGTGCAGCTCGGACGACGCCGTGGAGTTTATCCATTCGGCAACCGGCGGGCTGAGCTTATTGATTAAGGACGTATTGGTGTAAACATACGGCACTTTGCGGGCGGATATGGAATCCGCCCCTACGAATCACACCCGTAAGGGCACATTCTATAGGCGCCCGCACTCTGCCGCTCAGGATATGGGTATAGAGAAAGCAAACTATGGAAACAAAACAAAAAACGACCCTGACCCAGGGCAGTGTTGCCAGGGGAATGCTGCTGTTTGCGCTGCCGATTTTTATCAGCAACCTGTTCCAGCAGCTGTATAATGCCGCCGACTCGCTGATTGTCGGCAACTTTCTGGGCGGCGAGGCACTCGCCGCTGTCGGCTCGTCTGGCAGCCTGATTTTTTTGCTGACCGGCTTTGTCAACGGTGTATCGTTGGGCGCGGGCGTCGTGGTCGCGCGGTATTTCGGCGCCAAGGACTGGGACAGAATGCGCCGCACGATCCACACCACCGTGGCGCTGGGCCTGGTGGCCGGTGTCGGGCTGACGGTGATCGGCGTGATCTTAACGCCGCAGATCCTGCGCTGGATGGGCACGCCGGACGACGTGCTCGTCAACTCCATCGCCTACTTCCGCATGTACTTCATCGGCTCAATTGCCGTTGTCATGTACAACGTAGGTGCAAGCATTCTGCAATCCGTCGGCGACAGCAAGAGCCCGATGCGGTATTTAATTGCTGCCTCTCTCATCAACATCGTGCTCGATCTGCTCCTCGTCGGCTGGCTGCGCATGGGCGTGGCCGCGGCAGCGTTCGCAACGATTGCCTCCCAGACGGTCAGCGCCGTTCTGGCATTTGCCAAACTGACGCGCTCCCAAGAGGCGTGGGCCGTGCATTGGCGCGAGGTAAAATTTGACGGTCCGTCGCTAAAGGCTGTCATCGTGCAGGGTCTGCCGTCCGGCATCCAGAACTCGGTCATCTCGATTGCCAACGTCATTGTGCAGTCCAACATCAACTCGTTCGGTGCACAGGCCATGGCCGGGTGCGGCGCATACAGCAAGGTGGAGGGCTTCGCCTTCCTGCCCGTGACCTGCTTTGCCATGGCACTGGCGACGTTCGTCAGCCAGAACGTCGGCGCGGGCCAGCCGGACCGCGTGAAGAAGGGCATGAAGTTCGGGTGTCTGTGCTCGGTGCTCATGGCCGAGGTCGTCGGCGCCACCATCTACGCTGCGTCGCCGTGGCTCATCGGTGCTTTCAGCCGCGAGGCCGACGTCATCGCGTTCGGCGTGCGGCAGGCCCACACCATCACGCTGTTCTACTGCCTGCTGGCGTTCAGCCATTGCTGCGCGGGCATCCTGCGCGGTCTGGGCCGCCCCGTCGTGCCGATGATGGTCATGCTGGCGGTCTGGTGCCTGCTGCGCATCACCTACATCACGGTTACGCTGCACTTCATCCGCAACATCGGCGTTGTGTTCTGGGCCTATCCGCTGACCTGGAGCATCTCGTCCGTGCTGTTTGCATGGTATATCCTCCATTGCCCCATCCCCAAGCTGGGCGGCGGCGCACCGGAGGTCAAGGCGTAAATTCTGTTTATACAATAAAGATACCCCCGTCAGGTATGTGTGCCTGACGGGGGTATCCTTTGTTATTGCGGCGAACGGGCAAAGCCCCTCAGGCCTCGCAGGCTCGGCCAGCTCCCCTGTAAGGGGCGCCTTTTTGCGCGGGCTCTGCCCGCTTGCCTTAACGTACAGCCTTTACTTTTTGATCACAAAGCACGGCAGCGGCGCTGTCTGCGCCCAGTTTGCAAACTCGCAGACCAGCACGGTATACCGCGTCAGCGGCAGGGCCTTAAAAAACGCCAGCGCGGCCTGCTTCTCGGCGTCACCGATGACCTTTCCGCTGTAGAGCACCGCGGCCAGCACGCCGCCGGGGCGCAGAGCCTCCAGCGCCGCACGCAGGGCGGGCACACTGCCGTCCGCCGTGGAATGCACATCATGCTCCGCACCCGGTAGCCAGCCGAAGTTGAACAGCACGCAGTCCGCCGTGCCGGGCTGCACCAGCTCAGCCAGGCGGGCGTGGTCGTGCAGCACCGCACGCCCCACTGCGCCATAGCCTGCCGCTGCCAGCCGCGCGTTTGTGTTATCAACGGCCTGCTGTTGAATATCCAGCCCCAGCACGCGGCCTGCCGGGCCTGCCAGCGTACACAGGAACTGCGTGTCGTGGCCGTTGCCGCAGGTGGCATCCACGTACAGCCCGCCGGGGCCGAGCCGTGCGGTCAAAAACGCATGGCAGAGCTGCACGGCGGACAGGTCGGGCACGCGGCGGCGCACCAGCTGGCTGCCTTCCGGGGCAAAGCCATATTTTTGCGCCAGCGCCCTGCCCGCGGCATCCCGGGGCAGGGGAGCGGTGAACCGCGTGGCCTGCTTTGGGTCCAGTCCGCCGTTTTGGCGCAGAAGCTCTTTCAACAGATAACTGCCGTAGCCGCGCCCGCGCCACCGGGGCACGACCTCCAGCCGCAGGATAGTCGTGCCGTCCACGACGGCTGTACCGATGGCCTCGTTTTCCTTATATAGAGTGTAGCAGCCTTTTTCCTGCCTGATCTGCATAGCATTACCCGTCGATTTCATTGGTGTTCAGGTCGTAGTGTATCACATCGCCCCATTTGCGGCGGATGACGATCTGCGCGGTCAGGTCGGTGTCGTCATAGACCAGCGACCACTGGGTGTTGCTGGTCACATCGTTGGGGCTGGGGTCCTGGGCGGCTGCCTGCAACGCCTTCCATGCGGTATCCGCAGGAATATCCCCGTCGGGATCGCGCATTGCCAGCACTTCCATAATAGCGTCATAGCGCTCTTTTCCGTGGCCGTAGATGCCATTTCTCTGGTTTGGCTGCACCATGTAGGCATAGCAGCCGTAAAAATTCGTGATGGCCTGCATGGATGTCCAGCGCAGCGGGCGGCCCTCCTGCTCCGGGTCATATTCCAGCACGCGGGCATCGCCGCTTGCATCAACGACAAAGAAGTGGTAGTCCCGCCCGGAGGTGGCAAGCATATCATAGCTGTCCAGCAGGTCAACGGCCTCCTGCGTCGTGGCGGCGCGGTCGAGCACCAGACGGATAGCAAGGGTGGTAAAAATCTTCTGCTTGCCGGTGCTCTGGTTGACCGGCTCGCTGTCCAGCGTCAGCACCGCGATGGAAACACCCTTTTCATTCATGCCGTCCAGACAGATGAACGGAGCGGTCAGGCAGGCGAGCTTTTTCGCCATGGATATGTCCGGCTGGTTGGCCGAAATATTATCCAGCGCGGCCAGCGCCACGGATTTGTAGCCGTCCTTCGGCGTACAATAAACCAGCATGGCCGAGGTGTCGCGCTTGAAATCATAGTTGCGGCCCATCAGGATATTCCCATCGGACACTGTCGCAAAGGCGCTGCATCCATAGTTCGGGGCTTTCATGTGGACCGGCAGCAGGGGAAGCGTTTCCTTTAAAATCGCGTCGATCATCGACTGGTTGTCGGTGATGCCGTAGTTGATGACATCGTCGATGGAATAATCATACTTGACATCCATGCGGTAAAGGTTATAGTCGTCATACGCGGTGATCTGCTCTATGCTGTTTACCGTGCGCAGCCGTCCGGCGTACAGCACGCCGAAGCCCGCCACTGCCAGCAGGATCAATACCAGAAGCACAACCAAAATACGCTTTAACATCCTTTTCACAGAAAACGCCTCCTTTATATGTGTTTTATGATTTGATTATATCATATTTTATTGTGCGGCGCAACGCTGCAAATTGTCATAATCTTCACCGTTTTTCACATACTTTTCACTCTCTGACGAAACCTATTTCACAATTAGCCTGTATACTGTAGGCATAGAAAGCGAAAGGAGACGACCACTATGAGCAACGAATACGATTACTCCGGTCTCTATAACAATACATCCGGCAGCGGTCAGCCGAACGGCCAGAACCCGCAGCCCGAGCAGAGCGCCCCCGCGCAGGACCAGCAGCCCCAACAGAGCAGCTACCCCAACGTAGGCTCCAGCGGTGTCAACACCGCCAACACGGCGCGCACAGACTATTCTTCCTACAATTCCGGCAGCACGTCCGGCCAGAATCCCCAGCAGGATTCCAACGGCTACACCAGCAGCTTCAGCGGCGGCAATGGCAATAACGGCGGCTACAACGGCTACAGCTATTCCAGCGCCCCGCAGCAGCCCCCCGTGCCCCAGAAGAAAAAGGGCAGCAAGGTCCTGCTCCGCGTACTGGCCTGCGTCGGCGTGGTTGCGCTGGGCTTCGGCGGCGGTCTGGGCGGCGCTGTGGTCGCCAGCCGTGCGGGCCTGACAGGCAACCAGGTGGTTGTCCAGCAGGTAGAGCGCAGCACGGACGCCACCGCCGCAGGCAGCACCGATGGCACAAGCATGAGCGTGCAGCAGATCGCGTCTGTCGTCTCGCCCAGCGTTGTCGCCATCACCACCGAGCAGATGAGCAGCAGCCAGACCTGGTTCGGCGGCTACTACGTCCAGAGCGGTGCCGGTTCCGGCGTCATCATCAGCCAGGACGGCTACATCCTGACCTGCGCCCACGTCGTCAGCGGCGCGACCAGCGTAAAGGTGCAGCTGAACGGCAGCGACGAGAGCTACGACGCCACCGTCGTCGGCCAGGATTCCACCTCCGACATCGCGGTGCTGAAAATTGATGCTACGGGCCTGACCCCGGCGGTCATCGGCGACAGTGACGCCCTGGCCGTGGGCGAGGTCGCCGTTGCCGTCGGCAACCCGCTGGGCACGCTGTCCAACACTGTCACCGATGGCATCGTCAGTGCGCTGAACCGTCAGGTCACCGTGCAAGACAACGATATGACGCTGATCCAAACCGATGCGTCCATCAGCCCGGGCAACTCCGGCGGCGGCCTGTTCAATGCGAACGGCGAGCTGATCGGCATTGTCAATGCCAAGTCCAGCTACAGTGAGGCCGAGGGCATCGGCTTTGCGATCCCCATCAACACAGCCATGGAGATTGGCCGGCAGCTGATCGAGAACGGCAGCGTGGCTCGTCCCGCGCTGGGCGTCAAGATCATGGATGTGACCGACGCCCAGACCGCCCAGCAGCTGGGTGTCTCCACAATGGGCGTCTACGTTGTCGAAGTCACAAAGGGCAGCGGTGCCGACGCCGCCGGTGTACAGGCGGGTGACCGCGTGCTGGCCGTCGATGACACCGCCGTCAGTGATTCCTCCGCCTTGAAGAATTACCTGAAGGACAAGGGCATCGGCGACACCGTCAACCTCCAGGTCGAGCGCGACGGCAAGGTGCTGACGCTGGCTGTTACGCTTGGGTCCAGCGCACAGTAAAAACCATATAGAAACAGGGATGCAGACCGAAATCTGCATCCCTGTTTTTTGTTTGAATGGCTTCCCCCTCGGGGGAAGCTGTCAGCGGCCCCGCCCGCTGACTGATGAGGGGAAACCGTGCCATTATGGCCCGGCAGCGGGTTGCCGCCGGAAGTCTGCCCCTCTCAGGGGGTCGGCGTCCACCCCTGACTCCTCACTCAGTTCTGATCCTTACTTTTTCCCACCAGCGCAGCCAGCACGCCAAAAATCAGGCTGGCCGCTATGCCGCCGGACGCCGCCGTCAGGCCGCCGGTAAACGCACCGGGCAGGCCGCACTCGTCCACGGCATTCTGCACGCCCTGGGCCAATAAATGCCCGAACCCCAGCAGCGGCACGCTGGCCCCCGCCCCGGCGAAATCCGCCAGCGGCTTGTACAGCCCGACAGCGCTTAAAATCACGCCCGCCACGACATACCCGGTCAAGATTCGGGCAGGGGAGAGCTTCGTGTAATCAATAAAAAGCTGCCCTACGACGCAGATTGCGCCGCCGACCACAAACGCCCAGACATAGCTCATACCGCACCGCCCAGCTCGACACAGTGGGCGATGCCCGGGATGCTCTCCCCCTGCAAAAACGTAGTCTGGCTCATCAGTGCGCCCGTTGCCAGAAACAGCACGCGGCGCAGCTGCCCCGCGGCCAGCATCGGCAGGATCTTCCCGCACAGCACCGCCGCACTGCATCCTGCCCCGCTGCCGCCCGCCTGTACATTCTGACTGTTTGTGTCATATAATAAGCAGCCGCAGTCCTTATGGTTGTCCAGCGGCAGCCCCTCTTTGGCCATCTGCTCATGCAGAAGTGCCGTACCGACCTCGCCCAAATCACCCGTAAAAATTGCGTCAAAATCCTGCGGGCTTGTCCCTGTGGCCGAAAAATAGCGCAGCAGCGTCGAGGCTGCCGCAGGCATCATCGCCGCACCCATATTGTTGATGTCATGCACCGCAAAATCCTGCACGCGGCCAAACGTCACCGACAGCACCGGCACGCCCGCGCCGCCGTGCGCCCGCACCAGGCAGGCCCCCGCGGCGGTGGCCGTCCACTGGGCCGTGGGGGTGCGCTTGGCACCGTACTCCAGCGGCGTGCGGAATTGCCGCTCTGCCGCGCAAAAATGGCTGCTTGTCAGCGCCAGGACCCGCTCGGCCATGCTGCCCGCCGCAAACACCGCGGCAAGGCCCAGCGTCTCCGCCATGGTCGAGCACGCGCCGTAGATGCCCGCAAACGGGATGCCCAGTTCCCGCATCGTGTAGTTGCTGGCCGTACACTGGGCCTGCAGGTCGCCCGCAAACGCAATATCGACTTTGGAACGCGGAATATCCGCCTTGCGCAGGCAGAGCTCCACGGCCTTGCGCTGCAAGAGGCTTTCGGCCTGCTCCCAGTTTTCACAGCCCTGCTCGCCAAAAGCCGCGTCCTGCGTCACAAAGTCAAAGGCCGACGCCAGCGGGCCCTCGCTCTCTTTTTTGCCGCCTGCCGCGGCCCAGGCCGCCACGGTGGGCGGCGCGTCAAACAGCAGGGTATCGCCTCTGCGCGTCATCGGTCATCCCACCTTTCCCAGCAGCCAGTAGAGCACGCCCCACACAAAGCTGGCCAGCGTCCCAAACGCGATGACCGGCCCCGCGATGCCGAAAATCCTCGCGCCTACACCGGTCACCCAGCCCTCGGCCTTGAATTCAATCGCCGGGCTGACGACGGAGTTTGCAAACCCTGTAATGGGCACCAGCGTCCCCGCGCCCGCCTTGGCGGCCAGCTTTTGGTACCAACCCGGCAGTGTGAAAATGGCGGACAGAAAAATCAGCGCAATGCTCGTCAGCGTGCCCGCCAGCGTTTTGTCGTACCAAATCAGGAAAAATTGCCGCAGTGCCTCGCCGAGGGTGCAGATGGCCCCGCCGACCAAAAACGCCCACGCGCAGTCCCGCACCACGGGCGACGGCGGCGACGCGCGGCTGACCATCTCATCATATTGCCTGGGATCCAGTTTCACATTTCATTCCTCCCTTTTTGGGGGTAGTATGCGCCTAGCTGCCGTAAAATATGACCTGCCCGCGATAATACGGGTGCGGCACCATGACCTTGTACAGCGTGCGCAGTTCTTTACAAAGCGCCGCGTCGGGGACCGTACCGCCGCAGGGCAGGGCCAGCACGGCGTACCGCGTGCCGAACACCCTGCTTTCCAGCGCCGTGGCCCGCGCGCCTGCCCGCAGGTAAAACCCAATGCGCCGCCGTGCGATGGACGGGTCGGGAGCCTCAGCGGGGTGCTCACATTCCAGCACCAGGTCGTGTACCCGCATGGCATCGTAATCCCGGACCAGCCCCAGCGCCGCCGTGCCCACGCCGCTGCCGCGCAGGTCGTACCGCACGGCAAAGTAGTCCAGCAGCGCCGTACGCTGGCCCGGCAGCACGACCTGCCACGCATAGGCCAGCCGTGCGCCCGCGTCATCGGTCAGAAGGAGCGGCTCGTAGACGCCGGACTCCAGCAGGCGTTGGATCTCGGCAAACGGCTTCAGCTCGGCGGCAGGGAAATCCCGCGGCAGGGCAGAGCGGTAGAGGTCCTCACATTCAGCAGCAGACAAGCGCGTGATTTGCATGGGGATTTCTCCTTTCTGTGATTGAATTATGGGGGAAAATACGGTATAATAGGTAAAAATGGGCTTATGGCGCAGTTCTCGGGCGGATATGGAATCCGCCCCTACAACGCACCCGTTATTCGTAGGGGCGCATTTCGTATGCGCCCGCAAGCAATTTATAAAGGAGCCACCCACATGGAATGGACTGACATCAGCATCACCGTCGCCAAGCGCGACGCCGACACTGCCGAAGCCATCGCAACGATGGTTGCCAACGGCGGCATCTATATTGAGGACTATAGCGACCTGGAGCAGCAGGCGTGGGAGATCGCCCACGTTGATTTAATTGAACAAGACCTGCTGGACAAACCGCGTGACATCGTGATCGTACACATGTACCTTGCCCCTGACGAGAACCCCGCCGAGGTGCTGCCCCTGTTTGAGGAGCGGCTGAAAAACAGCGGCATCGGCTACCAGCTCAACACCACCGGCGTCGAGCAGGAGGACTGGCAGAACGCCTGGAAGAAGTACTACCACGCCATGGACATCGGCGAGCGCCTCGCCATCGTGCCCGGCTGGGAGGATTACCGGACGGACCGCATCAGGATCGTCATGGACCCCGGCATGGCCTTTGGCACCGGCACGCATGAGACGACCTCGCTCTGCCTCGAGACGCTGGACAGCCTTGTCAAGGGCGGGGAGCGCGTGCTCGACATCGGCACCGGCTCCGGCATTCTGGCCATTGCCGCGCTGAAATTAGGCGCAGACTCCGCCGAGGGCGTGGACATCGACCCCATGTGCGTGCGCACCGCGGGCGAGAACGCCGCGCGCAACGGCGTGGCGGACCGCTTTAAAGTCCTCGTCGGCGACCTGTCCGACAAGGCCAGCGGCCAGTACAACATCATCACGGCCAACATCGTGGCGGCTGCCATCCTGTCGCTGGCCCCGCATGTGCCGGTGCTCATGGCCCCGGGCGCACGGTTCATCGCCAGCGGCATCATCGACGAGCGCAAGGACGAGGTGCTGGCCGGGCTGAAGGCCGCGGGTCTCGAGCCTGTCGAGGTCAAGGAGAAGCGCGGCTGGGTCTGCATCATCTGCGAAAAGAAAGAGGCTTGATCTATGCCGCATCGTTATTTTACGCGGGAGCTGGCCGATGGCCGCGCCGCGCTGACCGGCAGCGACGCCCACCATCTGGCCGACGTCATGCGCGCCAGAATCGGTGAGGAGGTCGTGCTCTGCGGGCCGGACGGGCTGGAATACCTCGGCACGGTCACGGCCATCGAGCCGGGGCGGGTGGAGTTTTCCGTAACCGACGGCACGACGAGCAAGGCCGAGCCGGACTGCGCCGTGACGCTGTTTGCGGGCTACCCCAAGGCGGGCAAGCTGGAGGAGGTCATCCGCCACAGCGTCGAGCTGGGCGTGACCGAGATCGTGCCGTTTTTCAGCCGGTATTGCGTAGCCACGCCGAAAAAAGAGGACGTCAAGAACGAGCGCTACAACCGCATTGCCGCCGAGGCCGCCAAACAGGCGGGCCGTGCCATGCTGCCACACGTGGCCCTGCCGCTGAACGATTTTGCCGCGGTTTGCAAAGCATTTGCAGATTTTGACGTTGTGCTGTTCTTTTACGAGGGCGGCGGCGCACCCCTGCGGGAGGTACTGCGCCCCGGACAGTACAAGCGCGTTGCCATCGTGACCGGCAGTGAGGGCGGCTTCTCCGTCGAGGAGGCCGAGGCCGCGAAGGCCGCCAGGGCTGTGACCGTAGGGTTAGGCCCCCGGATTTTGCGCTGCGAGACCGCGCCGTTAGCCGCGTTGACCTCTGTCATGCTGCTGACCGGTAACCTGGAGTGACCGCAGCAAGCCATACTATGTAAAAAAGAACAGGAGCGTCACCGTGCGTGGTGATGCTCCTGTTTTTGTTTGATGTACTGTAGGGGCCGGGCATGCCCGGCTCGGGACGTATAAGGCAGACGGGCGTTTGCGGGATGGCTTGTAGGGGCGGCATATATGCCGCCCGCGGCTTTCCTGGAACGGGTGCTGACGGGCAGGCTGCGGGCCGCACATGTGCGGCCCCTACGGCTCTATTGCCTTTTTACGGGCGCTAACCGCACACGGGCGCGGAGGGGTCAAGATCCCTCCCTACGGAATGTCGTTCACGGCCGGTTTGTAGGGAGCGGTCTTGACCGCTCCGGGGAGGTGTGTGGCTGGCGCACAGCCCACGGGAGGTTATACATAGCGGCAAACGAGCAGAGCCCGCGAGGCCTGAGGGGCTCTGGCCGTTCATGGCCATGAGAAACTCACCCTCACTTCGCCTTCACATACGCCCCGAACGCATTCGGCACAGGGTAGACCTCTGCCAAATCCTCCGGCGCGGCCCAGACATACCCGTCGGGCAGATCACAGGCGGGGGCGGTGCCTCGCCAGCCGCCAAGCTCCCAAATCTTGTGCGTAAATACGTGCTTTGCGGGGGGCAGGGGCTCGTCCAGCGCGGCCTGTACACCGATGCCCGCCAGTGCGGCGGTCAGCTCGTCCCGCGTCAGCGCTTTTTCCCACGCTGCGGGCTGCCACAATCCGGCCAGCAGTCCCCGTGCGGGGCGGCGCTGCAAAAGCAATCCCTGCTCACTTTCAATCAACGCCACCGTCACGGGCACCTTGCCCTTGGCCTTGGGCGCGGGCTTCACAGGCAGCTGGTCCGCCCGGCCAGCCGCATAGCCCCGGCACAAATCGGCCAGCGGGCATTCCTCACAGTGGGGCGTACCGGGGATGCAGACCAGCGCACCCAGCTCCATCAGGGCCTCGTTGTAGGGGCCGGGCGTGGCCTTGGGCATCTGGTCCAGCACCCGCACGGTAAAGGCTTTCTTCGTTGCCGGGGCCATGACGTCGGCGTCGTCGTTGTACAGCCGCGCAAAAACGCGCAGGACGTTGCCGTCCACCGCGGGGACGGGGATGCCAAACGCAATGCTGGCCACCGCGCCCGCCGTGTAGTCACCGATGCCCGGCAGACTGCGCAGGGCGTCGTAGTCGGCGGGCAGGTCGCCGCCGTACTGCTCGCAGACGATGCGGGCAGCCTTCTGCATATTGTTGACGCGGTTGTAGTAGCCCAGCCCCTGCCACAGCTTGCGCAGGGCGTCCGGCTCACAGGCCGCCAGCGCGGCGGGGTCCGGCAAAGCCGCGATAAAGCGTTCATAATAGGGGATAGCCGCTGCCACACGGGTCTGTTGGAGCATGATCTCGCTGACCCAGATATGGTACGCAGAAGGCTCCTGCCGGAAAGGCAGGAGCCTCTTGTTTGCGTCAAACCATTGCAGCAGCGGTGCGGCAATGGGCTGCATCAAAAACCACCGCAGGTACGGGGGAAGGGGATGACGTCGCGGATGTTGGGGATGCCGGTGACGTACATCAGCAGGCGCTCAAAGCCCAGACCGTAGCCCGCATGCTTGACGCTGCCGTAGCGGCGCAGGTCGAGATACCAGTCGTAGTCGGCGGTGTTCAGGCCCAGCTCCTTCATGCGGGCCTCCAGCACATCGAGGCGCTCCTCACGCTGAGAGCCGCCGATCAGCTCACCGATACCGGGAACCAGCATATCGGCGGCGGCCACGGTCTTGCCGTCCTCGTTCTGGCGCATGTAGAACGCCTTGATTTCCTTCGGGTAGTCGGTGACGAACACGGGCTTCTTGAAGATCTGCTCGGTCAGATAGCGCTCGTGCTCGGTCTGCAGGTCGGTGCCCCACTCGACTTTATACTGGAAGTTGTCGTTGTTCTTCTTCAGCAGCTCGATGGCGTCGGTGTAGGTCACGCGGGCAAAGTCGCTGGATGCGACCAGCTCGAGGCGCTCGATCAGGCCCTTGTCAAAGAACTGGTTGAAGAAGGCCAGCTCGTCGGGGCAGTTGTCCAGCAGGTAGCGGATGACGTAGCGGGTCATAGCCTCGGCGGTCTCGAGATAGGTGTTCAGGTCGGCGAAGGCCATCTCGGGCTCGATCATCCAGAACTCGGCGGCGTGGCGGGTGTCGTAGCTCTTTTCGGCGCGGAAAGTGGGGCCGAACGTGTAGACGTTGCCCAGCGCCATGGCCATGGCCTCGGCCTCCAGCTGGCCGGAAACGGTCAGGTTGACAGGACGCTTGAAGAAGTCCTTCGTGTAGTCAACGCCGCCCTCGTCGTTGCGGGGGATATCGTTGAGGTCAAGGGTGGTCACTTGGAACATCTCACCGGCGCCCTCACAGTCAGAGCCGGTAAAAAGCGGCGTATGCACGTAGGTAAAGCCGTGCTCATGGAAGAACTGGTGCAGGGCGAACGCTGCCTGGCCGCGCACGCGGAACGCAGCGTTGAAGGTGTTGGTGCGGGGGCGCAGGTGGGTCATGGTGCGCAGATAGTCCATGCCCATCTTCTTTTTCTGCAGCGGATAGTCGCCGCCGCAGGGGCCGAGCACGGTGATTTCATCCGCATTGATCTCAAAGGGCTGCTTGGCGCCCGGGGTCACAACAACGCTGCCGGTGACCTCAAAGCTCGTGTACAGACCGCACTTGGCGATCTCGGCATAGTTGGCGAGCTTGTCGGCCTGAAAAACGATCTGGACGGGCTTATAGCAGCTGCCGTCGGACAGCGAGATAAAGCCGATATTTTTAGAATCGCGCACAGTCTTGGCCCAGCCGCAGACGGTGACCTTGGTGCCGTCTGCAGGGGTGGCCTTGTACAGCGATGCAAGTTCCGTTCTCTGCATGGATAGTCCACTCCTCTTTATATATATGAATGTTCCTATTGTAACAGGTATTTTATAAAAAGTAAAGAGCCGATATTTGCAGAGTTGCAGGGTTGCAGGGTTGCAGGGGTTGTAGGGGCCGGGCATGCCCGGCCCGGAGGTATCCCGCGGGCAGGCGTTTATGGGAAGGTGCAGGGCCGGACATGTCCGGCCCCTACCGCGCGGTGATGATGTTACGTTTGCGATGCCATGAAGGTCTGCGGGGCGTCGGGGACGCCGATTCCTACCGTAGGGGCGGATTCCATATCCGCCCGTGGGAGTGTGCGGCGGCGCAAGCTGCCCGGAAGGGATGAATCCCGTCCCTGATTAAAACTGTAATAAGAGATTTTGAGATTTACCCTCCCAGCACCGCCGCCAGCGCCTTGGCGGCGTACTCTCCGGCGCGGAGGGCCTCGTCCAGCGTGTTTGCGTGGCCGCCGATCTCTATTAAAAGACTGCCTGTCGTCAAATCCTGATTGTAAAACCGATACCCGCACAGCACAGGGCGGGTCAGGCCCGGGTAGGCGCTTTCCATAGCGGCCTCCCATTCGGCGGCAAAACGCAGATTGAGCCGCCAGTTAGGCAGGGCAATGCTGCTGCCGTTGCCGCATCCGGCAATGACCATGACCTGCGCCGTGCTCTCGCCGTCGATCTCGCACACGGGCTTGACCCGCGTGCCGTCGCTGTCCTCGATGGCATCGCGGTGGACGTCCAGCACGACCTTTATAGAAGGGTAGCGCTCCAGATACGCCTGCACGCCCGCGCGGCTGCGCTTATAGCTGTCGGTGTAGCCGGGCGCGTCATAGAGCGTTTCGTCGTGCAGCGTGCGGATGCCCGCCGCGTTGAGCACCTGCGCCATTTTCTCTCCGACGGCACACATATTCAGCGCCGTGCTTTTGCTGCGGGCCGTGTAGCCGGGGTCAAACACGGGGTCCGGCCAAGTCTGGTAGCTCTCGGTGGCATGGGTGTGCATGATGAGCACCTGCGGCAGGGCACTGTTCTTTTCAACGGCAAACGGTAAATTTTGCGTCGTTACGGCGGCACGCAGGTCAGCGTCGGTGTGCTCGGTGCTGTTTCGGATGCTGCCTGCGGCCAGTGCCACATAGCCGTCGCCGCTGCCCTGCCTGAGCGTCACGCTGCGGATGCGGCCCGCGTCGTCCAGCTCCGGCGCGGCACTGGGCAGCGGCGTGGAAGCGGGGGACGGCTCCGGCGTGGGCGTTGCCGCAGCTGTCGGGGCCGGGGAGGGCGTCGCCGCGGGCACGGGCGTGGGGCGGCGGTCCGGCTTCTGGGGCTTGTAGGCGGCCCGGGCGGCATCCGCTGGCCAGGCGATGGCCGCAGCCGCCGCGGGGTCCTGCAAAAACAGCGCCCCTCGCACGATCCACGCCCGCCCGGGGCAGACCGCACACGCGGTCAGAACCGCCGCCGCACTGCCCGCAAATGCGGCCCCGCACAGCGCAGCCGCCGCCCACCGGCGCAGCTTTTGCATGGCACACACACCCCCTTGTACCAGAATTTTATGCGATTTTTTTGGTTTCTATGAAGTTTTTTTCAAAAAGCCCTTGCAACTTTGCAAAAAGTGTGGTAGGATAACTTGTACTGTTATGGGGAACCAAGGAGGTGGAACGAATGCCTAATATTAAATCTCAGAAGGATCGTGTTGTTCAGGCCAAGAAAGAGGCTCTGCACAACAAGGTCGTCAAGTCCAACCTGAAAACAGTGGTCAAGAAGGCAAACGCTGCCATCGACAGCAATGCTGCTGACAAGGAGACCGTCGTTAAGGTTGCTGTCTCTGCCATCGACTCTGCTAAGAGCAAGGGTGTTATCCATAAGAACACCGCTGCCCGCAAGATCAGCCGCATGGCTAAGCGCGCCAACAAGGCTGCTGCTCAGTAATTGATCGCATGAACAATGCCCGCCGTGGGAACACGGCGGGCATTTTCATTTTTTAAGTAGTAGGGGAGGGATTCATCCCTCCCGGGGCGTTTGGTGCTGCCGGTAGGTACACGGGAGGCATGAATGCCTCCCCTGCAAGCTGCCGGTAGGGGCCGCACATGTGCGGCCCTGCACCTCGCGAAATTGCCCTGCTTATGGGAAGCCTGCGGGCCGGGCATGCCCGGCCCCTACAGCGCTACTGCGTCAGCTCCTGCTCCATCAGCAGCTTCTTCAGCGGCAATAGCGCTGCGGGCTCGGCGCTGAAGGTGCGGATGCCGAGCTTTAAATAGGCCGGCATGGCATCCACGGCGGCCACGGTGATACCGCAGAGGTAGACCTGTGCGCCGTGCTCCTGCGCCTGCTCCAGAATGCCGCTGACAAGGCGCAGCACGGCGGGGTTTGTCAGCTGGTTCACGGCGGCGGTGGGGTTCTGCACAAGGCCCAGCGTGTAGCGGGTCAGGTCCTCAATATCCACAGCCATCAGCTGCGCGCCGTGCTCCATCATATCCCCGGCCATGACCGCAGCGGACGGCATGTCCACAACGCAGCCCAGCATCATCGGGCCGGTCTCGCGGCCCTCGGCCAGCAGCTCGTCGCGGCAGGTGTTGACCTCCTCCACGCAGCGATCCCAGTCGGCCACATCTTTTATCATCGGGAACACGACCCGCAGGTCGCCGTCCGTGGCGGCGCGCAGCAGCGCCCGGATCTGCGGCTTGAACAGCCGGTTGCCGCGCAGGCGGTCCTGCGTCTCCCCGGCCCAGGGTGCGTCGTCGTCGGCGCGGGTATCGCAGGTGCGCAGCAGCACGGGCACGCCCTCGGCGCTTTTCAGCAGCTCGCGCAGACGGGTGGTCTGCACCTCGTCGCTCTGGTCGTACAGAATCGCGGTCTCGGTGCGCACAAGGCCGATGCCCGCCGCGCCGCGCGTATGGGGCACGTCGCTGTCGCTGATGTTGCAGGTCGGCATCAGGCGGAAGGCCGTGCCGTCCTTCGTCAGGCAGGGCAGGGCGGCCACGGGGTCGGGCTTCTGGCCGTGCAGGCGGCTCAATGCAATTTTACAGTCCGCCTGGGCGATCTGCGCACCGTCCGGCTCCACAATAAGCGTGCCGTTGTCGGCGTCAAGGATCGCGCGGTGACCCACGGCCATGGCCGCAGTGCCGCCGCCCAGCTGTACCACCGCCGGGATGCCCATGCTGCGGGCCATGATGGCGGCATGGCTGACCGTGCTGTCCTGGTCGCTGGCCAGGCCCAGCACCATGCGGCGGTCCAGACTGAACAGATCACTGGGAAAGAAGCGGTCCGCCACCAGGATGCTGGGGCGCTTCAGATGCAGGCGGCGGCGCGGGCGTCCGTCCAGAATATCCACCACGCGGCGGCAGACGTCGCAGACATCGACGCTGCGCTCCCGGATATACTCATCATCGACGTTTTTCAGGCGGCCCGCAAAAATCTGCTCGGCGCGCTCGACGGCGGCAGCCCCGCCCGCACCGGCGGCGATATAGTCGCCGATCTCGTTCGTGAAGGACTCGTCCTCCAGCAGGGCGATCTGGAACAGCAGAATATCCGCGTCCGGCCCCTTGGCGCGCTGGCTCAAACGGCGCAGTTCGTCCTTGGCCAGCACGACGGCGACGTCGTAGAGGGCACGCTCCCGGAACGGGTCGCAGACGATGCGGTGCAGGCCGGTGGTGCCGTGGTCGATCTGCTCAACCGGGCCGACCACAATGCCGGTGGACGCCGGTACGCCGGTATAGGTGTGCATAGGATGCCTCCTTTTTTCTTCTTGGCCCCATCCGGGAGGGGACTCCCGCAGGGCCGGATGAGGGTCGGGTTCGCCGCAGACACCCGTTAAAGGCTTACCGCCCGGCCCCTGCAGCGCGATTCTTTGGCAAACGCGGGCGGAGCTCCAAGGGGGAAGCCTTTTTACAAAATCGGCAGCTCGCCCAGGGTCTTGCTGACCAGGGCGGTCACGAATTCCTCGGGCACGGCGGCGGCGATGGCACGCTCGGTCACGAGGGTGTTGTCTCTGCCGTCCAGCAGGGCGGGGAAGCGGTCTGCCGGGTCCTTGTCAAAGCTGCCCATGAAGGTCGCGGCCAGCAGCTTCGGCGTGTAGGGCATGTCCTCGGGCACGCCGACGCGCTCGGCGGCCAGCTCCAGCGGGGCCAGTGCGCCGCGGGTGGGCGCACTCGGGTTCGGTGCGTAGGGCGCCGGGTAGTTTGCGCGCTGCCGCGCGTTTTTCTCCACAAGGTCAATTTCCGGTGCGCGGGCGCAGACCTCGGCCAGCAGTTTTTGGTATTGCTCGGCAAAGCGAGCCAGAAATTCCTCATTGTCGGGCAGCATGGCGTAGGCCGTGCCGCCGCAGCGGCCAAACAGCCGCAGCGTGTCAAAGTAGCCCAGCGCGATGTTGCGCCCGGCGCGGACGGGGTCAAAGTCCAGCGTCGGGCCCAGATCCCAGTGGCTGCGCACGATGCGCGTCGGCAGGCCGGTGGTGTTGGGGCGTACAATGCCGATGCCGTCCACATCGACGCCGAGCAGCTCCGCTGCGCCCATTTTTGCGGCCAGATCCAGCGGCATATTGTCGCGCCAGCCGCCGTCAATGTACTTTACACCGTCAATTTCCCGCGGGCGCAGGGCCGGGAAGCAGGCACTGGACGCCAGCATATAGTCCTTTAACTGCCCTTCGGGGATGTCCTCGATGGGGCACTGCACGCTGCGCAGGCTGCCCAGCTCGGTCATGACAAGGCCAAAGTGGATAGGCGATGTGCGCACGGCCTCCTCGTCGATCAGACGGTCGATCATCTCGGCCAGCGGTTCAACGTTCAGTCCGCCGCTGCGGATGATGTCGAGGAAGAACGCGCGCAGCTCCTCAGGCTTGAGCGTTGCGGGGACTTCGAGAACATCGTGAATTTCCAGGCTGCGCCACAGGTCCTCGGCCTCCTGGATCTTGCCCATCGTGAACAGGCAGCCGTTCAGCGTGCCGACGCTTGCGCCCGTGATGATGTCAGGCGTCCAGTCCAGCTCCTGCAGAGCGCGCCAGACGCCGATCTGATAGCTGCCCTTGGCCCCGCCGCCAGCCAGCACCAGCGCACGTTTTCCGGTATGTTCCATCGGAAAAAAGCCCTCCTGTTTTGTAGTTTTATTCATTATAGCATTTTCTGTTTTAAGTTGCCATAGCAAACCGGGTCACAATCTGCGGAAATTGCGCAGTTTTTTCTAATTTTATAAGGTGCTTGCAATAGCAGGAGAAATGGAGTAAACTTAAAATACGCCCGTAGGGGAGGGATTCATCCCTCCCGTGGACTTAGCGACGCGGCACACGTCCCGGAGGGGTCAAGACCCCTCCCTACAGAATGACGTTTACGGGTGCTTTGTAGGGAGCGGTCTTGACCGCTCCGCAGGTACGCCGCGGCAGCCGCAGAATACCCGGGAGGGATGAATCCCTCCCCTACAAATATTGGGAGAGTGCAAATTATGCAGACCAAACCGATCCTCGTTGTCATGGCCGCCGGTATGGGCAGCCGCTACGGCGGACTCAAGCAAATCGACCCCGTCGGCCCGTCCGGCGAGGCCATCCTCGACTACAGCCTGTACGATGCCCGCCGCGCCGGGTTCAAGACCGTCGTCTTTATCATCAAGCATGAGATCGAGCAGGCGTTTAAAGAGGCCGTCGGTGCCCGTGCCGTGCGCGCCGGGTTCGAGGTCCGCTACGCCTACCAGCAGCTGGAAAAGCTGCCCGAGGGCTTCACCGTGCCGGAGGGCCGCGTCAAGCCCTGGGGCACCGCCCATGCCATCCTCGTGGCCGAGGAGGCCATCGGCGATGCGCCGTTTGCGGTCATCAACGCCGACGACTACTACGGCCCGCAGGGCTTCAAGCTCATCTACGACTACCTGAGCACCCACGCCGACGGGGATCGTTACGCCTGGGCCATGGTCGGCTTCCTGCTGGGCAACACGGTCAGCGCCAACGGCAGTGTCAGCCGCGGCGTCTGCGTGACCGACGAGAGCCGCAACCTCGTCAGCGTGACCGAGCGCACCTGCATCGAGCCCTACGCCGACGGCATCCATTACAGCGAGGACGGCGGCAAGAGCTGGGCCGACCTGCCCGCCGACTGTGTTGTCTCGATGAACCTGTGGGGCTTCACCCCCGCCTACGTGCAGGAGGCCAAGGCCGGTTTTGCCGCGTTCCTGCAGGCCAGCCTGCCCGTCAACCCGATGAAGTGCGAATATTACCTGCCCACCGTCGTGACGAACGCGCTGGAGGCCGGCAAGGCGGATGTCCATGTGCTGACCAGTGCCGACAAATGGCACGGCATCACCTACCGCGAGGACAAGCCCGAGCTGGTCGAAGCCCTGAAAAAGATGAGTGAGGATGGGCTGTACCCGGTGGATAGGCTGTTCTGAAAATCGTATAAAAATGCGGTCTCCCGCGCGGAGACCGCATTTTTGTTTTGCGTAGGGGAGGGATTTATCCCTCCCGTGGAGTGGATGGCCGCCGCACACTTCCCCGGAGCGGTCAAGACCGCTCCCTACAAAGCACCCGTAAACGGCACACCGTAGGGAGGGGTCTTGACCCCTCCGCAAGGGTTTCCGGCCACGCAAGCATTCCGGGAGGGATAAATCCCTCCCCTACAACCTTCCCATATACCTCATGCCGCCCTTGGCTCAAATGTACCCTTTGTCCTGCAGCAATCCGCGTAAAAACAGCAAAAAAATACCTTTAATATTTTACAAATGTTCGGGTTGTAATTGCCCTCTGCGTCGGGTATAATAAGGTTAGCGTTATTGCTTTGTATGCACGCCCGCTGCGGCGTTTTTCACGAAAGCTGCGTTACAGCGCAGCATTTGCAAAAGGAGAACTACTATGATGAAGAAAACCACCTTCGGTGCCGTTCTGGCGTTCCTGTTTGCCGCTGCCGGTGCCCTGACCGCCGCCGCACTCTATCTCTACCACCGTGAAAAGGAGCTGGACGAGTACGAGCGCCTGCTGTTCAGCGACGACTACGAGGATGACGATTACGACGACGAGGATTCCACCACCTACGAGAACATCCCCTCCGCCCCCGCAGAGGAGAAGGAGTAAATGATCCTCAAGGCTTCCCCCGCGTGGGAAGCCTTTCTGCCACCACAACCCGGCTGGGCACCGACCTGACGGCGTCCGGCTTTTTGGCAATGCCATACTGCCACGGAGAAAACACAATATGCGTAAACTGCTGCTTTGGCTTGTGATGGTCGCCGTTATGATTGCCGCCATCCTGGGCGGAACGGCGGCTTTTCTTTACAGCCGCACCGGGACGGACGCCCTGCCGCAGGAGGCCGTCACCTTCGGTGAGCAGACCCTCGAGCCCAACGGCTGGAGCTGGGTCATCCCGGTGCTGGGCGATAAGGTCAACAAGACCTACGAAAGCCCGACGAACCTGACCGTGCAGAAGCTGGGCACCTTCACCGATACCGTGCCGCAGCTCGTCCTGCCCGACTGGGTCACCGCTGCCGAGCTTCAGATCACCGCGCCCGACGGCACGGTCTGGACCGGCGCACTGGCCGACTGCAATACCTATACCTATACACAAAACGGGGACTATCAGATCATCGTGACCGCGCACCACAGCAGTGCGGACAACCCCGGCGACCCCGTGGGCTGGTACGCCTACCGCGCCGGCTACACGATGGCGATGAACCCCAAGGTCACCCTGAGCACCGAGCGCGCGCCGCAGGGCAGCATCGTGGCTGTGCAGCTGTCCGGCATTCTGGACGGCGAGCCGAGCCTGGAGACCGATCTGGGCACCGTCTGGTTCCGCAAGACCGCCAGCGGCTACATGGGCTATCTTCCCGTGACCTACAACGCCGAGGGCGGCGACCATACGCTGCACCTGACCTGCGGGAGCCTGGAAAAGGACATCACCCTGACCGTCACCCGCACCATATATGATACGGTCACCGTCCCCGCCGAGGAGGACACCGGCGGCGGGGAGGAGTTCCGCAACGCTATATGGCCGCTGTACACAACGGGCAGCTCCGCCAAGCTCTGGAATGGCCGCTTTGAGGCCCCCAGCGCGGGCGCTGTCGCCATGGAGTACGGTGTTACCCAGATGGTGGACGGCCAGCGCAGCGGCCAGGCCACCGGCCTGACCTATGCCGCCGCGGACGGCGAAACCGTCACCGCCCCGCAGGCAGGCAACGTTGTCTTTGCGGGCACGCTGACCCTGACCGGCGGCACGGTGGTCATCGACCACGGCTGCGGCGTAAAGAGCTACCTGTACGGGCTGGAGACTGTCGGTGTGGAGCGCGGGCAGAGTGTGTCCGCCGGCGACCCGCTGGGCACCGCCGGGACGGCCCACAACCTGATCTACGAGCTGCGCATCGGCAGCAAATCCACTGACCCGCAGACCGCGCTGGACGGAAACAGTGGTCTGCAATTCCGCGAGGCTGAATAAAATAGCTGCACACGGCACACCCGGCCTGCCGTGCCGCTGTCGTTTTGCCGGGCATCCATAAAGGTCCCTAAAAGAGTGAGTGTGAGTATGGAAGAAGATAAGAAATCCACTGCGGTACAGCCGGAGGAGGCCCCCAAGCCGAAGCCCCGGCGCCGCAAGGCAGCCAGCCCCCAGCCTGCCGCCGACACGCCCCCTGCGCCGACGGACAGCGCCGAGCCGCCTGCCGCAGACGGGCAGAGCACAAAAAAGCCTGCCGCGTCCCCCAAGAAGCCGCGGGCCAAAAAAAACACAAAGACAACAAAGACAACAAAAACCGCAAAGTCCAAGACGCCGAAGGCTGCTAAGACGGCGAAAAAAGCCCCGGCTGACGAGACCCCGGAGCGCAAGGCCCCCGCACAGGAGAGCCCCGTTCCCGCCGCGCCGGAGCTTGCCGAGCCCAAATCTGAAAGCAAGCCCGAACCGCCGGAGACCCCCGCCCGGGAGGACGCTGCCGCACCCACCGTGCCCGACGTCCCGAGCACCCCGGAGCTGCCCGAGCCTGCGGAAAGGGCCGAGCCCGCCGTGACGGAGCCCGAACCGACAGCGGACGCCCCTGCCGTCGACGATATGCCTGCGGCAGAAGCGCCCCCCGAAGCCGCCGCGGCAGACACAGCCGTTACCGACACGCCCGAGCAAACCGGGGACGTCCCCGCGGAGGACGCTGCCGAGCCGTCCGGCCTTGTTTTCAGCGATGACCTTGCCAACGATAAAGCCCTTGCCGCTGAGGCCGCACGCATGGCGAACATCTCCCGCACGGCGCAGCTTTCGATTGCGCAGATCATGGCCGGGCTGGAGGAGAACCCCGCGCCGTCTGCCGGGCCCGTCCCGGCGTCGGAGGCACCGCAGCATGACAGCGCCGCCGACGACGAGGACGACGAGCCGCAGGATACGATCCCGCAGGCCCTCGGGCGCGGTGTGTTCGGTATGTGCAAGTGGCTGCTCCTCGTTGTGCTGTTCGTGCTCATCATCGCAGGCGGCGGCGTGGCATGGCTTTACCGCAGCGCCACGCCTGACATGCTGCCCGAAGTCAAGGTCACCTTTGACGGCCAGGAGCTTGCTCCCACGGCCTACAAGTGGCACGTGCCGGTGGTCGGCAGCTTTTTCAGGCGCACCTACGCCGAAACGCTCAATTCCTCTCCCGTTGTGCTCGAGGATGCCATATCCGACGCATCGCCGGATATTATCGTGACGCCGTCCGACTACAGCACCCAGCTGACCATCACCGACACCGACAGGGAGACCGTGTACGAGGGCAGCGTCACCGGCTTCCGCAGCTATCTGTTTGCGGAGAACGGCACGTTTGACGCCAAACTCGTCGTCACCGCGTCTGACAGCGCCGCCGAGGACCGCTCCAGCGTCACCGGCACCGAGACCTGGCAGTTCCGCTTCACCGTCGGCATCAAACCGTCCGTCACGCTCTGCACACCGACGGTGCAGCAGGGCAGCGTGGCCGCCGTGCGTGTCGGCAGCACCATGAGCCGGACCGAACCGACGCTGACGGGCCCGCTGGAAAGCACAGGCTTCGTCAGGGCCGCCAACGGCTGGATCTGCTACCTGCCCATCCCGTGGAACGCCGAGACCGGAAACACCGAGCTGACCGTGACTGCCGACGGCTATACCGAGACGCTGACGCTGTCGGTCCGCGCGGCCTCCTACTCCTACAAAGATTACAGCGCCAAGTCCCAGCTGACGTCGCCCTACATCGGCGCGGACGACGCCCCCGATGCCGTCCGCAGGCTGCTGACGACTGACAGCGGCGAGATCCAGTGGGCCATGGGCGGCTTTGTGCAGCCGTTCCTGGACAGCTTTGACACGCCGCTGCTCTACGGCATGACCGAGTACGTGGGCCGTTCCTACAGCGAGCGCAGCACGAACTACGGCTACGGCGGGCGCACCTCGACAAATGTCGTCATCAAGCCGAAGAAGTCGAAGGATTCTATGATCGTGCCCGCCAGCGGCCATGTGCTGCTGGCCGAGGATCTTGGCGGCAGCTACGGCTACACCGTCGTCATCGACCACGGCGCGGGCCTCAGGAGCATCTTCTACGGCCTGACCGCACTGGACGTCGAGGCCGGGGTCGATGTCAAGCAGGGCCAGCTGCTGGGCACCAGCGGCAGGACCGTTGTGGCCGAGCTGCGCATCGGCACCGTGCCCATCAACCCGCTCCTCGTCTGGCGCGGCCAGTGCGACGGGCTGAAGTATTATTGAGTAAAAAGGCATCCATCTTTTAGGAAAAGGTGGGTGCCTTTTTTTGCGTGCCGGGGCTTCCCCCTCGGGGGAAGCTGTCGCTGAAAGCGACTGATGAGGGCAGAGCTGCCGCAATTGCCCGTGAATTGGCAATAGGGCACACTCTGCCCTCATCCGGCCCTGCGGGCCGCCTTCCCCCGATGGGGAAGGCAGAAGGCACAGGTACACGCGCCCCGGCATAGTATGGCGCAAATCAAACCGAGGTGAGCGCCTATGCCGAAAACATTTTGCGTGGTCGGGCACGATGCCCGCCAGCAGGCGGCGGCGCGCGTGCTGCGCCGTGCGGGTTACGGCGTGACCGCCGCCGACAATGCCGCCGCAGCCGATTACATTTTGCTGCCCATGTCCCAGGGCCGCGTCAGTGACGAGGTCGCCCGCGCACTGCAGGGTGCGGGGCAGGGGACGCTGATCTTAGCGGGCCGCCCCGGGATGCCGGTGCGGATGGCCGCGCGGGAGGCCGGGCTGCCGCTGATCGATTATTTTCTGCGGCCCGAGCTGGAATGCCTGAACGCCGTGCCCACCGCCGAGGGCTGTCTTGAGCTGCTGCTCCGCCTGCGGGAGCGCACGATCTGGGAGAGCGGCTTTCTCGTGCTGGGCTATGGCCGCGTCGGGCGTGCCGTGGCACGGCGGCTGGTGCTGCTGGGCGGGCGCGTCACCGTGGCCGCCCGCAGCCCCGAGCAGCGCGCCAATGCCCGCTGTGCCGGGTGCCGCGCCGCGCCCCTGACGGCCCTGCCCACACTGCTGCCCGGCTTTGACGCCGTCATCAACACGGTCCCCGCGCCGGTGCTGCCCCGGGCCCTTCTGCAGCAGCTGCCGGGCGGGGCGCTCATCATTGACCTGGCCAGTCTGCCCGGCGGCACCGACTTTGCCGCCGCCGAGGAACTGGGTCTGCACGCCGAGCACGCCCTGGCCCTGCCGGGCCGCTGTGCACCGCAGACAGCCGGGGCGCTGATTGCACAGACCGTGCTGGCGATCCTGGAAGAACGCGATCCCGACGAAAGGAGCACCGCCCCATGACCACCCAATCCAAACGCACCGTCGCCTTTGCGCTGTGCGGCAGCTTTTGCAGCTTTGCTGCGGTGCTGCCCCAGCTGCGTGTCCTGACTGCCCGCGGGTGGGACGTCCTGCCTGTTTTGAGTGCCAGCGCCGCCGGGCTGGATACCCGCTTCGGCACCGCGTCGGCTCTGCGGCAGACCTTATATGAAGTGACCGGCCACAGACCGCTGACGACCCTGCAGGCCGTTGAGCCGCTCGGCCCGCAGCGGCTTGCCGAGGCGCTCATCATCGCCCCGGCCACCGGCACCACGATGGCGCTGCTGGCCGCAGGCATCAGCTCGACCCCCGTGACGCTGGCCGCAAAAAGCCTTTTGCGCGGCGGACGGCCCGTTATTATCGCGCCGTCCACGAACGATGGGCTTTCGGGCAGTGCCCCGGCGCTGGGCCAGCTTTTGCAGCGGCGCAGCTACTATTTTGTGCCCTTCGGCCAGGACGACAGCTACAAAAAGCCGTGCAGCCTGAAAAGCGATTTCACGCTCCTGCCCGACACATTAGAGGCCGCGCTGCGCGGCGTGCAGATCCAGCCGCTGCTGCTGTAATAAGCAGGAGGGAGCGCGGCATATAACGGGGTAGAGATACCCCTTGCCTTCCCCCTTGGGGGGAAGGCCGCCCCGCAGGGCCGGATGAGGGGAGAGTATGCGGCGGCGGCCCGTTGACTGACAATGCCGCCCGGTAGGGGCCGGGTATGCCCGGCCCGCGCGTGTAAGGCAGCCGGCTGTCTGCCGGAAGGCTGCGGGCCGCCTATATGCGGCCCCTACCGCGCATTCTCCCGTCTTCTGGCAATATCATAGGTTTAGGAGGCCCCGCTCATGCAGACGATCACCATCCACGGCAGACGCACCCTGCACGGCAGCATCCGGCCTGCCGCCGCCAAAAACAGCACCCTGCCGCTGCTGGCGGCGACGCTGCTCTGCGACGGCCCCTGCCGCCTGCGGGACGTCCCGCGTCTGGCCGACGTGGACACCAGCCTGGCACTGCTGGACGCTGTCGGGGCCCGGGTGCGGCGCTGCGGGGCGGACCTCTGCACCCGTCCCGCGGACTGTCTCTGCGGCGACATCCCGGAGCATCTGGCCGGGGCCATGCGCAGCTCGGTATTTTATCTCGCGCCGCTGCTCTGCCGCGTCGGCTATGTGCGCCTGCCGCTGCCCGGTGGCTGCCGCCTCGGCCCGCGGCCCGTGGACATCCACCTGGCCGGGCTGGCCGCCATGGGGGCCGAGGTCGAATTGGAGGGCATCGCCGTCACGCTGCGGCGCACGGGGCCGCTGCATGGGGTGGATTTTACACTGCGGCTGCCCAGCGTCGGGGCCACAATGACCCTGCTGATGGCCGCCTGCTGCGCCGCGGGGCAGACCGTGCTGCGCGGCGCTGCGCAGGAGCCGGAGATCGGCGACATAATCGCGTTTCTGTCTGCCTGCGGGGCGGATATTCAGGGCGCGGGCACGCCGGTGCTGACCGTGCAGGGCGGCAGACCGCTGGGCGGAGCCTTTCACCGCCCGCTGCCGGACCGCATCGCCGCCGCGACCTACGCCGCCGCACTGGCGAGCGCGGGCGGACAGATCGAAATTGCGGGCTGCGACCCGGCCAGCTATGACTCGTTTCTGCGCTTTCTGGCCGGGACCGGCGTGCAGGTCAGCCGGGCCGGAGACTGCGTGCGGCTGGCCCGTGACCCCGCCGTGCCGCTGCGGGGCGGGGCACACCTGCGGGCCGACGCCTGGCCCGCCTTTGCCACCGACACTGCGCCGCTGGCCGCCGCCGTACTGCTGACGGCAGCGGGGGAGAGCGAAATTTACGACAACCTGTTTGCCAACCGCTTTGCCTGTGCCGCGGGCTTTGCCGCCATGGGCGCGACCTGCACGGTCAGGGGGCGCCAGCTGACGCTCCCGGGCGGGGCCGTCCTGCACGGGACGGACGTCACCGCGCCCGACCTGCGCGGCGGAGCGGCGCTTCTGGCGGCGGCACTGGCCGCGGACGGTGAGACCTGCCTGCGCGACCCCGGGCACATCCCGCGCGGGTATGAAAATTTACCCGCCGCACTGCGCGGGCTGGGGGCGGAGATCTCCTGAGACTGCCCGCAGACTGCCGCTCACGTTACACCACCGGGCCGGGCATGCCCGGCCCCTACGGGGGAGCCGCCCCGGTACACGGCCAATCATGGCAGCTCCACTTCTCAAATTTTTCACATTCTCATGCAAAGTCTGTCGCTTTCCACCAAAAATCCATCCGCTGCTGCGGTCTGCGTTGTCCAAAAGGGCAGGGCAGGCCGTATTTTTTTATGAATTTCTCGCTAAGGTATTGAAATTGCGCGGAAAATTTGCTATTCTTATAAACAGTTATATGTAAAAAATCACGGATTAGTGTGCCCATGCGTGGGTGCACCCCAGGAATCCGGTTTCACAACATCACTTTTAGGGGGATACACTCATGGCATTCGTTCTCGACGAAGAAATGCAAAATGTAACCAATATCAAGGTTATCGGCGTAGGTGGCGGCGGCGGCAACGCCGTCAACCGCATGGTGGAGTCCGGTCTGTCCGGGGTCGAGTTCGTCGCGATGAACACCGACCAGCAGGCTCTGCTCAACTCCAAGGCCACCCAGAAGGTCCAGCTTGGTGCCAAGCTGACCAAGGGCCGCGGTGCCGGTGCTGACCCGGAGATCGGCCAGCGCGCCGCCGAGGAGAGCAAGGACGAGATCACCAACGCGCTGAAGGGTGCGCAGATGGTCTTTATCACCGCCGGCATGGGCGGCGGCACCGGCACGGGCGCTGCCCCTGTCGTGGCCGAGACGGCCCATGACCTGGGTATCCTGACCGTCGGCATCGTCACGAAGCCCTTCGCCTTTGAGGGCAAGCGCAAGATGGCGCAGGCCGAGCAGGGCATCGCCTCCCTGATGATGCACGTCGACTCCCTGATCGTCATTCCCAACGAGCGCCTGAAGCTCATCAGCCAGGAGAAGATCACCCTGATGAACGCCTTCGAGGCCGCTGACAACGTGCTGCGCCAGGGCGTTGAGAGCATCTCCAGCCTGATCAACATTCCTGCCTTCATCAACCTGGACTTCGCGGACGTCCGCTCCATCATGAAGGACGCCGGCTTTGCCCACATGGGCGTCGGCGTTGCCAAGGGCGCCGGCAAGGCCGAGAACGCCGCCAAGGCTGCCATCTCCAGCCCGCTGCTGGAGACCAGCATTGCCGGTGCACGCGGCGTCATCATCAACATCACCTCCAGCCCCGACATCGGCCTGGAGGATGTCGAGACCGCTGCCAGCATGATCACCCAGAGCGCGCATCCCGATGCCAACATCATCTGGGGTACTGCGTTCGACGAGCGCCTGAGCGACGAGATGAGCATTACCGTCGTTGCCACAGGCTTCGAGAGCACGCCCGAGGTCGACGAGCCCATTCAGGCCCATGTTGACGCCAAGCGTGCCGCACAGGCCGCTACCCAGCCCGCCGCACAGCCTGCCGCTGCTCCGGTTCAGCCCGTGCAGCCTGTCCAGCCGCAGGTCAACCCCGTCATGCCCAACCCGATCTTCACCCAGTCCTTCAGCACCGGCATGGACACGCCTGTGGCCGCACAGCCCGCAGCCCCTGCCGAGGAAGAGGATGACGGCGATTACTTTGACGACCTGCTCAGCATCCTGAACAAGCGTTCTTAATGATTTTTTTGCGAGAGGATGTAAAAAGCCATGCCGTCTGAACCGATGAACATTCAGGAACAGGGTTTTCGTTCCAGCTTGTTCGGCTTTGATAAAAATGACGTGCTGGCTTACATGAACGCACTGGCCAACGAGGCCCAGCAGCACGAGCTGGAGTACAACCGCCAGCTGCAGCAGCTGCAGTCCAAGCTGGACGAGCTGCGCAGCGAGCGGAGCACCGCCGACAGCCGCATGGAGGCCCTGAAGGCCGAGCTGGCTGCCGCGACCCAGCGTGCAGACACGGCCGAGGCCAAGCGCCGCGAGGCGGACGAGCAGCTGGAGACCATCAAGAAAAAGACGGCCTCCTTCCAGTCCACCCAGCGGGAATCCCAGAAAAACGCCAACATCTGGCAGTTGAAATGCCACGATCTGCAGCAGCAGGTGGACGAGCTGCAAAAGCAGCTGACCGCCGCGCGCGCGCTGAACACTGCCGCCGCCCCGGCTGCCCCCACATCCGATTTGGTGCGGGAGGCCAAGCTCGAGGCCGGCAAGATCCTGGCCGATGCCCGCCTGTACGCCGAGAGCGCAGAGCGGGAGCTCAAGCAGCAGGCCGAGACCCAGAAGAACCGCATGGCGGAGAATGCCCGCAGCATTGCGTCGGGCGTCATGCTGGTGCGGGAGCGTCTGGCCCGCGTGGACGAGCGCCTGAGCGCCGCCACGCTGGATTTAGACGGTCTGACGCAGGCCATCTATCAGGCGCTTGACCAGACCGAGGCCGAGCTGAAGGATCTGGGCACCGATATGCGCAGCTTTGCGCAGGGCACACCGGAAACGGATATTCCCGCACCGGTGCCGCCGCGCCCCGCTGCCGCCGCCAAGCCTGCCGCCCCGTCTCCCGAAAAGCCCGCCGAGCGTCTGCGCGTCAAGGCCAAGGCACAGCCCGTGCACCACACGGCCCCTACCGCCCCGGTCCACCGTCTGCGCAACACCCGCCGCCCGATTTCCCAGCTTTTGCAGGATCAGATCGACAAATTGGGCCGGGAGGAGCAATAAGTTTGTACATAGCCACTCGGTTTTGCGCCGGGTGGTTTTTGTTTAGAGCGGCTTCCCCCTTGGAGGAAGCTGTCAGCGGCCCTGCGGGGCCACCTTTCCCCTGGGGGAGGCTTGGTTTGTTCACAAACCCTTCTTAATTTGTTGAATTTTCCTTCACGACTTTAACACAAATGGCGGGTATACTATAAGTGTTCTCAGGAAGGGAGCAGGGACCCGGGCCTGAGAACAGAACCCCAAGTTTTTCATCCATACTCCTCTTTTCTTTTGATGCCGAAGCGGTGCAGGACTTTCCTGCACCGCTTCGGTGTTTTTTTAGGACAGATTTCTGCATTTGACAACGTGTTTTCCTGCACCGTACTCTTGCCGAATCGTGCAGAACCCTGTATAATATAATTTGATGTTGTATCGCCGCGGGGAAGACCCGGCGCACATATCCCGCAATTTCACTCCATCCGCAGGAGGCAAAATCCTATGAGAGTTGGTCTGGACATTGGTTCCACCACCATTAAATGTGTTGTGCTGAACGACGCCGGGCAGATCGTCTATTCGACCTACGAGCGCCATTTCAGCCATATTTTAGAGAAGGGCAGGGCGCTGCTTGAGAAGGTTGCCGCCGAATATCTGCCCGATGGCCGCGCCTACTTAGCCATCTCCGGCTCCGCCGGTATGGGCCTGGCCGACAGTTGCAAGGTCCCCTTCGTGCAGGAGGTCTTTGCCACCCGTGTGGCCGCCAACCGGCTGGCCCCCGGCACCGACTGCATTATCGAGCTGGGCGGTGAGGACGCCAAAATCCTTTTCCTGACAAACGGCACCGAGGTCCGCATGAACGGCAGCTGCGCCGGCGGCACGGGCGCGTTCATTGACCAGATGGCGACCCTGCTGAAGATGGGCGCCGACGAGATGGACAAGGCCGCGCAGGCCGCGACCCGCACCTACACCATCGCCAGCCGCTGCGGCGTTTTTGCCAAAAGCGACATCCAGCCCCTCATCAACCAGGGCGCACAGGCTGGCGACATCGCGGCGTCGATCTATCAGGCCGTTGTCAACCAGACCATTGCAGGTCTGGCACAGGGCCGCCCCATCAAGGGCAATATCCTGTATCTCGGCGGCCCGCTGACCTTCTCCGAGACGCTGCGCCGGAGCTTTGATAAGACTCTGGGTGTCACCGGCACCCTGCCGGAGAACAGCCTGCTCTTCGTTGCGATGGGCGCGGCGTTCTATGCCGACGAGGAATCCGACCTGCGCGAGGTTGCCAAGCGTCTCGACGACTACAGCGCCACAGCGACCTACGTCAGCCTGCCGCCGCTGTTCGCAAACAAACAGGAGTACGAGGACTTCCACGCCCGCCACTTAAAGGCCACCGTGCCCTGCCTGCCCTTTGGCGCAGACTGCGGGCCGGTACATATCGGCATCGACTCCGGCTCCACCACCATCAAGCTCGTCGTCATCGACAACGACGCGAACATTCTGTTCGAGCGCTATCGTCCGAACCTCGGCAACCCGATCCCGCTCGTCAGGGAGACGCTGCTCGGTCTCTACAAGAATCACCCGGGCCTTCAAATCGCCAGCGTGACCACCACCGGCTACGGCGAGGAACTCGTCAAAAATGCGTTCCACTGTGACCGCGGTCTTGTCGAGACTGTCGCGCACTTTACCGCCGCCAAGCACTTTTTGCCCGACGTGGATTTCATCATCGACATCGGCGGTCAGGACATGAAGTGCTTCAAAATTGAGGACGGTGCGATCAGCAATATCTTCCTGAACGAAGCCTGCTCCTCCGGCTGCGGCAGCTTTTTGCAAACGTTCGCCCAGGCGCTGGGCTACGACGTCAAGGAGTTTGCCGCGCTGGGCCTGTTTGCCGACAAGCCCGTTGACCTTGGCAGCCGCTGCACCGTGTTCATGAACTCGTCTGTCAAGCAGGCGCAGAAGGACGGTGCCTCGATTGAAAATATCAGCGCCGGGCTGTCCATCTCCGTCGTCAAGAACGCGCTGTACAAGGTCATCCGCGCGTCCAGCCCCGAGGAGCTGGGCCGCAACATCGTGGTACAGGGCGGCACCTTCTACAATGAGGCTGTGCTCCGCGCCTTTGAGAAGGAGATGGGCGTCAACGTCATCCGTCCCGACATTGCGGGCCTGATGGGCGCTTACGGCGCGGCCCTGTACGGCAAGGCCAAGGCAGGCGCGCACGCCCGCAGCACCGTGCTGACCCAGCTGGAGCTGGAGCATTTCAGCCAGAAGGTCAACACCGTGCAGTGTCAGGGGTGCGGCAACCACTGCCAGCTGACCGTCAACGTTTTTGCCGATGGCAAGCGCTTTATCTCCGGCAACCGGTGCGACAAGCCCGTGACCGGCAAGGCTAACAACGAGGACCTGGACCTCTACGCCTACAAGCTCAAGCTGCTGGACGGCTACCGCAAGGCAGCAGCCCCCGCGAACAGCCGCGGCAAGATCGGCATCCCGCTCTGCCTGAATATGTACGAGCTTTTGCCGTTCTGGCACACGCTGTTCAGCCGCCTCGGCTTTGAGGTCGTCGTCAGCCCCTTCTCCAACCGCAAGCTGTACCAGAGCGGTCAGGCGACGATCCCCAGCGACACGGCCTGCTTCCCGGCCAAGCTGAGCCACGGCCACATTCACTGGCTGTGTGAGCAGGGCGTGGACGCGATTTTCTACCCCTGCATGAGCTACAACCTGGACGAGCACCTGGGCGACAACCACTATAACTGCCCCGTCGTGGCCTACTATCCCGAGGTCCTCGAGGGCAACTGCCCCGAGCTGAAGGCGACGAAGTTCATCTACGATTACTTCAACCTCGAGCGCCGCAAGGATTTCTACAAGAAATTCCAGCAGACGCTGGACCATTATTTCCCGGGGCTGGACCGGAAGGCCGTGCACGAAGCCATTGATGCGGCCTACGACGAGTACGCCCGCCACATGCAGCAGCTGCGCGACAAGGGCACCGAGATCATTGCGCAGGCCCGCAGGGAAGGCCGCCGCATCATTGTGCTGGCGGGCCGCCCCTACCACGTTGACCCTGAGGTCAACCACGGTATTGACCAGCTCATCATCCGGCAGGGCGCTGCCGTCATCAGCGAGGACTCCGTCAGCTGGCACGAGCAGAAGTTCCAGACCTCCGTCCTGAACCAGTGGACCTACCACAGCCGCCTGTACGCCGCCGCGAAATACTGCACCGAGAACCCCGACATGGACCTTGTGCAGCTCGTCTCCTTCGGCTGCGGCCTGGACGCCGTCACCACCGACGAGACCCGCGAGATTCTGCAGGCGGGCAGCAAGCTGTACACCCAGCTGAAGATCGACGAGATCACAAATCTGGGCGCGGTGAACATAAGACTGCGCAGTTTGTTTGCGGCGCTGGAAGAACGCAAAGAGGATAAAAAGTAAGAGGCAATTCCATGGAATACATGACCCCCAACTTTACCAAGGACATGGTAAAGACCCATAAAATTCTCATTCCGAACATGGCCGTGACTCAGTTCCGGCTCATGCAGGCGGCACTGGCCAGTGAGGGCTACCAGACCGAGGTGCTCGGCAACTGCGGCAGCGAGGTCGCGCAGCTGGGCCTGAAATACGTCCACAACGACACCTGCTACCCGGCGCTGCTCGTCATCGGGCAGTTTCTCGACGCGCTGAACAGCGGCAAATACGATTTGGACCACACCGCGCTGCTCATTACCCAGACCGGCGGCGGCTGCCGTGCGTCCAACTACATCAAGCTGCTGCGCAAGGCGCTCGTCAAGGCGGGCTACGGCAATATTCCCGTAGCATCGCTGAACTTCTCCGGTCTGGAAAAGGGCAGCGGTCTGCCGCTGACCGTGCCGCTGCTGCGCAAGGTCATTGCGTCGATCTTTTACGGCGATATGCTGGTCGCCCTGCGCAGCCAGACCCACGCCTACGAGAACCACAGGGGCGACGCCGACGCCATGACCGAGAAGTGGATCTCTACGATACAGGGCTGGATCCGCGACGACAAGAACTACTCCGCCCATGACATGAAGCGCCGGTTCTACGACATTGCCGCGGACTACGCGACCATCCCCATCACCCGCGTGTCGAAGGTCAAGGTCGGCGTCGTCGGCGAGATTTATGTCAAATACTCGCCGCTGGGCAACAATGATCTGGAAAAATTTCTGGAAAGCCAGGACTGCGAGGTCAACCTGCCCGGCCTGATGGGCTTTGTGGAGTACTGCGTGGCCAACTACAAGCTGGACATCGACCTGTACGGCGGCAACAAACTGGTGGCGGGCGGCGCGGACGCGTTCTTGAGCTGGCTGGACGGCATCGGCTGCGCCAGCTATGACGCCATGCGCAAGTACGGCTTCTACGCGCCCGGCTCGTTCCGTGAGCTGATGAAAAAGCCCGAGGGCATCATCTCTCTGGGTGCCAAGATGGGCGAGGGCTGGCTGCTGACCGCCGAGATGATCGAGCTGGTCGAGGGCGGCTACGGCAACATTGTCTGCGCCCAGCCGTTCGGCTGTCTGCCGAACCACATTGTGGGCAAGGGCATGATCAATAAGATCCGCGCCCTGCACCCGGACGCGAACATCACCCCCGTGGACTACGACCCCAGCGCGACCCGCGTCAACCAGGAAAACCGCATCAAACTGATGCTGGCCGTGGCCCGCGAGAAGCTGGACCAGCCCGGCGAGGTACAGCCTGTCACCGCGGAACAGCTGGCAGGCGGCGCACCGCAGGTGGAGACGGTGGTACGATAAATGTATAAAAAAGCCACTGGCATAATTGTCAGCGGCCTTTTTATACAGGCTTCAAGCCTTCCCCCTTATGGAAGCCCTGCGTGTCAAAAAATTGCATTCTTATCTTATTGCGTGTGTAGGGGCGACCATTGGTCGCTCGCCAACTTACCGCAGCAACGCATTTTCCGGGAAAGTTTCTTCCAAGGCAAACAGGCACGGGCGAGCAATGCTCGCCCCTACAATGCACTTTTTCGACAGTTTGAGCTTCCCTCACATCTCCTCCACCTGTTTCAGCTCTACCTCCCGCTTATCGATCACCAGCAGTCCATCCTTCTGCATCTGGCTCAGCGCATTGCTCAAGGCGCTGCGGTCCACACCAAGGTGGTCGGCCAGCTGTTGGCGGTCAAAGGGGAGCGTAAACCGCAGGCTGCCGTTTTGCCGTGCCAGCACCGAGAAGTACGCTGTGATCCGCCCGCGGATCGTCTTGGGGGCGGTGTACAGGCTGCGCTGTGCCAGCCCCAGATTTTTACGCGCTGCAATGCGCAAAAGATTTTGCGTCAGCTTCCAGCGCCACGGCTCGCAGCCGCACTGTAAAAGCTGCCCGGTCTCCAAAAACAGTGCCTCGCCGTTTTCTGCGGCCACAACGCTGACCCGCAGCGGCTCGTCCGGCAGACAGGCGTAGGTCTCGGCAAACAGGTCACCCGGCCCGGCCTGGCCCAGCAGCGTCTTGCTGCCCCAGACGTCCAGGTGCTCCATGTGCACCCGTCCGGCCAGCACCACGCCCAGCGCCGGGGCTCTCTGCCCGGCCTCCAGCAGGATTTCCCCCTTGGCAAATGCCCTGCGGCGCATCCGCAGCGCGGTTACGGCTGCCTCGGCCTCGTCGGCGGTCAATCCTCGGAACAGTGGTACATCCGGCAATTCCATAATTATGCACCTCACATGTTGTTGCTACAACAGAACTCTTGCTGCCATTGTAGTAAAATGACAGCACAAAGTCAAGGAGGCTGACCATGAAACGACAAATCATTCACATCGACCAGGAGAAATGCAACGGCTGCGGGGCCTGCGCCGCCGCCTGCCACGAGGGCGCGATTGCCATGATCGGCGGCAAGGCCACGCTGATGCGCGACGACTACTGCGACGGCATGGGCGACTGCCTGCCGCACTGCCCCACGGGGGCCATTACGTTTGAGCAGCGCGAGGCCGCGCCCTACAACGAGGCCGCCGTGCAGGCCGCCAGGCAGCACAAGGCCGCCCACACGCCCGGCTGCCCCGGCAGTGCGCCCAAAGCGATGCACGTCTGCCCGGGCAGCATGGCCAAGGCCCTGCACCCCGCCGAGGCAGGGGAGAGCGCCCCGACGACGGCCCCCAGCCAGCTGCGCCAGTGGCCCGTGCAGATCAAGCTGGTGCCTGTGAACGCACCCTACTTTGACGGTGCGCGGCTGCTGATCGCTGCCGACTGCACGGCCTACGCCTACGCCGCGTTTCACGAGCGGTTCATCCGCGGGCACATCACGCTGGTGGGCTGCCCCAAGCTGGACGACGTCGATTACAGTGAGAAACTGACCGCCATCATCCGCAGCAACGACATTCAAGAGGTCACCGTTGTGCGCATGGAGGTGCCCTGCTGCGGTGGGCTGGAAAATGCTGCCAAGCGCGCCTTGCAGGCGTCCGGCAAGTTCATTCCGTGGCAGGTCGTAACGATCTCCACCGACGGGCGGATTCTGGACTGATTTTTTTGCAAAAAGGGCTTGCATTCCGCAAAGCAGTATGCTATAATAACATACGTCACTGAAACGCAGCGACGTATATGCGCGGTTAGCTCAGCTGGTAGAGCATCTGCTTGACGTGCAGGAGGTCACAGGTTCGAGTCCTGTACCGCGCACCAGAGAAAGCCCCTTGCCGATACGTTCGGCAAGGGGCTTTTCTTTTGTTTCCGCGGATGCAAGCATCCGCTTCTGCATGTAGGGGTCGATGCTCGTCATCGCCCCGGGAGCTGAACGACTGCCGCAGGGCCGGGCGTGCTGCGCCCCGCCCCTACAATGCACTTTTTGTGTCCCCATTGACGAACCTGCGCTGGTACGATATACTTATATTTTACGGCATTTTGTCGTACTTTGTGCAAAGCAGAAATAGGAAAAGGAGGGAGGATCGCCGTGATTTTCGGCAAAGCGATCAATCGATACTATCTCAAGCACGCGCCGGTGCTGCTGCTGGGCATTCTGTCGCTGCTGACGGTGGACTACATTCAGCTGCTCATCCCGGAGCTGTACCGGCTGGTCATCAACGGCGTAAATCTGGGGCAGGTGGTCGTGGACGGCCAGACGCTGCCCTTTACCAGGGAGGTGCTGTTTCAGCACATCTGCCTGCCAATGATCTGGATCGTCGTGCTCATGGTCATCGGGCGGTTCCTGTGGCGCGTCTGTTTCTTCGGGTCAGCGGTCAGCGTGGCCGCCGATTTGCGGGAGCGGATGTTTGACCACAGCCGCCGCCTGTCCCAGCAGTACTATCAGGTCAACAAGGTCGGCAACCTGATGAGCCTCTACACCAACGACCTCGACACCATTCAGGAGTGCTTCGGCGACGGCATTTTGATGTTCTTTGACGCCGCCGTGCTGGGCATTATGGCGCTGGTCAAGATGTGGCGGATGGACTGTAAATTAACACTTCTGGCGCTGATTCCGGCGGCGGTCATGTTCGTACTCGGCACCGTCATGAGCCAAGTCATGACCAGACGGTGGGAGGAGCGCCAGCAGGCGTTCTCCGACCTGTCCGACTTTGCGCAGGAGAACTTTTCCGGCATTGCGGTCATCAAGGCGTTTGTGAAAGAGCTCAAGGAGCTGATTGCCTTCCGCCGGCTCAACAAGGAGAACGAGGAGGTCAACGTCGCCTACACCAAGATTGCTACACTGCTCGAGGTGCTGGTCACGCTGTTCGTCGAGTCGGTCATCTGCGTGATTTTGGGCTACGGCGGCTGGCTCGTCTGGCGCGGGCAGTTCAACGCAGGTCAGCTTGTGGAGTACATCGGCTACTTTGAGGCCATCGTCTGGCCCATCATGGCCATCTCGATGCTGATCGAAAAGACCTCCCGCGGCAAGGCATCGCTGAACCGCATTACCGAGCTTCTGGATGCGCCCATCGACGTGGCGGACCGCGATGGCGTCGCCGACCTGCGCGACCCGCACGGCGGCATTGAGTTCCGCCATCTGACGTTCCGCTACCCAGACGGCGAGTACGACGTGCTGAAGGACGTATCGTTCACCATCAAGCCCGGCGAGAGCGTCGGCATCGTCGGCAAGACCGGCGCGGGCAAGACCGCGCTGGTGGACCTTTTGCTGCGCACCTACAATGTGCCCGACGGCACGCTGTTTGTGGACGGGCAGGACGTGAACGCCGTGTCCATCCATTCGGTGCGCGACGCCTGCGCCTACGTGCCGCAGGACAACTTCCTGTTCTCGGACACGATTGCCCACAACATCGGCTTCGGCGTGGACGACGCCAGCCAGGCCGACATTGACCGCGCCGCCGCGCTGGCTGATGTGCGGGACAACATCGTGGACTTCAAGGACGGCTACGAGACCGTACTCGGTGAGCGCGGCGTGACCGTCTCCGGCGGACAAAAGCAGCGCATCTCGATTGCGCGTGCTCTGCTGAAAAACGCGCCGATCCTGATTCTGGACGACTCTGTCTCGGCTGTCGATACCCGCACCGAGAAAATCATCCTCGACAACCTCAAGACCAGCCGCGCGGGCAAGACGACGCTGCTGATTGCCCACCGCATTTCGACGGTGGAGCAGCTGGACAAGATCGTCTTTATCGAGGACGGCAGGGTAGAGGCCGTTGGCCCGCACGATGAATTGTATCGCAGCTGCGCCGAATACCGCCGCATGGTCGATCTGCAGAAGCTCGAGGACGAGGAAGGAGGCGGCAGCCATGGCTAACGTAAATCCGCTGTTGCTGGTAGGCGCAGTCATCGGTGTCGTCACGGCGCTGCTGGTGCTGGCCTGCGCCCTCGTCAAGGACAAAAAGGAGGCGATGGGCTTTGAGCGCACGATGAACGACGGCGAGATTCTGCGCCGCCTGGCCGGGTACGCCAAGCCGTACCTGGCGAAATTCGTCGTTGTGCTGTTTTTAATGCTGTTCTCGATTGCCTATGACATCATCTCGCCGCTGATCGTCGGCGCACTGGAGGAGCTGGTCTCAGGCGAGTTCGAGCTGCCGCGGCTGTTCGCGGGCGTCGCCGTCTATGCGGGCGTGCTCGTTTTCTCGATGGCCAGCACCTACTTCCAGGCCGTCATTCTGCAGCGCGTCGGCCAGCGCATCATCTCCGACCTGCGCGAGGACCTATTCACCCACATTGAGTCGCTGTCCCACGAGCAGCTGAACGAGATTCCCGTCGGCAAGCTCGTCACCCGCGTGACGAACGATACGAACGCTATCTCGATGATGTTCACGAACCTGCTGGTCACGCTGACCAAGAACATCTTTGTCATCCTCGGCATCCTGGTCGCCATGCTGGCGCTCAACTATGAGCTGACGCTGATGGTGCTCTGCTTTGTGCCGTTCATCGTGATTTTTACGGTCATCTTCCGCAAGTTCTCCCGCCGGGCCTACCGCAAGGTCAAGGACGCGACCACCGACATCAACACCTACCTGTCGGAGAATCTGTCCGGCATCAAGGTCACGCAGATCTTTGGCCGCGAGGACGAGAAGATGGCGGAGTTCCGCGAGAAAAGCCAGCGCCTCGCCCGCGCGAACCGGGAGCAGATCTTTGTGTTCGGCGTGTTTCGTCCTCTGGTCTACATGCTGTATATCTGCTCGATCCTGTGTCTTTTTTATCTCGGCGGCATGGGGCATCTGAACGGCGTGACGTTTCTGGGCCAGACCATCACGGGCGGCACCATCGTCACGTTCTACATGTACATTTCCAAATTCTTCACGCCCATCCAGAATCTGGCCGAACAGTTCAATTGGCTGCAGTCGGCACTGGCCTCGTCGGAGAAGGTGTTCTCCATCATGGACATTGCGCCCAAAATGGTGGACGCCCCCGACGCCATCGAGTTGGACGAGGTAAAGGGCGAAATCGAGTTCCGTGACGTCTGGTTCAGCTATCTTCCGGGCGAGTGGGTGCTGCAGGGCGTGTCCTTCCACATTGACCCGCACCAGACCGTGGCGTTTGTCGGCTCGACGGGTTCGGGCAAGAGCACGATTCTCTCGCTGATCTGCCGCAACTACGAGTTCCAGAAGGGCGAGATCCTGATTGACGGCATCGACATCCGCAAAATCAAAATTTCGTCGCTGCGCCGTCACTTCGGGCAGATGCTGCAGGACGTGTTCCTTTTCTCGGGCACGATCCGCAGCAACATCGTCCTGCGGGAGGAGGGCATCTCCGACGAGGAGATCCTACAGGTCTGCCGCTATGTCAACGCCGACAAGTTCATTGACAAGCTGGACCACGGCCTGGACGAGGAGGTCCGCGAGCGCGGGAACAACTTCTCCGCCGGGCAGCGCCAGCTGTTGAGCTTTGCGCGGACGATCATCCACAAGCCAAGCGTCATGATTCTGGACGAAGCCACGGCGAATATTGACACCGAGACCGAGCTTTTGATTCAGGATTCGCTGGAAAAGATGCGGTCCGTCGGCACGATGCTGATCGTCGCGCACCGGCTGTCCACCATCCAGCACGCGGACAACATTATTGTGCTGTCCCACGGCAAGATCCTCGAGCAGGGGAACCATCAGGAGCTTCTGGCGAAGCACGGCAGATATTACCAGCTGTACACGCTGCAATATCATAAGGAGCAGCTGGAGGGGTAAGAGCATGTAGGGCGGCATGCCCTCATGCCGCCGCTGTCTGCGTGGCTACCCCATCCATGGGCTGCTGCGGAAGGCCGCGGCGGGGCGTCGGGGACGCCGCCCCCTACAACGCGGCCACTCCCCACTTACATTTTCCCCGGTGCTCATATATAATAACTACCGCGCAGCTTCCCCCGAGGGGGAAGGTGGCCCCGCAGGGCCGGATGAGGGACCGGTTTGCCATTGCAGACCTTTAACAGGCAACTACCGCAGGCCTTGCCCTCATCAGTCAGCGGGCGGGGCCGCTGACAGCTTCCCCCGAGGGGGGAGCCGCTCGTTCCCAAAAGTCTCTCTTTCACACGAAAGGGAGGCTTTTTTATTTACAACCTATGGACGTAACTGCATTTTTATGGTATACTATATCGGTTAAAGTGGGGAGGTATAGGACTATGCGCGTTTTGGGCATCGACCCGGGGTATGCCATTGTGGGCTGGGGCGTTGTGGAGTACATCAGCAACCGCTTTGCACCCATCGGCTACGGGGCGGTCATCACCGAGAAGGACACGCCCTTTGAACAGCGCCTCGTTGAAATTTATGAGAGCGTATTCGACATCTGCAAGCGCTACCAGCCCGAGGCCCTCTCCATCGAAAAGCTGTACTACCAGCACAACCAGACCACCGTCATCGGCGTGGCCGAGGCCCGCGGCGTCATTCTGCTGGCCGCGGCGCAGTGCGGCGTGCCGATCTACGAATACACACCCATGCAGGTTAAGCAGGCCATCACCGGCTACGGCAAGGCCGTGAAGAAGCAGATTCAGGAGATGACCCGCATAATGCTGCACCTCGAGTCCGTCCCCAAGCCCGACGATACCGCCGACGCCCTCGGCATGGCGATTGCCCACTGCCATTGCAGCCGCAGCCGGTTGATGGGGACACCGGTGAGATAATCCCTTGCCTTCCCCCAAGTGGGGGAAGGTGGCCCCGCAGGGCCGGATGAGGGATGAGGTTTCCGCAATCACCCATTTGCGTGCGGTACCCGACAAGCTGCCCCTCATCCGCCCTCGGGCACCTCCCCCCAAGGGGGGGAAGGCTTTTCACCATACAAAAGAAGGACACACCATGATCTACTGCCTTACCGGAAAAATCATCAAGAAAACGCTGGATTCCGTCGTCATCAGCTGCGGCGGGGTCGGCTATTTTGTCCAGATCCCCGCCACCACCGGCGAGGCCCTGCCCCCCGCCGGGCAGGAGGGGACCGTTTATACGATTATGAACGTCACCGAGAACGACGTCTCGCTCTACGGCTTTGCTGCCGAGGAGCAGCGCGACTGCTTTAAGATGCTGACCGGCGTCACCGGCGTCGGCCCCAAGGCCGCGCTGTCCATCCTGTCCATCATGACGCCGGAGAAAATCGCGCTGGCCGCGTCCAGCGGCGACCACAAAGCGTTCACCAAGGCCGCGGGCGTCGGGCCGAAGCTGGCCCAGCGCATCACGCTGGAATTGAAGGACAAGGTCGGCAAGGGGCTGGCCGCGGGCACGGGCTTCTCCGGCAATGTTGCCGCCCCGGCCCCCAGCTCTGCGCCCGCGCAGGCCGTCGCCGCGCTCGTCAGCCTGGGCTATGCGCCGTCGGACGCTGCCGCCGCCGTGGCCCGCGTCGACGAGACCCTCTCCGTGCAGGAGATTATCACCATCGCGCTGCGCAGTCTGTCGCGCGTGTAACAGAAGGGGAGTGCCGAATTGAACCAGGAATACACTGTGGACCCCAGCCGTCTCGTCAGCCCCGATATGACCCCCGCCGACACGGAGGAAGTCAGCCTGCGCCCAAAAACCCTGGACGATTACGTCGGTCAGGAGAAGGCCAAGGGCAACTTAAAGGTCTATCTGCGGGCGGCGCAGCAGCGCGGCGAGCCGATGGACCACATCCTGCTCTACGGCCCGCCGGGCCTGGGCAAAACCACGCTGGCCGGCATCGTGGCGCAGGAGATGGGCGTACAAATTCGCATCACGTCCGGCCCCGCCATCGAGAAGCCCGGCGACCTGGCCGCCCTGCTGACGAACCTGCAGGAGGGCGACATCCTCTTTATCGACGAGATCCACCGCCTGTCGCGTCAGGTCGAAGAAGTCCTGTACCCGGCTCTCGAGGATTTTGCCCTCGACATCATGATCGGCAAGGGGCCGAGTGCCCAGAGCATCCGCATCAATCTGCCGCGGTTCACGCTGGTGGGCGCCACGACCCGCGCGGGCCAGCTGACCGGGCCGCTGCGTGACCGCTTCGGCATCCTGCTCAAATTAGAGCCCTACAGCCCCCGGGAGCTGGGCCGCATCATCCTGCGCAGTGCGGGCATTCTGGGCGTGCCCATCACCGAGGAGGGCGCGCTGGAGCTGGCCCGCTGTGCCCGCGGCACGCCGCGTATCGCCAACCGTATGCTCAAGCGCGTGCGCGACTTTGCCACCGTGCAGGGCGACGGAACGATCGACGAGGAGACCGCCATCGCCGCCCGCAAGTGGATGGACATTGACGAGCTGGGTCTGGACGAGCTGGACCGCAGTGTCCTGCGCGCCATCATTGAGATGTACGGCGGCGGCCCCGTCGGTCTGGAAACGCTGGCCGCAGCCCTGGGCGAGGAGAGCGTCACCCTGGAGGACATCTGCGAGCCGTACCTGATGCAGATGGGCATGCTGACCCGCACGCCCCGTGGCCGCTGCGTGACCCGCCTGGCCTATGAGCACCTGCACATGGCCGTGCCGAAGCGCTTTGACGACGAGGATTCCGGCCAGACGAGTATGTTTTAAGCTACAAAGGCCTCCCTTGTCAAAGGGAGGTGCCGAGCTTGCGAGGCGGAGGGATCCCTGCCCGTCTGCGGGTGTGGCGGCGTGCAAGGCAAGGCCCGTCGGAATCCCTCTGGCCGCCTACGGCGTCCACCTCCCTTTGACAAGGGAGGCTTTCACTCACGATATAAAAAGGAGACTTATCTATGCGCCCTGCTGATTCCTGGCGGGATTATGAGCTGCTGGACGCTACCAACCACAACCGGTTGGAGCGCTGGGGCCAGACCCTGCTGATCCGTCCCGACCCGCAGGTCATCTGGAAAAACGACGAGACCAGCCCGCTGTGGGCCAAGGCCGACGCTGTCTATTACCGCTCTGCCAAGGGCGGCGGACAGTGGAATTATCACAAAAAGCTGCCGCAGAAATGGCAGATTCACTGGAACGATTTGACGTTGATCGTCAGTCCCACGGGCTTCAAGCACACCGGCGTTTTCCCGGAACAGGCCGTGAACTGGGCATGGTACCAGGAAAAGATACGGCAGGCTGGCCGTCCCATCCGCGTGCTGAACCTGTTCGGCTATACGGGCGGCGCAACGCTGGCGTGCCTGGCCGCGGGCGCGTCCGTCACCCATGTGGACGCCAGCAAGGGCATGGTCGCCTGGGCGCGTGAGAACGCTGCCGCCAGCGAGCTGGCAGACCGCCCCTGCCGCTGGATCGTGGACGACTGCGCCAAGTTTGTGCAGCGTGAGATCCGCCGCGGCAGCCGCTATGACGCTGTCATCATGGACCCGCCGAGCTATGGCCGCGGCCCGGGCGGCGAGATCTGGAAGCTCGAGGACAACGTCTACGACCTCATCACGCTGACTGAGCAGGTGCTGAGTGACGACCCGCTGTTCTTCGCCATCAACTCCTACACCGAGGGTCTGAGCCCCGCGGTCATGGAATACATCGTCAAAACGACGCTTTGCCCCGTCAAGGGCGGCCACACCCACTGCGACGAAATCGGTCTGCCGGTCTCCGCCACAGGCGGCGTGGTGCCCTGCGGCGCAACGGCCATCTGGGAGAAATAAGCCATGCCGAATCAGGAACCGATGATCAAAGTACAGGACGTCCGCTTCCGCTACGACCCCGAGCAGCCCAAGTACGCTGTGGACGGCGTGAGCCTGAACATCCGCCGCGGCGAGTTCGTCGCCGTGCTGGGCGCGAACGGCTGCGGCAAGTCCACGCTGGCGAAGCACTTCAACGCCATTCTGCTGCCCGAGGCCGGTACCGTGCTGGTCGAGGGCATGGACACCCGCAACGAGGACCATCTCTACGATGTGCGCCAGAAGGTCGGCATGGTGTTCCAAAACCCCGACAACCAGATCGTGGCGACCATCGTCGAGGAGGACGTGGCCTTTGCGCCGGAGAACCTCGGCGTGCCGCCCGAGGAGATCCGCACCCGCATCGACGAGGCTATGAAGCTGTCGGGCATCTATGAAAAGCGCGAGGCTGCGCCGTACAAGCTGTCCGGCGGCCAGAAGCAGCGCGTCGCGATTGCGGGCGTTATCGCTATGCGGCCCGACTGCCTTGTTATGGACGAGTCCACCGCCATGCTGGACCCCCATGGCCGCGCGCAGGTCATGAAAACCATCCGCCAGCTGCGGGCAGCGGGCATCACAATCGTGTCCATCACCCACTACATGGAGGAGGCCGCCCAGGCAGACCGCGTGCTGGTCATGAGCCGGGGCCGCATCGTCATGGAGGGCACGCCCGAGCAGGTGTTCAGCCAGACCGAGCGGCTGCACGGGTATCACCTTGATGTCCCGCAGGCCGCCGAGCTGCGCGACGAGCTGGTCAAGGCCGGGATCCCGATGCCGGAAAATGTCATTACCCCCGACGCCTGCGCGGAGGAATTATACAAGCTGCTGAAATAAAGGAAGCCTTCCCCCTTGGGGGAAGGTGGCCGAGGCCCCGCCCGAGGCCGGATGAGGGGCGAGCTTGCCGAGGTATCCCGTTTATGGGAAATCACCGCGAATCCGCCCCTCATCAGTCGGCGGGCGGAGCCGCCGACAGCTTCCCCCTTGGGGGAAGCCACTCTGACGAAAAACTCCCACGTATGCCGGAACGGCACCGCAACCGGGCTGTATCCGGCGGGAAAGGAACAACTATGTCCGAAATCATTCGTGTAGAAAACCTGAGCTACATCTATAACCAGGGTATGCCCGACGCAACGAAGGCGCTGGATGACGTGTCCTTCACCGTCGAGGAGGGCGACTTTGTCGGTATCATCGGCTCGACGGGCAGCGGAAAATCCACGCTTATCAGCCATTTCAACGGCCTGAACCGCCCGACGTCGGGCCGCGTCCTTGTGGACGGCAGGGACCTGTGGGAGCAGGGCGCAGACCTGCGCAGCTTCCGCTTTCTCGTCGGCCTTGTCATGCAGTACCCCGAGTACCAGCTGTTTGAGGAGACCTGCGCCCGCGACATCGCCTACGGCCCGCGCAACATGGGCCTGGACGAGGCCGAGGTCCAGCGCCGCGTCAGGGAGGCCGCCGCGTTCGTCGGCCTGTCCGATGAGCTGTTGGAAAAAAGCCCGTTTGAGCTTTCGGGCGGGCAGAAGCGCCGCGTTGCGATTGCGGGCGTCATGGCCATGCACCCCCGCGTGCTGGTGCTGGACGAGCCCGCCGCCGGTCTGGACCCCGAGGGCCGCGACACGATCCTGAGCCAGATCAGGGACTACCATGAGAAAACCGGCATCACGGTGCTGCTGGTCAGCCACTCGATGGAGGATATTGCCAAATACGCCAACCGCGTGCTGGTCATGCACCGCGCCAAAATTGCCATGTATGACACGGTGGAAAACGTCTTTGCCCGCGCGCAGGATCTGCTGGAGCTGGGGCTTTCGGTGCCGCAGGTCACGCAGATCTTTTTAAAGCTGCGCCAGATGGGGCTGGACATCCCCGCGGACGTCTACACGATCCCCTATGCGGTCAAAACGATTCAAAAGGCGCTGGCCGCCAAACAGGGAGGTGGGGCAAATGCTTAAAGATATTACGATAGGTCAGCATTTTCCCGGGCATTCCATCCTGCACCGCTGCGACCCGCGGCTCAAGCTGGTCGCGACGATTGCCTATATCGTCGTGCTGTTTGTGGCCCCGAACCCGCTGGGGCTGGCACTGTCCATCCTGCTGCTGGCCGCGCTGTACAAGGTAGCACAGATTCCCGGCAAGATGATTTTGAAAAGCCTAAAGCCCATCGTGCCCATCGTGATTTTTACGGCGGTGCTGAACCTGTTCTTCGTCACGGGGCAGGGGGAGCCGCTTGTACACTTCTGGGTTTTGAACATTTACGCCGAAGGTGTCAAGTATGCCATCCTGCTGGCGGTGCGCGTCTGCGCACTGATTGCAGGCACGAGCCTGCTGACCTACACGACCAGTCCCATCGTGCTGACCGACGCCATCGAGAGCCTGCTGCGCCCGCTGGCGAAGCTGCACTTTCCCGTGCATGAGCTGGCCATGATGATGACGATTGCGCTGCGGTTCATCCCGACCCTGATCGAGGAGACGGAAAAGATCATGAACGCCCAGAAGGCCCGCGGCGCGATGCTGGACAGCGGCACATTTACCCAGCGCATCAAGGCGCTGGTGCCGATCCTGATTCCGCTGTTCATCTCGGCGTTCCGCCGCGCCGACGAGTTGGCCATGGCGATGGAATGCCGCTGCTATCACGGCGGCGAGGGCCGCACCCGGCTCAAGCAGCTGAAATTCACCGGCGAGGACTTCAAATGCCTGGCGGTCATTGCCGTGGCGCTGGTGGCCATTGCCTGCACACGGTTCTTTGTGCCGGGGCTGGCGTAAGAATCAGCCGCCTTGTAGGGGCCGGGCATGCCCGGCCCGCAGCCTTCCCGCAAGCATCTGCTTGCCTTACACAACCGGGCCGGGCATGCCCGGCCCCTACCTGGTTCTGACATGAATTATTTACTTTGGATTTCCTACAAGGGCACCCGCTATGCCGGGTTCCAGGTCCAGCCAAATGCGCCCACGGTCTGCGCGGTTTTGCAGGACGCGATGCAGGCGATGTTCGGCTGCCGCCCCGACGTCAAGGGCTGCTCCCGCACCGATGCCGGCGTCCATGCGCGGCGTTTCGCGCTCAGCTTCTGCTATACTGGCAAAGTGCCGATGCAGAAAATCGTGCCCGCGCTCAACGCCCACCTGCCGCCGGACATCCGCGCAGTGGACATCCGGTCCGTGCCGGACGGCTTCCACGCGCGTTACGCCGCCCACGCCAAGACCTACCGCTACTACATTTTGAACGCGCGGGTGGATGATCCGTTCACCTACGACACCTGCCACAGGGTAGGGGCAGCGCTCAATTTGGCCGCCATGCAGGCCGCTGCGGCGCAGTTCATAGGCACGCACGATTTTTCCGCCCTCTGCGCGTCCGGGTCCAGCGCCGCCGCCCACGGGGATACCGTGCGGACGATTACGGATTGTACTGTTGTACAAAGCGGCGATTTGTTTACAATTTCCGTGACCGCTGACGGCTACCTCTATAATATGGTGCGCATTCTGGCGGGCACGCTCGTGGACGCGGGTCTTGGCAAGCGGACGCCGGAGAGCATCCCCACCCTGCTGGAAAGCGGGGACCGACGCCGGGCCGGGCCGACGCTGCCCGCAAAGGGGCTGTTTTTGGAAAAGGTCGATTACCCGGAATTGGATGATGTTTAAACGTGTTCTGTAGGGGCGGGACATGTCCCGCCCGCGGCCTTCCCACAGGATGTCATTTCCGTACAGTGGCGGGCCGGGCATGCCCGGCCCCTACATTTCTACACAAAATACGAAAGGAGGGGGCCCACCTATGAGTAAGGCGGACAGAGATCGGCAGGCATTGCTGCAGCGGCTGGCGCGTGAGCAGAGGCGGGCCCTGAACGCCGCCGCCCGCGACGCAGACCGCGCCCGCACGCCGCGCACCGCTCCCACACCGCGGCGCGATGACAGCCCGCCGTCCCGGACGTCCGAGCAGCCATCCGCGCAGAGCGCCGCGCGGCTTAAATCCCTGACGCCGCTCTACAAGCAGCGCCAGCAGCGGCGTCTCACCGTCCTGATCGTCATTATCATTGCGCTGGCGCTCACCGTTGTGACCGGCACACTGTCGGCCTCGCTGGCGCTGCTGGGTGATGCCGTGGACAGCGCGTCGCTCTACCTGAACCGCGCCGACGGCGGCTGGCCGACCACCACCGGCATCACTGAGCCGCTGCAAATCGAACCGCTGGCGGACGGCTTCGTCGAGCTGGGCAATGAGGATGTGCTCGTCTACTCGGCCTACGGCTCCAAAATTCTGAGCCTGCAGCCGTCCTACGCGCGGCCCGTGCTGGCTGTGGGCGGCACACACTTTGTGGTCTACAACCGCGCGGGCAGTGAGCTGACCGTATGCAGCCGCACCCGCACGCTCTACACACAGCGCTTTGACGAGGACATTCTGCTCTGCGCCATGTCAAACAACAACTCGCTGGCCGTCGTGACCGACGCGGACCGTTTTGCCGGCTGGGTACACACTTATGACCCTTCGATGCGGGAGCTGTACAGCTGGCGGATGCCCCAGTCGATGGGCACGCCGATTGCGCTGGACTTTGCCCCCGACAACCGCAGGTTTGCCTCGGGCATGATAGCCGCGCGGGACGGGCAGCTGAACTGCTCGGTCTACTTTATGAGCATCGACTCCGACACCGAGGGGCTTCTCTACACCGCCGACGCGGGCAGCATGCTGCTGCGGCTGGACTGGCAGAGCGAGAACCGCGTCATGGCCGTGTTTGACACCTACATTGCGGTCATCGACCCCCGCACCGCCGCCGAGGTCGCACGCTACGACTACGGCGGGGCCGCGCTGCAAAGCGTTGCGCCCGGACGCCGCCAGACCGCGCTGCTTCTGAACGTACACGGCGGAAACAGCCTGGTCACCCTGTCCGAAAGCCTCACCGTTATGTCGGAGATTCCCGCACGGCAGGCGTTTGCGGTCTCGGCCACCGACACCGACATTTATCTGCTCTGCCCCGATGCCGTCGAGTGCTACGGCTACGACGGCGTGCAGAACTGGGTGCAGACCGGCCTGCCGTCCCGCCCGCTGGCGGTCCTGCACGGCAAGCAGACGCTGGTCTTTACCGGCAGTCAGGCGGACGTTTTGGCGAAGCCAGCCGAGTAGCTCCGAAGCCTTCCCCCTCGGGGGAAGGTGGCCCCGCAGGGCCGGATGAGGGGCTGCCTTGCCGCAATAACCAATTTGCGGGCAATAATGGCAAGGTTCGCCCTCATCCGTCAGCGGGCGGGGCCGCTGACAGCTTCCCCCTCGGGGGAAGCCTTTCGACCCGCAAGTAATCCAACAGAAAGAAGTACCCATCTATGTCTTTTACTCCCGCACTTGTCTATGATTTTATTTTTCTGGCCGTATTTTCCTTTGCCGCTGTCAAAAGCTGGCAGAAGGGCTTTCTCGCCGGGCTGACCGAGCTGATCGGCGCGGTGCTGGGCGTCGGCATTGCCTCCTGGGGCAGCCGCACGCTGGCCCCGGAAGTCTACCTTAGCTTTTTCAGCGACTCCGTCTCCACCCGGGTCGAGCAGGCCGTCGCACAGTCGGGCGGCGATATTGCCGCTGCGGTGCAGGGGCTGGACTTTCTGCCGGAATCCATCCGTGCCGCGCTGGCCGCGGGTCTGCAGACTGCCGGGGACCAGCTGCCCGAAAAGATCAACGCCCTGCTGGAGCCGCTTTTCCTGCCGCTGGTGCAGGCGGTGCTGTTTGTGCTGCTCTGCATGATCGTGCGCTGGGTGTTCGCCCTGCTGGTGCGGCTGCTGCGCGGCGTCAATCTTATCCCGCTGGTGGGCGGCGCCAACCGGCTGCTGGGTCTGGTGCTGGGCCTTGTGACCGGCGCGTTCGACTGCTGGCTGCTGGCGCTGCTGCTCTGGTTCGCCGCCAGCATCACCACCGGCCAGATCGACTGGCTGACCACCGGCGTTTTGCAGCGCAGCGTCGGGTACAGCCTTTTTGGTGCGTTCAACCCGTTTTTGCTCCATTATTAAACAAATTCTGAACAAGCCCCGCCAAAACTTGCAATTTGGCAGGGTTTGTTTAATAATAGTAGTGTAGCTGCGGTGCGGCGGGCAGGGGACTGCCCGCCCTACGTAGGGCGGATTCCCTATCCGCCCGCTGGGCGTCGAGAACGCCGCCCCCCTACAACAGTTTATCGCAATCCCACGTGCCTCTTATCGGGCACTTTTCATAGAGGTGAAGTAAATGCTTTGTGTTAAATGCCAAAAACGCCCCGCTGTCGTGTTTGTGCAGCGGCTTGAAAACGGCAAGACCGTGCAGGAGGGCTACTGTCTGACCTGCGCCCGTGCCATGCACATCCAGCCTGTGGATGATCTGATGAAACAGTTCGGCATGTCCGACCAGGATCTGGAAAACATGGAGGAGCGGATGTCCAGCTTTTTGCAGGAGGCCTCCGACTCCGGCATGCTGGCCCCCATGATGAACGGCGACGACACCGACGCCGGTGACGAGCCCGCCCCGCAGGACGATTTTGTCCCGGGCGGCAGCCCCGTGTTCCCGTTTGGCTTTGGTGCGCGCCAGAATAAGGACGACGCCAAGCCCAAAAACGGCAAGAAGGAAAAAGCTCCCCGCCGCAAGTTCCTTGAGACCTACTGCGAAAACCTGACCCAGAAGGCCCGCGACGGCAAGACGGACCGCATCATTGGCCGTGACCGCGAAATTTACCGCACGATCCAGATTTTGTGCCGCCGCCAGAAGAACAACCCCTGCCTGATCGGCGAGGCCGGTGTCGGCAAGACTGCGATTGCCGAGGGTATCGCCCAGCGCATTGCCGAGGGCAAGGTTCCCGCGCGTCTGCAGGACAAGGAAATTTACCTGCTCGACATGACGTCCCTCGTCGCAGGCACCCAGTTCCGCGGCCAGTTTGAGCAGCGTGTCAAGGGCCTCATCAGCGAGGTCAAGGCTGCGGGCAACATCATCCTGTTTATTGATGAGATCCACTCCATCGTCGGCGCGGGCGACTCCGACGGCTCTATGAACGCCGCCAACATCATGAAGCCCGCGCTGTCCCGCGGGCAGATGCAGGTCATCGGCGCAACGACGTTTGCCGAGTATCGCAAGTATATCGAGAAGGATTCCGCGTTGGAGCGCCGTTTCCAGCCCGTCAAGGTCGAGGAACCGTCGCTGCTGGACACCATCGAGGTCATCAAGGGCATCCGCGTCTACTATGAAAAGCACCACTGTGTCCGTGTGTCCGACCCCATCGTGACGAGCATCGTCAAGCTGTCGGAACGCTACATCACGGATCGTTTCCTGCCGGACAAGGCCATTGACCTGCTGGATGAATCCTGCGCCTGCTGCAACCTGCGCCATCCTGAAATTACAGAGCTCATGGAGACCCAGCGCACCGTGGCCGATTTGGAGACCCGCGAGCACGAACTGGAGAACCCCGAGCCGCAGAACGGCCAGGACGCTGCCATCGACTACGAGGCACTGGCCGCGGTCAAGACCGATCTGGCGAAGCAGCGCGAAAAGCTGCCCGCCCTGCAGCTGAAGGTCGCGGAAATTGAAGTGACCATGGACGACGTCGCACAGGTCATTGAGCTTTGGACCGGTGTGCCTGCTGTGAAGATCAAAGAGACCGAGTATGGCCGCCTGCAGGGGCTGGAGGATGCCCTCAAGGCGCACATCATCGGCCAGGACGAGGCTGTCCACGCCGTGGCCGGGGCCATCAAGCGCGCCCGCGCCGACCTGTCTGGCCGTCACCGCCCGGCCAGCTTTATCTTCGTCGGCCCCACCGGCGTCGGCAAGACCGAGCTGGTCAAGCAGCTGGCCAGCCAGTTGTTCGACACCGTTGACCCGCTCATCTCCATCGACATGAGCGAGTACATGGAAAAGTACGCGGTGTCCCGCCTCATCGGCTCGCCCCCAGGCTATGTCGGCTACGACGAGGCCGGGCAGCTGACCGAGAAGGTCCGCCGCCATCCCTACAGCGTCGTGCTGTTTGACGAGATTGAAAAAGCACATCCTGACGTTATGAATATCCTGCTGCAGATTCTGGACGAGGGCAAGATCAACGACGCGCAGGGCCGCACGGTGGACTTCTCGAACACGGTCATCTGCATGACCTCCAACGCGGGCTCCACCGACCAGAGCGGCGCGACGGGCTTCGGCAAAAAGGCCGAGGTCGCCAACGCGGACCGCAGCATGAAGGCGCTGCAGGAGTTCCTGCGCCCCGAGTTCATCGGCCGTGTGGACGAGATCATTACGTTCAAGCCGCTGAGCGAGGAAGACCTTGAGAAGATCGCCGCGCTCATGCTCGACGAGTACAAGCCCGGCCTGGCCGCGCACGGCATCACGCTGCACTACACGCAGCCCGCGCTGGCGGACATCGTAGCCGAAAGCTCCACCAAATACGGTGCGCGTGAGCTGCGCCGCACGATCCGCAAGACCATTGAGGATCCCGTCTCCGATGCGCTCGTCGATGGCCGCCTGGATGGCCGCGAGGTCACGCTGGAGCTGGCCGACCACGACGGCAGGGCCGTGCTGGAAATTTAAGGGGCGCACCATGTACAGAAAACTGGCTGCCCTGGTGCTGGCCGCGGCGCTGCTGTGCAGTTGCTCGGCCCGCGTCACGGTACAGCGTTATCCCGCGGAGTTGCCCCGGGCCGAAAGCCCCGCCGCCACCCCGACGCCGGAGCCTGTGCCCACCTTTACCGAGGAGCAGAAGTCCTACGGCAGCGCCGCACTGCTGACCGATGCCACCGTGCTCGTCAACGTGTTTTTGAACGACGCCGCTCACGGGCATACCTGGGACGCCGAGAGCCGCGCTGCCGCCGTGCAGCGCACCCAGCTGGCCGTGGACTGGATCACCGAGCAGGCCGCGGGCTACGAGGCCGCGGTGAATCTGATCTGTGATCGCAGCGCGGACGGCAGCGATTCAACGCTGACACGCAGTTATCTTGTGCAGTCCGCCATGCAGGGCGGCGAAAATTCCGAGGAAAGCTCCGCTTTTCTCGACGAGATGGATACGCTGTGCGCGTCGCTGGCCGCCGACAGCCGCCTGGCTGCCTACGGGGCCCGGCACATCGCGTTTTTGTTCTTCCTGCCCATCAGCGGGACATCCTTCACGATGGCTCACTACGCCGACGATGGCGACAGTTTTTATTATGAATACAGCTGCCTGTACAAAACCGACGCCTACACCGACGGCGAGGCGGAATCCCCGGCGACCTACGCCCACGAGATCCTGCATTTGTTCGGCGCGCCCGACCTGTATGAGGGCAGCAGCGACCCCTACGTCGACGAGGCACTTGTCAGCTATGTGGCCGACACCTACCCCGGCGATATTATGCTGAGCACCTACGAGGACGACGGCTCAAGCCGGTTTGACGCCATCACAAAGGAGATCAGTCCGCTGACGGCCTACTGTCTGGGGCTGGCCGACACCTGCCCCGAGCTTGCGCAGTTCCCCCTGCTGGCCGACATGACCCCCGGCGTTTTCTCTTACGGAGCCGACGGGGAAGCGGGGAGCGCGGAGGCCGGCGAGAGCTGGCCGGGCGCGGTAGCGGTGTAAGGAAAGTAAGCACCGCCCGGAAGCTTCTCTCCCCCAGGCGCTGCTGCGCCAGCCCCCTCGCAGAGGGAGGTGGCCCGCAGGGCCGGAGGGAGAGAGCCTTCCCGCAGGCATCTGGTCGCCATACACATGCGGGCCGGGCATGCCCGGCCCCTACAGCGGTGTCAAGCCGGGGAAGGGAGGTCACACCCATGCTGAACGATACCTTTCCGCTGCGGGTCGAAGCGATCCCGGCGGCACATGCGTCGGAGTGGCGCGCGGACGACTCATTCCCGCCCAGCGAGACGCAGGCCTGGCAGCTGGTCTTTGTGCGCAGCGGCACCATTGAGGAACGCTGCGATGCCCGCCACGTGCTGCTGCGGGCAGGCGGACTGCTGTTCCACCAGCCGGGGGAGGTCTTTGCTATGACCACCGTCGGCGAGGTCCCGCCCGAGACGCTGCGCATCGACTTTTACTGCACCGGCGCGGCCATGGACCGTTTCCGCGGCGCGATGCTGCACACGGAGCCTGCCGAGCAGCATGACCTGAACTGGCTGGCAAATGCCGCCAACGAGCTGTTCGACGCCGCCCCCGTGCCGGGCGGACGGCCTGTCTTAAAGGAGGAGCTGCCCTTCGGCGCGATGCAGCAGTTCATCATCCATCTGGAAAATCTGCTGATTTTGCTGGCCCGCCGCTGCCGCCGCACCAAGCGCCCCGTGGCCCGCGTCCGGCGGGAGCGCCGCCAGAACGCGCTGGTCGAGGACGCCCGCGCCTATTTTGCCGAAAATCTTGCGCATGAACTGAAGATCGACGACATCTGCACGGCGCTGGGCTGCACGCGGCCCCAGCTGCAGCAGGCGTTCCGCGCGCGGCTCCACCGTACGGCCATGGAGGAATTCTCCGCCATGCGCATCGAGTACGCGGCCCAGCTGCTGGCCCGCGGGGCATCCCCCGGCGAGGTCGCCGCGCAGATGGGCTACTGCTCCGGCGCGTATTTCAGCCAGAAATTCCGCGCCGCCACGGGGCACACGCCGTCCGCCTACCGCCGCATTCAGCAGGGGCTGCCCGCACGGCGGCAAAACAGGCAACAAAAAGGCAAATCAGAATCAAAAACTCCTATTGCAGAAACTCCGCAGAAAGAGTAGAATACAAGCAAAGAGAGGCGAGCCGCTCGGTTCGCACGCAACAATATCATATAACATAAGGAGACGACTGTTATGGCAATTCTGGTTAGCGGTGGCGCCGGCTACATCGGCAGCCACACCTGTGTGGAACTTCTGGCCGCAGGGTACGACATCGTTGTAGCCGATAACTACTACAACTCCTGCCCCGAGGCCCTGGCCCGCGTCAAGAAGATTGCCGGCAAGGACTTCCGTTTTGTCGAGGCCGACATGACCGACAAGGACGCCGTGGAGAAGATCTTTGCCGAGAACGAGGACATTGACTGTGTCATCCAGTTCGCCGCCTACAAGGCCGTCGGCGAGAGCGTTTCCAAGCCCATCGAGTACTACTCCAACAATCTGGCCTGCACGCTGAACATTCTGGATGTCATGCGCCGCCACAACTGCCACAACATCATCTTCTCCTCCTCCGCCACGGTCTACGGCGACCCCGCCAGCGTGCCCATCCGCGAGGATTTCCCCGTCGGCGGCACCACGAACCCCTACGGCACCACGAAGGTGTTCACCGAGCGCATCCTGACCGACTGCTGCCACGCCGACCCCGAGCTGAACGTTGCGCTGCTGCGTTACTTCAACCCCATCGGTGCGCATCCGTCCGGCCTGATCGGCGAGGACCCCAACGGCATCCCCAACAACCTCGTGCCCTACATCGCCAAGGTCGCTGTCGGCAAGCTGGAGAAGGTCCACGTCTTTGGCAATGACTACCCGACCCCCGACGGCACCGGCGTGCGCGACTACATCCATGTTGTCGACCTGGCCCGCGGCCATGTTGCTGCCATCAAAAAGCTGGAGCAGAAGCCCGGCCTGTTCATCTGCAACCTGGGCACCGGCCACGGCTACAGCGTGCTGGACGTCATCAACGCCTTCAGCAAGGCCTGCGGCAAGGAAATCCCCTATGTCATCGACCCGCGCCGCCCCGGCGACATCGCCGAGTGCTGGTGCGATCCCTCCAAGGCCAAGCGTGAGCTCGGCTGGGAGGCCCAGTACGGCATTGAGGAAATGTGCGCCCACAGCTGGAACTGGCAGAGCCACAACCCGGACGGGTATAAGACTGCGGAATAAAATTGCATAAAGTTAAGAATGCCCGATGCGGTGACGAGCCGTATCGGGCATTTGTTTTGTATGCCTTCCCCCTCGGGGGAAGGTGGCCGAGGCCCCGACCGAGGCCGGATGAGGGACGGGTCTGCCACAGCTGCCCGTAAACGGGTTGCAATGGCAAGGTTGCCCCTCATCAGTCAGCGGGCGGAGCCGCTGACAGCTTCCCCCGAGGGGGAAGCCTCCCTCCTTTATACATACATCTCCTGACTTCTCGGCGGGAGCTTGGGTACGGCGGGCAGGGGTGCGGCGGCGGTGCGCCAGGCCGCGGGGGAGAGGCCCACCTCCCGCTTAAAGACGCGGCACAGATAATTGGCCCCGGAAAACCCCGTCAGGCCCGCAATCATGTCCAGATTGTACTCATCGGTCAGCAGCAGCGTCTTGACTGCCTCGATGCGCACATTCGTCATGTACTTGCCCGGCGGCACCCCCATCTCCTGCTTAAAGACGCGCACCAGATGGCTTTTTGTCACGCCGAGCTGCTCGCTCAGCTCCTCGACGCCGTAGAGCGCCATATAATTCTGGCGGATGGCCGCCACGGCCTCGGCCACAAGCGGCGGCAGGGGACGGGCGGTCTCGTCGGCCTTGGCTGCGGCGCAGAGCAGCGCGTAGGCCATTGGGGCCGTCTGCGCGCCGCACAGCTGTGCGATCAGCTCCGCCGCGCCGGGGCAGGCAGCGCCGTCCGCCCAGCGCGCCGCCCCCAGTTGCAACAAGTAGGCGTCCGTGCAGTGGCCGGTCAGCCGCACGGCCAGCAGGTGGCAGTCGCTCTGCGGCGTCAGCACCAGGGGAGCAGGGCCCAGCAGAATATCGCCGCTTTGGCCCGGGCGGTCAACGCCGTCCAGCAGGCACGCCCCGCGGGAAAGCACCCCCACCCACAGGCCGTCTCCGGCCAGAGCCAGCGGCGCTGTGCCGTCCAATTCCGCCGTTTCGGCAGCGGTGCAGTAAATTTCAGGGTCAAATATCAATTTCAGCACCTCTATATCAATAAAATGCTATTTTCAAATAGATTATAACCTGTTATTATAGTCATGTCAACAGAAACAGCCCGCTCTACCCGGGCTGAAACCCACTGAATATATTTTGGAGGATGAGCATTATGGCTTCCATCAGCTGCCGTCACGTTAAGAAAGTTTACCCCGGCAATGTTGTTGCTGTTCCCGATTTCAGCCTTGAGATCGCCGACAAGGAATTTATCGTTTTCGTCGGTCCTTCCGGCTGCGGTAAGTCCACCACCCTGCGCATGATCGCCGGTCTGGAGGAGATCTCCGGCGGCGAGATGTACATCGGTGACCGTCTGATCAACGATGTTCCCCCGAAAGACCGCGATATCGCGATGGTCTTCCAGAACTACGCCCTGTACCCGCACATGACCGTTTACAAGAACATGGCTTTCGGTCTGGAGCTGCGCAAGATGCCCAAGGACGAGATCGACAAGCGCGTCCGCGAGGCTGCCAAGATTCTGGAGATCGAGCACCTGCTCGACCGTAAGCCGAAGGCTCTGTCCGGTGGTCAGCGTCAGCGTGTTGCGCTGGGCCGTGCCATGGTTCGTAACCCGGCCGTCTTCCTGCTCGATGAGCCTCTGTCCAACCTGGATGCTAAGCTGCGTACCAGCATGCGTACCGAGATCATCAAGCTGCACAAGAAGCTGGCTACCACCTTCATCTATGTTACCCACGACCAGACCGAAGCTATGACCATGGGCGATCGTATCGTTGTTATGAAGGACGGCATGATCCAGCAGGTCGATACCCCGCAGAACCTGTACGATTATCCCTGCAACATCTTCGTCGCAGGCTTCATCGGCAGCCCCCAGATGAACTTCCTTGATGGCACCCTGCAGAAGAGCGGCGACCAGTACACTGTCGATCTGGCCGGCACCACCATTCCTCTGCCGAAGGAAAAGACTGCGGACGGCAAGCTGGATGCTTACGTCGGCAAGACCCTGAAGGTCGGCATCCGTCCCGAGGACATCAAGGACGACGAGGAGTTCCTTGAGAAGCACTCCACCAGCCACCTGAACGCCGAGGTCGAAGTCTCCGAGCTGATGGGCGCTGAGATCTACCTGTACCTGACCTATCAGGGCCAGAACCTGATGGCTCGTGTTGCTCCCACCTCCAAGTCCCGCCGTGGTGACAAGATCGTGGTTGCTATGGATACCAACAAGATCCATCTGTTCGATCCCGAGAGCGAGAAGACCCTGCTCAACTAATTCACACGCATTATACAGCGGTTCCGTTGCGGCGGAACCGCTTTTTTACTAATACTGCGCCGCAAAATCCGCGCTGCATCGACAGCTGCCGGAGCACAGCGGCACCAAACGGAGGCTCAAACCATGCGCATCGCCAACTACCTGCGGCCTGACTGCGTCGCACTGCGCCAACGGGCAGACTCGCTCACCGGTGCAGTGCAGCAGATGGTTACACTGCTGGACGGGACTGACAATCTGACTGACACCGCTGTGTTTGCGGCGGACGTCCGCGCCCGGCTGGCGCTGGGCGGCGTCTGTGTGGGCAACGGCCTGGCCATCCCGCACGCCAAAAGCACCGCCGTCAGGCAGCTGCAGCTGGCTGCGCTGACGCTGGACCCGCCGCTGCCCTGCGACACACCGGACGGCAAGCCGCTGGACCTGCTGGTGATGATCGCCGCCCCTGCCGAAGCCAACGACCTGCACGTACAGGTGCTGGCCGAGCTGGCGACGCTCTTTCTGGACACCGATTTCTGCGCCCGCCTGCGGGAGAGTGAGACCCCCGAGGCATTCTGCCGCGCCATCTCCGCGCGGGAGGAGCAGGACGCGCAGGAGCCGCCGTCTGCCCCGTCTGACGCAGCGCCGGGCGCCGCCAAGCCCGGCTATCAGCTGCTGGCCGTGACGGCCTGCCCCACCGGCATCGCGCACACCTACCTGGCGGCGGAGGCGCTCCAGCAGGCCGCGCAGGCCCGCGGCCTGACGCTCAAGGTCGAGACGAACGGCGCTGCCGGTGTCAACGACGAGCTGACCGATGATGAGATCCAGGCCGCAGAGTGCGTGATCGTGGCGGTGGATCGCTCGATCCCGCTGGCGCGGTTCGTTGGCAAGCGGCTGGTCTATGCCTCGGCGGGGGATGCCGTGCGCGACGCGGACAGACTGCTGGAAAAGGCCGTTTCCGGCAAGGCTCCCGTCTACCGCGGCGGGCACGCCTTCCGCACCAGCGACTGGAAGGAGCTGGGCCGCGAATACTACGGCCACCTGATGAGCGGCATCTCCCACATGCTGCCGTTTGTTGTGGCGGGCGGCGTGATGCTGGCGCTTTCCCTGCTGCTGCAGCACCTTTTTGGCCGCAGCGACATCACCACCATGATGACGAACGTCGGCAACGCTGCGTTCAGGATGATGTACCCCGTGCTGGCTGCGTTCATCGCTTACAGCATTGCGGACCGCCCCGGCTTTATGCCCGGCCTGATGGGCGGCTACCTGGCACAGCTCGGCACAACCACCGCCCCCCGGTTGGGCTGGATCTCCAGCGGGTTCTGGGGGGCCATTGTCGCGGGCTTTGCTGCCGGTCTGGCTGTGCGGCTTCTGAATTACCTGTTCCGCCGCATTCCGCAGGAGCTGGATCACATCAAAACCGGGCTGCTGGTCCCGCTGTTGAGTCTGCTGTTTGTCGGTGCCCTGATGGTCATGGCCATCAATCCGCCGCTCGGGCGTTTCAACGCCTGGCTTTCCATCCAGCTGGATGGTATGCAGGGCGGCAGCCGTCTGGTGCTGGGCACGCTGCTGGGCGGCATGATGGCTACCGACTACGGCGGGCCGATCAACAAGGCCGCCTACGTCAGCGGCACGCTGGCACTGGTAGACCAGCAGTATGACCTGATGGCCGCTGTCATGGCGGGCGGCATGATCCCGCCGCTGGGCATTGGGCTGGCCTGCCTGCTGTTCCCGACGCGGTTCACCAGCACCGAGCGTTGCTCTGCGCCGCAGACCCTGCTGATGGGCGCGACCTTCGTGACCGAGGGTGCGCTGCCGTTTGCACTGCGCGATCCGCTGCGGGTCAGCCTCGCCTGCATCGCAGGCAGTGCACTGGCCGGGTTCATAACGATTTTGCTGGGCTGCGGGTGTCCCGCGCCGCACGGCGGGTTGTTTTTGCTGCCGGTCATGGAAAACCCGCTGGGCTTTCTGATTGCGCTGGCTGTCGGCACCCTGACCACGGCCCTGCTGCTGGGTATGCTGAAAAAGCCGCTGAAGCATTGATTTTCGCTTTACTTTTCGTATTTTCCGGCAGTCTTATACAAATTGCATTTACATAAAACCCCGCTGTGCGTTGCGTACAGCGGGGCTTTATGCTATAATTTAGTATATATGTGATTTTTGTGGAGGAGGGCCCCGTCCCTATGGAACAGGTCAAATCATTTTGTCGGCGGCACCGTCGGCTGCTGCTGGCTGCGGCCTATCTGGCTATTTTTGCCGTGGGCGTGCTGTATCTGCGCGTCACGGTCAACATCCCGCCGGAGGGCGACGATAAGCTGACGCTGAACCTCTGGCTGTATGACTTCCAGCGGATGCCGTTCTGGCAGTATGCTCTGCAGGACCTGCAGGGGCGGCTGCGGTACTTTACGCTGCAGGAGGTCCGTTTTTTCCCGTTCCATTACCCGAACGCCGTCGACCTGCTGTTTTACACCAGCCTGACGCACTACCGGCTCTACATCATCGCCTGGACTGGCGCGGCGGCCTTCGCTGTCAGCCGCGTGGCGGCCAGACTGGGCAGCGGGGATGTGCTGGCGCTGGGCGGCTTTGCGCTGGCGCTGGCCGCGGCCCCCATCTGGAACGAAGGCATGTACAGCTACTACGCCGTACCGCAGCGGGCGCTGTTCTGGGCTATGACGGCCTGGCTCTGCCTGTTTGCGTGGCAGGGGACACGGCACCGCCGCTGGGCTGTGCTGGGCGCGGTGCTGTCCTTTATCGCCTGCGGCACCTATGAGATCGGCTATGTCTTTGCGCTGCTGGCGCTCGTCGTCTGGCTGCTGCGCCGACGCAGCGTCAAAAGCGCCCTGCTGGACACGGCTCCCGCGCTGGGCGGCATGGGCGCGGCGCTTGTGTTCCACGTTCTGTGCGGGCGCAACGGCGGCACCGGCAACGAGCTTTCTCTGGATATTCCCGCCGTGCTGCGCGTCACCGTGCAGCAGATGGCCGCGTCGCTCCCTGGGCTGAACTCCCGCCTTTTGCAGGAGAACGCCGGGGTCATCACGAACGGGGATCGGCTGTGGCCGCTGGCGCTGGGTGTGCTGGCCGGACTGTTGATTTTCTTCGGCGTGCCGTTCAAAAAGCTGCGCGGCAGAACGCTGGGCGCACTGGCCGGGTTGGGCCTGGCCGTCTGGGCACTGCCCGCGCTGCTGCTGGCTTTGTCCGCCCGCTATCAGCAGCCCGAGGCCATTACCTGGCAGTGGGGCTACATTCCCGCGGCGGCCAGCTCCATCGGCTTTACGCTGCTCGTCGCAGCGCTGCTGGCGCTGCTGGCGGGCCTGTGCTGTAAGCTGCCGAAGGTTCTCTCCGTGGTATCACGACTAGCCCTGACGGCGGCGCTGGCGGTGGGTCTCTGCCTGAACGGCGGCTACCTGCGCGGTGTCGTGCGCACCCACCATGCCGAGAACCTCGCTGCCTATCAGTTCTTTGTCCGCACGATTGAGGCCGGTCTTGCCGATGCCGTGCAATCCGACGACCTGATTCTCTGCAACGAGAACGTCTGGGACAGCAACGCGGAGGCCGAGTCCGCCTTCTTCAGCCGGTTCACCGGGCGCGCCCTGCACGCACAGGTCCTTTGGACCGAGAACCCCGCCACCGACGGCGACGCCTACGCCTACCAGACCTACCGCAATTACGGCGGCTACGATCTGGCGTGGTGCGGCAGACTGCAAAGCGCCGGCAGTGACCTGATGGACGGGGTACAGGTCTACGTGCAGAGCGCCTATGTCCCCGACAACGCTGTCATCAAGTACAAGGTCCGTCTGGCCGACGGCACCGAGGAGGCCCGCGCCATCTGCCTCCTGGACTGCACCCAGACCCCGCGAGACCGGAACGGCGACTATCTGGCCACTGTTGAGGACACGTCCATCGTGAACGCCAAGCTCATGATCTGGGACGGCTGATAAACTGTGAGGGAGCCCCGGATGAAACACTTTATTGCCTTTTGCCGCCGCAACCGGCTGTTTGCGGCGCTGCTGGCCGCCGAGCTGGCCGTTGTCTGCGCGCTGGCAGCCGGGCTGTTCGGCGCACCGTATAAACTGGCGCTGACGCCCGGCGACTTTACGAACACCCTGCCCGACATTGCCGCCGCGGACGACGACGGCTTAAAAATCTGGAACCAGATCGGCTATCACAGCGACGACCCGATGACCTTCTCGGCAGACAATATCGCTTTGCCTTCCGGTGCGTATGAGGTCACAGTCCGTTATTTTTCCTGCCAGACACCCGACGCGCCCACCTTTAATATGCTCAACGCTGCCGGGTCGCTGACCTTTGCCAGTGAACGCAGCCCCGCCGCCGTGACCTTTGACGCGCTGCGGCTGGACGACTGCCACCGCAGCCTGACGACCCGGCTTTGGGTCGGCTTCGGCGCGCGGATGCAGGACCTGACCGCCACCGTCACCTACGACCAGGGCCAGCTGTACATTTACAGCATCACCCTGACCGAGCAGCCCATCTACCGCGCGGCGCGGCTGCTCTGCTTCCTTGTGCTGTTTGCCGCTGCGGACGCCGCACTGCTGCTCCTGTTTGCCCATGTGGGGGAGCGGGGCGCTGCCCGCCGCCGTGCGCTGCGTCTGCCGCTGGCGCTGGCGGGCATCACGCTGCTGGCCTGCCTGCCGCTGTTCAGCAACTATCTGTACTTCGGCCATGATTTGGAATTTCACATGCAGCGCATCGCCGCCATGGCTGCGGAGCTGTCTTATGGACAGTTCCCGGTGCGGCTGACCACGACCACGCTGAACGGCTATGGCTACGCCAGCCCGCTTTGCTACTGTGAGCTGTTTTTGCTGCTGCCCGCGCTGCTCTACAACCTGTGGCTGCCGCTGCGCACCTGCTACCAGGTCTACCTCTTTGCGGTCACGCTGGCGACCTGCCTGATCGCCTATTTCAGCTTTGCCAAAATCACGGCCAGCCGTCGGCTGGGTCTGCTGGGGGCACTGCTCTACACGCTGTCCGCCTATCGGCTGACCTGCGTCTACACCCGCGCCGCCGTCGGCGAGTTCACGGCCATGGCGTTTTTCCCTCTCGTGCTGCTGGGTCTGTACGGCATCTACACCAGCGACAGGCCCCGCTTCGGGGACTGGCTGCCGATGGCGCTGGGCATGGCGGCCATGGTGCAGAGCCATCTGCTCTCCTGTGAGCTGACGGCGCTGCTGTTGATTTTGTTTTGTCTTTTGCGCCTGCGGGAGACTCTCCGCCCCGCGCGGCTGCTGGCCTGGGTCAAGGCCGCGCTGTTGGCCGTGGGGCTGAGCGCGTGGTATCTTTTCCCGTTCCTGATCTCCACAAGCACCATTCCGTTCCTTGTCAACCGCAGCGATCTGATCGGTAAGCTGCAGAAGCACGGCCTGTACGCCGTGCAGCTGTTCAGCTTCTTCGGCACGGCGGGTGGCTCCTCCGCCGAGGGCACGACCCACGACATGGCGCTGACCCCCGGTCTGCCGCTGCTGCTGGCGCTTGCGCTGGCGTTTTACTGCCTGTGGCGCGCCCAGGCCCGCGGGGACACACGCCCCACCGCAAAGCACCTGTACACTGCCACCGGCTTTGCCGTGCTGACGCTCGTGCTCTCGCTTCACGCCTTCCCGTGGGATTTTGTCGAGGGCTGGTTCGGCCCCACCATCGGCAAGGTCGTGGGAATGTTCCAGTTCCCGTTCCGCTTTCTCTCGCTGGGCACGCTGCTGCTCTGCGCCGCTGCGCTGTTTGCGCTGCAGCTGCTGCCGGAACGCCGCGCCGCGCTGGCCGCCGCGGGGCTTGTCTGCGCCGCGCTGCTGACCGCCAGCATCACCGAGACGAACATCATGAGCGCCCAGGGCGAAAGCTCCTACGCGACCTACAACCAGAACGCCACCATCAACTCCGTCGGCACGGCGGAATACCTCATCGACGGCGCCAGCTCCTATGAGGCCATCTGGGCGCAGCCCAAGCCCGCCAGCGGCGACCTGCACCTTATCAGCTATGAAAAGCGTGAGGGCGTCGCCTATGTCAGCGTCGAGAACGACGGCGGCGAGGCGGCCATCTCGCTGCCCATCTATAACTATGGCAATTATTATGCCGCCGACGAGAGCGGCGCGCCGTTTGCCATCACCAGCGGCGAGAATATGCGCATCGTACTGACGATCCCCGCGGGCTACACCGGCACGATCCATGTCCGGTACCACGCCCCGGGGTATTGGCGCGCGTTTGAGGTGCTCTCCGCCGTCAGCCTGCTGGGGGTCATCGGCTGCGGCGCTTTTGCCCGCCGCAAGCGCCGCACCCCTGCCACTGTGTAAACGAGGTCACTACCCATGCCCAATCGCATCAACTATCAGCTTGAAATGGAAAAGGTCCTGCGCACGCTGGGCGGCACCCGCCCGAAGCTGCTGCTGCACGCCTGCTGTGCGCCGTGCTCGAGCGCAACACTGGAGCGCCTGTCCGCGCACTTTGACCTGACCATTCTTTACTACAATCCCAACATCTACCCGCCGGAGGAATACCACCGCCGCGAGGCCGAGCTGGAACGCTTTGTCGAGCAGGCCGGGTATCACTACCCCGTGGTGGAGCTGCCCTACGACCCGCAGGAGTTCTATACCGCCGTGAAGGGGTTGGAAAACGAGCCGGAGAAGGGCGCACGCTGCACGGTCTGCTATCGGCTGCGGCTGGAGCAGGCCGCCCGCTATGCCGCCGACCACGGCTTTGACTGGTACTGCACAACGCTCTCGATTTCCCCGATGAAGGACCCCGTGCGGCTGAACGAGCTTGGCACCGAGCTGGGCAGGCAGTACGGCGTGCCGTTCCTGCCCAGTGAGTTCCGCAAAAAGGACGGCTACAAGCGCAGCTTACAGTTGAGCGCCGAGTACGGCCTGTACCGGCAGGATTACTGCGGGTGCGTGTTCAGCAAGCGGGAGAGGGAAGCCACTGCAAAGTAGGGGCCGGGCATGCCCGGCTCTGCACCTCCCACTGTTGTGCTGTAAATTTTATGCTGCGGGCCGGACATGTCCGGCCCCTACCGTGTTATGAAAGGAGCCCCCTATGACCTTCTATCAAATTGTTTTTCTCTTCTTCGCCTACTCGTTCCTCGGCTGGGTGGGGGAGGTCCTCTTTACCGCCGTCGTGCACCGCAAATATCAGGACCGCGGCGTGCTGAGCGGTCCGCTCTGCCTTCTGTACGGCGTCGGCGGGCTGGTCATCACCTTTGCCCTCGGCGACATCCGTGAGGGCTGGTTCTTCCTGCTTGTATTCAGCGCCGTCTATGCCACGGTCATCGAGTGGATCGGCGGGCACATTCTGGAGTACACGACCCATACCCGATGGTGGGATTACAGCGCCATGCCGTTCAATTTGGACGGCTATGTCTGCCTCGGCGCGTCGCTGACCTGGGGTGCGCTCGGCGTTGTCGTGCTCAAATGGGGCAACCCGCTGCTGCTGGCGCTGTACAGCCTTGTGCCGCACGGCATCTGGGTTGTTGTGCTGCTGGCCGCGCTCGTCGTGTTCTGCGTCGATCTGGTCGGCACGCTGCTGGCCATGGCCGGTCTGCGCTACCGCTGGCCCGCCGCCGAGGCTGTAGAAAACCGTCTGGCAAACCTGACCGTCCGCGGCGGCATGTGGATCCTTGACCACGTCGAGCGCCGTATGGCGAAGGCCCATCCCGCACTGACCTTTGTCCGCCCCAAACGGCAGCAGACCGACACGTTTGCCGCCGGGTGCAGCCCGTATAAAATTATTTTACTGTTCTTCATCGGCGCGTTCCTCGGCGACATCACCGAGACGATCTTCTGCCGCGTCACCGGCGGCGAGTGGATGAGCCGTTCCAGCGTCGTGTGGGGGCCGTTCTCCATCGTGTGGGGCCTGGCCATCGCCATGGTCACCCAGCTGCTCTATCGCTACAAGGACAAGCCCGCCAGCTGGCTGTTCGTCATGGGCACGCTGCTGGGCGGTGCGTATGAGTACCTGTGCAGCGTTTTCACCGAGGTCGTTTTCGGTGCGGTGTTCTGGGACTACAGCGCGATCCCGTTCAACCTGGGCGGGCGCATCAACCTGCTGTACTGCTTCTTCTGGGGCTTTGCGGCGATTGCCTGGTTCAAGGTGCTGTTCCCGCCGATCTCCGCCTGTATCGAGAAGCTGCCGCCCCGCGGCGGCAGAGTGCTGACCTGGGCACTGTGCATCTTTATGGCGGCGGACATTGCCGTCAGCTCCGCCGCGCTTGTGCGGTACAATGACCGCCTGAACGGCGTACCTGCGTCCAACAGCGTCGAGGTCTATCTCGACGAGCACTACGGCAATGACCGGATGTATCAGGTCTACCCCAAGGCCGTGCATACGTCCTAAAGCCTTCCCCCGATGGGGAAGCCTTTTAAAATTCTTTGTATATTCCGCACAGATGTGCTATAATAATTTTGTAGCTAATGTATAAGTTTTGAGGAGGCGATGGGTCGTGAACCGTGCAGATGGAATCGATTGCTACCAGAAAGCCCTTCGACAGGGCCAGCGCGATTACCGCGAGAAGATGAACGCCGGGCAGTCGCCGTTTTTGCCCGTATTGGACGATATTCTGCAAAACGTCCCTGTGGAAAACCAGATCCCGCTCGGCCAGGTAGAGATCCCGCTGGAGCTGCTCGTTGGTACCAAGACCTCGGGCCGCACAGCGGCGTTTGCGTCCAACTTTATGCCGCTGCTCGGTCTCAAGACCGAGTTTGCCACCAAGTGGATCAACCTGTGCGTGTCCCATCTGGATGAGGGCATCCGTGACCCCATCACCTGCTATGAGTACATGGGCCGCTTCTACGTGCAGGAGGGCAATAAGCGCGTCAGCGTGCTGAAGTATTTTGACGCCAGCAGCATTACCGGCAATGTCACCCGCGTGGTGCCGCAGTACAGCGACGACCCCGCCGTGCAGATGTACTACGAGTTCATGCACTTTTACCCGGTCATGCAGAACTATCTGCTGACCTTCACCAAGCCCGGCAGCTATGCCCGCCTGCAAAAAATTCTGGGCAAGGCGCCGGACGAAAAGTGGACTGGCGAGGATCGAACCGAGGTCTTATCGCTGTACAACTGGGTCAAGAAGGCGTTTCTGGCCCACGGCGGCGCACGGCTGCAGTGTACCGTCGGCGACGTGCTGCTGCTTCTGCTGCGCGTCTACACCAAGGAGGAGCTGGCCAATTTAAGCCCCAGCGAGCTGAGCGAAAAGCTCGACGCCCTGTGGGACGATGTGCTGGCCCTGCAGAAATCGGACCCCGTGCAGGTCAGCGACAAGCCCGCCGCCCCGAAGCAGACCGGCCTGCTGGATTTTATCCTGCCCGGCAAGCACACCGCGCCCAGCCATTTGAAGGTTGCCTTTGTGCATGAGCGCACCCCCGGCACCAGCTCCTGGACAAGCCAGCATGAGTTTGGCCGCACCCAGCTGGACACTGTGTTTGAGGGCAAGGTCGAGACGGCAGTCTACTTCAACGCCGTCCCGGGCAAGAACGCCGATGCCCTTGTCGAGCAGGCCATCACCGACGGTGCGGATGTCGTCTTTACGACCAGCCCCAAGCTGGTAGGCGCATCCCTGCGCGCCGCCGTCCAGCACCCGCAGGTACACATCCTGAACTGCTCGATGGAGATGCCCTACGCCAGCATCCGCACCTACTACACCCGCGTGTATGAGGCCAAGTTCATCACCGGCGCGATTGCCGGTGCCATGGCGGGCGGGGACCGCATCGGCTATGTGGCCGACTATCCCAGCTTCGGCGTGCCTGCCAACATCAACGCATTCGCGCTCGGCGCGCGGATGACGAACCCCAACGTCCGCATCGACCTGCAATGGACCTGTCTGCCCGACCAGATTGACCCGCTGCACGTCTTTACCCAGAAGGGCATCACGGTCATCTCGGGCCGCGACGCACCGATGCCGAACCGCCCGCAGCGGGAGTTCGGCACGTTTCTGGTGCGCCCGGGCGGCGTGCTGCAGGACCTGGCCACGCCGTTCTGGCACTGGGGCCAGTTCTATGAGAACGTCATCCGCACCGTTTTGAACGGCGGCTGGGTGCGGGACAAGTCCGGCACCGATGGCCGCGCCGTCAACTACTGGTGGGGCATGAACAGCGGTGTCATGGACGTTCTGCTCAGCCGCGAGCTGCCGCCCGATGTGACCCATCTGGCGCAGATTTTGCGCACCGGCGTCACCTCCGGTATGATCGACCCGTTCCACTGCCGGATCACCGGGCAGGACGGCAGCGTCAAGAACAGCGGACGCCACGGGCTGGACCTGGAGCAGATCGCCCACATGGACTGGTTGTGCGACGCCGTTGACGGCCACATCCCCGAATATGACGAGCTGGCCGAGGTCTCGAAGCCGATGTACCGGATGCAGGGCATCCACCGCGATCTTCTTCCCGTCGAGAAGGAGGCCGAGCTATGAAGATCCTGGCCGTTGCGGACGAGGAGTGCAAGGCCCTCTGGGACTACTTCACCCCCGACAAACTCGAGGGCGTCGAGCTCATCATCGCCTGCGGCGATTTGAGCCGCCATTATCTGGAATACCTTGCCACCATGGCGCCCGTGCCGCTTTTGTACGTACACGGCAACCATGACGAGAGCTACGACACCCGCCCGCCGCAGGGCGTCATCTGCCTGGATGACGACGTGTACGTACACAACGGCCTGCGCATCGCCGGGCTGGGCGGCAGCTGCCGCTACCGCACCGGCGCCTGGCAGTTTACCGAGGCCGAGATGAAAAAGCGCATCAACCATCTGCGCGGCAAGATCGACCGCCATGGCGGCATTGACATACTGGTCACCCACGCGCCGCTGCACGGCTACGGCGATATGACCGACCTGCCGCACCGCGGCTTCACAGCGTTTTCGGTCCTGCTGGACCGCTACCATCCGCAGCTGATGCTGCACGGGCACATCCATCTGAACTACGGCTGCTCCATCCCGCGGGAGCAACAGTACGGCGCGACCCGCATCGTCAATTGCTATGAACGGGTGTATCTGGACGTGGACGCCCCCGCCCCCAAGCCCCGCCCGCGGCTGTTTGCTTCGCTGCTGGGACGGAATGCCCTGTAGGGGCGAGGCATGCCTCGCCCTCGGCCTTCCCGTGGGCATTCTTCTGCCTTTCACGCTGAGGGCCGGACACGTCCGGCCCCTGCCAAGCGGCACGGCTAACTTCATCAAACAAGGAGAACTATTCCCATGACAAAAATCGCAGTATTCGGTGCAGGCACCTGGGGCATTGCGCTGGCGCGGCTGCTGGCCGCCAACGGGCGCGACGTCACCGTATGGAGCGCCATCCCCGCCGAGCTGAAGTCTTTAAGCACCACGCACCGCCATCCCAACCTGCCCGGTATGGAGCTGCCCGCCGCAATGCACTACACCGCCGACATTGCCGAGGCCTGCACGGGCCGCGACATCCTGCTCTTTGCCGTGCCATCCCCGTTTGTGCGTGCCACCGCAAAAAAGGCCGCGCCGCACATCCCGGAGGGCCAGCTGATCGTTGACGTTGCCAAGGGCGTCGAGGACAAGACCCTGATGACGATGAGTGAGATCATCGAGGATGAGCTCGCCAAGGCCGGGCGCAAAGCGCGCGTTGTGGCACTGTCCGGCCCGACCCACGCCGAGGAGGTCGCCCGCGACATGCCCACCGCCATCGTGGCCGCCAGTGCCGACGAGGACGCCGCCAAAACCGTGCAGAAGGTCTTTACCACACCGACCTTCCGCGTCTACACCAACGATGACCGCCGCGGCACCGAGCTGGGCGGTGCGGTCAAGAACGTCATTGCGCTGGCTGTCGGCATTGCGCTGGGCCTGGGCTACGGTGACAACGCCAAGGCCGCGCTCATCACCCGCGGCAACGCCGAGCTGTCCCGACTGGGCATCGCCATGGGCTGCAAGGCCGAGACCTTTGCGGGCCTGTCCGGTATGGGCGACCTGATCGTCACCTGCACGAGTATGCACAGCCGCAACCTGCACGCCGGTATGCTGATTGGCCGCGGCAAGTCGGTGGAGGAGGCCAAGACCGAGGTCGGCCAGGTCGTTGAGGGCATCAACGCACTGCCCGCCGCCTGCCGCCTGGCCAAGCAGTATAAGGTCGAAATGCCCATCGTCCAGGCCGTGGAGGCCATTCTGGACGGCAAGCTCGAGGCCCGCAGCGCGCTGATGGCGCTGATGGGCCGCAGCCTCAAGCGCGAATAAGGAACACCGCCATGACACAAATCAAGGCCGCATTTTTTGATATTGACGGCACGCTGCTTCCGTTCCACGCCAAGGCCCTGCCGGAATCTACCGTGCAGGCGCTGGCCGCACTGCGAAAAAACGGCGTCAAAACGTTTATTGCCACAGGCCGCCCGCCGGTGCACCTGCCGTACCTGCACGCGCTGGACGGCATCCCGTTTGACGGCTATGTGACGATGAACGGCCAATACTGCTATCTGGCCGACGGCGAGCTGCTGTACACCAAGTACATCCCGGCGGCATCGCTGCAAACGCTGCTGCCGTACATTGAAAAAGAACAGCTGTCCGTCGGTTTTGTAGGCAAGGACTTCTGCCGGTTCAACCTTATCAACGATTTGAGCCGCGACTTTGCCAAAAAGCTGGAGCTGGGGGCCGGGGATGTTGCCGCGCTGATCCAGCACGAGGATATTTACCAGCTTAGCGCGTTCCTGCCGCCGGAGAAGGAGGCCGAGTTCCTGCGCCGCTGCCCCGGCTGCCTGGCTGTGCGCTGGGAGGATGATTTTTGCGATATCCTGCCCGCGGGCGGCGGCAAGCCCAACGGCCTGGCCCACACGCTGGCGCACCTGGGGCTGACCCGGGAGCAGTCCATCGCCTTTGGCGACGGCGGCAACGACGTGACGATGCTGGAATATGCCGGGATCGGCGTCGCCATGGGCAACGCCTGCGATGCCGCCAAGGCCGCCGCGGATTATGTCACCGACGACATTACCGCAGACGGCCTTGCAAAGGCACTGGCGCATTTTGGGCTGATTTGAATAAATTGTCTTTTTCCCAGAGGGAGACGCCCTGCAGGGGCCGCATATATGCAGCCCGCAGCTGTACGGCAGATGACCTCTTGCGGGAAAGCCGCGGGCCGGGCATGCCCGGCCCCTACCGCTATCTATAAAGCAAGCCCCTGACCATCACTCGGTCAGGGGCTGTTTCTTTTACACTTTTTTCCTCACAAACGCCTTTGCCGCAACCACACACGCGGCGTAGACCACGCCCGCAATGGCCCAGATGAACCAGCTGTACTGCGGCTGGCCGTTGCCGTTGGGGCCGAAGGTGTACCACAGGAAGATGGCAACCACCACCAACCAGTAGGCCGCGGTCAGTGCGGTCAGCCGCCCTTTCACGGCCTTGTGCCCGCGGGTAAAGTCCCCGTCCTCCAGCAGCCGGTCCATGGCGTCCTGCACCGTGCCCACCCGCACAAAGGCGTACACACCGCAGGCGACCAGCACCAACAGCAGACAGATGGACATCGACATCAAAGACGACACACCGACCATCACAGCCGTAAACAGGGGCACTGCCGCCAGAATGCAGAGCGCCGCACCAATGCGGTTGGCCCGGTCATACTCCGGCGCAAAGGCGGCACGGCGCTCCCGCACCAGCGCTGTCACGCCGTGCTCGGTCTCGATGGGCTCCTTTTCCAGAAACTCATATTCCCGCACCGCCGCGCCGCACTGCATAAACAGCACAACGGCCACAGCCACCAGCACCAGCAGCGCGATCATCCCCAAGCCGCCCGCCAGATTGTCGTCCAAACCAAGCAGCCCGAGCTCCCTCACCGTACCCAGCGCCAGCAGCGGAATGGGGCTGACGATGCAGAGCGCCGTCGCCAGCGCCATCTGCGGCGCGTTGGCCTGTGCCCTGGTCAGGTAATCCTCCGCCTGCGTCAGCGTCACCCGGGGCAGGGGAGAGGGCGTCTGTGCCGCGGCAGGCTGCGGGTCGTCCTGCCCGTCCTTTAAAAGGCAGTCCGTCGTCACACTGAACAAACTGCTCAACTGTAAAATTTTGTCAATGTCGGGCATCGACTGTGCGCTCTCCCACTTGGAGACCGACTGGCGGCTGACGTTCAGCCGCTCGGCCAGCTCCTCCTGCGACCAGCCCGCCTTTTTGCGCAGGGCAATGAGCTTATCGGAAAATGTCATGGTGTGCCTCCTCCTTGGCAGCCTTATGGCAATCGTAGGGGCGCATTCTATATGCGCCCGTCAACGGCTGCCGACCTTGCGGGCGGATATGGAATCCGCCCCTACGGGTTTTCGGAAATTTTCTGACCTTATTTTACCAAATTCCCCGGTTGCGCACCATACAGTTACCCCATCAATCTGTCAACCGTGGGTTGCGTTTGCGGGCAGACGCCAGTCGATTTCCGCTGCACCGTTGTTTTTTAAAAACGCATTCACCTTGCCGAACGGCGCCGAGCCGAAGAACCCGCGGTAGGCCGACAGCGGGCTGGGGTGGGCGGATTCCAGCACCAGCACCGGGCGATGGGCGGCAGCCCTGTTGAAAATCGGCGCGTACTTCTGCGCGGGCTTGCCCCACAGCACGGCGGCCAGCGGGGCGGTGCCGTGGGCGGCGGCGTATTCCAGCGCGGCACGGGTAAACGTCTCCCACCCGCGGCCCGCATGGGCGTTGGCCGCGCCCTGCTCCACGGTCAGCACCGTGTTCAGCAGCAACACACCCTGTCGCGCCCACAGCGTCAGGTCGGTGTGTGCGGCACAGCCGGGGCCAAGCTCGGCCTCCAACTCCTTAAAAATGTTGCGCAGGCTCGGCGGAGCCTTGCAGCCGTCCGGCACCGAGAAGGACAGCCCCATGGCCTGACCCGGCTCATGGTAGGGGTCCTGCCCCAGAATGACGACCCGCACCGCCGACACCGGGCAGGCGCGGAACGCGGCGAAGATGTTCTCCGCCGCGGGGTAGACGGTTTTTTCCGCCGCAGCCGCCGTCACAAAGGCATCCAGCTCCGCAAAGTACGGCTTTGCGCGCTCCTGCGCAAAAAACAGCTGCCAGTCGGTGCCGGATAATTTGTCGAGTTCAGTGGTCAAAAGCATAGTGGATCTCCTCGGTAGTTTTGTAGGGCCCGCTCGTGTAAAACAGTCGGCCTTTCACGGGAAAACTGCGGGCCGCATATAGGCGGCCCCTGCATAGGTGCCCCCACACATTTTTCACAAGTATATCACACCCCCGCGGGGCTTGCAATAGCGGCAAAAATGCGGTATAATAGCATTTATGCTGCGGCGTTGTGCCGCAAAGCCAATCATAAAGGGGAGAACCAATTCATGCGTTCCATTAAAACCAAACTGTTCAGCCTTGCTATGGCTGTTTCCATGGTGCTGGCGCTGGCTGGCTGTGCCATGTCCGCGCCGTCCACCGTCGGCTCCATCGGCGGGGTCGAGATCCCGGCAGGCATCTATCTGCTGGCCCAGTACAACTCCTACAACACCGCCTCCGGTGTTGCGGAGCTGGCCACCGGCGAGACCGCGTCCGACGTCAAGGCCGTGCTGAAGGCCACCTGCACCGGCACGATCAACGGCGAGGATGTCACCGCCGTCGGCAGTGACTACGTTGCCCAGCTGACGACCCACGCCATTGAGTACTATGCTGCCGTGGAAAAGCAGTTTGCCGAGCAGAACGGCGTGCTGGACGACACTGCCACCGCCGAGGCCGCCAAGACTGCGGACAGCCTGTGGAGCTCCAACGGTGATTTGTACACCGCCAACGGTATCAGCAAGTCCAGCGTGGAGGCCTACCTGCTCAACGCCCAGAAGGCCAAAGTCCTGCTGAAGATGACTTACGGTCCCGACGGCACAAGCCCCGTGACTGACGCCGAGTACACCGACTACGTCAACAACGACTGCTACTACATCGAGGCCGTCCAGTTCCCTCTGGTCAACTACTCCACCTACTCGATGGCAGATGACGACCAGAAGGCTGCCATCATGGCCACGGCAGAGAGCTGCATGGCTGAGCTGAACGAGACTGCCACTGCCGAGACTGCGTCCAGCAGCGCCCTGTACACCGCCGCCATGACCTACGTGCCCGAGGCAATGGCCGCCATGGGCAGCACGATGGACGCCAGCCAGGCCGTCTACTACGCCGCATCCCAGCTGTACACGCCCAGCGATCTGAGCAGCTACGGCAGCGACGAGTACAACAACCTGACCGACCCGCTGAATGCCGCCGGTATGAACCACTGGACGACCATCGACCTGGGCACGACGGTTCTCGTCGCCCGCAAGATCGACCCGTTCAAGACCTACACCGTCGAGGATCTGGACAGCATGTACGACCTGCTGACCAGCATGAAATCCGACGCCATCCAGGATGAGCTCTACGCCGCCGGTGCCGCGCTGGACCACAACCTGAACAGCGCCGCCATGAACACCTACAGCGCATCCAAGATCAAAAAGAACGTCTGAACATGAAAATTCAGCCGGGAGCAGCATTGTTTGCTCCCGGCTTTTTTGTTGAGGAGGGTCTCCCATGACGAAAAACAAATACACAAATCTGCTTTTGCAGACCCTGGGCTGCTTCATCTCCGCCGCCGGTATCTACAGCTTTGCCGTGGCCGCCGAGGTCCCGGTCACCGGCGTTGCGGGCATCTGCGCCATCTTATACCGCCTGTTCGGCATCCCCATGGGCCTGAGCAATGTGCTCATCAACATTCCCATCATTCTCTGCACCTATAAATTACTCGGCAGATCGTTCTTTATTCGCAGTGTCTACTGCATGGTGCTCTTTGCAATCTTTACGGACTATCTGCTGCCGCTGATGCCGGTCTACCAAGGGGACCGCCTGTTGGCGACGATTTGCGGCGGCGTGGTCGGCGGTATCGGCGACGCGCTGATCTACATGAACAACTCGAGCACCGGCGGTCTTGACTTCATCACCATGGGCATCAAGGCACGGCATCCGCACCTGCCGTTCGGCAACATCACGTTTGCGGCGGCGCTGGCGGTCATCCTGCTCAACGGTGCGGTGTTCCAGGATGTTGATTCCATTATTTACGGTATCATGTTTAATTTTATCGTGTCTGCTGTCATCAACAAGATGATGTTCGGCTTCTCGTCCTCGATGCTGGCCATGATCGTGACCGATGACGGCAAGGCCGCCTGCGCGGAAATTGACCGCGTGGCGGACCGCGGCTCGACGATTTTGCAGGGTCACGGGGGCTACGGTGGCCAGCCGAAGGACGTCGTGCTCTGCGCCTGCTCCAACAAGCAGCTCTACGAGATCGAGCACGCCGTGCAGGCCATCGACCCCGGCTGCTTCATCATCATGCTGCAATCCAACGAGGTCCACGGCGAGGGCTTCCGGCAGCTGGAGTTGGGGAAGAGCGAGAACCGGAACGAATAAATTTCAGCGAAAACGCGTTTGTTTTAGCAACTCTATGGAGCATAGGTTGCCAAAATGAGCGCGTTTTCTTTATAATGGGCACAGAACAAAAAGGAGGTTTTAGACATGGATGCCACAAAAATCGGTAGATTCATTGGAGCGGAGCGCCGCGCTAAGGGCTGGACGCAGCGCCAACTGGCAGATAAACTCCAGCTGACCGACAAGGCCATCAGCCGTTGGGAGACAGGTAAAGGGTTGCCGGATGTTTCTCTGCTTTTGCCGTTGGCTAACGTGCTGGATATAACCGTAGGTGAGCTGCTGGCTGGCGAACGCCGCCTACAGCCGCCTGCCATGCAGACGGCTGAAACTGAGGCCCGCACTACGCGTCAGCTGGTAGACTACACGCGGGAACTTGGCCCCCAATTGCGCCGCCGCCGTTCCTACACCGTATTGGCCGGATTTCTGCTGTTTGCTGCGGCGTTCTTGACGTTGCAATTTTTGCGGCTGGTTCTGACAGGTGGGGCGGGCATCCATGGCTTTAGCATAGAATCTCTGTTATTACTCGTTGCTCTTCCGTTTGCTTTTACAACATCTGCCTTTTGGCTGCTGCGACTGCTTTGCACCGATGCCCTGACCGAGGTGCGAGCCTTCCGTCGTGCATCAGCTATGGCCGTGGCTGGGCTGTGGCTGCTCGATTTGTACTTTGCTGGAGCGTTTGCCGGGTGTGTTGCGTTCCCTGTGTTGGATTTCTGGCAAGCCTCATCGTGGCAGGAAAATTTAAATCTCGTACCATTTCGGCAAATCGCACAATATCTACTCTGTCTCGTTCCAGGTCAAGGGTATCTTAACGGCTCCGGATATGCGTTTCGCGGGCATTTTGTCTTTTGGATGAACTTTTTTGTGTTTTCCTTGCCAGTTCTTCTGCTGCCGCGCATCTCACCCCTCTGGCGTGGGGCGGGTGCCGCCGTCTGGCTTGCTGTAGTGGGCGGTTGTGTGATAGAAGTTACACAGCTGTTCGTGCGCACGGATTCCGCGCCGTTCCGGTTTGACGTAGACGCGATTATTTTGCGCGTAGCCGGGGCCGTTGTATTTTGGTGGGTAGGCAGGATACCCGCTGTCAAAAAATTGCTGGTACGTTTGTTTTAGCCGCAGGGGAGGGATTCACCCCCCTCCCGGGAACGCTGCGGCAGGCGCAAGACTGCCCGGAGCGGTCAAGACCGCTCCCTACAGCCTGCCGTTCTCGGGTTCTCCGTAGGGAGGGGTCTTGCCCCCTCCGCGGGGCGTCGAGGACGCCGACCACTTCCGGTTTGCCGCGCGGTAGGGGCCGCCCATGTGCGGCCCGCCACATCCCCATAAAACACCCGCCGACGGGACACCACCGGGCCGGGCATGCCCGGCCCCTACCGCAGCACTATAGCATACAAAAACACCGCCGTTGACGATTTGGCTCGTCAGCGGCGGTGCGGTTTATTTTATGTTGGAATCAGTAGTTCTTAGCCTCTTCCTCGCCGGTCATGACGCGGAGAGCGCCCTGGCAGAGGGCGAGCAGCTCGTCCTCGCCGGGGTAGGTGGTGACAGGGGCGATCCAGCCGAGGTACTCGGTCAGGGTCTTGGCGGTGAAGGGGTTGTAGGCAATGCCGCCGGTCAGGATGATCTGGTCGACCTTGCCGTGCAGGACAGCGGCCATAGCGCCGGCGTCCTTGGCGATCTGGTAGAAGAATGCTTCCCAGACCTGCTTTGCCAGCGCGTCGCCGGACTCGGCCATCTTGCCGACCTCACGGGCATCGTTCGTGTGCAGATAGCCGTTAAAGCCGCCGTTGCCGCAGATCTTCTTATAAACTTCCTTCTGGGTGTACTTACCGCTGAAGCACATCTTGACGAGGTCGCCGACGGGCACGGTGCCGCTGCGCTCAGGGCTGAAGCAGCCCTCGCCGTCGAGGATGTTGTTGACATCCACGACCTTGCCGTGGTCATGCGCACCGACGGAGACACCGCCGCCCATGTGGATGACGATGAGGTTCAGATCCTCGTAGCGCTTGCCGTTCTCCTTGGCAAAGCGGCGGGCGACGGCCTTCTGGTTCAGTGCGTGGAAGATGGAGCGGCGCGGCAGCTCCGGCATACCGGAAATGCGGGCCTTATCGGTCAGCTCGTCAACAACGACGGGGTCAACGATGTAGCTGGGCACGCCCAGGGAATCGCCGATCTCACGGGCCAGAATGCCGCCCAGGTTGGAGGCATGCTGGCCCTGCACACCGGCCTTCAGGTCAGCCAGCAGGGCATCGCTGACGGCGTAGGTGCCGCCGGGGATGGGCTTGAGCAGGCCGCCGCGGCCCACGATGACGTTCAGGGTCTTGGGGTCGCAGTTTTTCTCCTTCAGGAAGTCCAGAATGATTTCCTTGCGGAAGTCCTTCTGGTCGATGACGCTGGCGTACTTGGCAATCTCCTCGGTGGGGTGGCGCAGCGTTTCTTCAAACAGCAGGGTCTCGTCCTCGAACACGCCGACCTTGGTGGAGGTGGAGCCGGGGTTGATGACCAGGGTTTTGATGGACATTGGTAACGTCTCCTTTTAAAATTCTTTGACTTTCTCCCCTGGGGGAAGCTGCCGCCCGCAGGCGGCTGATGAGGGGCGGCCTCTCCATGATGGCCCGCAAACGGCCAGCTACAGCAGGTACAGCCCTCATCCGGCCTCGCTAAGCTCGGCCGCCTTTCCCCGATGGGGAAGGCTTTTTACAATTACTGATCCAGCCCCGCTGCGACCACAGCAGCCAGTGCGATGGAGTTGACCTTCGTCTGGAAGGAATCGGAGCGGCTCGTCAGGATAGCGGGGACCTTGGTACCGGTCAGGATGCAGCCGTTCTTGCAGTCGGCAGTGTGGACCAGCGTCTTGTAGACGAGGTTGCCGGCCTGAATGTCGGGGAACAGCAGGATGTCCGCATGGCCTGCAGCCGGGCGGTCCTGGGCACCCTTGTGGTGGGCAGCCTCGGGATCAATGGCAATGTCCATCGAAAGGGGACCGTCAACGACACAGCCGGTGATCTTGCCCTCGGCGTTCATCTTACGCAGCTCGTCGGCATCGACGGTGCAGGGCATCTTCGGGTTGACGACCTCAACGGCGGCCAGCGGCGCGACCTTGGGGCACTCGACGCCGCAGGCATGGGCAACGGCGACGGTGTTCTCGATGATATGTACCTTATCCTCCAGCGTCGGGTAGGTCATGAAGGCGACGTCGGTCAGGAACAGCAGCTGCTCAATGCCCTTGACCTCAAACACAGCCACATGAGACAGCGTATTGCCGGTGCGCAGACCGACTTCCTTGTCCAGCACGCTCTTGAGGAAGGTCTTGGTGTCCAGCAGGCCCTTCATGTACATGTTGGCCACGCCGTCGTGGGCCAGCTTGACGGCCTTGAGGGAGGCCTGCACCTTGTCAGGCTCGTTGATGATCTCATAGTCGGAGAGGTCGATGTTCAGCTCGGCTGCGATCTTGCGGATGGCAGCCTCATCGCCGACCAGAATGGCGTCGGCAATGCCCTGCTTGTGGGCGGCGTCGACAGCCTCCAGAACAGCGTCATCCTCGGCGGCGGCCACGGCCAGCTTCTGCTTGCCGCAGGTCTTTACTTTCGCGATCAGGTCCTCAAAATTCATTTTACAGCACCTCGTTTTGCTTCTTTCCAAAGGCGGGGCCGCTCTCAAAAAAGCCCCGTATGTTAAAATAATAACACGTTATGCGCCGTGGGTCAAGAGGGGGAAGGGGAGCGCGGCATCAAAAAATATTTTTCGTCTTTATTTCGCCTTTTCTGTGTCTGCCTATATTTAAATAGGTAGGAAATCCTCCTTTTTGCGAAATCCTGACTGAATTTTAATAAATTCGTCATTGACAAAACCTTAACAAGATGGTAAAACTATAGTAGCGGTTCGGGAAACACCGGCCCGCAGCGGCACCTTGCCGCCGTATTTCTGACCCAATGGAGAAGCCCCAAAGAGCCAGCGTCGGCGTCGGTGCCTTGCTTTACCCCTTATGTTGTTTATTTTTTAACAAGTAAGGCGCAAATCCAACCGGAAAGGTTCACCACCCATGCCCACCATCGCCATGTATCCCGGCAGCTTCGACCCCGTCACGAACGGGCATCTCGATATTATCAAGCGCTCCAGCCGTATGTTTGACAAGGTGATCGTCGCGGTGCTGGTCAACAGCGCCAAGACCCCGCTTTTTACGGTAGAGGAGCGCGTTGCCATGCTGCGGGAGTCCTGCAAGAACATCCCGAATGTCGAGATCGACTCCTTCAACGGGCTGACGGTCACCTTCGCCAAGCAGAAGGGCGCTACCGTCATGGTGCGCGGTCTGCGCGCGGTCACGGATTTTGAAAATGAAATTCAGCTAGCCCACACAAACTTCGCCATGATGCCCGAGATCGAGACGGTGTTCCTGGCCACGGCCATCAAGTGGAGTTATCTTTCCTCCACCATCGTGCGGGAGGCCGCCCACTACGGGCAGGATGTTTCCCGCTTTGTGCCCCGCAACGTTGAGCGTGCGCTCATTGCCAAGCGCGAGGCAGGGGAGCTGTAAAACCGCATTCAAGCCGCGTTTTCCGTCGGCCTGAAAATAAATTGTTACTCAATAGTCCATCCAAAGAGAGAATTTTTAGGAGGCTACTTATGAAAAAGATCGTCATCGCCAGCGCCTGCCGTACTGCCATTGGCAAGTTCGGCGGCACCCTCGCCAATGTCCCTGCCGCTGAGCTGGGCTCCATCGTCATCAAGGAGGCTCTGAACCGCGCCAACGTCAAGCCGGAGCAGGTCGACCATGTCTACATGGGCTGCGTCATCCAGGCCGGTCTGGGCCAGAACGTCGCTCGTCAGGCTTCCCTGAAGGCCGGCCTGCCCATCGAGACCCCCGCCGTCACCGTCAACGTCGTCTGCGGCTCCGGTCTGAACTGCGTCAACATGGCTGCCCAGATGATCGAGGCCGGCGATGCCGACATCGTCGTTGCAGGCGGCATGGAGAACATGGACATGGCTCCGTTCGCCATGATGAAGGGCCGCTACGGCTACCGCATGGGCTCCCCCATGGGCAAGAGCGAGCTGGTCGACACGATGGTCAACGACGCTCTGTGGGATGCCACCGGCTTCAACATGCACATGGGCATGACCGCCGAGAATGTCTGCACCAACGAGACCTACCAGAAGAAGTACGGCTACAACCCCATCAGCCGTGAGCAGCTGGACGAGTTTGCCTTCCATTCTCAGGAGAAGGCCGCCAAGGCTATTGCCGACGGCGCTTTCAAGGACGAGATCGTTCCCGTTGTCATCAAGGGCAAGAAGGGCGACACCGTGTTTGATACCGACGAAGGCCCCCGCATGAGCTCCATGGAGGTTCTGGGCAAGCTGAAGCCCTGCTTCAAGAAGGACGGCATCGTCACCGCCGCTAACTCCTCCGCCATCAACGACGGCGCTGCTGCTCTGGTCATCATGAGCGAGGAGAAGGCCAAGGAGCTGGGCGTTGAGCCTCTGGCTACCTGGGTTGCCGGTGCTCTGGCCGGTGTTGAGCCCGAGGTCATGGGCCTGGGCCCCATCGCCGCCACCAAGAAGGTCATGGCCAAGACCGGCCTGACCGTCGACGACATGGATCTGATCGAGGCCAACGAGGCTTTTGCCGCTCAGTCTGTTGCCGTCGGCGAGGCTCTGCACTTCGACCAGAGCAAGCTGAACGTCAACGGCGGCGCCATTGCGCTGGGCCATCCCGTCGGCGCTTCCGGTGCCCGTATCCTCGTCACCCTGCTGTACGCCATGAAGCATCGCGGCGCTCATAAGGGCCTGGCTACCCTGTGCATCGGCGGCGGCATGGGCTGCGCCACCATCGTTGAAATGTAAACTCTGTAAAAAACCGGAGGTTTTATCCTATGTCCTTTGTTACTACTGAACTGCAGGGCGCTGTGGCAGTCGTTACCATCGACCGTCCCAAGGCACTCAACGCCCTGAACCCGGAGGTTCTGGCTGATTTGAAGGCCGCCTTTGAGGCCATCGATCAGAACACCGTCCGCTGCGTCGTCCTGACCGGTGCCGGTGACAAGAGCTTCGTGGCCGGTGCCGACATTGGCTCTATGTCCACGATGACCAAGGCCGAGGGCGAGGCTTTCGGCAAGCTGGGCAACGACGTTTTCCTGATGATCGAGAGCTTCCCGCTGCCCGTCATCGCTGCTGTCAACGGCTTCGCGCTGGGCGGCGGCAATGAGCTGGCCATGAGCTGCGACATCCGCCTCTGCTCCGACAACGCCGTCTTTGGTCAGCCGGAAGTCGGCTTAGGCATCACCCCGGGCTTCGGCGGCACCCAGCGTCTGGCACGCCTTGTCGGCATGGGCATGGCCAAGCAGCTCGTCTACTCTGCCCTGAACATCAAGGCAGACGAGGCCCTGCGCATTGGTCTGGTCAACGCCGTCTACACGCAGGAGGAGCTGATGCCCGCTGCGCTGAAGCTGGCCGGCAAGATCGCCAAGAATGCTCCCATTGCGGTCCGCAACTGCAAGAAGGCCATCAACGGCGGCATCAGCCTGCCCATTGAGAAGGCCGTTGAGGTCGAGGAAAAGCTGTTCGGCGACTGCTTCGAGACCCACGACCAGGTCGAGGGCATGGGCTGCTTCCTGAGCCGCGAGAAACCGAAACCGAAGCCGGTTTTCACGAATAACTAAATTCAACTACAATCTTGTAGGGGCGGCGCCCCGACGCCCCGCGGGCGGATGCGAGCACCCGCCCCTACAGCCCCGCAACAACATAATTTGGAGGTACTTACTATGAAGGTAGGCGTTATTGGCGCTGGCACTATGGGCCAGGGCATTGCAAAGGCATTTGCACAGGTTGAGGGCTTCACCGTCGCTCTGTGCGACATCAAGCAGGAGTGGGCCGAGGGCGGCAAGAACAAGATCGCTGCCGGTTATGCCAAGCTCGTTGCCAAGGGCAAGCTGGATCAGACTGAGGTTGACCGCCGCATGGCTGCCATCACCGCTGGCCTGAAAGAGGATCTGTGCGCTGACTGCGACCTGATCGTCGAGGCTGCTTTCGAGGATATGAAGGTCAAGCAGACCACCTTTGGCGAGCTGGACAAGATCTGCAAGCCCGAGTGCGTTTTCGCTTCCAACACTTCTTCTCTGTCCATCACCGAGATCGGCAAGGGTCTGAGCCGTCCTCTGGTCGGCATGCACTTCTTCAACCCCGCTGACCGCATGAAGCTCATCGAGGTCATTGCCGGTGTGAACACCCCCGCCGAGACCGTCGAGACCATCAAGAAGATCAGCACCGGGATCGGCAAGAGCCCGGTCCAGGTCAATGAGGCTGCCGGCTTCGTCGTCAACCGCATCCTGATCCCGATGATCAATGAGGCTGCCTTCATCAAGATGGAGGGCGTTTCTGACATCGCCGGTATCGACACCGCTATGAAGCTGGGTGCCAACCACCCGATGGGCCCCCTGGAGCTGGGCGACTTTGTTGGTCTGGACATCTGCCTGGCCATCATGGACGTTCTGTACAAGGAGACCGGCGACAGCAAGTACCGCGCCTGCCCGCTGATCCGCAAGATGGTCCGCGGCGGCAACCTGGGCTGCAAGACCGGCAAGGGCTTCTACGTTTACAACGCAGACCGCACCAAGACCCCTGTCGACGCCCTGTAATTCAGTAACTTACGCGCCTGGCGCGGTCAAAACCGTGCCGGGCCGCGTTTGTTTGGTCGGGCAGTATAGCCCGGCCCCAGTATATGGAGGTTTTATCAATGGATTTTACTCTGTCTAAACAGCAGCAAATGGTCCAGAAGATGTACAAGGAGTTTGCTGAAAACGAAGTCAAGCCCCTCGCCAAGAAGGTCGACGCGGAGGAGTACTTCCCCAAAGAGACCGTCGAGAAGATGGCTAAGCTGGGCATGATGGGCATCTACTTCCCGAAGTCCGTCGGCGGTGCAGGCGGCGACGTCCTGTCCTACGTCATGGCTGTCGAGGAGCTGTCCAAGGTCTGCGGCACCACAGGTGTTATCCTGTCCGCCCACACCTCTCTGTGCGCGGCTCCCATCTATGAGAACGGCACCCCCGAGCAGAAGGCCAAGTACCTGCCCAAGCTGTGCAGCGGCGAGTGGGTCGGCGCGTTCGGCCTGACCGAGCCCGGTGCCGGTACCGACGCTCAGGGCCAGCAGACCTTCGCCGTTGACGAGGGCGACCACTGGAAGCTGAACGGCTCCAAGATCTTCATCACGAACGCAGGCTTTGCCAATGTGTTCATCATCATTGCCGTCACCGGCTTTGTCACCGACAAGCGCGGCCGCAAGCAGAAGGAGATCAGCGCCTTCATCGTTGAGCGCACCGATCCCGGCTTCAAGGTCGGCAAGCCCGAGGATAAGATGGGCATCCGCGGTTCTTCCACCTGCGAGCTCATCATGGAGGACTGCATCATCCCGAAGGATCGTCTGCTGGGCGTGAAGGGCAAGGGCTTCCAGTTGGCCATGGCTACGCTGGACGGCGGCCGTATCGGCATCGCCTCCCAGGCTCTGGGCATTGCCGAGGGCGCCATCGACGAGACCGTCGCCTATGTCAAGGAGCGCAAGCAGTTTGGCCGCTCCATCGCACAGTTCCAGAACACCCAGTTCGAGCTGGCCGAGATGAAGGCCCGCGTTGACGCCGCCAAGTATCTGGTCTACGCAGCTGCCCAGAAGAAGCAGGCTGCCATGAACGGCCAGAAGGTCCGCTACAGCGTTGAGGCTGCCGAGGCCAAGCTCATTGCCGCCCGCACCGCCAGCGACGTGACCCGCCGCTGCCTGCAGCTGTTCGGCGGTTACGGCTACACCCGCGATTACCCCATCGAGCGCATGATGCGTGATGCCAAGATCACCGAGATCTACGAGGGCACCAGCGAAGTCCAGATGATGGTCATCGGCGGCGCGCTGCTGAAGTAAGGAGGACAGACGTAATGAAAGCAATCGTTTGTGTCAAACAGGTTCCCGATACGCAGGGCAAGGTCGCTGTCAAGGCTGACGGCACCATGGATCGCTCTGCCATGGCTACCATCACCAACCCCGACGACCTGAACGCCGTCGAGGCCGCCCTGCAGCTGAAGGACGAGACCGGCTGCGAGGTCGTCGTCGTCACCATGGGCCCGCCGCCGGCAGAGGGTATGCTGCGTGAGCTGATGGCCCGCGGCGCTGACCGCGGCGTGCTGGTCTCCGGCCGCGAGTTCGGCGGTTCCGATACCTTCGCTACCTCCCAGATCCTGGCCGCAGCCGTCAACAAGATCGGCGTCGGCCCCGAGGACATCGTTTTCTGTGGCCGTCAGGCCATCGACGGTGATACCGCTCAGGTCGGCCCCCAGATCGCCGAAAAGCTGCATCTGCCCCAGGTCACCTATGTCACCGACATTCAGAAGGACGGCAACAGCCTGACCGTCAAGCGTCAGCTCGAGGACGGCTACATGGAGCTGAAGGTCCAGACTCCCTGCCTGCTGACCTGCATCAAGGAGCTGAACACCCCGCGTTACATGAGCGTTTCCGGTATCTTCGAGTGCTACGACAAGCCGCTTGAGGTCTTTGATTACAACGCTCTGAAGGACGATCCGCTCATCGAGACCGACACCATCGGTCTGAAGGGCTCCCCGACGAACGTTTACAAGTCCTTTGCTCCTCCGGTCAAGGGCGCCGGCATGAAGGTCGAGGACGCTGCCCAGCTGGTCGGCATCCTGAACGACAAGCACCTGATTTGAGGAAGGAGAAACGAACAATGGCTGAATTCAATGCAATGGACACCGCCGCCTTCAAGGGCGTGTGGGTATTCTGCGAGCAGCGCGAGGGCGAGATCCAGTCCATCAGCTATCAGCTGCTGAGCGAGGGCCGCAAGCTGGCCAATGACCTGGGCGTTGAGCTGGCAGGCGTTGTCATGGGCAGCGGCCTGGCCGAGGCTGACCTCAAGACGCTGGGCGGCTACGGCGCTGACCGCGTTTACAACATCGACAGCCCCCTGCTGAAGGACTACACCACCGATGGCTATGCCAAGGCGCTGTGCGACCTCATCATGGACAAGAAGCCCGAGATCATGCTGATCGGTGCGACCAACCTGGGCCGCGACCTCGGCCCCCGCTGCGCAGCCCGTCTGCACACCGGTCTGACCGCCGACTGCACCCATCTGGACGTCGATGTCGAGAAGTACAAGAACTTCCTGCGCACCACCTCCAACATTGATGTGGACAACACCAAGTTTGAGGAGAACACCAACCTGAAGATGACCCGCCCCGCTTTCGGCGGCCACCTGATGGCTACCATCATCTGCCCGCGCTTCCGCCCGCAGATGTCCACCGTCCGCCCCGGCGTCATGCAGATGCAGGCGTTCGACCAGGCCGGTGCTGACAAGGTCGTCGTCGAGAACGTCGCTCCCGCTCTGACCGCGGACGACATCCATGTTCAGGTGCTCGACATCAAGAAGAGCGCCGAGAAGCTCGTTGACCTGATCGGTGCCGACGTTGTCGTCTCCGTGGGCCGCGGCATTTCCGCTGACCCCGAGAAGGGCATCAAGCTGGCCGAGGAGCTGGCTGAGGCCCTGGGCGGTGTTGTCGGTGCTTCCCGCGCCGTCACCGATGAGGGCTGGCTGTCTGCCGACCATCAGGTCGGTCAGACCGGTAAGACCGTGCATCCCCGCATCTACGTTGCACTGGGCATCTCCGGTGCCATCCAGCACGTTGCTGGTATGCAGGATTCCGAGAACATCATCGCCATCAACAAGAACGAGAACGCCCCCATCTTCGATGTTGCCACCTACGGCATCGTCGGCGATCTGTACAAGGTCGTTCCCGAGCTGATCAAGGAGATCAAGGCTGCCAAGGCCTGATTCCGCCTGTAATCAACAAGAGCCGTGCCCCGCAAAGGGCACGGCTCTTTGTTTTTTTGTATCGCTTAGTCTGCCACAGCCGGGGCGGACAGCAGCTCCGGCGGCAGGTCGCTCTCGTCCTCATTGACGAGGGAATCATCGACAACAAAGGTCGCATTAAAGGCCTTTGCGGCAGCATCCGCCACCAGATCGGCATCGACCAGCTCACTGTCTGCCATGACATACAGCAGCTTATCATCAAAGCTGACCACGCGGGCCTTATCTGCCTCCACGCAGACCCACTTGCGCATACTGATGTTTTCCTCCATCGAATCGGCGATCTCGCGGGCATCGGCCTTGTCCTTGAGGCGCAGCAGCACCAGGCTGTACGCCTGGCTTCCGGTCATCGGCTCGCTGACTACTGCGGCATCCACCTTGTCCACATTGTCCGCGGTCAGCCCCGCCAGATAGCCGTACCAGCTCTCGTCGGTCAGGTCGATGGCCACCGTCTCCATGCCCATCAGGTCAACCGGCTGGACGTTATAAATAGCATCCACCATCTCGCTCAGCTCCGCGTCCGGCTGCGGCTCGGCGGTCTCACCGGTATCCTCGTCGTCAACGCTGAACTCCGGGTCCAGCTCCGCGCCTTCCTCGGGTCTTGTGGCAGGTTGGTTCGCAAGATCGTTGCTGTCAGCCTTTTGGCTGCCGCAGGCAGACAGGAACAGGGCGGTCAGCAGGGCTGTTGCAAAAAGCAGCTTTTTCATCGTATAATTCCTTTCTCGGTCAGAATATTCTCGGGCGCAAAGCGTGCGTCCCAGTCGTCGCAGGGCAGCTCGTCCAGCAGCAGGGCCTCGGGGCAGAGCAGCAGCCCCGCTCCCTTATAGTGTGCCAGAAATCGGTCATAATACCCGCCGCCGCGCCCCAGCCGGACCCCGTCGCGGCTGGCGGCCAGGCAGGGGACAAGGGCCAGCGCCGCGGCGTATCCCGCCGGGTCGGCGGCGGGCAGGTCGGCGAGCGGTTCCTGAATGCCGAACGCCCCGGGCCGCAGCAGGCACAATGCCGGTATCTCCACCCAGTCCATCTCGGTTTTGCTCCGCACGCGGGGCAGCAGCAGGCGCTTGCCGTCAGCCAGTGCGCGTCTTAGTATTTCCGCCGTGTCCGGCTCATCCGGCATGGCCGCAAAGGCCAGCACTGCCCCGGCACTCTGCCATTGCGGCAGGCTGAACAGCGCCTGCGCCATACCGCGGCCCACAGAAGCCATATCCAGTTCCGTGCGCCGGGCCTTGGCCCATGCGCGGGCTTCGCGTTTTGTCATTCTGCACACCACCTTCCGGGCTATCATACCATATCTGCCCTCCACTTAACAAGACGGAAAAGCCATCCTGTTGTTACAGCAGCGACAAAATTTTTCCGCCATCTTGCCCGGCGCAGTGAAATAGAGTATAATATATCCTGTATCGCTATGTATTAGACGTATGAAATATAAAAAAGGAGATTCCAAACCATGAGCAAGTTCAATTTCATCAAGACCGATATTCCTGACGTGCAGATCATCGAGCCGACTGTTTTTGGCGATGACCGCGGCTATTTTATGGAGACCTACCAGATCGACGAGTTCGCCGCAGCGGGCATCGACAAACCCTTCGTGCAGGATAACCAGAGCCGCTCCACCAAGGGCGTGCTGCGCGGCCTGCACTTCCAGACCAAGCACACCCAGGGCAAGCTCGTCCGCGTGACCCTGGGCGAGGTGTTCGACGTCGCCGTCGACTGCCGCCCCAACAGCAAGACCTTCGGCAAGTGGGTGGGCGCAACGCTGTCCGCCGACAACAAGAAGATGCTCTGGATCCCCGAGGGCTTCGCCCACGGATTTGTCGTGCTGTCCGATGTGGCCGAGTTCTGCTACAAGTGCACCGACGTCTACGACCCCACCGCCGAGGGCGGCATTCCCTACGATGACCCGACGGTCAACGTGCAGTGGCCCGACTGCGGCTGCGAGCACAAAACCAGCGCCAAGGACAAGGAGCACACCCCGTTTGCCGCCCAGAAGTTCGAATATTTTGAGAAATATTGAGGGTAAACCGTGCAGAAACTGAAAGACACCTTCGCAGGCTTCTGGAAATACCGTTACCTGCTGCAAAACCTGATTTCCCGTGATTTCAAACTGAAATACCGCCGCAGCGTGCTGGGCGTGGCGTGGAGCGTGCTGAACCCGCTGCTGACCTGTCTGGTCATGTGGGCCGTGTTCGGTGCGCTGTTCAACCAGCGCGGTCAGGGCATCGAGGACTTTCCTCTGTTCCTTATCATCGGCCAGCTGATGTTCAACTTCTTCCGCGAGAGCACGACCATGGCCATGGAGAGCGTGCTGAAGAACGGCCCGCTGCTGCGCAAGGTCTATATTCCCAAATACATCTTCCCGCTGGAAAAGTGCTGCTTTGCGCTCGTCAACTTCTTTTTCAGCCTCGTGGCGCTGTTTATCGTCGCGCTGCTGACCTGGTCGCACATCTCGATCGGGACTGTGCTGCTGGCCATTTATCCCCTTGTGATGCTGTTTATTTTCAGTCTGGGCATCGGGCTGATTTTGTCCACGCTCTACGTTTTTGTGCGTGACATCATGCATATCTGGGAGGTCTTTTGCACACTGCTTGTCTACGGCAGCGCCATCTTCTACGACCCGCGCCAGATGGAAAGCTGGATGCAGTACGTCATCAACCTGAACCCCATCTACTGGTACATCACCGCCGTGCGTTCCTGCGTCATGTGGGGCGAGGGGCTGACCCCCAACATGGTGCTGATTCCGTTCCTCTGCGCCGCGCTGAGCCTCGGCCTCGGCATCTGGGTGTTCAAAAAGAATCAGGACAAGTTCGTCCTGTACATGTAAGGGGGCATCGAAATGGCAGAGCAGAAACCCATCATCTCCATCGACCATGTTTCGATGCGCTTCAACCTCTCCAAGGAAAAGCACGAAAGCCTGAAAGAGTACTTCGTCGCGCTGCTGCACGGCGGTGTGCGGTTTGACGAGTTCTTCGCGCTGGACGATGTATCGTTTGATATTATGCCCGGCGATTTCTACGGCCTCATCGGCCTGAACGGCAGCGGCAAGTCTACGCTGCTGAAAGTGATTTCCGGCGTCTACAAGCCCAGCGCCGGCAAGGTCACGGTCAACGGTACGATTGCGCCGCTGATCGAATTGGGCGCGGGCTTTGACATGGACCTGACCGCACGGGAAAACATTTATTTAAACGGCACCGTGCTGGGCTACACGCCCAAGTACATCGACTCAAAGTTCGACGACATCGTCGAATTCAGCGAATTGCAGGATTTTCTCGACGTGCCGCTGAAAAACTACTCCTCCGGCATGGTCGCACGTCTGGCGTTCGCCGTGGCAACGATAACGAAGCCCGACATCCTGATTGCCGACGAGATCCTGTCCGTCGGTGACTTCCTGTTTCAGGAGAAGTGTGAGAAGCGCATGGCCGAGCTGCTGTCCGGCGGCACGACGGTCATTCTGGTCAGCCACTCCATTGACCAGATCGAGCGTATGTGCAACAAGGTAGCCTGGCTCGACCACGGCCATCTGCGCCGCATCGGCGCGACGAAGGAAATTACCGCCGAGTACCGAAGGTTTGAGAAAAAGGACGCCATGCCGGCCAAAGTCACCGAGGAATAAGCTATGTCCGAGAACACAAAACCGAACAACGAGCGCCCTGCCGACCTGGCCGTACAGGACAGCGTCGGTGGCATGGCGCGGCGGCTTTTGAACCCCGCCCACCTGCGGGACCTCGCGGGGCGCAGCGTCAAGACCCTGCGGGAGCAGGGGGCCGAGCAGCTCTGGCGCGACGTAAAATTCCGCGTCGGGCTGGCGATGCACCATGACGACTGGCGGCACCGCGCCGACATTCCGCTGCGCCGGGATCTGAAGGCCCAGCGCGCCGCGCACCTGCAGGGGCCGAAGATCAGCATCATCGTGCCGCTGTACAACACGCCCGCCAAGCTGTTTGACGAGATGCTGCAAAGCGTCGTCAGGCAGACCTACACAAACTGGGAATTGGTGCTGGTGGACGCATCCGACGCCGACAAGCGGCTGGAGCGCCGTCTGCCCAAGGCTGTGCCCGGCACGATTGTGTATGAGCCGATTGAAAATGGCGGCATTGCCCTCAACACGACCCGCGGATTTGCGCTGGCGCACGGCGAGTACATCACGCTGCTGGACCACGACGACGTGCTCTACCCGAACGCGCTGTTCGAGGTTGTGCAGACGATACAAAACACCGGAGCGGATTTTGTCTATAGTGATGAAATCGTTCTCTCCGCCGATTTGAAGGAGCTGGGCGGCTACCACTTCAAGCCCGACTTTGCGCCCGACTACCTGCGCGGGGTCAACTTTATCACGCATCTGGCGGTGTTCAGCCGTCCGCTGCTGGACGCGGCGGGCGCGTATGAGTCGAAGGAGTTTGACGGTGCGCAGGACCATGATTTGATCCTGCGCCTGACAGAAAAAGCACAGCGCATCGAGCATATCAAGAAGGTACTCTACATCTGGCGTGCCGCGGCCGGCTCCACCGCCGCGGGCATGGAGGCCAAGCCCTACGCCGTCGCGGCGGGGGAGCGCGCCATCGACGCGCAGCTCAAGCGTCTCGGTCTGCCGGGTCACGCCATGGCCGTGCCCGACGCGCCCGGCGCGTTTCAGGTGCGGTACGAGCTGACCGGCCACCCGAAGATCAGCGTACTGATCCCCAGTAAAGACCACATTGACGACCTGGACCGCTGCCTGACGAGCCTGTACAAAAACGCGGGCTACGACAATTTTGAGGTCATCGTCATCGAGAACAACTCCACCGACCCGGCAACGTTTGCCTATTACGAAACACTGCCCAGCCGCTTTGCCGACTGCCGCGTCGTCTACTACAAGGGCGCGTTCAACTTCTCGGCCATCAACAACTTCGGCGCGACGTTCGCCGAGGGCGAGCACCTGCTGCTGCTCAACAACGACATTGAGGTGTTGTCCCACGACTTTCTGCGGGAATTGCTCAGCTACAGCCAGCGCCCCGACGTGGGTGCGGTGGGCGCGAAGCTCTACTACCCCGACGACACGATCCAGCACGCGGGCGTGCTGATGGGCATCAACGGCAGCGCGGGCCACAGCCACAAGAGCTACCCCCGCACCGCTGTAGGTGACATGTACCGCTTGGTCACGACGCAGAATTATATGGCCGTGACGGGTGCCTGCCTGATGACAAAAGCGTCGCTCTACCGCGCATTTGGCGGGTTGGACGAGGAAAAGTTTGCCGTCGCCTACAACGATGTGGATTATTGCTTAAAGCTGTGGCAGAAGGGGCTGTTGAACGTTTACACCCCGCGCGCCGAGGCCTATCACTATGAGAGCAAGAGCCGCGGCCTTGATACCTTAAGCGAGAACGCCAAGCGGTATGAGCGCGAAAAGGCGAATTTCTACGCGAAATATCAGCAGTATATCGACAATTACGACCCCTATTACAACCCCCATTTCAACAATCTGTTTGAGAATTTCGGGTTGAAGTGAGGAGGTGTTTTGCATGGAAAATAAGTTTGATACCCAGTTTTTAATCGAAGGCCACGACCTCGACGAGGACGCCATCCACGACGGCATTTTGAACAGCGCCAAGGGCGATTGCCTGTTGGTCGTCGGCGACGAAGACGTCGTCAAGGTGCATTACCACACCGACACCCCGTGGAAGGTTTTGGAGTACGCCGCCGCCCTCGGCGAATTGAACACCATCATCGTAGAAAACATGGAGCGCCAAGCAAAAGGGTTGCACGGGTAGATATAATGGAAGGCGTGTTGCCAAAACGGAAAGTTCATCATCTGCGCGGTTACGATTACAGCCAAAACGGCGCCTATTTTATCACAATATGCACGCACCAACGCAGAATGTTGTTTGGCCCGAACCGGGCTCCCGTAGGGGCGGATTCCATATCCGCCCGCATGGCGGCGCGCGTTTTCCGGGAGATCATCGGCCAATATCCGGTGGTCCAGTGCCGTTATTTTATGTTGATGCCCAATCATTTTCACGCGTTGGTCGAGATTGAACGGGCACGGGCGGATATGGAATCCGCCCCTACGATTATCAGCATCGTGCAGGCGTTCAAACGGTATTCTACCGTCGAGTACATCCGTCTTGTTAAGCGCGGGCAAGCTGCACCGTTCGATAAGCACCTTTGGCAGCGTTCCTTTCACGACCACGTCATCCGCAATGAAACCGATTACCGCATGATTGCGGAATACATTCAATCCAACCCCCGCCTTTGGCACAAAGACTGCTTTTATGAGGAGCCATCCCATGAGCCTTGAAACGAAACGCATCAAAGAACTGTTCGGCTATGCGCGGACGCTGACGAAGGAACAGGGCGTCGGCGTCATGGCCGGGCGGGCCGTCGGCTTTTTTAAGCGGCGGTTCTTCGGCAAAAAAGCGCGGTATCTGCCGTCGAAGCAGACGCTGGAGGCCCAGCGTTCCGACGCAGCCGCCCGCGCCGACGGCTGGCCGACCATCAGCATTCTAACGCCGCTGTACAACACTCCGCCGCAGTTTTTGCAGCAATTTTTGGACAGCGTGCAGGCCCAGACCGCGCCGAACTGGCAGCTGGTTCTGGTGGACGCCAGCGACGGCGCCCACCCCGACGTGGGCGAGACAGTCCGCACCCGCGCCGCGCAGGACAAGCGCATCGTCTACGCCAAAATCGAGAACAAGGGCATTGCCGCCAATACGAACGAGGCCGCGAAGCTCGCAGCGGGTGAGTATCTGGCCCTTGCCGACCACGACGACATGCTCGCGCCTCATGCCGTCTATTGCATGAGCAAAGCGCTGGCCGAGAGCGGCGCGGCGTTTGCCTACAGCGACGAGGCCCTGTTTGAGAAAACGCCCGAGCACCCGCGCGTCGGCCACTTCAAGCCCGACTATGCGCCCGAGTACCTGATGGCCGTCAACTACATCTGCCATCTGGCCGTCTTCAAAAAATCGCTGTTCGACGCCGTCGGCGGTGAGCGCCCGGCCTGTGACGGTGCGCAGGATCACGATTTATTCCTGCGTCTCATCGACGAAATGCAGCGCCGTGACCCCGCAGCCAAGCCGCTGCACATCCCGCAAGTGCTGTATTACTGGCGCGTGCACGCGGCGTCCACCAGCGGCGGCACGGCGGCCAAGCCCTATGTGGAAAAGGCTGCGCAAAAGGCCGTGGCCGACCATCTGGCCGCCACAGGGCGGCAGGGCAGGGTGGAGCCGGGCAAATTCCCGGGCACCTGCCATGTGGTGTGGGACATTCCCGAGCCGCAGCCGCTCGTGTCAATTTTGATTCCCAACAAGGACCACACCGACGATTTGGAAAAATGCCTGCACAGCATCTACGCCAAAACGACCTACGAGAATTTCGAGGTCATCGTCATTGAGAACAATTCCACCGACCCGGCCACAGCGGCCTACTACAAAAAACTGCCGGAGCGGTATGACCGCGCGCGGGTCGTGACTTACAAGGGCGGCTTCAACTTCAGCCGCATCAACAATTTTGGCCGCAGGTACGCGGCGGGCAAGTACCTGCTGCTGCTCAACAATGACGTCGAGGTCATCAACGGCGACTGGCTCACCCAGATGGTGGGCGAGTGCAGCCAGCCCGGCGTCGGCCTCTGCGGGGCAATGCTCTACTATCCCGACGACACGATCCAGCACGCCGGCATCATCACGGGGCTGGGCGGCTACGCCGGGCACAGCCACAAGTACCACAAGCGCGGCGGCAGCGGGTATATGTTCCGGCTGGCCACGGTGCAGGATTTCTCCGCCGTGACAGCGGCCTGCCTGCTGGTGCGCACCGCCATTTACGACGAGCTGCACGGCCTGGATGAGGAGTTCACGGTTGCCTACAACGATGTGGACTTCTGCCTGCGTGTGCGCGACGCGGGCTGGCGCATTGTCTGGACGCCCTACGCCGAGCTCTACCACTACGAAAGCAAGTCCCGCGGCTCCGACGAGAACGATCCCGCCAAAAAAGCACGCTTTGACGCCGAGCATGAACGTCTCTACGCCGTGCACGGGCGGGAGAATATTCTGCACGACCCCTATTACAGCCCGTCGCTGTCGCTGGATTATGAGGATTTCCGCGAGAGCGGGGATTTGCGGAATCTGAAATGAGTTGATTGCCTTCCCCCGTGGGGGAAGGTGCCCGAGGCCCCGACCGAGGGCGGATGAGGGGCGGGTTTGCCCTATTGCCCGTCAATGGGAAATTCCCGGTAAGTTTGCCCCTCATCAGTCAGCGGGTGGGGCCGCTGACAGCTTCCCCCTCTGGGGAAGCCATACTGACAAAAAATGCACGCCGTAAATTTCACGGCGTGCGTTTTTATTATTTCTTTTTATCCGGCGGGAACTCACCCTGCTTTTCGGCTTCCAGGCGGCTCAGGCGGGCTTCGAGCTCGGAGATGCGCTGGTTGACAATATCCGGCAGATCCTGCTGGTCCAGATCATCCGCCGGGCAGCACTTGATATTGCCGACGCGGACGATCTCCGCGGGTACACCGACGGCAGTGGCGTTGGCGGGCAGGTTCTTCAGCACAACGCTGCCCGCGCCGACGCGGACGTTGTCACCGATGTAGACCGGGCCCAGCACCTTCGCGCCCGCGCCGATCAGCACATTGTCGCCCAGCGTCGGATGGCGCTTGCCGGTGTCCTTGCCGGTACCGCCCAGGGTGACGCCGTGGTAGATCGTGCAGTTGTCACCGATCTCCGTCGTCTCACCAAAGACGATGCCCATACCGTGGTCGATAAAGAGCTTGCGCCCGATCTTGGCGCCGGGGTGGATCTCGATGCCGGTCAGGTGGCGCGCCAGCTGGCTGACAAAACGGGCCAGGAAGAAACACCGGTGGTTGTACAGAAAATGTGCGATCTTGTGCGTGACCAGCACATGAAAGCCGGGGTACAGGATGATGACCTCCGCCACATTGCGCGCGGCGGGGTCCTTATCGCGGATATTTTTTGCATCTTCCCAAAGGCCCATAGTTCGTTCCTCTTCCTATTTACCATACTTATTATAAATATACCACAAAGCCGGACAAAGTGCAATGCTGTACGCGCCGCGCGCGGATTTTTGCGGATTTTGTCAAATCCTCCAAAAGTCAGCGCAAAAATCTATAAAATCCTTACTTTTGCAAAAAGCTCGTTTGCATTGACACCGCCGTCCCTGCATGGTACAATAAGTAAAACGTAGGTAAAGTCATAGGAAGGAGTGTGCCGGGATGATGCGTTTTATTTCTGTCTTTAAAAATCACGGCACAGTGTTCTTTCCTGTCGCCGCTTTGTGTATGACTTTTTGACTTTTCCCTTTTTGGGAAAAGTTTTTTTTTGCAAAAATATCCCTGCGGGATGTTTTTGCATGGGCTTTGTAGGGTCGAGCATTGCTCGCCCGCAGGCCGTTTGCCTCATGCTCGGCTTTCCCGCAGAAGCTCAACCACGCAAAGTTGACGGGCGAACAATGTTCGCCCCTACACTCTCAGCTATGACAAAGTTTCCTATTTTTAAGGAGGTTCCCACCATGCTGATCCGCAACGCAAAGGACAGCGCTGGCAAGGCCATTGAGGTCTGGCTGCGCGACGGAAAAATTGCCGCTGTCGGTCTGGGGCTGCTCGTCCCGGAAGGGGAGGAGGTGCTCGACGCGAAGGGCCGCACGGTCCTACCCGCCTTCATCGACACCCACTGCCACTGGCGCACCCCCGGCTTTGAGTACAAGGAGGACATCTCCACCGGCTCCGCCGCGGCTGCCGCGGGCGGGTACACCTTCGTCAACCTGATGCCCAACACGAAGCCGGTCTGCTCCAGTGCCGAGATCGCCCACGCCGTTGAGGCCGAGGCCGCCCGCGTCGGCCTGTGCGACGCAAACCAGACCGTCTCCATCACGAAGGATTTCGACGGCAAAACGCTGGATCATCTGCTGACCCTGCCCGAGGACATCAAGTTCATCACCGAGGACGGCAACGGCGTCATGAACAACGCCGTCATGGCCCGCGCGTTCGCGATTGCCACCGAGCGCGGCCTGACCATCATGTCCCACGCCGAGGATCGCGAGATCAGCCCCTGGGACTACCGCCTGGCCGAGAACATCGAGACCGTGCGCAACTGCCATCTGGCCGAGTACTACGGCACCCGGCTGCACATGTGCCACGTCTCCACCAGGGAATCCGTCGATGCCGTCCGCATGAGCCGGATGCGCGGTGCGCGGGTCAGCTGCGAGGTCACGCCGCACCACCTGTGGTTTGACGACAGCCGCCTGACCTACCGCGTCAACCCGCCCATCCGCAAGGCGGACGACGTGACCGCGCTGATCGACGCCATCAAGGACGGCACCGTGACCTGCATCGGCACCGACCACGCCCCCCACACCGCCGAGGAGAAGGAGAAGGGCGCTGCCGGTATGGTGGGTCTGGAAACGGCCTTCGGCGTCTGCTACACCAAGCTCTGCCGTGAGCAGCGTCTGCCGCTGGAAATGCTCAGCTTCCTGATGAGCGCCGGTCCCGCCGCCGTGCTGGGCCTGGCCGACCGCAAGGGCATGCTGGAGCCGGGCTACGACGCCGACATCGTGCTGGTGGACCTTGACCACATGTACGAGGTTCACGCCGACGAGCTGCACAGCAAGAGCAAGAACTGCCCCTACGACGGCGCACTGCTGTACGGAAAAGTGGTAACCACGATCAAAGGCGGGAAGGTTACGTTCCAGATTGAAGAATAACACCCCTTCACGCACAAAACACCCGTAGGGGCACATTCTATGTGCGCCCGTGCAGGCTGCCGCTGGCACAGTCCCGCGGGCGGATATGGAATCCGCCCCTACGATTCCCAACATTATATAATAGAGCCGCAATTTATATACATCAAACGGAGGAATCAGCATGCTTACCAACATGGACAAGCTCTACGAGAGCGTCGCAGCAAACGGCCCGGTCTGCGTGGGCCTGGACACCGAGATCAGCTACCTGCCCACCACCGACACCGCCAAGACAGCGGGGGAGAATGTCGTCGCGTTCAACCGTGCGCTGATCGACGCCACCAAGGGCGTCGCGGGCTGCTACAAGGTGCAGATCGCCTATTATGAGTCCCTGGGCCTGGACGGCATGCGCGCCTACGCCGAAACGCTGAAGCTGGCCCGCGCCACCGGCCTGCCCGTCATTGCCGACATCAAGCGCGGCGACATTGCCAAGACCGCCGAAATGTACGCCAAGGCGCACTTTACCGGTGATTTCGAGGCCGACATCATCACGCTGGCCCCCTACATGGGCCTTGACTCCATCAGCCCGTATCTGCCGTACTGCGCCGAGCAGGGCAAGGGCGTGTTCGTGCTCTGCCGCACCTCCAACCCCGGCGCGAAGGACTTTGAGTACAAAAAGCTCGACGATGGCCGCCATGTGTACGATCTCGTCGGCGACAGCCTGACCGCCCTTGGCAAGGACTACATGGGCGAGCACGGCTATTCCAGCATCGGCCTGGTCATCGGCGGCACCCACACCGAGGAGGCCACCGCCATCCGCGCGGCCTACAAGGACACCTTCTTCCTGATCCCCGGCTACGGCGCACAGGGCGGCAAGGCGGCGGACATCGCGCAGTACCTGACCAAGGGCAACGGCGGCGTTGTCAACTCCAGCCGCGGCATCCTGCTGGCTTACAAGAAGCAGCCCGGCGTTGCCTTTGACGAGGCTGCCTACAACGAGTGCGTGCGTATGCGGGAGGATATTCAGGGTGAATGCAACAAGCTGTAATCTGACGGTCCTGCGTCAGGAAACCGTCGCAGAGGATATTATGCGCCTTACGGTCCAGTGGCAGGACCGCAGCCGTGAGCCCCACGCCGGGCAGTTTTACATGCTGCGCGCCTGGGCCGCGGACGCCACGCCGATTCTTTCCCGCCCCATCAGCGTTGACGACTTTGACAACCAGACCGGCGCACTGACCTTCCTGTATCAGGTCAAGGGCGAGGGCACCCACAAGCTGGCCGCGCTGAAAAAGGACGACACGCTGACCGTGACCGGCCCCTGCGGCAACGGCTTTGACACTGCCGCACTGGCCGGGCAGTACAAGCGCATTGCCGTGGTCGGCGGCGGCATCGGCACTGCGCCGCTGCTGCTGCTCTGCAAGGAGCTCTGCCGCGCGGGCGTGCGCCCCGACCTGTTCGTGGGCTTCCGCGACACGACCTACGGCATGGACCGCTTTGTGCCTTGGTGCCGCGACATCTACGCCGCAACCGACTCCGGCAAGGAGGGACACCACGGCCTGGTCACCGACCTGCTGGACGTGAGCAAGTACGACATTGTGCTGACCTGCGGCCCCATGGTCATGATGCGCGGCGTGGCTAAGCTCTGCGCCGCCGCTGGCGTGCCCTGCCTGGCCAGCCTTGAAAAGAAGATGGCCTGCGGTCTGGGCGCGTGCCTGGGCTGCACCTGCCATACGAAAATCGGCCCGGTCACCGTCTGCAAGGACGGCCCGGTCTTTAACGCACAGGAGGTGTTTGACTGATGGCAGACCTGCATGTTGATTTTCTCGGCAAGCGGCTGGCCGGGCCGGTCATCGCGGCCAGCGGCACCTTCGGCTTCGGCCCCGAGTACGCGGGTATTGAGGATCTGCGCGTGCTGGGCGGCATCTCCGGCAAGGGGCTGACCCTGAACGGCCAGCCCGGCAACGAGGGTGAGCGCCTCTACGAGACGCCGTCGGGCCTGATGAACTCCATCGGCCTGCAGAACCCCGGTGTGCAGCACTTTATCGACCACGAGCTGCCTGCCATGCGCCGGTGCGGCACCACCGTCTGGGCGAACCTCGGCGGCCACACGATTGAAGAAAACGTCGAGGGCGTGCAGATGCTCTGCGCCGCGGGCGTGGATTTTATTGAGCTGAACATCAGCTGCCCCAACGTCAAGCAGGGCGGTCTCGCGTTCGGCATCCGCGCGGCAGACGCCGGCGAGGTCGTCAGCGCGGTGCGCAAGGTCTGCACCGTGCCGCTCATCGTTAAATTGAGTCCGCAGGCCGAAAGCATCCCCGAGATGTGCAAGGCCGTTGAGGCTGCCGGCGCGGACGCCATCAGCCTGTGCAACACCTTCCAGGCATGCGCGATCGATCTGGAAAAGCGTCGTCCCGTGTTCAACAACACGTTTGCGGGCCTGTCCGGCCCGGCGGTGCGTCCCATCGCCCTGCGCATGGTCTGGCAGGCCGTGGGGGCCGTCAGCATCCCCGTCGTGGGACTGGGCGGCATTCTGACGGGTAAGGACGCCTTGGAGTTCATCATGGCCGGTGCAGCGGCGGTACAGGTCGGCACCGCGAACTTCCTGGACCCGAAGGCCTGCACCCGCATCACGAACGAGGTCGGCCAGTGGATGGACGCCCACGGCGTCAAGACGCTGGATGAGATCAGAGGGTGCGCACGGTAAATCACCGATTGCCTTCCCCTCAGGGGGAAGGTGCCCAAGGCCCCGCCCGAGGGCAGATGAGGGGAGAGGCCCCGCAACCGCCCGTTCACGGGCTATAACGGCAAGCCCGGCCCTCATCAGTCGGCGGGCGGGCCGCCGACAGCTTCCCCCGCGGGGGAAGCCACCCCACCATATACATTTTACTTGCATTTTTATACAAAATATGCTATTATAAGTTGAATAACATACAGGAGGAACAAATTATGGCACGCGAAGCACTTGAAGTTTTAAAGGAATGTGAAGCATTTTTAGAGGGGCACTTCCTGCTTTCCTCCGGGCGCCACTCCGGCGCTTACTGCCAGATGGCATTTCTGCAGCAGTACCCCGACAAGGCCGCCGAGGTCATGGCCCCGGTTGCCGAGAAGCTCAAGGAGCTGAACATCGACGTCGTGGTCGGCCCTGCCATGGGCGGCATCGTCTACGCCTACGAGCTGGGCCGCCAGATGGGCAAGCGCGCCATCTTCACCGAGCGCGTCGACAACGTCATGACCCTCAAGCGCTTCAGGATCAACCCGGGTGAGCGCTGCATCATCGCCGAGGACGTCGTCACCACCGGTGTTTCCAGCCTCGAGACCAAGCGCGTCATCGAGGAAAACGGCGGCATCTGCGTGGGCATTGCCTGCGTCGTGGACCGCACCCGCGCCGAGGCCCCGTCCCCGATCCCCATCGTCGCTAGCGCCCTCAAGCTCGACCTGCCCAACTACGCCCCCGAGGAATGCCCCATCTGCAAGGAGGGCAAGCTCCCGCTGGTGCACCTGGGCAGCCGCAAAATGAAGGAAGCTGCGAAGCAAACCCTGTAAGCACTGCTTGTGCAAATAATAAAGAATAAATAATAAATAATAAATGCGGTGAATCGCGTCGCTGCGCTCCGCTCAAAAAAGTCCGTGCAGTTCTGCCCATGGCACAGCTGCACGGGCGGATATAGAATCCGCCCCTACGGATTTTGTTTTCGACCATGGGGAGAAAACTCCACATTCTTTATTATTTCTTATTTCTTATTTCTTATTTTTATTAGGAGATAACTATGCAGGCATATCTGATATTGGCCAATGGCCGGGTGTTCCGCGGCGTCAGCGTAGGCTGCCCCGGTACCACCATCGGTGAGGTCGTCTTTGCAACCGGTATGGTCGGCTTTGAGGAAACCCTGACCGACCCCAGCTACTACGGCCAGATCATCACCCAGACCTATCCGCTCATCGGCAACTACGGCATGAACAGTGAGGATGTCGAGAGCACGAAGATTTGGGCCAGGGGCTACATTGTGCGCGAGGCGTGCAAGACCCCGTCCAACTTCCGCAGTGAGGAAACGCTGGATGCCTTCCTGAAAAAGAACGGCATCATCGGCATTGAGGGCATCGACACCCGCAGCCTGACCCGCACCCTGCGGGAGAGCGGCGTTATGAACGGCGCGATCACCACCGAGTTCGACCCCGACGCCGAGCCCGAGAAGAAGGCCGCGCTGCTGCCCGAGATCGCCGCCTACGCCGTTGTCAACGCCGTCAAGGCCGTCACCTGCCGCGAGGCCGTGACCTATGAGCCGACGGCTGCCGGTGCATGGGGTGACACGCCGCTGCACGTGGCGCTGCTCGACCTGGGCTGCAAGAACAACATTGTGCGCTGCCTGCAGAAGCGCGGCTGCCGCGTGACCGTACTGCCCGGCACGACCACCGCCACCGAGCTGGCCACCCTCAACCCCGACGGCCTCATGCTCTCCAACGGCCCCGGCGACCCAGCAGAGAACGTGGAAATTATCGCGAACATCCGTGAAATGCTGAGCACCGGCATCCCGACCTTCGGTATCTGCCTGGGCCACCAGTTGACCGCCCTGGCCGCCGGTGCCAAGACCTGCAAGCTGAAATACGGCCACCGCGGCGCCAACCAGCCCGTCACCAGCCCGGCCAAGCAGCGCACCTTTATCACCAGCCAGAACCACGGCTACGCCGTTATGGCGGACACCCTGCCCGAATCCGTCGGCCAGATGAGCTACTTCAACGCCAACGACGGCACCTGTGAGGGCGTCGACTACTTGAAATGGAACTGCTTCACCGTGCAGTTCCACCCCGAGGCCAACGGCGGCCCCAAGGACACCGAATTTCTGTTTGACCAGTTCGTCAGCCGTATGCTGGCCGCGAAAGGAGTAATCAACAATGCCTAAAGACCCGCGTATCAAAAAGGTACTGGTCATCGGCTCCGGCCCCATCATCATCGGTCAGGCGGCAGAGTTTGACTACTCCGGCACGCAGGCCTGCCGTGCGCTGAAATCCGAGGGCGTCGAGACCGTCCTCGTCAACTCCAACCCCGCCACCATCATGACCGACCCCGACATTGCCGATCATGTTTACATTGAGCCGCTGACCGCCGAGGTCATCGAGCGCATCATCGAGAAGGAGAAGCCCGACGCCATCCTGCCGAACCTGGGCGGCCAGATGGGCCTGAACCTGTCGATGGAGCTGGCCCGCAACGGATTTTTGGACCGCAGCGGCGTCCGCCTGCTGGCCTGCAAGCCCGACACGATTGACCGCGCCGAGGACCGCCAGCTGTTCAAGGACACGATGGAGAAGCTGCATCAGCCCATCATCCCTTCTAAAGTTGTGGAAGATCTGGACGACGCGCTGGACTTTGCCGAGGTCATCGGCTATCCCGTCATCGTCCGCCCCGCCTTCACGATGGGCGGCACCGGCGGCGGCATCTGCGAGGACCGCGAGAAGCTGCACGAAATTGCCACGAACGGTCTGCGCCTGTCCCCGATCCATCAGATCCTCGTAGAGAAGTGCATTTCCGGCTGGAAGGAAATCGAGTACGAGGTCATGCGTGACTCCAAGGGCAACGTCATCACGGTCTGCAACATGGAGAACCTTGACCCCGTCGGCATCCACACCGGCGACTCCATCGTCGTCGCGCCCAGCCAGACCCTGTCCGATAAAGAGTACCAGATGCTCCGCACCGCCGCGCTGGACATCATCACCGAACTGGGCATCGAGGGCGGCTGCAACTGCCAGTTTGCCCTGAAGCCCGACAGCTTTGAGTACGCGGTCATTGAGGTCAACCCCCGTGTGTCCCGCTCCTCCGCGCTGGCCTCCAAGGCGACGGGCTACCCGATTGCCAAGGTTGCGACCAAGATCGCGCTCGGCTACACGCTGGACGAGATCACGAACGATGTCACGGGCGAGACCTGCGCCTGCTTTGAGCCGGCCCTCGACTATGTCGTCGTCAAATACCCGAAGTGGCCGTTCGATAAGTTCGTCTACGCCGACAAGTCTCTGGGCACCCAGATGATGGCCACCGGTGAGGTCATGGCCATCGGCAACAACTTTGAGCACGCCATGATGAAGGCCGTTTCCTCCACCGAGCTCGGCCTGGACACGATGACGCTGCCCGATTTCGAGAAGCTGACGACGGAAGAAGTCATCGAGCACCTGCATGTGCAGGACTCCGAGCGCGCGTTCTGCGTCTATGAGGCCCTCAAGCGCGGCGTGGCGCACGACGTCATTTACGACATCACCAAGATCGACTGGTGGTTCCTTGACAAGCTGCAGCATCTGGCCGACATTGAGATGGGCCTGAAAAACGGCGAGCTGACGACGGAAAAGTACCTGAATGCCAAGAGGTTCGGTTTCCTCGACAAAACGATCAAGCGTCTGACGGGCGTGGACACCCTGCCCGAGGCCCCGAAGGCCGCGTTCAAGATGGTCGATACCTGCGCCGCAGAATTTGCCGCCAAGACGCCGTATTTCTACTCCACCTACGACGAGGACAACGAAGCGAAGCCGTTCATTGCCGAGCGCAGCGACCCCGACAAGAAGAAGGTCCTTGTTTTCGGCTCCGGCCCCATCCGCATCGGTCAGGGCATTGAGTTTGACTATTGCTCGGTCCACGCGGTCTGGACGCTGAAGCAGCACGGCTGCGAGGCCATCCTTGTCAACAACAACCCCGAGACGGTCTCCACCGACTTTGACACCGGTGACCGCCTGTACTTTGACCCGCTGAACCCCGAGAGCGTCGACCACATCATCGAGACCGAAAAACCGGACGGCTGCCTTGTGCAGTTCGGCGGCCAGACCGCCATCAAGCTGGCCAAGCACATGGACGACATCGGCCTGCCGATTTTGGGCACGCCCGCCGACGCCATCGACGAGGCCGAGGACCGCGAGCGCTTTGACGAGCTGCTGGAGCGCTGCGGCATCCCCCGCCCGGAGGGCCGCACCGTCTTTACGCTGGACGAGGCCCTGCAGGCCGCGCAGGAGGTCGGTTATCCCGTCCTGATGCGCCCGTCCTACGTTCTGGGCGGCCAGAACATGATCGTCGCCTACAACTCCGCCGATGTCATCGAGTACATGGGCGTTATCACGAAGCACGTTGACATGAGCCATCCCGTGCTGATGGACAAGTATATTCTGGGTACCGAGTGCGAGGTCGACGCCATCTGCGACGGCACCGATTATCTGGTGCCCGGCATCATGCAGCAGGTCGAGCGCACGGGCGTGCACTCCGGCGACTCCATCTGCGTCTACCCGCCGTACACCTTCAGCCAGAAGGTCATTGACACGCTGGTCGATTACACGGGCCGCTTTGCCCGCGAGCTGAAGGTCGTGGGCCTGGTCAACGTGCAGTATGCCGTCCAGAATGATCGTGTCTACGTCATCGAGGTCAACCCCCGCTCGTCCCGTACCGTGCCGTACATCTCCAAGGTCACCGGTGTGCCGATGGTCGACCTGGCCGTGCGCTGCACGCTGGGCGAGAAGCTCAAGGACATGGGCTACGGCACCGGCCTGTGGCGCAACGGCAAGAGCCCGTACTACGCCGTCAAGGTGCCCGTCTACAGCTTCTTAAAGCTGCACGGCGTTGACACGATGCTCGGCCCCGAGATGAAGTCCACCGGTGAGGTCCTGGGCATTGCGCCCTCCTTCCACGAGGCCATGATGAAGGGCCTGGTCGCCGCTGGCTACCAGTTCAAGACTCCTGGCCCCGGCTCCTGCGTCATCATCTCGGTCAAGGACAGCGACAAGGCCGAGGCCGCCGAGCTTGCCTGGAAGCTGCACGACTACGGCTACAAGATCTACGGCACGCCCGGCACCGCCAAGTTCCTGAACAGCGAGATGGTACCCTGCAGCGTTGTGCGCCAGATGAGCGGCGCGCGCCCCAACGTCATCGACCTGCTGGAGAGCGGTCTGGTGGATTACATCATCTCGACGAGCCCGCATGGCCGCGACCCGCACCGTGACTCCGTCAAGTTCCGCCGCAAGGCAACGGAGCTGTCCATCCCGACCATCACGGCCATGGACACTGCCCGCGTCCTCGTCGACGCCCTGCGCGGTGACCATGACATCAGCCAGATGGAGCTGGTGGACATTGCGAACCTGCACCGCGAAGCGGCGAAAGGGGAATAAGTAAGCAGCAAACAAACCGCGTCCGCAAGGATGCGGTTTTTATTTTTTCTTGGCCCCCTCTGCGAGGGGGCTCCGCCCGCAGGCGGTGGGGGAGAGAACCTTTTCCCCGGGTGACTGCGACTACATCAGGCAGGGCCGCGGGCACAACGTCTGCCTGGCCGTCAGCCGCGACGGCGCAGAGCAGGCCGTGGACGTCTGCTTTGACCTGACTGCCGCCCCGGCGGGCGACTTCTCGCTGGCCTTTGACGGCGGGCTGACGCTGGCTTATGCCGATGCGGACCGCACCTGCTGCCTGACCTTCACCGACGACGCCATGTCCGGGGGCCGCACCAGCCGGTACGTCAAGCTGGATGCGCCCTGCCGCCGTCTGCGCGTGGTGGGCGACGCGCCCGCATGGGGCTGTAAGACTTTGCCCGTCCAGAATATTTTTGCATGGAACGTGCATTTTTTGCCAAATGTCACTTTTTGACGAGATGATCGCGAAAATTTTATAGTTTTTGCCGAAAAACGTTTGATTTCCGAAAAAACTCTTGATTCTGCGCACAATTTTCTCTATAATAATAGCGTAATAATACCGGGCAATTGTGTGCCTATAAGAATAGGAGTTAAAAATATCATGACGAGATCTCAGTTGATTACCAAGGTTGCCAACGACACGAACATGACCGCTGCTGAAGTTGAGAAGGTTATGGACGGCATCTTCGGCACCATCGGCGATGTCCTCAAGAGCGGCGACAAGGTCACCATCGCAGGCTTTGGCCGCTTCGAGATGCGTGAGCGCCAGACCAAGAACTTCACCAACCCCAAGACCAAGGTCACCAGCAAGCTGGAGCCGACGGCCATCCCCGGCTTCAAGGCCAGCGGCCGCCTGAAGGAGAAGGTCTCCGGCTGATTTCGTCTGTATTGATATGATTTGGAAGGACCCGCGGAAATGCGGGTCCTTTTTGCGTCTAAGCCTCCCTTGTCAAAGGGAGGTGGCCCGCAGGGCCGGAGGGATTCCGACGGGCTTTCCGGGTGACCTCAACACCCCCGCGGCGGCATGAGGGCATGCCGCCCCACGTCTGTCCGTGGAGTATACGTAGGGCGGGGTGCCCTCACCCCGCCGGGTCGTGTGCGGCCACCGCAAGCCTCCCGGGTCGTCGAGGACGCCGACCCCTACAGCAGCAAAAAACGGAGCACCGCATTTTCATACGGTGCTCCGTTTTTATTTTTACAAAATTACAGATGAATATGCCGCGGCACGCCGTTGATGTAGATCGGCGACAGCTCGGCCTGGATGAGCGGGCGGGCGTAGCGCTCGAACTTCTCGTTGACGTGCATCCCGTCCTCGGTGATCCAGTCGGCGGGGACCTTCTTCTCAAAGTTCGCGACCTTCGTCACATCGACCATCTCGGTCTCTACGCGGTAGGGCTGGTCGCTCAGGCGCTTGATGGCGGCCATCTTGGCGGTCTCGCCGCGCATGGCGGCCTCCACCGCTGCGCCGCCGACCTGATAGGCCTCGGTCACGTCGGTGCGGCTGGCCAGATGGCTGGCACAGCGCTGCAGCGTAGAAAACTCGATAGCGCGGGTCTTGCAGCCCAGGCGAACGCGGATCAGGTCCGCCAGATAGCGGCTCGTGCCGCTCAGGATGGCCTTGTGACCGAAGGCGTCCAGCTGACCTGCCGTGGAGACCAGGTCGCACAGGAAAACGCCGTCCTTGTTCTTGACGCCCTCGCTGACCGCGATAATAACATTGTGGCGTTCTTTTTCCAGCTCGGCCACGCGCTTGAGGAACGCCTCCTCGTCAAAGGGGCACTCGGGCAGCAGGATCAGGTCGGGGCCGTTGCAGTCCGGACCGGCAGCCAGACTGGCGGCAGCAGCCAACCAGCCGGTGTGGCGGCCCATGATCTCGGCCACCGTCACGCTGCGCAGGTCGTAGACGCTGGAATCGCAGATGACCTCCTTCAGGATCGTGGCGATGTACTTCGCCGCGCTGCCGTAGCCGGGGGTGTGGTCGGTCAGCATCAGGTCATTGTCAATGGTCTTGGGCACGCCGATAAAGCGGATCTCGCTGTTGACGGTCTTGCCGTAGGCGCTCAGCTTGGAGATCGTGTCCATCGAGTCGTTGCCGCCGATGTAAAACACCGCGCCGATGTCGTTCTGCCGGAACAGCTCAAACAGCTGCACAAACGGCTTCTCGTCAACGGAGGGGTCTGGCAGCTTGTGGCGGCAGCTGCCCAGAAAGCTGGACGGCGTGCGCTTGAGCAGCTCAATGTCCATTTTGTCGCCCAGCACGGTGTCCAGATCGATGAGCTTGCCCTCAAGCACGCCCTCGATGCCGTACTGCATCCCGTAGACATGGGGTGCGCCGCAAGCCTTGGCGGTCTCATAGACGCCCGCCAGACTGGAGTTGATGACGGCAGTCGGGCCGCCCGACTGACCAACCAGAACATTTTTCATAAATTTACCTCTCGTATATTTTATTGTAATTTTATAATACGTATTTTTCTATAGCCGCTGCCACACCGTCATGATTGTTGTCATCCGTCGTGACATCGGCAATTTTCCTGATGTCGTCGGTGGCGTTGCCCATGGCCACACCCAGACCCGCCGCTTCGATCATCGCGCGGTCATTGCCGGAGTCGCCCACGGCCATCGTCTGCGCGCGGGTCAGGCCCAGGTGTGCCGCCAGCGCCAGCAGACCGCTGCCCTTCGTCACGCCGGGGGCGTTGACCTCCATGTTGCGGGGCAGGCTGGACGTCAACTCCACGCCGGGGCAGGCGGCCTCGATGGAACGCCAGGCGGCGTCGCGCTCGGCCTCGTCGTGGTAGATCATGCTGTACTTTTCGATCTCGTGCGCGTGGGTGCGCAGCGTCGCGTGCATGTCGTCTACCTCAATGCGGGTCGTGCGGAAGTAGCTTTTCAGGTTTTCGGGCACCACATCCATGTGGTTCTCGGCGTTTGCGCGGGTCGTGTAGCTTTTGCCGCCGATGAAAATGCTCATCATGCCGCCGCACTGCTCAAGAAGATCGTAAATTTTCAATGCCTGTTCGGTCCCGAACGGCTGGTTCACCAGTTGTTCGCCCGTTGTCAGGTCAACGACGCTGGCTCCGTTGGAGGTCAGCGCGTACCGCACGCCGGGGATGGACGTGAACGCCGCGGGGATGCCGCTGGCTGTACGCCCGGTGGCGGGCAGCACCGCCACGCCGCGTGCACAGGCTGCGCGGATAGCCGCCAGCGTGCGCGGGGTGATCTCTTTTTTATCGTTGAAAACTGTCCCGTCGAGGTCCAACGCCACAAGGCGGATGTCCTTCATACCTTCACACTCCCTTATCTGATTTATTGTACCGCAAAACCCGCGCGATTGCAAGCCGCGCGCGGGTGTGCTAGAATAGTGTTACAGTAAATCTTTGGGAAAGAGGCGGTAAAATGCCCGTACTGCGCACCAAAACCAGCCGTATGTGGCTGCCCGACGCCCTGCGCGGGCTGGCGCTGCTGAACATGCTGGCCTACCATGCCATGTACGACTGGGTGTATGTGTTCGGCCACGAAAGCAGTTGGTACAACATCTGGGCCCCCGGCTGCCATGTGTGGCAGCAATATATTTGTTGGAGCTTTATTCTGCTGTCGGGGTTCAGCTTCCCGCTGGCAAAGCGGCCCGCAAAGAACGGGCTGATCGTGGCGGGCTGCGCGGCTGTGCTGACGTTTGTGACCGCGGTGTTCATGCCGTCGGAGGCGATCTGGTTCGGCGTTCTACACCTGAACGCTGCCGCCGTGCTGCTGACCTGCCTGGTCTATCCGCTTTTGCAGCGCCTGCCCGCGGGCGCGGGCCTGGCGGCGTCTGCGGCGCTGTTTGCGCTGACGAACCAGCTGCCCGAAGGATATTTAGGCTTCGAGAATTGGCGGCTCTGTGCGGTGCCTGCGGGGCTGTACAAGACGAACTGGTTCTGGCTGGGTCTCCCGGATCTGACGCAGTTCGCATCGGCGGATTACTTCCCGATCCTTCCGTGGGTGTTCCTGTTCTGGTGCGGTGTGTTTCTGGCGCGGCTGTGGCGCCCCGGCAGGGGAGAGCCGCCCGCCGCGCTGCGTCCTCTGTGTGCCATCGGGCGCAATACGCTGCTGGTCTACATGCTGCATCAGCCCGTAATCTACGGTGCACTGTGGGTGTGGCACACGGTGCTGGGGTAAAGGGTCCTAAATATGAACAATATAAAAATTTTCATTTTAGCGAAAATTGTTGTTGACAGACAGGGGGTCAATATAGTATAATCTTTTTTACTGGTTAATAGTATTTGACCGGCAAACTCCTGTCTCAGGTCAAGGGAGGGAAGAAGATGTCGGAGATCCGTGTCAAAGAGGGCGAGTCCCTCGAGAGCGCTCTGCGCCGTTTTAAGCGCAGCACTGCTCGCAGCGGCGTGTTAGCTGAGGTCCGCAAGCGCGAGGCTTATGAGAAGCCTTCCGTTAAGCGCAAGAAGAAGTCCGAGGCTGCCCGCAAGCGCAAGTTTAAGTAAGGTATCTTACAACGAACGACTGTGCAGGTTCGCGTTACGCGCGGGCCTGCACTTTTATTTTACGTGCAGGCGTCGGTGCGGCGGGGTGAGGGCACCCCGCCCTACGTCCTGCGGAATTGTGCATCGTAGGGCGGCATGCCCTCATGCCGCCGCTGGCCGCTGCCGTAACCACTCATTACCCTTATAAAGGTCACCACCATGATTCTAACCCCTGAATACATCTTCAAAACCATCGAGTGCATCCACCCGGATTTTCTCGCGGCACACGGCATCAAAGCCCTCGTGCTCGACGTGGATAACACCCTGACCGCTGACAACAGTCAGGTGCTGGAGCACACCGTGCAGGCGTGGCTGGACGAGATGCGCGCAGCCGGCATACGCCTGACCATCGTGTCCAACAATACGGCCAAGCGCGTGCGCCCCTTTGCCGAGCGCATCGGGCTGGACTGGGTGCCGCTGGCCTGCAAGCCGTTCACCATCGGCCTGCGGGTGGCGCGCCGCCGCCTGGGCTGCAAAAAGAGCGAAATGGCCATGGTCGGCGACCAGATCTTTGCGGACCGGATGGCCGCCGGGCTGTACGGCTGCCCGTGCCTCTACCTGATGCCCCGCACGAACCACGACAAGAACAAATTTGTGCTGTTAAAGCGCAAGTTTGAGCCGTACTGGATCGACAAATACTATCAGAAGGGCGGAAAGCTGTATGAATGATACCCCGCGCTTCGGCACAGCCGGTCTGGCCGACAGCTACACAGTCAAAAAGTTTGACCCCGCCGCCATCGCCGCCTACACGGCGGGCTTTGGCTTGACGGCATTTGAGTACCAGTGCGGGCGCGGCGTGCGGCTGGCCCACGACAAGGCCGCCGCGCTCGGTGCCGCCTGTGCCGAGCGGGACATTGCCCTGTCCGTCCACGCGCCGTACTACATCAGTATGTCGAGCCTCGAGGAGGACAAGCGGCTGCACAGCATCGACTACCTGCTGCAAAGCTGCGCCCTCGTCAAGGCGCTGGGCGGGCGGCGCGTCATCTTCCATTCCGGCTCCTGCGGCAAGCAGAGCCGGGAGGAAGCGCTGGAAAAGGCGCTGGATACGATGGCCCGCGCTGTCAAAGCCTGCGACGAGGCCGGGTTTGAGGACTGCATCCTCTGCCCCGAGACGATGGGCAAGGTCAACCAGCTCGGCACGCTGGACGAGGTGCTGGCTCTATGCGAGGTCGACCCGCGCATTACGCCCTGCATTGACTTTGGGCACCTGTACGCCCGCAGCTGCGGCGTGCAGTTTGCCGACGCCACCGCCGCCGCGGACTACGCCGCCCTGCTGGACACGCTGGCCGCACGGCTGGGGGATGACCGCGCCGTGCATTTCCACGCGCATTTTTCCCGCATTGCCTACACCAAGGGCGGCGAGAAGTGCCATCTGACCTTTGCGGATACAGCGTTCGGCCCGCCCCACGCACCGCTGCTGGCGCTGCTCAAGGAGCGTCATTTGGCCCCGACAATCATCTGTGAATCCGCCGGGACCCAGGCCGAGGACGCCGCCGCGCTGGTCCAGGGGTACGCAGCGCTGTAAATTGGACAAAAAATATCAATTTTCCCGCAAAAAAGTCCGAACAGGACTTGCAAAATTGCTTTTCATCCTGTAAAATATAAACAGGTATGTATAATTTATTTATGGAGGAATTTCTATATGATTTCTGCAGGCGAATTCCGTAACGGTGTCACCTTCGAGCAGGACGGCCAGGTCCTTCAGGTCGTTGAGTTCCAGCACGTCAAGCCGGGCAAGGGCGCTGCCTTCGTCCGTACCAAGACCAAGAACGTCATCACCGGCTCTGTTGTTGAGACCAGCTACAACCCGACCGCCAAGTTCCCGCAGGCTTTCATCGAGCGCCGTGAGGTCACCTACTCCTACGAGGATGGCGATCTGTACCACTTCATGGATGTTGAGACCTACGACGACATTCCTGTCGGCGCGGCTGACGTGCCCGATAACTTTAAGTTCTGCAAGGAGAACGACACCTGCAAGCTGCTGAGCTACAAGGGCAAGGTTTTCAGCGTTGAGATCCCCAACTTCGTTGAGCTGGAGGTCACCGCTACCGAGCCTGGTGTCAAGGGCAACACCGCCACCAACACCTTGAAGCCCGCCACCGTTGAGACCGGTGCCGAGATCCGCGTCCCCCTGTTCATCAACGAGGGCGACAAGATCCGCATCGATACCCGCACCGGCGAGTATATGGAGCGCGTGAACTGATTAGGTTCTCTTTGCCGGGCATGGCCGTACCGCCGCGCCCGGCATTTTTTAACATTAGGGAGGATTTTGACTATGGCTATGGATCTGAATGCAAAGGCCGCCTACATCCGCGGCCTGATGACCGGTATGGATTTTGACGCAGACTCCAAGAACGGCAAGGTCATTGCCGCCATGATGGACCTGCTGGAGGAGATGGCCGCCCAGGTCACCGAGCACGACAACGCCCTGGATCAGGTGTACGACGAGCTGGAGACCCTCGACCAGGATCTGGACGACGTCGTCAGCGACATCTACGCCGATGAGGACGAGGATGACGAGGAGGACGCCGAGGACGACAGCACCATGTATGAGGTGACCTGCCCGAACTGCGGCCAGATCTCCACGCTGGACGAGGAGACCCTGATGGACCCCGAGGGCGATCTGGTCTGCCCGCACTGCGGCGCGACCTTCGACATCGAGCTTGAAGGCACCGAGGACGACTCTGCCGAGGAGACCGACAAGCAGGACCACTAAGCAGTAAATCTCCGTTCTGTAGGGGCGGATGCCCGTCATCCGCCCGCCCCGTTTTAACATCAAACGCAAAAGCCCCGCAGCCGTTTGGCTGCGGGGCTTTGTGTTTTGTGCGGGGCAGGGGAGACGCTTACTTCTTCCGCAGCGCGCCCTGCAGCATGATGTCGCCGAAGGACAGCGCGTTGTACAGGCCGACTTTGTTGGCCTGGCGGGCAATGCGCTCTGGCAGGGACTTGCTCTCGTCGGTGGAAAGCAGCACGATGTGGACCTTGTCGGCCACGTCGACGCCGTTTTCCTTCTTGGTCGAGAGCACCTGCAGGTAGACAACGAACGGGTCCTTCATCGAGCCGTAGTAAATATCGTTGCCGCAGCGCACCAGCGGGCGGCCCTTATAGGTCAGTTTCGGGGTATAAGCCATATCTGAGACCTTCTTTCTCTTTAGTCAATACTTTATTATAGCATAGTTTTGGAGGGAATACAAATTTTAATTTTGCGCACCCCCAAAGCCTTCCCCCAAGGGGGAAGCCTTTTTCACAGGTCCAGCTTATCCCGCTCCGCTTTTTCCTCGTTCAGGGCGACCTGCTCGGTCAGGATACGGACCTTGCTGTCGAGCTGGCTCAATTTGATGGACATAAAGAACTGCTTGGCCAGCAGCAAAAAGATGATGACAACATAGACAAAGTTGATGGGACTCATGAAGCCCAGCAGGTTTGCGGCCCAATAGGCGATGCCGGGGAAGATGGCCAGGATCAGCAGCGCCGCACTGAACATCAGCCAGAAGATCGTATCCTCGATCTGGACCTTTGCGTGCCGCACGCGCCGCAGGATGTACCCCGCCGTGATGAAGCTGCCCAGGATCAGGCAGACACGAATCAGCGTTTGATCGAACATTTCACAGGCTCCTTTCGGGGTAGGGCGTCTCGGTGTCGCGCTTGCGGAACCACTGGATCAACAGAATCGAGATGGACATTTTGACCATATACTGCACGCTGCGCCAGAAGGTCAGGTAGCTCTGGCCCGCCAGACGTTCGCCCATTTCGACCTGCACCTCCTTGACCGTCGCGCCGTTTTTGATCAGGTAGCTGATCGTGTCGGGCTCGGGGCCGTAGTTCAGGTTCTGGGCAAACTCCTCGACCATAGCGCGGTTGAACATCCGCATGCCGCTGGTCGGGTCGCAGATGGCGCGGCCCGTCGTCAGGCGGATGGACCAGCTGATGATGTAGCTGCCCAGCATCCGCAGCGTCTTGGGCTTTTTTACGGTCAGGAAGCGGCTGCCGATGACAATGTCGTTGCCCTCCTCCAGCGCGGCCAGCATCGGGGCGATATACTCCGGCTTGTGCTGACCGTCGGCGTCCATCTGCATGGCGCAGTCGTAGCCGTTCTCCGCGGCAAAGCGCAGCCCGGTCTGGAACGCGCCCGCCAGCCCCAGGTTGACCGGCAAGTCAATGAGCCGATAGCCGTGGGCACGGCAAAGCGCCGCGGTTTTGTCGCGGCTGCCGTCGTTGACGACCACGTAATCATACTGTGGATAACCGCGGGTCAGCTCCTCGACGACCTGCACGATGTTGGCTTCCTCGTTGTGCGCGGGGATGACGATGAGTAATTTTGACATCTTAGCTCCTTTTGGCAGACGTTACAGCTTCCATCATTGTAGCAAAGACAGCCTGCCATGTAAAGTGGCTGCAAAGGTTTTGGCGGGCGTTTTCGGCGCGGGTGCGGGCCGCAGCGGGGTCCGCCAGCAGCGTTTCCAGCCCTGCGCGGATGGTCTCGGGCGCGGCGTTTGCCAAAAACACCGCGTAGTCGTCCCCGGGCAGCAGCTCGTCGGTGCCCGCCGTGCGGGTCGTCACGATGGGGCAGCGGCAGGCCGCCGCCTCGAGCAGCGTCGTGGGGAAGCCCTCGGCGTACTCGGTGGGCAGACAGTAGGCGTCCGCCTGTGTCAGCAGCTGGACGATTTGCTCATGCGGCAGCGCCCCCAGCGCATGGATACCGCCGCCCAGTGCGGCCAGAGCGGTCTCCTCGGGGCCGGTGCCCGCCACGGCCAGCGTACAGCCCGGAATGCCCTGCACGGCCTGAGCCAGCCGCAGCGCCCCCTTCTCCGGGATGAGCCGCCCGACAAAGGCAACGAGCCTGCCGTCCGTGGGCACGTTCAGTCTCCTGCGCCAGTCAACCGCGTTGTCCGCGTGGGCCAGCCGTTCCAGCTCGGCAGGGTCCACGGCGTTGGGCAGTCGGCCCGCCGCCTGGATGCCGAACGTTTCCAGCCAGCGGCAGACATCCCCGGAGACGCCGTAGAACGGGAACCCGCAGCGGCGGATGCTGCCGCAGGCTGCGTGCTCATACGCCTTGCCCAGCGCCCCGGCCAGCCCGCCGTGCAGCATATAGCCGGTGGAGTGGTCGATGACCAGCGCCGGGATGCCGCGCCGCTTACACTGCCGTGCGGCCCAGACGCTTTGCGTGTACATCCGGGTCTGGATGACCGCAAAGTCGATGCCCTGTGCCCAGAGGTCGTCTGCATCGGCAAGGGGCTTTAACACGGGGAACCGCCCGCCCATGACAGGCCAGGACGGCAGACGGTAGATTTCGATGCCGTCGGCATCACGCTCCCGCGCGGGCAGGCCCGGCAGCGACGCCGTGACGACAAGGGCGCGATGCCCTGCCGCCACACACCGCCGCGTCAGATTCCAGGTATACCGCTCGACCCCGCCGGGGGTGGGGAGGTATTGCGTTGAGAAGAAACAGATAACCATAGTACAGCCTTTTTTAGTATCTATTATCTTTTATCTAATATCTTATTTTTATCTTGCAATAATCGCCAGCATAATATTCACGACCATCCCCGCCTGTACCAGTGCAAGCGCGGCCACAAGGCGGGTCTGGGCGGTGTCCTCGTCGGGCACGGCGGCCAGACGGCGGGGCAGGCAGGTCAGCAGAAGCAGCGGCAGCACGGGCAGGAAGTACCGCCCCTGCAGGCCGTACAGCGTGTCGTAATGGGTGGGTGTCCACAAAAGGCACCCGGCCACGGCCAGCAGGCAGCAGAGCGCCGCCGCCGCGCAGCACCAGCCGCGCGCCTTACCGGCGGGCTTCATCACCGCGCCCTGCACGGGCAGCGCCGCGTAGGCCAGCAGCAGGTACAGCACCGCGACCCAGCCCCAGGCCAGATCAACGGTGTAGTAGCTCAGGCTGCCGCCCACCAGCGTGCGGATGTAATGGTCGCCGTTTTCCACGGCGCTGCGCACAAACAGCAGCACCGTGTCCACGGGATGGCGCAGGATGTAGCCCGGCGTGTAGGTGGCTTTGTCGGCCTCGTCCGCCGTGCTCTGGGTGCTGCGGGTCGCGCGGGCGGCCTCGACCTCCTGCGCCAGCACCGTGCGGTCCAGCGGGATGCGGTCATCCATCGTGCCGACGTCCACCCCCAGCGCGGCGAAGCTCTCGACACAGCTGGTCAGGTTGAACAGCTGCTTGTAGGCCTGCACCGCGCCGCCCTCGGCAAAATAGGGCAGGTAGGCGTCCGCGTTGCCGTCGGTCACGTCGGTGCCCAGCAGCACATAGGAGGCCATCGTGTAAAATGCCTGGCCGTCGGTGTAGCTGTTGGCCCTGTCGGGCGAAAAGAGGAAACTCTGCCCCAGCACCGCCGGGCTGACGTCGCCCTCCTGCATGGCCTGCACCCAGAATGCGACCTCGCGGGCCGCGGGGCTGCGGTTGTCGTCCACGTAATAATACAGCCGCTTGACGTAGTTTTCCAGCGTACTCTCGCCGCAGATCTCGGCCTCGTAGGCTTCGTCCGGCTCTGCGGGGCGGCCCTTGACTGTGCGGTCTGCGTCCTCCGCCGCCGTGGTCTGCACTGCGGTCTGCCCGCTGCGCAGCGTATCGGTCAGAAGGCCTGTATTCAGCAGCAGCGCCAGCGCCAGACAGGCGGCCAGATAGGCGCACTTCTTCGCCCTGGCGTGGTGCCCCAGCCGCGCGGCGGGCACCAGCAGCAGCAGTGCCGCCAGCGGCAGATAGACGAGCTTGCCCGGGGCCAGCAGCACACCGCAGAACAGCAGCGCCGTCAGCCGGGCGGGGGAGAGCGCCTTTTTCTGATTCGGGCCGAACGCCGCGTCCATCAGCAGCGCCGTGAACACAAAGCACAGCCCCAGCAGCGGCGCGTCCCGGCTGAAGCTGGCCGCCAGGTGCAGCGTCATGGGCAGCAGCGCGGCCACGGTAAAGACCCGCTTGCCGAACGGCGCGGTCTTGACCGCCAGCGCCGCCAGCGCCGCAAAGAGCAGCAGATTTGCAAGCCGCCCCAAAAACAGCGCGGGCGCAAAGCCAAAATGCAGCACATAGGCCAGAAATACTGCCGCCGCACTGACGACGTACAGAAGCGGGTTCTGGTCGGTCTGCAATTCATTATATTCCTGATGGCTGTCAAAGGGCTGGTCTGTGGTGGTGAACAGCTGGGAGGTGAACGCCTCCCACGTAAAGACCGTCGTGTTCTCGTTTTGCAGGTCGGCGTCCTCGTCACCGACGCGGCGGAAGCTCGTCGTCGTGGGCACCTTGCCCATCCGCCACTCGTCGTGGGACAGGTCGTTGGCCCAGCGGCAGGCCAGCGTAAAGCTCTGGTTGATGTGGTATTTCTCGTCGGGCGCAGCATAAGGCGGCAGCACAAAGCTGTACAGCAGTCCAAAGCCGAGCACCAGCACAAAAACAAGACGGTGCAGTGCCAGTTTTTTGCTAAGCACCGCCCACACGGCCAGCGCGGCCAGCACGGCGGCCAGCCCGCCCACAAGCAGGAAGAACCGCGTCAGGTAGCCGCCGATGCGCTGGTAGGTGATCTGCATCGCCATCGTGCCGTCGATCACACGGTCATCCACGGCCATCTGCTCCTTCCAGAGCGCGACACCGTCGCTGTGGCCGATGGCCAAAATCGCGTCCGTCGCATAGTGCGGCGTGACGGCCAGCTTGTAGCGGCGGCCCTCCTGCCCGGTCACGGCGGGGTCCATCCCCAGGGTCGTGTACTGGTCGGGCACGATGTAGTCCATCGTGCCGACGGAGCGGGACAGCTCCTCGCCGGTGTCGGCGTCGTAGAGCACAACATCCAGCGCACCGCAGGGCTGGTCACCCGGCAGGTAAAATTCAAGACCTATCGTCAAAATATCCTTGTCGTAGGTAAAGACCTGCGTTGCGGTCTGGCCATCCTGCAAAAGCTCGGCCCGCAGGAAGTCGGTGACGATCTCACTGCGGCCCTTGCCCACATCGGGCCGGACCTTCGCCAGCCAGATCAGCACCACGCCCGCCAGCAGCACGACAAGCGTTGCCAGTGCCGCCAGCAGGGGGGTATGTTTTTTGTTTTTCATGAAATCTCCTTCCGTTAGGCCGTAGGGGCGGATGCCCGCATCCGCCCGCGGGTCGATGCAAGCATCGACCCCTACAGCCGCCCGCAAGTTTAGCGTTACAATTCCACCTGAAACGCCTTTTTCACAGCGTCGTTCCAGCGTCCGTCCCCGCGCAGGATCTTCTCCACCGCTCCGCGGACGGCACCCTCGCCGCCGCGCTGGGGGCAGATATAGTCGGCACGCGCCCGCACCTCCGGCGCGGCATCCGCCGGGCAGGCCACAAAGCCACACAGCGCCATGGCCGCCAGATCGTTCAGGTCGTCGCCACAGTAGGCGACATCGTCCCGCGCGTAGCCGTTTTCAGCCATGAAATCCCGCAGGAACGCGGCTTTTTTGCCAACATTCTGGTAGATGTCGGTGATTTTCAAATCTGCGGCGCGGCGGCGCACGGCCTCGCACTCGCGCCCGGTGCAGATCATCACGCGGATGCCCGCCGTGCGCGCCAGCACCAGCCCGGCGCCGTCCTTGATGGCAAATTTCTTCAGCTCATTGCCGGTGGCGTCGTAGTAGACGCCGCCGTCGGTCATCGTGCCGTCCACGTCCAGCACCAGCAGTCGTATCATCGTCAGACCCTCTCGTACTCGCTGGGGGTGATGAATTCCACGGGCAGGCCCGCCGCGCGGATGGCCCCCGCCATCTGGGCATTGTAGGCCGCACCGCGCCCGGTGTGGGTGTGCAGGCCCTCGTCCGCGTAGGCGGCAGTGCCCGGCCTGTAGCCGTCGGCACCGGCCAGCAGCACCCGCGCCGCGCCGCACTGGCGCAGCAGACGCAGCAGCATCAGCACGCTGTTGCCGCCCTGCGCGTCGGTGGCGGACAGCCGGTCATAGTTGACCACCGCCGCGTCCTTGTCGGCGCGCAGGTTGCTGGTCAGGATCAGCGGGCAGGGGTAGGCGGCATCCACGTCAAATCGTTTTGCGTTCGTGAAAAACGCATAGTCGGGCGTCACAAAATCCGGCACAAAGTTGGCCGAGACTGTCACGTCGGCCTGCGCGGCTGCTACAGCGGCACGGCCAGCCTCGGCAGCCAGGCTGCCGCCGGGGGCCAGCACCAGCACGGTCTTGCCCGCAAAGGCCCTCTGCAGGGCGGCCAGTGCGCCTGCGTCGTCGATGCGGCGGTTCTTGTACTCGGTGTAGAGCGTGTCGGCGTAGGCGGCATCAAACACAGTCTTTTTGTTTGGCGCGATGGCCGCCAGAATATGGTTGATGTCGCGGTTCGTCAGATCGCCCTTGCCAAGGTAATGCTCAGCATAGTTGCGGTGCAGATTGAACCTGGCCGACAGGAAGTACGCCGGGGTATAGCCCCACGCGCAGTTGCCCTTGATGGGCGCAATGTGGTCCTGAATGGCATCCATGAGGTCGTCAATGTTGTAGTGGCCGCCAAAGTACTCGTTCATATAGTCGGCGATCAGCTCAATCGGCAGGTTGCCGGGGATGCGGCCCATGCCCATCAGGCTGCCGTCCACAGCCAGGTCGCGGCGCAGATGCTTGTCGAGAAATTCCTGCGCCAGGCAGAAGCTCAGTGCCATGTTCTCATGCAGGTGCAGCGCCAGGCGGATGTCCGGGGCTAAATTATGGTCAGCCATGCTGACGATGCGCTCCAGATCGCGGCGGCGCATGCTGCCGAAGGTATCCACAATGGAGAACTGCCACGGATGAATTTCGTTGACCTGCTCAAAGATCCAGAGCAGGTCCTTGTCGCTGTAGCCCATGATGTTGATGGGGTTGATGGAGACCTTGTAGCCCAATTCTTTGATGCGGCGGGCAAAGTCCATGCCATCCTTAATGTCGTAATCATGGGCGGTGATACGGATGATTTCAATGCCGCGGCCGTCGTAGGGGGACAGCTTGGCAATGTCGTAGTTGGAGCGCATCGCCATGCCGGAGTACATCGTGTGGCCGCGCTGGCCCTCGTCGGGCAGCAGGCGGTTCAGCTCCTCAATCGTGTTGCAGACCGTCACGTCGGGGTCGTAGCCGTCCACATTGCGCAGAAAGCCGACCTCGACGACGTCCACGCCCGCGCGGGTCAGCGTCTGGATGATGCGGCGTGCCGAGCCGAAGCCCCACTGCCAGTTGTTCACATAGCCGCCGTCGCGCAGGGTGCAGTCCAGCAGTTTAATATCAGCCATGCTGCTTCTCCTTCAAAATTTCATTGACCAGCGCCAGATCCTTCGGCGTGTCCACGCTGACCGTCTTGTACGGGCTGACGATGGCGTGTACCTTGTGGCCATTCTCGATAAAGCGCATCATGTCGTTTTCCTCGGCCTTTTCAAGGATGGATTTCGGCGTATCATGGTAGAATTTCAGTGCTTGCTTGCTGTACAGCTGAATGCCGGTGACCTTCTCGTACTCGAAATCCAGCGTGCCCTTCGGGTAGGGGATGGGGCTGCGGGAGATCAGCAGGATCTCCCGTGCGGCGTTCGTCACGACCTTTTGGTTCGAGAAGTCGATGACGTCGGCGGGGTGCTCCATAACGTTCGTCAGCACCGCGACGTAATAGGGGTCATCGGGCAGCGTGTCAGGCAGGATCAGATCGAACGCCGCGGGGTTGACGAGCGGCTCGTCGCCCATGAGCTGCAGGTAGAGGTCGGCGTCCTCGACGGTGCTGACCTCCCAGATGCGCCCGGTGGGGGTGTCGTGGTCGGGGCTGGTCATAATATACCGCATATCGTAGGTTTTGCAGGCGTCGGCAATGCGCTCGTCGTCGGTGGCGATGAGCACATCGTCCAGCTTCGGGCAAGCCCTGGCGGCCTTGTAGACCCAGTAGATCATAGGTTTGCCCAGCACATCGGCCAGCGGCTTGCCCGGCATCCGGGTACTGGCGTAGCGCGCCGGGATCACAGCGATTGTTTTCATGGTTTTATACCTCAATATATCCGCGGGAAGCTCTCTGTAGGGGCGAGCATTGCTCGCCCGCGGCTGTTTGCCTCATTTACAGCTTTCCCGAAAAAGCGTTGTTTCGTAAAGTTGACGGGCGAACAATGTTCGCCCCTACATCCTCAGCCGCTTATAGGAGTTTCCTCGCCTCCTCCAGCGTCAGCAGGATCTTCTCATCCGCCGCGGTGAAGCCGCGCAGGACGAAGCTCTGCACGGTGACGGCACGGGCGAAATGGAAGGGGAGGCAGAAGTTCAGCACCTCGCTGGGCATCGTGCGCTCCAAAATGACTGCATCGGGGAACAGGGCGGCGTAATCCGTCGTGTCCCGCGGGTGGGTCTTGATAAAGAGCGGCCCAACGGCGTATTTTTCCGCCACCGCTTTGAACATCGCGTCCTGCTCCGCTTGGGTCATCAGCCCGTCGGCCACAAAGCTGCGGGGCAGCAAAAGCGTCGCGCCGTCTGCCTTCTCGGGCAGGGGCTGCGTCAAAAATACGCGGCGCACCATCGCTTTTTCGTCATCGGTCAGGCTCTCTAACAGTTTAGCCTTGCTGTCCGTCACCATGCGGTCCGCCGAAAACAGCGTACACCGCGCGGCGTCCTCACTCTCGACGCGGACGCACCACGGGCTGTCGCCCCAGTACAGGTAGCCTTTTCCGCGCTGCTTCGCGGCAAAATCCGCCGCGGTGCGCTGGTCGGTCACAAGATGCTGGTCAGGGCCGAGCGTGCTGCCGAACGTGTCCTCGCACAGAATATACCCGGCACGGCAATCCTGCAAATAGCGGCCCAGCACACTCCAATCGTTGTGGATATAGACATTTTCAAACGCTGCACGGTTCAATTTCCAGCCGCACAGCTTCTCAAAGGCGCGGGCCGCGCGCCGGTGGGCAAACAGCCCCGTCACGGTCCCGGGCCAGCGCGTCTCGTCCACAAGGACAGTCTTGACCACGCCCGTCGCGTCCAGACGTGCCGCCAGCGCGGCGGTGTCGGGCACGGAGGCGGAGAGCACCATCGTGTGGGGCTTGCCGGCGCAGCGCCCGGCCCGCAGCAGATCGACCAAAACCTGATACGCAGTGTGGCAGATGTACAAATTCGGTTTCATGCGTTACTCCTGCACGAGCTTGACGGGCGGGAAGTGGATGCGGCCCCAGCCGGACGCCCACTCGGGCATCGTCAGGTCGCTGTTCGTCACCTCAAAGGCGAACTCGGTCACGGGCTTGTCCAGGCAGACCGCGTGGGCCAGTGCGCCGTCAAAAATGTCGAGATAGAAGAAATACTGTCCCTCGCCCAGCAGACTCGGGTCAAATTCAAACACAGAGGTGTAGATTTTGCCCGGCTCGGCGGGGCCGAGGTCGACGGGATGGGTGATGCCGACGGGCGTCGAATCCCGCGCGTGGAGGTTCATCTTCATGTGGATGCCCGCGAACGGCTCCGAAACGCGCCAGGTGATTTTCACCCGCATCTTTTCGGTATCGGCAAACACGCTCGACTCCTTGCCGACGAAATCCAGCGTTTCCAGCCGGAACCGCTTGCCCGCGCTGCCCGTCATGCGGGCGACGTCGGCCAGGTCGTAGTGGACAACGTTGACGTCGGTGGTGTCCATGTAGACCGCGATGGCCTGCTCCACGTCGCCGTCAAAGATGACCCTACCCTTGTCCAGCACGACGCAGCGGGTGCAAAGCTGACGAATGGTCGACATATTATGGCTGACATACAGCACCGTGCGCCCGTCCTGATTGGCGACGTCGCTCATTTTCCCTAAGCATTTCTGCTGGAATTTCATATCGCCGACGGCCAGAACTTCATCCATGACCATGATCTCGCTGTCGAGATGCGCGGCCACGGCGAAGGCCAGCTTGACGAACATGCCGCTGGAATAGCGCTTGACGGGTGTGTCGATGAAGTCGCCGCACTCGGAAAATTCAATGATCTGCGGCAGCTTTGCGTCGATCTCGGCGCGGGTCATGCCCAGAATCGCGCCGTTCATATAAATGTTCTCGCGGCCCGTCATCTCGTTGTTGAAGCCGGTGCCGACCTCGAGCATCGAGGCCACGCGGCCACGGATCTTGATTTCGCCCTCGGTGGGGGCGGTGATGCGGGAGAGCAGCTTGAGCAGCGTGGATTTGCCCGCGCCGTTGCGGCCAATGATGCCCAGTGCCTCACCCTGATAGACGGTCAGGTCAACGCCGTTCAACGCCATAAACGTCTGGCCGAACAGTCGCTGGTCGGTGCCGATGACGGTGTTCGGGTCCTCCTTGCCGCGCATACGGGCCCACCAGCTTTGCAGGTCGTGGGTCAGCGTGCCGCCGCCGATCTGGCCTAGCTTGTATTGCTTTTTCAGCCCCGTGACCTCGATGACAGGGCGTTTTTCATTTGCAGACATAGTTACGCGCCCCTTTCTTACACGGTATCCATGAAGGTCTTTTCAATACGGCTGAACAGCACAACGCCCAAAACCAGCGCCGCAGCGGTAAAAATCAGGCTGTACACGATACCGAACGTCGTGACCGTGCCGGTGCCCAAGGTAGCCATGCGGAAAATCTCAATCGGCGACGTCATGGGGTTGAGCTGGACGAGCACCCGCAGGCGCGGGGAGTTGTCCAGCATCGACAGCGGATAGACGACGGGGGAGGCGTACATCCAGAGCTGCACGCCGAAGCCGACGGCAATCGCCAGATCGCGGTACTTCGTCGTTAAGGACGACACAATGATGCCGACGCCGAGGCCCAGCAGCATGACCTCCAGCACGACGAACGGCACAGCCAGCACCCACAGCGTAAAGGTGACGCCGCTGCCCGTGGCAAAGAAGTACACCCAGAAGATCAGGTACATGACCGCCTGAATGCCGAAGTTGATTAGGCTTGTCAGCACCTGGCTGACCGGCATCGTCAGGCGCGGGAAGTACACCTTGCCAAAAATCTGTGAGTTTGTCACAAACGTATTGGCTGTATTGTTGACACAGTTGGCAAAGAAGGTCCACACCGTATTGCCGGCCATGTAGAACAAAAAGCCGGGCACGCCGTCGGTGGGCATGTTGGCCATGCCGCCGAACACAACGTTGAAAATCACGGTGGTGATGAGCGGGTTCAGAATGATCCACGCGGGGCCCAGGATCGTCTGCTTGTACAGCACGGTAAAGTTGCGCTTGACGAACATCATAATTAAGTCGCGGTAGCGCCAGAGCTCCTGCAGGTCGATGTCGAACCAGCCGGTCTTGGGCCGGATGACCGTAGTCCAGCCCTCGTCAGCCGGGCGGGTGGTTTGCAGATTTTCAGCCATAAAAATACCTGTTCCTTATGTGTAAAATCGTGGTTGCATAGTTATCCATAGTAATAGTGCTATTTTACCACATTTTGCGCAAAGAATCAACTTGCCGGGGCGTATATAATAGCAGCAGAATATCGTGCGCCGTGAAAGCATAGGGGCGGATCCCATATCCGCCCGGGGGCGTTTCCGCAGGCAAAAAAGCGGTCTGCCGAAAATCCATCGGCAGACCGCTTTCTATACAAATTTACAGCACCTTTGACAAAAATGCCTTCAAGCGCTCATTTTCGGGGTTGGCGAAGAACTCCTTCGGCGGCTTATCGACCTTGACGATGCCCTCATCGATGAAGATGATGCGGTTTGCGACCTCGCGGGCAAAGCCCATCTCGTGGGTGACGCAGACCATCGTCATGCCACCGCGGGCCAGCTCCTTCATCAGCTCCAAAACCTCTCCGACCATCTCGGGGTCAAGGGCGGAGGTCGGCTCGTCAAACAGCAGCACGTCGGGGTTCATGGCCAGCGCGCGCACAATCGCAATGCGCTGCTTCTGCCCGCCGGACAGCATGTTGGGGTAGGTGTCGGCCTTGTCGGCCAGACCGATGCGCTCCAGCAGCTCCATGGCTTTCTTGTCGGCCTCTGGCTGCTTCATCAGGCCCAGACGCACGGGGGCCAGCGTGATGTTCTTCTTCACCGTCAGGTGGGGGAACAGGTTGAAATGCTGGAACACCATGCCCATCTTCTGGCGCACATGGTCAATGTCGTGGTCGGTGACTTCCTTGCCGTTGAAGATGACATGGCCGCCGTCCGGCTCCTCCAGACGGTTCAGACAGCGCAGGAACGTGGATTTTCCGCAGCCCGAGGGGCCGACCAGCACAACGCAGTCGCCCTTGTTGATGGTCAGGTCCACGCCCTTGAGCACCTGCAGGCCGCCGTAGTTCTTCTGCAGTCCTTTAACGTCTATCACTTTGCGCCAGCCTCCTCTCAAATTTTGCAAGCAGCGCGCTGAACAGCATGACCAGCACCAGATAGGTCGCGGCCACGCCGAGCAGCGGGAACATCGGCTCATAGGTACGGTTCATGATGCCCTGCGCGGCATACAGCAGCTCCTTGCCGCCGATGACCGTGATCAGCGAGGAATCCTTCAAAAGCATGATGAACTCATTGCCCAGCGCAGGCAGGATGGAGCGGATAGCCTGCGGGATGATGATCTCGAACATCGTGGTCATGTAGTTGAGTCCGAGGCTGCGTCCCGCCTCCATCTGGCCGGGGTCAACGGCCATCAGGCCGCCGCGGATGATCTCCGACACATAGGCGCCCGAGTTGATGCCCAGCGCCAGCGCACCGACCATCGTGAAGTTGCGGCTGCTGGCGAAGATGACCATGCTCATGATGAGCAGCTGGACCATCATAGGCGTGCCGCGGATGACTGTGACATACACCTGCGCCACTGCGTTGAAGATGCCCAGGATCGGGTTGCGGTGGTGGGGCTTCTGCTGCGCGTAACCCACGCGGACCATAGCGACGATGGCACCCAGCACAACGCCCAGCACCAGTGCAATGGCCGTGACCAGCAGGGTCGTGCCCACGCCCTTGATGTACTGCTGCCAGCGGTCCGAGTAGAGAAATGCCTGGTAAAATTTTACGAAGAAGTCCTGCCCGAAGTTCAGCTTCTGGCCGTTCTTGACCAGCTCCGAAAGCGCTTCAAACTGTGCTTCCATCCGCAACACAACCTTTCTTTCTGTTTGAATTCAGCACACCTGTAGAGGCCGGGCATACCCGGCTCGCGGCTTTCCGGCAAACTCTTGCCTGCGGGAAGGCTGCGGGCCGCATATATGCGGCCTCTACAGCGCGATATTTGTATTATATCATATTTCCGGGAAAAATCACACTAAATAAAAGAAAAGCGCGCCGGGATACCGGCGTGCCTTTCCGCTTGCTGCAAAGCGCTTATTCAGCGGTGATGTACTTGTCCACGATGGCCTGCAGGGTGCCGTCGGCCTGCAGCTCCTCCAGAGCGCCGTTGATGGCGTCCAGCAGCTGGGTGTTGCCCTTGGCAACGCCGATGGCGTAATCTTCCTGGGCGTAAGCGGTGTCAAGAATCTTCAGGCCGGGGTTGGCCGCAACGAACTCCTGGGCGGGAGCGTTGTCGATGACGACGGCATCGACCTGGCCGTTGTTCAGGGCCTGCACAGCGGTCAGACCGTCATCATAGGCGATGACATTTTCCTCGCCGAAGTCATCGGTGCAGTAGAGGTAACCGGTGGTGCCGCGCTGGGTGCCGATGGCCTTGCCGGACAGGTCGTCAGCGGTGGCAATGTCGGAGCCCTCAGGCACGATGATGGACTGGATGCCCTCGGCGTAGGTGTCGGAGAAGTCCATGACCTTCAGGCGCTCGTCGGTGACGGTGACACCGGCCATGACCATGTCGCTCTTGCCGTTCTGGGCGGCCAGCAGGGCGGCGTCAAAGTCCATGTCGTCGACCTGCAGCTCCAGGCCGAGCTTCTTGGCGATGGCACCCGCAACCTCAATGTCGATGCCCTCGAAATCACCGGCGTCGGTGGTCATCTCATACGGGGGGAAGGCGGCGTTGGTGGACATCGTCAGCTTGCCGGCGTTGACGGTGGTCACCGCGGCAGCGTCGGCAGAAGCGGCCTCCTCGGTGGAAACGGCCTCGGAGGATGCAGCCTCAGAAGAAGCAGCCTCGCTGGAAACAGTCTCGGTGGAAGCGGAACCGCCGCAGGCGGCCAGGCTCAGCATCATAGCGGAGCTGAGCATCAGAGCAGTGATTTTTTTCATGATGATCTCCTCGATTCAATGTATCTCAAATGTTTGTACCTTCCCAAGCCCTCACTTGGTTGATGTATACAGTATAACTGCATAAATATGTAAAGTCAATGTATATTTAATAACTTCGGCGTTTTACATGGGCAGGGCAGGGGAGTGGAAAGTTTTTTGTGCAAACTGGCGGAGGTATAAATGTAGGGGCCGGGCATGCCCGGCCCGCAGCTTTACAACAGACGCCTGCTTGCCTTTACGTTGCGGGCCGCACATGTGCGGCCCCTACAACCTCAACATTCCAAATTTTTCTACTTGACTTAAAGCCGCACTTGTGCTATAAATAACTTAACTTCATCCTGTACAAAGCCATGAGGCAGACAAACGGGATGCGAGGTCCTGCACAAGAGAGAACCGCCGCGGTACGCCGCGTGGTGCAAGCGGTTTTGCAGCGGCCCGCAACCTTACCACTGCCGAGCGCGGGGGCGAACCTCCGCCGGGTACGGCCCGTTACAGCCGGTACGAGCGGCGCTTACCTTTTATTATAATTATATAAGATATAAGCGCAATTTGGGTGGAACCGTGGAGCTATATGCTTCATCCCTTTTGTAAGCGAGGGATGGAGCATTTTTTATTTGCATTTTTGTGCAATTGCAAAAGGAGCGTACAATTATGAAGATCATCTACAAGGACGGTACCGTCGCCGAGTGCCCGCAGGAGGAAGAACTGCACGTTCTGCGCCACACGGCTGCCCATATCATGGCGCAGGCCATCAAGCGCCTCTACCCGCAGGCGGACTTTGCCTTCGGCCCTGCCACCGAGAACGGCTTCTACTATGACGTCGACCTCGGCGACACCAAGCTGACCGACGAGGACCTGGCCGCCATTGAGAAAGAGATGAAGAAGATCTGCAAAGAGAATCTTCCCATCAAGCCGTTCATCCTGCCCCGTGACGAGGCCGTCAAGCTGATGGAGGAGCGTCAGGAGCACTACAAGATCGAGCATATCGCCGACCTGGCCGACGAGACCGAGTTCAGCTTCTATCAGCAGGGCGAGTACGTCGATATGTGCATCGGACCCCACCTGTGCTACACCAAGGCACTGAAGGCGTTCAAGATCACCCAGCAGTCCGGCGCTTACTGGAAGAACGACAAAGAGAACAAGATGCTGACCCGCATCAACGGCGTTGCCTTCCACAATCAGGAGGAGCTGGACGCCTGGGAGAAGCAGCAGCAGGAGGCCCGTGAGCGCGACCACCGCAAGATCGGCAAGGAGATGCGCCTGTTCATGACCGACGACCTCGTTGGCCGCGGCCTGCCGATGTTCCTGCCCAACGGCTACACCGTCTGGCAGCAGCTGGAGGATTACATCAAGGGCAAGGAGCGTGAGCGCGGCTACCTGCACGTCATGACCCCCTGCATCGGCACCGTGAACCTGTACAAGA